>SXGR01247470.1_pt1 | contig 39313 bp, 33 predicted proteins | sample 3174711 | NCBI WGS metagenome assembly SXGR01 (sample SAMN11356860, study PRJNA531348) | freshwater metagenome | isolation source: freshwater sample F1-60 | place: China: Fuxian Lake, Yuxi | collected 2017-12-25
GAAGTCGTCGATCAACTCCTCGGCCCGGTCGTCGTGGCTGTCGATGACCCGGCAGAACTGCCCGCCGTACTGCGGGTACATCTCGTCGAAGAGGTTTTGCAGCAGGACGGCGTGGTTGTGGTTGCGGGCGAAGATGATCGACTTCCCGACCCGTGTGCCGGTGGCGTCCCGGATGCCCGTCTCCATCAGGTTGCGGAGGATCACCCGGTTGGTGTCCTTGTTGAAGACGGCCTTATCGACCTCGCCCTGGTCGAACTCGACGGCGGCGGGGACGGCCTCGTCCTCTTCGAGTTGCTGCTTTTGGGCGTCGGACATTTCGGAATACTTGATGCCCTTCCGCAAGAACGGGGTCGTGTGCGTGATGACCTCGAACGGCACGAGGTACGGCGGCACGCTGCCGATGGCGTCCTGGAACGAGAAGTACGCCGTGGGGTCACGGTCCTCGCACCCGAAGATCGAGTAGGTGTTGCGGGCGATGAACTCGACTGGAGTGGCCGTCAGCCCGACCTGGAGGGCGTCGAAGTGGGCGAACAGTTCCCGGTAGCGGTTGTAGATGCTGCGGTGGCTCTCGTCGGCGACGATCAGGTCGAAGAACCCCACGTCGAACGACTCGTAGCACTCCATCATCGCCGGGTAGGTGGCGAGGTAGATGCGCTTGTCCCGGTCCTGCGACGTGGCGGCGGTGACGTAGGTGCGTGGCTCGCCCGGCAGGTGTTCCTTGAAGACGTTGTGGGCCTGCTTGCGGAGTTCCTTGCGGTCGCACAGGAACAGGATGCGCTTGGCCCACTTCGCCCGCAGCAGCAGTTCGCACAGCGACACGGCCACACGGGTCTTGCCCGTCCCGGTGGCCTGCACCACGAGGGACTGCCGGTGCTTGGCGGCGAACCGCTCGGCCACCCGCTTGATGGCCTCGACCTGGTACAGCCGCCCGGCGATGGCCGGGTTCGGGGCCGCCTTGGTCAGCGGCTCCCGGTTGGCCCGCTGGAAGTGCAGGTACTCCAGACTGTCCGGCGAGTAGAACCCGAACAGCTTGCGGGGCGGCTCGTCGGCCCTCTTGTCGTCGTTCCACAGCCACAGGTCGTGGCCGTTGGTGTAGAAGATGGCCGGTCGCTGCCCGTACATCTTCTCAAGGCCGTCCGCATAGCACTTCGCCTGGGTCCGGCCCGCCCCGGCGTCCACAGCGGTCTTCTTGGTTTCGATCACCCCGACCGGCTTGCCGTTGTCGCCCCACAGGACGTAATCGCACTTCCCCTTGCCGCTGGGCACCGGCTGGTGCAGAACCTCGCACTCCTGGCCGACCTGCTCGGTGCTTGCGCCCTCGGCCCCGACGTTCCAGCCCGCCGCCAGCAGCAGGCTGTCGATCAGGCGGCGGCGGGTCGTCTCCTCGTTAAAGGCCAGGGTGTCGGCGGCGTGCTGTCCGTGCGCCTGGGCCGCTTGCAGTTCGGTCAGGGTGGCCTCGACGACCTGGGCCTTCGAGCGGGCGTCCTCCAGGTCGGCCAGGAGCCGCTTCATCTCGGCTTCCTGGGCGACGTACAGTTGCAGGATCGAGGCTTTCTCCTGCTTCAGCTTGCGCTCGGTGTCCGTGCTACTGCCGGTGGCGGCGGGCGGGGCGAACGCCGGGCAGTCGGCCTGCGAGCCGTTGCCGTAGTTCAGGTGCATCCACCGGCCCAACTCGTGGGCCTCCTGGAGCAGCCAGACGGCGCTCTGTGCGAGGACCGCCTCGCCGTGCGCCCCCTTGTTGCCGTGGATGCGGAGCGAGTGGAGCTTGGAGCAGACGACCTTGGGGACGGCCTGGACGAAGGCGCTGGCGGTGAGGAGGTCGTTGAGGTTGCACTGGTACGGCTTGGGCAGCCCGTGCTTGTGGTACACGAACAGGACGACCTGCTCCGCAAACGTCCGCAGCTTGGCGACGGCGCTCTGCGGGTCGGGGTGGGCGTACTGCTCGGCCAGAGCGCCGAGGTCGGCCAACTCCGTCCAGGTCGGTCGCAGAAACTCAAAGTTCGTGGACTTCATACACGCCCCTCGACTGCGGGCGGAGCGCAGTCGCCTCCGTGGGCTGCGAACCGAGTCCGCCACATCGGTATTTCTAGTGATTCCGTGGCGGCTGCCCCTCCCAAGGCAACCGCCGTACCAACGCCCGCCGACCGTCACGCTTCGGGCACTTCGACCTTCAACCGCTCCAGTTGCGCCGCCAACGTCTGGTAGTTCTTGTAGCCGAGCAGTTCGGCGGCCTTCGTTTTCACGCCCCCGGCCTCCTTCATCGCCCGAACCAGGTAGTGGCGCTGCACTTCTTCCAGGAAATCCGGGAGGGAGAAGCCCCCGCCGAGGGGCTGCTCCAGCGGGTCCACGGCGGGCCTGCCGGGGACTTCGGCGACCGCATCGGCCACGTCCTGGCGGTCGATCACCGTCCCGTCCGTCATCACCGCCGCCTGGACGAGCGTGTTGTACAACTGCCGGACGTTTCCGGGCCACGGGTGCTTCCGCACAAATGCCATTGCGGAAGAAGAAAGAGATTTGTGCTCAAAGCCCGGCTCCTGCCGCCCGAAGTTCTCGTTGATCTGCCCCAGGAGCCGCTGCACCAGGAGGGGGATGTCCTCCCGCCGGTCCCGCAGCGGGGGCAGTTTGACGGTGATGACGGCGAGCCGGTAGTACAGGTCGTCCCGGAACCCGCCCCCGGCGATGGCGGCGTGCAAGTCCCGGTTCGTGGCGGCGAGGATGCGGACGTTACTGGCGGTCGGCTTCGACTCGCCGACCCGGTAGAAGACCCGGTGGCATGGGTCGTTGTCGGGCGGCTGGAGAACCCGGAGCAGCTTGGCCTGCATCGCCGGGTCGCACTCGCCGATCTCGTCGAGGAACAGCGTCCCGCCGTCCGCTTCCTTGAACGCCCCGTCCCGGTCGGCCACCGCCCCGGTGAACGCCCCCTTTTTGTGTCCGAACAGTTCGGACTCCAGCAGTTCCCTGGAGACGGCGGCGCAGTTGATCGAGACAAACTTCTTCGCCCTGCGGGGGCTGGCGTCGTGGACGGCCCTGGCGAACTTCTCCTTCCCCGTCCCGCTCTCGCCGAGCAACAGGACCGACACGTCCCGGAGCGCCGCCCGGCGTGCCAGGCCCACGGCGACCCGCAGGCTGCGGCTCTCCCCGACGATCCCCTGGAAGCCATCGACCTCCTGCGGGCTGTGGCTGGCGAGTAGCTGGAGCCGGGCGTCGGCGTCCCGAAGCACCTGGGGGACGTAATCCACCACGAGGTCGAACGGGATGTTCGTGACCCAGGCGTTGCCGTCGTGGGTCTGGAAGAACGTCGCCGGGTGGTACTTGCTCTTGCCGAGGAGCAGCCAGATGGCCGTCATGGTCGGCGTGCCGGGGCTGAGATGGAGGCACAGGTCGAGGGCGTGCGGGCGGGGGACGCTGACCACCGAGGCGAGTTCGGCGTCCACGACCTTGAACACTTCGGGGTAGTCGGTCGGGTTGGTCAGCTTGACGGCGTGCAGCACCGGGTCGCCGCCCAGCCACCTGGCGTAGAGCCGGTTCTTCAGGGCGCTGTGGTCGCTGAGGAGATGCACTTCGTCGAACGACTCGTTGTTCAGAAGACACTTCAGCGGCCCCGGCTGGTCCGGCATCGGCCTCGGCGGGTTCAGCCCCTTCAGCACGTCCCCCTGCTGGTCGGGCGGCAACGACGCCGCCATCGCCCGCAGGTCGGCGTGGCCGATCCAGGAGAACAGGATGCGTCGCCTCGGCATGGTCCACCACCGTGGTTGTCATTTCACAATACCGATTGTACCGACCCGTCGCCGGGGACTCAAGGACGATTCGCCCATGCGCTCTCGTGAACCCTGCCGTCGCACTTTTGAATGCGCCGTCAGTCGTTCATGGTAGCCACGCCCGATATGGCTAAAACGCCTTAAATATGCCATTTCCAGCATCATTCCGGGGCGGTCCGGGGTCACAGACCCCCACGGGCGACCGCCTAAAGCGGGTGTTTCAATGATGCGAAAAAGGGTCCGGCACGGCTGTTGCGTTGGGTGCGGCGTCGAGCTTCAACAGGATTTGTCCCCATCACCCCACCGGAGGGCTTCGCTATGGCGACCCGTCACGAAGTGCTGTGCGTCCGCAAGAGCGACCGGACCAACCCCCACGAGCGAATCACCCACATCGGGGGCCGCAACGGGGACGGGACGGCGTGGAAGATCACCCTGGAGGACGCCATCGCCGGGATCGAGAGCGGCAAGTGGACGTTCTACGTCAGCCGGGGCGGGCGCACGGTCGGCGTGGTCGTGGCCGTCAGCCGCTACCACCACAAGTACCTGAAGACCGAAGCGGACGGCGAACTGCCGGACAACCTGTTGAGCCTGCCCGAATGCCGCTGACGCCAGCCCCCGCTGCCCCGCCCCTCGCTTCGGCGGGGTTGGTGGACCCGAACTGCCGCCGCACCGTGACAGACAACCCCCCGGCCCGACCGAGTAACCGCCGATGCCCGCCCCCGCCGTGTCCCTCCCGGTCCTCGCCGCCGACCGCCCGCTGCGGCTGACGCCCACCGACGTGACGCAGTTCGTGCGCATGGAGCAGTGCCAGCGCTACCTGCGGTTCCGGTTGGCGGATCGGGCCGGGCAGGACTTCATGCGGGAGTACGGCGTAGTCCCCCAGCGGATCACGCCCCTGCTGGCGCTGTCGGGTCGGGCCTTCGAGGATGGCGTCGAGGCCGACCTCGGCGGGCGGTTCCGCACCGTCAACTACGCCGCCCGGCACGGCCTCGACCACAACCGCCCCGACAACAACGCCGAGGTCGTCCGGGAGGTCCGCACCCTGGCCCCCGGCCAGTCCGTGATGCTGTTGCAGGCCCGGTTGGAGGCGGAACTGGCGGGCTGGCGGCTCCGGGGCGACGTGGATTTGTTGCGCCTGGAGCGGTCGGCGGCGGGCGACCTTAACGTCCTCGTCACCGACATGAAGGCGACCGCCGAGGTCAAGGTCGAACACCGGCTCCAGGTCGCCTTCTACCGCCTGATGCTGGAGCGGCTGCTCGCCGCCGAGGGGGTCGCCCTCGCCCCGGTCCAGACGGGCATCCTGTTCCGCCCGCCCGTGGACCCGGCCCCGGAGGACGGGGACCGGATCAAGGCGCTCGCCGACGCTGCACAGGACGTTTTCGGGCTGGCAGGGCCGCTCCTCGAAGTCGTCGCCGACCTGGACGCCTACACGCAATCCGCCCACGACCTCGTGCTGGGAGCGGATTCCGCCGCACGCCGGATCGCCGCAACCCCGTTCGAGGCGGTCCCGTACTGCCTGTCGTTCAAGTGCGACGGCTGCATGTACAACGAGTTCTGCATGAAGTGGAGCGCCGAGGCGGAAGACCTCAGCCTGCTCCCGCACATGACCGGCACGGACAAGGACGCCCTGCGGCGGGTCGGCGTCACCACCGTCCAAGCCCTCGCCGCCCTCAAGGAGTTCGCCCCGGCCCCCGCCACCGGCCCGGCCACCGAACTCGTCCCGGCCCCAGGTCGGGAAACCGAAATCGGACGGATCGCCGCCACCTGGTCGGTCGGCCCCCGCCTGGACGAACTGGTCCACCGGGCCAGGAGCTACCGCCGCTCCGTCCGCAAGGACGGGACGCAGGCGCTCGGCTACATCCCCGGCAAGGGCAACAGCAGCCTACCGGCGTCCCGGCCCGACCTGAACCCCAACCTCGTCACCGTTTTCATCGACGCCCAGCAGGACGCCCTGGAGGGCCGCATCTACCTGCTGTCGGCGCTGGTGGTGGCCCGGAAGGGCGGCGTCCCGGTCGGCAGGAAGGCGGTGGTGCGCTTGACGGACGGCCCGCCCGACTCGGAGGCGAAGGAGCGGCAACTGTTCATCGACTGGACCCGTGACCTGGTGCGGGCGGTCGTGGACCTGGCCGTGTCCGGTGCGCCGCCAGGCGAGAAGAAGACCGCCCCGATCCACCACGTCTTCTTCGACCGCCACCAGCGCACGGTCGTACTGGAGGCGCTGGTTCGCAACTTCCCCCCGGTCCTGGCGGCCACGCCCCCGCTGTACGACTTCCTGACGCAACTTGCGGCCTTCGACTCCCCGGTCGTGACGTACCTGGAAGACGAGATTCGGGCGACCCGGAACTTCCCGATGACGTGCCAGTCGCTCCAGTCGGTGGCGCAGTACCTCAAGTTCGACTGGACCGCCTCGCACCCGTTCCGGGAACTGTTCAAGGCCCGGCTGTTCGACTACATCGGAAAGCTGGACCTCGGCGGCTCGTCCGAGTGGTACACCCGCCGCTCCCGGTTTTCGAGCGCCGTCCCGCTGGAGTACGCCTACGCCGCCTGGGGCCGACTGCCGACGCCGGGGCCGGGCAAGGGGGACGAGTTCGCCGCCTTCCGGCCCGTGACGAGGGCGCTACTGACCGCCTTCCAGGAACGGCGGCTGGAGGCGCTGGAACACGTCGCCGGGTCGGTCCCGGCCAACCCCAACTCGCAGAAGACGGCGTTCGTGCTGCCGGACCTGGCCGGGTACGAGGACACGGCCCACGACCTGGCGCACGCCCTGCACGAGTTCGTCACCGTCGAGCGGATGGTCGAGTTGAACGACTGGAAGGCGACCCGGCACGCGCCGCCCGAACGCCGGGTGCTGACCGGCGACTGCCTGGTGGTCCGGTACTGCGAGGAGGACCAGGGGCCGGGCGTGGCCGAGCGGAACCGGGAGAACGAGCGCCGCCGACTGAAGCGGGAGGAGTTCGCTGCGGCGTTCCGGGCGCAGCACCCCACGAAATCGTTCCGGGTCAACAAGGAGCAATCCGCCGAGTGCAAGTGGTCCCCGGAGGGGCTGCGGGTGCGCCTCCGGGTCGAGTGTGCGGGGGTGGACTGCGACCTGCACGACGCCCTCCTCCTGTCGAACGTCCGGGGCGGCGACCGGCTGGTGCTGTACCCCCGGTGGGCGGTGGACGAGCGGCTGCCGGTGGCCGAGCGGACGCCGGTCCCGCCGACGCCGAAGCAGATGCTCTACGGCCAGCGGGCCGAACTGATCGGCATCACGGCGACGGCGACGGACGCATCGGGCCGGGTGACGGCTGCCGTGGCCGAGGTCGAGTTGAAGGAGTCACGGGGCAGCGAACACACCACGCCGTTCGTCTTCCCCGCCGTCAACCGCCCGCTGGAGGGCGGGGCGGTTTACACGCTCGACCCCTGCCCGAACGACTGGTACGGCTACTGGTGCGCCCAAGTCGTGAACGGGCTGTGCGAGGGCCGGGCGAACGTCCTGTACAACCGGCTCGTTACGCCGCCTTCCGGCGACGGGACCGGGTTGCCGGGGCAGCGGTCGTTCCTCGCCGGTCTGGACGCCTTCCACCAGGCCGGGCACCTGCACGACTTCGAGGACGGCAAGAAGGAGTTCATCGGGGGCCACGGTCGCACGCCGGTGCTGCTGGTTCAGGGACCGCCTGGTACTGGCAAATCGCTGAGTTCGGCCTTCGCCGTGTTCGCCCGGCTCCAGGCGGCGATGCAGGAGAACCGACCGTGCCGAGTCTTCCTGACGTGTAAGACGCACGCCGCCACCGACGTTCTCCTGAAGAACGTAGTGGACGTGCAGGAGAAACTGCGGCAACTCCAGACAACTGACCCGGCGCTGTTCGCCACGCACTTCGACGCCCGCATCCTGGACGTGCCGCTCTACCGGGTGGCCCCGACCGAGCCGCCGCCCCCCGGCGTGATCCCCCTGGAGAAAGACGCCGAAAAGGAGTCCGGCGAAGACTACAACGCCGACGTGATCCACGAACACCCGTGGGCCGTCCTCGGCGTGACGCCGGGCGGAACCTACGGGATGCTCAAGAAGAAGTGGCCGAAGAACGTCTTCGGCCACGGGCTGTGCGACCTGCTGGTGCTGGACGAGGCCAGCCAGATGAGCCTGCCCGAAGCGGCGATGGCGGCGCTGCCGTTGAAGGAGGACGCCCCGTTAGTGGTCGTCGGCGACCACCGGCAGATGCCGCCCATCGTGAAGCACGATTGGGACGGGGAGAGCCGCCGCACGTTCCGCCAATACCGGGTCTTCGAGAGCCTGTTCGACACGCTTCAGGGACAGAATCCGCCGATGATTCGGTTCGCCGAGTCGTTCCGGCTCCATGCGGCGATGGCCGAATTCTTACGCCAGGAAGTCTACCGGCACGACGGAATCCCGTACCACTCGAAGAAGCGGGACGTGCTGGCGGCGCACCACGACGGGGACGAGATGGTCGCCGCCGTGCTGCGCCCCGACTGCCCGCTGGTGGTGGTGACGCACGAGGAGGACGGCAGCCAGGTGCGGAACCCGTTCGAGCAGGCGCTCATCGAGCCGGTGCTGCGGGCGCTCGTGGACCCGGCCCGGTACGGGCTGGGGGCCGGGGACGGCCTGGGCGTGGTTGTGCCGCACCGGGCGCAGCGGGCGGCGCTCCAGGCGTCCTTCCCGGAGTTGTGCGTGATGGACGCCGCCAGCGGCCTGCCGGTACGGTCTGCCGTCGATACGATTGAGCGGTTCCAGGGCGGCGAGCGGACGGTTATCATGTTCAGTGCCACCGAGTCCGACCCCGCCTACCTGTTGCAGTCCAGCGGGTTCCTCTTCGACCCCCGCCGCCTCACGGTGGCGCTGAGCCGGGCCAGGCAGAAGATGATCCTGGTGGCGTCCCGGAGCATCTTCTCGCTGTTCAGCCCCGATGAGGAGACGTACCAGAACACCCTGCTGTGGAAGAACCTGTTGCTGCGCACTTGTCCGACGCTGCTGTGGGAGGGCGAGCGGGCTGGGAAGCGGGTGGCGGTGTGGGGAGGAAAAGGGCAGGCTGTCGGGTGAATGTGGTTTTTGAGATCAGTGCCGTGAACACCGCATAACCGAAGCGAATTGGAGACGGTACTGTGGCAACGACTGCGGCTACGCTTTCGTACTTCCAAACACATTCATCCAAGATGAATCTGTGGGCAGTGAGTGGGGGGAATTCGGCCCTCCGCAACTGCCAACTCGGTGCGTATTGGGGGGTCTGGTCGCACTTCACCGCATCGGATCGCCCTGCGCTCGTCTCTCTGCCCACGGGGTCGGGGAAAACGGTGCTGATGATGACGCTGGCATTCGGCCTTAAGGCGAAGCGGGTTCTCGTCGTCACGCCCGCCACGATCCTCAGAGATCAAGTTCACGACGAGTTCTCCAACCTGGCCGTCTTAAAGCGCCTCAAGGTTGTTCCAAAATCGCTGCCACTTCCGAAGACATTTGCCAACGAAACGCAGCGAGGCACTGCGCTGAAGTGGAAGGAATTGGAAGCGTCAGACGTGGTTGTGGCAACGCCGAAGACGACCAGTCCGGGGGAACCCGGCGTCTGCCCCCCGCCGAGCGATCTCTTCGACCTCGTGTTCATCGACGAAGCGCACCACACACCCGCACCAACGTGGTCGGCCCTCGTCCGGGCATTCTCCACAGCCCGGATGGTGTTCTTGACCGCAACGCCATTTCGACGGGACCGCCGCAGGATTCGAGCGGAACTGGTGTACCACTACTCAATCGGAAAAGCCTTGGCCGATGGCATTTATCGTCCGGTCGAGTACCACGCCGTCGCCCACGACAAGAACCGTGCGAATCAGGACAAGCTCCTGGCCCAAGCCGCCGCCCAGGTGCTTGCGGACGAGAAGGCGCTCTCGAACCACCCGAAAATCCTCGTCCGTACTGACAACGTGGGCTGGTCGGCCAGGCTCGTGAAGGTGTACGCCGATGCGGGCGTGAAGGTCGAGGCAGTGGACTACACGAAGTCCCTCGCAGAGAACGACGCAACCTTGCAGAAGGTGCGATCCGGCACACTCGACGGGATGATCTGCGTCGGAATGCTAGGTGAAGGGCTGGACCTTCCCGATCTCAAGATCGCCGTTCTGCACTCCGCACCCCGGTCACTCCCTTTCACTTTGCAGTTCGTCGGCAGGGTCGCTCGCACGACCTCCGGGCAGGTCGGGGATGCGCACTTGCTCGCAGTCCCCGACGAAGTGCGGGGGGAGGTCCGGTCGCTCTACCGAATCGACTCCGATTGGGGGAAGCTCGTACCCAAACTGGTGGACGCCATCGTTGGGTCGGCGTCCAAGCACACGCCATTCGTGTCCCGGAGCGGCGCAGACCAGATCGACCTCAACCCCGACGACTTGAAACCGTTCTTCAGCGTGACAGTCTACGGGGTCGAAACAGCAGGCGTGACGCTCTCAAACGACCTCACGCTGAGTGACGATGTGGCCGTCTGCGTCCGGGAGCTATCGCACGGTGGGGAAGTTCTCGTCGCCGTGACGGAGCGGGAGTCCACCCCGGCCTGGGCGAAAGATACCGCCATCACCGAAGGCACGCTGGCGTTGCATGTGTACTACTTCGACAAGAAGAACCAGCTTCTTTTCGAGGCGACGACCGGCGATGTCGTGTCCAGAGAGATTCGCAGCAGGGTCGTGGCGGGAAACTACTCGGAGATCAGCCCAGCGGCGCTGCTTCAAGTCATGCAGAAGGCGACCACGGCTGATTACTTCATGATCGGACTGCGGAACACGCTAGGGCAAGGCGTGTCCCAACCCACATACAAGACCGTCATGGGTTCGCAGGTGCAGGCAGCGGTGCGCCCCGTGGATGGGAAGACGTTCGGCCCAGGACACGCCCTCGCAAAAGTGTCGGCAGATGAAACTCGTGGTGTCGCAACAGCCAACGGGCGGGTGTGGGCGATCCAGCGTGGCTCGGTTGACGAACTGGTGGAGTGGTGCCGGGAACTCGCCGACGAGTTGAGGAAGAAGACGAAGGCCACCGGCCTGCCGCAGCTTGGTTTCCTGGCCCGTCCCGACAGCATTACCACCATCCCTGAACGCCCCTTGGCTATCTTGGTCGATGAACGAGTGCTTTGGGCGAAGCGGCAAATCGAGGTCACGGACGGGGCCAATATTGCCGTTTCGAGGCACGTTCCTTGCGTGTCAGTCGTGGGGTTCACGTCTGGCGTCGTGCAGTGCGAGGTCGAATTCGACCCATCCCTTCCTGCAATCACCGTCGAGTGCGATCTATCCCATCCGGGGGCGTGGCGGTTGACGGATACCAGAGGGATTCGTATCCGGCTGGAGTTCTCTGACAACGACATCCTCGACGGCGGGTTCGAGGAGTTTGCCCGGCGCTTCCCCCTGACACTCGTGATGCCACAAGGGGGCATCATCCGTGGATCGACGCTTTGGACGCCCGAAGCGGAGGCGGCACCGCTCCCCGTGGGCTGCCTGCTGGCAAAAGGCTGGACGACCTGCGACATCGCTTGTGAGGACGGAACCCCGGAGAAGGGGAAGCAGAACGTCCAGGACGCACTCGCCGCACTCCTCACGTCCACCCTGCCCCCGGACACGATTGTGGTCAAAGACCACGGGTCGGGCGAACTCGCCGACTTCATCGCCGTCCAGCCGAAAGCTCGCATCATTTCCTTCTACCATTGCAAGGCGACCAAGAAACCGAAGAAGGCGTCCGCAAAGCCCGGCGTGCGAGTCGAAGACCTTTACGACGTACTCGGCCAAGCCTGCCGAAACAGGTCTTGGGTCCGCTCCCCCAACCTGCTCACGGAAATCGTTGAGCGGATCGAGGGGGGCGGACGCAGCACCGCAGTCGTGTCGGGCAAGATGCCAGACCTCAAAGCTACAAGCAAGGCGTTCGTATCGAACTCGTGGTCATACGAGATCATCGCAGTTCAGCCGGGCCTTCACGTCGCCAAGGCTGCTACAGGCAAGAACGTCAATCAACTTCTCGTTGCCACGGCAGAGTGGCTGATTGGATGCGAGGCAAAATTCTCCATTTGGGGAAGTTGACCGAGAGGGCCAGCGCTTCGTCTAACTGGTGAAGTGGACTGTTGAAATTTGGTCGTCGATGGTTCGCTTTGTGCGAAGCTCATTCGTGAACTTCAGGTGCGCTCAAAAATGCCGATTCCCGACTACCAGGACTGCATGTTGCCGCTGCTCGAACTCCTCGCTGACGGCAAGGACTACACCCTGCGTGCCGTCACGACGGCCATCGCCGACCGCTTCGGACTGACCGAGGACGAGCGGAAGGAGATGCTGCCCAGCGGACAGCAGCCGGTCATCGCCAACCGGGTCGCCTGGGCGAAGACGTATTTGAAGAAGGCGGGCCTGCTCGCCCAGCCGAGCCGTGGGGTGGTTCACATCACCGACGCCGGGCGAGCGGTCCTCGCCAAGAAGCCCGGAAAGATCGACAACGCCTTCCTGCGCCAGTACCCGACCTTCGCCGAGTTCGTCGGGCGTTCGGAATCCGAGCAGTTGATCGAGCAGGCACCCGAAACGGCCACGCCAGAAGAGGCGCTGGAGTCGTCGTACCGGACCCTCCGCAACGCCCTGGCCGACGAACTGCTGGAGAAGGTGAAGTCCTGCACGCCTGCGTTCTTCGAGCGCCTGGTCGTCGAAGTGCTGGTGGCGATGGGCTACGGCGGCTCGCTGGCTGACGCCGGGCAAGCCGTTGGGCGCAGCGGCGACGGCGGCATCGACGGGATCATCAAGGAGGACAAGCTGGGCCTCGACGTGCTGTGCATCCAGGCGAAGCGGTGGGAGAAGACGGTCGGTCGCCCGGAGGTCCAGGCGTTCGCCGGGAGCATGGAGGGGTTTCGTGCGAGGAAAGGCGTGCTGCTCACGACGGCGACGTTCTCCAAGGAGGCCGTCGAATACGTCGGGCGGATCGAGCGCAAAATCGTCCTGATCGACGGGCGGCAACTCGCCGAACTCATGATCGAGTATGGCGTCGGCGTGGCGACGGCCCGCACGTTCGTCGTGAAGAAGCTCGACCTGGATTACTTTGAGGACGACGAGGGGTGAACGCACCGATTCGGCAAGGAATTATCACGGCAACCTTCCCGATGATACGGTCGGAGGGCGAGCGGGCCGGTAAGCAAGTGGCGGTGGTGGGAAGTCGGTGGGCACCAGCCGGAAACAGCACGACAAATGAGCAACCGGAACGGGCATACCTCTGCGATTGGCTGGATCGACTTCTCCTCGGAACACCGGGAGCGGGTCAGGACCGTCATCGACCTGCTCGCCAGCCCCGGCGTCGTGGACGAACTCGGCATCGGCATGATCCGGGACTCGTTCTCGGACACGCTCTTCCCCGGCCTCTCCACGATCCAGACCCGTGCCAAATACTTCCTCACGCTCCCCCGCATCTTCCGTGACTACCAGGAACTCAAGCCGGGCGAGCGCCGCAGGGTTTCGCTGGCCGACTACCTGAAGCGGGAGGAAAACCGCTGCATGGCGTGCCTGAACCGGAACCACGGCGGCGACCCGCAGGACGGCATCATCGGAGCGTCCTTCGCAGGCAAGCGGGGGGAGGTCCAGCGCAAGCCGTCCTCAGTGTACTGGAACGGGCTGCGCACCTTCGGCCTCGTCAAGACGGCGCTCTCGCTCCAGGAGTTCGTGAGGACGTTCGCCGACCCGGACGCCGCACTGCACGACCTCATCCAAGGGACCGACGAGGCGAAGGGCGACGACCCGGATGCCGTCGAATCGACCGGCCCCGCCGTCAACACGCCGAGTTACCCAAGGGGTTGGCAGGAATCGCTGACCCTGCACCTGAACTTCGACGAGGCGACGTTCCTGGCCCGGCAGATGGAAGCACGAGTCCCCGACAGCCTCCTCGGTCAAATCCTGATGGACGACGCCATCAGAACGGCCTTCGTGGAACTGCCGGACGAATGGGGCTTCGCCGAGTTCTGCGACTCGTCGCCGTTCGTCGGCAAGCTGACCGCCGAGTTGCGGCGCACCTTGCACGGGGCCAGGGATTTCTGGCAACTCCTGTCGGGGGCGCACGTCCGGTACAACGTGTTGCTGCAACGGCGGCACGGGACCGACGAGCGGCGGATCGAATTCGAGGGTCTGTGGGATCGGTGGTGCGAGGCGATGTCCCGCTTCCCGTGGGATCGCTGGGACACGCAGATGGTGTGGGACTTGGCGATCCGCCACCGCCGCCAGATTCGGGAACACACCAAGCGGTTCGTTCGGAACTGGATTGAGGGTGTCCATACCGACACGCCCGACGTGGCGGCGCTCGACGGCCTCGTGGCCCAGCAGGAGTTGTTGAACAAGAAGGCACGGGCACGCCTCAAGCCCAATGCCGACGAGCGGGTCAAGGGGTGGGTGGGGATCGAGTCGCTGGACTACCGCTACTCGCAGGCGAGGACGATCATCACGGACATCCACGTCGGCCTGACTCCGAAACAGGAGATCGCCGATGCTTGACTACAAGCGGGACCGCCTCGATTACGGGGAGATGCTGATCCCCCCACCGGGATACCGGCTGGCGAAGGCGATTGCGGCGACGTACTCGCTCGACCTGAACACGCTCCTGTCGATTCCGATTGCCCTGTTCTACGCCCAAACGATGGAGGGGGCCGGGGAGGGCGAGCGCATCCAACTCCTGGAGGCGATCCAGCGGTGCCCGGAAGTCTTGCGCATCTACCACCAGGCGGGCCGAATCCAGGTGCCCCGCAACCAGAACCGCCTCTACGGGCTGTTGGAGGACTGCGTGGTCGGGGTCAAGCCCCGAAGCGCCGACAGTTCGTTCCACCCCAAGGTGTGGGTTCTGCGGTACGAGTCCGACGACGGCCCCGCCCGGTATCGCCTGATCGTCCTGAGCCGGAACCTGACCTACGACCGGAGTTGGGACATCGCCGCCAACCTGGACGGCGATGTCTCCGAGAACCACCAGGAGCGGAACGAACCCCTGGTGGACTTCGCCCGGTACTTGCTCGGCCACGAGTCGTTCGCCGGTGCCGAGGCGTTCGTGGACGGCCTGAGCCGGGTCGAGTTCTCGCCGCCGAAGGGCTTCAGCGGGAACTTCAAGTTCCACCCGGTCGGCATCGGCAAGTACCGGAACCCCATCCCGGCGCAGACCGGCGAGGCCGTGATTTGCGTATCGCCATTCGTCCACGACGCAGCGATAGCCCGGCTGCGGGAGCGGGTGCCCGGACAGCGGTGGCTGTTCAGCCGCAGCGAGGAGCTTCGGCGGTTGAAAAAGGAGACGCTGGAGGGGACCAACACGTTCTGCTTGTCCAGCGTGATCGTGGACGGGGAGGCCATCAGCAACGGCGAGGACGGCGGGTCGGAACAACTTGAGCAGAACCTCCACGCCAAACTCTTCATCTTCAAGCGGGGGCGGGTCAACGTCTGGTTCGTGGGGTCGGCGAACGCAACGAAGGCGGCGTTCGAGCGGAACGTCGAGTTCCTGTTGGAGATGCGGGGCGGAAATGATGCCGTCCGGCTGGAAGCGGTCCTAGACGACCTGCTGGGACCGGAGCGGGATGTCGGCGTGTTCGAGCCGTTCGTCCCCGGCACCGAGGCGGTGGAGGAAGATGCGCAGCACGCCCTGGATCAGCGGGTGCGGCGGCTGGAGTTCGACCTGCTCGACGCCCTGGAGGTCGTCCGGGCGGAACTGGTGCCGTCCGGCAACACGACCAATTTCGACCTGCTGTTGACGCTCCAACCGGGCGGCGGGGCGTGGGCCGACCTCGAAGTGCGGCTGGCCCCGTTCAACTCCGACCAGACCGCCCTCACCCTGGCCCCGCACGGGCAGACGGAGTTCCGCTTCGAGAACATCAACGAGAGCAACCTGAGCCGGTTCCTCCGCTTCGAGATTCTTCACGACAAGGAACCCCAGCGTGCGTTCCTGATGAAGATCGACATCGTCGGGATGCCCGCCACCCGGATTAGCCGGATCATCAAGGGCATCATCAGCGACCGGGACAAGTTCTTTGAATACCTCCGCTTCCTGCTCGCCGACGACTTCGACAAGGAGGCGGGCGGCGGGGCCGAAGCGGGCACCCGGCGTGACGACGCCTCGTCCGGCCTGTGGGACGTGAGGTCGCCGATCTTCGAGCAGTTGTTGATGACCGCCGCCCGCCGCCCCGCCCGGCTGAAGGAGATCGACGGGATCATCCGGCAACTGATGGAAGGGGACGGCCCGGACGACCGGCAGATCGTCCCGCAGGAGTTCCTGACCTTGTGGGAGGCTTTCAGCGGGAGGATTCCCACGGACCCGGAGGCGTCCCCGTGACCACGCACGCCGACACGAACGGGCACATCGACCACTGCCTGGGGATGCTCAAGGACTTCCAGCGGGCGACCGTGGACGTTGTGTTCGCCCGGTTGTTCGTGGAGGGCCGGGCACGAATGCTGGTTGCGGATGAGGTCGGCCTCGGCAAAACCATCGTCGCCAAAGGGGTCATCGCTCGGCGGCTGAGGGAGAAGCTGGAGCGGGGCGACACCACCCCGTTCCGGGTGACGTACATCTGCTCGAACCAGATCATCGGGCAGGAGAACGTCAGGAAGCTCGACCCGTACCCCCGGCAGCAGTCCCTCGACCGGAGCGTGGACCGGCTCGTCTTCCTCGCCCTCAAGCCGCAGTTCGATCCGGCCAGCCTGCTGCGGCTCAACACGCTCACACCCGGAACCTCCTTCCGCTCCAGCGACCATGCGGGGGAGCAGCGGGAACGGAAGATCATCTACGCCCTCCTCATGTCCGACAAGGGGATGTTGGCCGACGCCCCCACCGGCCTCGCCTGCCTGCTGCGTGGCCCGGTGCAGCGTCCGGCGCAGGAGTGGGCCGACCACCTGGAGGAGCAGAGGCGGAACCGGCTCGACCTGAACCTTCGGGACGACCTCCCGGCGAAGTTCCTCGCACTCATCAAGACGGCCCCCCTTCAGAACCCCGACACCGTTCAGGCCCACACGCCCGGCTGCCCGTTGACCACCCTGTACGACGCCGTTCTGGAGTACGCCTGTCGCCTGAAGGTGGGGAACTTCGAGTCGTTCAAGGGCGGGTCGCTGGAGATCATCCGGCAACTGCGCAAGGCGCTAGCGTCCCTGTGCATCGACTACATCGACGCCGACCTCTACATCCTGGACGAGTTCCAGCGGTTCCGTGACCTCATCAACGAGGACAGCGACTCGGAAGCGGCCACGATAGCCCGGCAAATCTTCAAGAAGCAGGGAACGAAGATACTGCTCCTGTCGGCGACCCCGTTCAAGGCGTTCACCGGGGAGGGCGACCTGGAAAGCGGGGAGGAGCATTACAAGGAGTTCCGCACCGTCCTGTCGTTCCTGGTGAACGGCGAGCAGAAGGTGCTGGCCGAGTACGAGGCGCACCGGCAGGCGCTCTTCAAGCAACTCCTGGGCCTTCGGGCCGACGCCGCCGAGATCGACACGTCGCACCGGGACGCCGTGGAAGCCCTGCTGAGGCGGGCCATGTGCCGCACCGAGCGCCTCAGCGTCTCGGAGGACGACGATGCGATGACCCAGGACAAGTGGCTCGACGGCCCGGTGGCTCTCACCCACGGGGACGTGCAGAACTTCGTCGCCACCGACAACGTGGTGCGGGCGCTCAACCTCGCCTGCGAGCGGAAGTCTCAGGAGCTTCACGCCCCCGTGGAGTTCTGCAAATCGGCCCCGTTCCCGCTGTCGTTCCTGGACGATTATAAGCTCAAGAAGGTGCTGAGGGCGAAGAGAGACGAGCCGACGATTCGGTCCTGCCTGGAGGACAACGGCGGTGCATGGCTGGACCACGACCGGATCGACCGCTACGAGATGGCGGTCGGTGCGCCCGGCTCGCCCTTCGCCAACGCACGCCTCACCAGCCTCGTGGGAGAGGCGCTGGCGGGCCGGGCCGAGAGGCTGCTGTGGGTGCCGCCGAGCTTGCCGTACTACCCCCTGTCGGGCGCATTTGCGGACGCTGACGGGTTCTCTAAAACGCTCGTCTTCTCGGCCTGGCTCATGGTGCCCCGGATGATTGCGTCGTTGCTGTCCTACGAGGTCGAGCGGCGCACCATCGGGGCGGCGGGGTCGGTCGAGCCGCAGGAGAAAGAACGGGGGGAACCCCGCACCTACTTCGTGCCCGATGGCGGTCGCCGCCACCCGGTCCCCCAACTGGTCTACCGCACGGAAGGCGGGACCGAGCCTGCGAACATGACGAACTTCGCTCTGCTGTTTCCATCCATGACGCTGGCGGCGGTCTTCGACCCTGCGGACGCCCTCGTGTCGGGCAAGGACCGGGACACGCTGGAAGCGGAGTTGGTCGTGAAGTGCCGGGGGCTGATCGTCTCGCTGAACCTGGGGCAGTTCGCCACCGCCCACGGGGAGTCCGACCGCTGGTATTGGGCGGCACCGCTGCTTTTGGACAAGCTGAACGAGGAGTACCACCCGCTCGTGGGCGGCTGGCTGCGCTCCGACCGCCTCCGGGAGACGACTTTCTGGAACGACGAGGACGCCAAGGAAACCGGCAAGGGCGTTCACTTCCAGCGGCTCGTCCGGGCCTTCGACGCACCGCAGGAGATCGGCCTGGGGCCGATCCCGGACGACCTACCGCAAGTGCTTGCGGAAATCGCCCTCGGAGCACCGGCGTTGGCGGCGTACCGGAGTCTCCAGCGGCTCTTCAAAGCGGATCGGGCGGATGCGTGCGTCTTGAGCCTGTCGGTGGCGAACGAGTTCGTCAACCTGTTCAACAAGCCCGAAGCGATTGCGGCGGTTCGGCTCGCCGTCGAGGGCCGTCTCCCGCACTGGCAGAAGGCGCTGCGTTACTGCCGGGACGGGTGCCTTCAGGCCGTCCTGGACGAGTACCTGCACCTGCTCAGGGCGGATTGCGAGACAGCGGACGCCGCCGTGGTGCGGCTGAACGATTCGATCAACCTGAAGACGACCTCGATCAAGGTGGACGACCTTGGCACGTTCCTACGGGACGAACGCAAGAACATGCGGTGCCACTTCGCCGTCGATCTCGGCAACCAGCGGCTCGACACCGAGGAGGGGAGCCAACGTGTCACCAGCATCCGACAGAACTTCAACTCCCCGTTCCGGCCCTTCGTCCTCGCCACCACGTCGATTGGTCAGGAGGGGCTGGACTTCCACCAGTATTGCCGGAAGGTGGTCCACTGGAACCTGCCCAGCAACCCGATTGACCTGGAACAGCGGGAGGGCCGGATCAACCGATTCAAGGGGCTGGTCATCCGCCAACTGATCGCCCACAAGTACGGCCAGTCCCTCCTTCGGTGCGACCTGCAAGCCGACGACCCGTGGGACGACCTGTTCCGCATCGCCTCCGTTATGGAGCGGGACGGTGCGTCGAAGTGCGAACTGATCCCGTTCTGGCACGTCGAGACGAAGGGGCAGGAGGGGTTGCAGCGATACCGAATCGAGCGGATCATCCCGTTCTACCCGTTCAGCCGTGACCGGGCGAAGCTGTCATCCATCCTGCGCACCCTGGCGATCTACCGCCTGGCGTTCGGGCAGCCGAGACAGTCGGAGTTGATCGAACACCTGTTGAAGCACATCCCGCCTGGAAGGATTCCAGAGGTTCGGAAGCGGCTGCTGATTGATCTGAGTCCCATCAGCTACGCCCCTGCTCAAGAAGATGGAAACGTGGTCCCGTAACCTGGAAGAATCTGCTGTCGTGAACCGATCCAGGCCCGTCAGCGAGAGCGGGCCGAAAACGGTTGCGGCGGGTAAGGATGATGAGGGAGAGTGATGATGACCGAACCGACCATCCGAGAACCCGACCAGATTCGCCGGGACTGCGCCCGCAAGCTCCAAACCGTCGAGGTCAGCGAACATTTTCTGGCGATCCTCGGCTGCCTCCTGGGTGAAGATTGGACCACGCCCCGGCTGGTCGAGATGGCCGTCTCGCCCGACGGCGCACTCCTCGGTCGGTGCGACGGCCAGCCGGGGTTCTCGACCTTCTTGGGCGCTTCCGCCGACCTCATCAGGAACATCCACGGGGTTGCGGAAGTCGCTGAACTCGACGGGGATGAAGTGGGCTTCCTGGTGGCGAAGATCGCCGAACTCAAGAGGCAGCGTTGAGGGGCGTGTATGGCGAATGGCACTGAGATATTTGGCAGCGACCCCCTTAACAGGGTGGAGCATCCAGCCTGGCAGACGGAGCGGCCAGCTTGTTCTCCAGCAACCAGCGACGACCCGGCGCAGTCGAATCTCACCGTGGCTGACCCCAAATGCTGCTCCCACCCCACGAACTCGAACCGTTCTTCCGGCTACACCGGGCACTCCTGTTCTTCGTGAACCAGCGCCTCACGGTGATTCCCGACACGCTCGCCTCGCCCGAAGACTTCGCCGCCCTTGCGCCGGGCGTGCGGCTCAAGGTCCGGGACGCCCTGACCGCCAACCTCGCCCTGATCGAGTCGTTCGCCGGTGAAAACCCGGCCAGCCTGTCGGACGACGAACTCGACATCGTGCGCTCGTGGCGGCATCTGGTGGCGGGCAAGTTTTACGTCTTCCGGGAACTGAAGAAGTACACGGTGTTCCTCTCGACCGAGAAGCAACCCGTCGCTTACGGCGTCCTGGCCCTGTCGCAACCGTTCGAGGAGTTGATCGGCCCTTATCTGCCGGTGCTGACGCAGACGGTCCTGCTGCCCTTCAAGGGCAGGATCGTCTACGACGGCTTGATGAGCAGCTACAACGTGTCGTTCGGCCCCGGCGTCCGGCGCAATCTGAACGAGGACTTCAAGACGGCCAAGGACCGGCACGGGATCGTCACGTCCCTGCCGGTTTCGACCACGCCGACTCCCGTGAAATCGCCGAAAGCCAAGCCCGCTCCGAAGCCGCCGTCGAGGGCAGAAAAGGACGAGCCGCTGGCGGTGATCGTCGGGCTGATCGAGCAGTTCTGCCGGGAGCGTCTGAACGAGGAGTACGCCGGGCTGTGTCGGAAGCTGGCCGAGAAGCTGGCCCGCAAGCGCCCGTCGCCGCTGGCGAGCGGGAAGCCGCAGACGTGGGCCTGTGGCATCGTCCGCACCATCGGGTGGGTGAACTACCTGGACGACCGCAGCCAGACGCCGCACCTGAAGCTGACGGCCATCGACAAGGCGTTCGGCGTCGGCGAAAGCACCGGCCAGGGCAAGTCGATGCTGATCCGCAAGACGCTGAAGATCAGGCCGATGGACCCGGAGTGGTCGCTCCGCAGCCGGATCGAGCGGAACCCGATGGCGTGGATGATCCAGGTGAACGGCTTCTTGGTGGACGCCCGCTTCCTGAAGCGGGAGATTCAGGAGGAGGCGCTGCGGAAGGGGCTGATCCCGTACATCCCCGAAAGACCGCAACCGCTCCCGGAAAGCGACGAGGAGTAGGACGATGGCGAAATCGAAACCGAAATCCTCTTTCACGGGCCGCTGGCGGATCATCTCGATGAGCGCCTGGGACGAATCCTACATCGACGAGGAGGAGGAAGGGTACTTCGAGTTCGCCGACAAGGGCGGCGGCGAGTTCCACTTCGGCTACGTCCACGGGCAGATGGACTGCAAGACGACCACACGGGACGGTGAACCCGCCGTCGAGTGGACCTGGGACGGCAACGACGAGATGGACCCGGCGCAGGGCCGGGGGTGGGCCGTCCTGAAGGGGGGCGAGCTTCACGGCATGATCTTCTTCCACGGCGGGGACGACTCCGAATTCGTGGCGACCAGGAAGGACGGGGCCGACCCGAAGCCGAAGAAACCGAACCGATGACGACCGACCCCGCCACGCCTGGGTACTCGCACACGCAGACCGGCCCGCTCTGCCTGATCCTCTACGCCTCGGCGTTCCTCTGCTTCGCTCTGGCCGTTGGGCACCGACGACACGCCGGGCGTCTCCATCGCCGTCGCCGTGGGCGGCGTCCTCGCCCTGCTCGGCCCGGCGATCCACCACCTGACGGTCGAGGACCGGGGCGACCGGCTGGTGATCCGCTTCGGCCCGCTGCCGCTCCTCCGCACGTCGGTCAGGTACGCCGACATCGTGGCGGTCGAGGTCGGGCGCACGCTCGTCCTGGACGGCTGGGGCGTCCACTACAGCGTCCGGGGCGGCTGGGTGTGGAACTTGTGGGGCCGGGCCTGCGTCGTCGTCCGGCTGAGGAACGGCGTGCTGCGGATCGGCACGGACGACGCCGAGAACCTGGTCCGGTTCCTCGAAACCAAAACCGGCGGGCGGGGGACATGACCGTGGGAAAGGCAGCGAACCGATTGAAGCTCGGCAAGGGGTCGGCCTTCGTCAAGACGCATCTAAAGCGGCTGGAGCAGAACGAAGACACCTGGGAGGCCGACTTCCGGGCGATGCCGAAACCGCAGGGCCAGACGGAAACGCACTACCTCGGGCTGGTCGTCGCACTGCCCCAGGGCAACCCGCTCGTGTGTCTCCCGGTGGACTACACCCCGGACGTGAACGACCTGGCCGACCTCCTGGCGGCTGCCATGCGCCGCCCGATGACCGATGAGGCCCACCGCCCCCGACGAATCGCCGTCCGGGGCAACCCCCGTTGGGAGGAGTTGTTCCCCCACCTACACCAACTCGGCGTCGAGGTCACGGTCCAGAACGACCTGCCAGGCGTCGAAGCGGCCTACACGGATTTCCTGCGTCAGATGCGCCGGGCGAGGTCCGCCCCGCTGATCCTGCGCACGCCCGCATCGACCGACGTGGAGAAGGCGTTCCCCGCCGTCGCCAGGTGGGTCCGGGGCTACGGCCACATCGAGATCGGCGACCAGGAGGGGTTCGGCTTCATCGTCCGGGCCATCGACTACGGCGGGGTCGTCTTCGAGGACGACAAAGCCGACACGCTGGCCGGGGCGATGGCGGCTCTGGAGAAGGGGCTGGCCGAGTATTTCGAGCGGGAGGGGATCAAGTGAATGACCCGGCCAACATCTTCGATGACCTTCCGCCGCACATGCCGAAGGAAGTCGTCCAGACTCTCATCCAAGCCGCCGACGTGCGCATCGAGCGCATCATCTCGCACGGCCACGCCTCGCCCGCCGACTTCTGGTACGACCAGCCGCAGAGCGAGTGGGTGATCGTGCTGAAGGGAGCGGCGAGGTTGCAGTTCGAGGACGGCATGGTGGAGATGAAAGTGGGCGACTTCGTGAACATCCCGGCGTTCAAGAAGCACCGGGTCGAGTGGACGACGCCGGACGAGCCGACCGTGTGGCTGGGCGTGCGGTACGGGGGGGAAGCAACGTGAACCGGAACGCCCTGATCGTCTTCGCCTGCTTGCTGCCGTCCGTCGTCCTCGCCAACGAGCCGAAGGCTCCCGCCACGGTCAAGGAACTGTGGGCGGACTTCGACCCCCGAAAGGACGCACTGGAAACCAAGGTGGTCCGGGAGTGGGAAAAGGACGGGATCACCTACCGCTCCGTCACGTTCCACATCGGCACGTTCAAAGGCCAACCGGCTCGCATGGCGGGCTTCTTCGCCTTCCCGACGGGGGCGAAGAAATTGCCGGGCCTGCTGCACCTGCACGGCGGCGGGCAGCGTGCCTTTCTGCACGAGGTCGAGTTCTACGCCAGGCGGGGCTACGCCTGCCTGTCGGTCAATTGGGGCGGGCGGGAGATGGAGAGCGCCAGGGACGGCGACCCCAACACCGATTGGGGTGCCGTCGATCCGACGCAGAAGAACGTGCCCGGCTACTTCAGCCTGAAGCCCGGCGACAAGACCCTCGACCCGTTCGAGTCGCCCCGCAACAACAACTGGTATCTGCTCACGCTGGGGGCCAGACGGGGGCTGACGTTCCTGGAGCAACAACCCGAAGTCGATGCCGACAAGCTCGGCGTGTACGGGCACTCGATGGGCGGCAACCTGACCGTGTATGTGGCGGGAAGCGACGACCGGGTGAAGGCCGCAGCGCCGTCCGTGGGCGGGTCCGGGTTTCGCACGCAGCCCTGGCCGCTGTTGCCGCAGGTGAAGATGGAGACGCCGAACGGCGACGTGAAGCTGTTCGATGCGACCCTGGGGTTCGAGTCCTACGCCCTGCACGTCAAAGCGCCGCTGCTCTGGCTCGGCTCCACCAACGACTTCCACGGGGTCATGGACGGCACCTACCGCACCGGCGAGTTGATCCCGCACACGAACGTCCGGTACGCCTTCGCCCCGCACCTGAACCACCGCTTCACCCCGGAGTTCGCCGTCACGAGGCCGCTCTGGTTCGACCAGCATCTCATGAAAGCGTTCGCCGTCCCGAAGACGCCGGACTCGAAGCTGGTCCTCGCCACCGGCGACCACGTTCCCGAACTGCACGTCACGCCGGACCCGTCCCAGCCGGTGGCCGAAGTCGCCGTCTACTACTCGGTCGATCCCGACCCACGGGCGAGGTTCTGGCGGTCGGCCCCGGCGACGAAGAAGGACGGCACCTGGACGGCCAAGCTGCCGGTACTGAGCGTCGAGCAGCCGCTCTTCGCCTTCGCCAACGTCGTCTACCCGCTGAAGAGGGGCGAGTCCGAACCCCACGCCCGACCGACTGAGACGTTTGCGATCAGTTCGCTGCTTCACACGGTCGCCCCGAAGGAATTGCGGGGTGCCGAAGTGAAGGCGACCGACAAGCCCGACCCGGTGATCGACGACTTCGCCCTCGGCTGGCTGGACTGGTACTTGCTGGAGGCGGGCAATCCGCACCATTGGGAGTTCTCGACCCGCAAGCTCGGCGACCCGAAGTGGCGGGGGCAGCCGGGGCAGCGGCTCGCCATCGAAGTGGCGGTCGAGCAGAAGAACGAACTGGTGGTCGTGCTGACCGAGAACGTGTTCCGGGGCTACCGGGGCAAGCAAAAGGAGTTCGTGGCGGTGGTCAAGCTCGACGGCGGCGTGCCGCAATCCGTGTCGCTGGGGCTGAAGGAGTTCAAAGCCAACGACGGCGGGGCGCTGGCGACGTGGGAGAACGTCGATCTGCTCGGCCTGCGGGCGTACTCCGACGTGGGCGGCAAACTGGTCGGCAGCAAGACTTGGGCAGGCCAGCAGCCGGTGTTCAAGAAGTTGTGGTGGGAAGGCAAGGGTCGATGACCGCCGCCGACGTGGACCGGCTGTTCGAGTTCAGTCGGCATCCACCTTACGTTGAAGCTCCTCGACCAACGCCATTTGCGCAGCCTTGATCTTTCGACTCGCCGCAGCAACATCGAAGAAATCTGCCCGGTCCATTTCGGGAAACTCCGTCTGTCGTCCCGACTTCGGGGGCCACTCCATCGTGAACGTGTTACTGACGATCGCACCCGGATCGCAGTCGCCTCGGAACGCCCAGGCGTGGACGATCTTGCCGCCTTTTTGCTTGATCGGGGCCAACTCGATGAACGGGCCGGTGGGCGTGACGCCGGTTTCCTCCCGGAACTCCCGCTTGGCGGCTTCGAGCATGTCCTCTCCCGGTTCGATCTCGCCCTTGGGGATCGTCCAGGCTCCGTCGTCCTTGTTCTTGAAGAACGGCCCACCGGGATGGGCAAGAAGCACCTGCAACTTGCCATCGTGAAGGCGATACATCAGCAACCCGGCACTGACACGGGCCATAACCGCCAACCTGATCCCTTCTACATCGAGCCAGTCGCCTGCTGAAACGCCTCAATAAACGCTTCGGGCGGCTGCGCCCCGGACAACGTGACCTTGCCGTTGATGACGAAGAACGGCACGCCTTCGACCCGAACCCGACGAGCAAGTTCGTTCGCCTCGCTAATCGCTTCCTGCCCGCCGCCGCTGGTCAGCACGCCCTCGGCCTTGCCCCGGTCCAGACCGGCGTGGGCCACCACGTCGAGGAGCGTCTGCCGGTCGCTGATGTCCCGGCCATCGGTGAAGTACGCCCGGAACAGCGTCTCCACGACCGCATCCTGAACGCTTTCCTGCTCGGCCAGCCAGATGAGCCGGTGGGCGTCGAGCGTGTTCGGCGTCCGCTCCATGCGGTCGAAGGCGAAGTGGATGCCTTCCCCCGCCCCCGCTGCGGCCACCTGTGCGTCCAGTTCCAGCGACCGCTCCCAGCTTCCGAACTTGCGGGTGCGGTACTCTCGGCGGCTGACGCCCTCCTTCGGCATCTGCGGGTTGAGTTGGAACGGCAGCCAGCGCACCCGAACCGGCCCGCCGTGAGCGGCGACGGCCTTCTCCAGTCGCCGCTTGCCGATGAAGCACCACGGGCAAATCACGTCGGAGGTCACGTCCACGGTGAGCATCACGTCCGCTCCGTCAGTTCCGATAGAAGTCGATCCAGTTCACCGTGATCGTCTTCGGGTTGCCATCGAAAATCGCCCTGGGCAGCGGTAGCTCGAAGTAGCCGCCCTTCAGGGGAAGCTCCTTCACCCGCTTGCCGTCGCCGCCGACGATGCGGGCCTCCATCCAGTACGGACTCTTGGCGTCGAGCGGGGCGTCCTCCTTGCCGTCCTTCCAGAGCCGCACCTGCGGTTTGCCGTCCTGGAGTGCTGCCGACCCTTCGAGCTTCACCTTCTCGCTCGTCACTTTGAAGTTCTCCAGCCCTTTCAGGTGCAGGCGCAGCACCACGGCGTCGGGCCACGTCTCGCCTTTCCGCTCGATGACGGCGTGACTGATCCCGAAGGGACTCTGCACCGAGACGATCAGCTTGTCCTTCTCGACCTTCACGTCCGCCCGGTCGTCGGCCCGCTTGGTCGTGACCTTGAGGGGCGGCGGGTCGTCGGCAGCGGCGGTCGTGACGGCGAGGGCCAGGACGATCAGGCCGGGGGCAAAGAGGCCGGTCATGATTGCGCCTCGGTGATATGCCTGAAGGTCAAGTTGATCCTCTCGCCCACGTTCTCCGTGGTCTTCTGGACTTCGTGCTTCCAGAACCGCTGCATCGTCCCGGCCATGATGACGAGCGTGCCGCTGCCCAACTGAAACGTCCTCGTCTCCCTGGTCTTGTTGTGCCGGATGCGGAACGCCCGTGTCGCCCCCAGGGAGAGCGACCCGATCACGTCTCCCATGCCCGGCTCGTCGTCGGCGTGCAGGCCCACGCTGTCGGCCCCGGAGCGGTAGCGGTTCAACAAACAGTAGTTGTACCGCCCCCGGACGGCCTCGATCCTCTGCTTGATCTCCCGCAGGGTCGTCGTCCACGGGAGAGCCTTGTTTTCTGTGCCTGAGTAGAAGTACGTCACGCCGTCGTCGCCGTAGGAGGCCGTCAGCCGGGGCTGCAAGTGGCCGAACGCCGCCTTCTTCTGCTCCCAGGGCGCAGTGTCCCGCAACTCGGCGAAGTACCGCCCGGCGAGATCGGGCGGCAGGAACGCCTCGTCGTACAGCAGCAGCCCGCCGTCCGCCAGTTCAATGGTCTGCATCGTGCGCCTTTGGCCGGACGAGTTCAAGCATGGCCGGGCGATCCAGCCCGCTCGTAACACCCGGCACCCGCCCGTCGGAATTGTACCGCCCCCCGCCGCCAGTTTTTTGAGCGGCCCTTCTTCAAGAACAAAGGCAGGCCATGCCGGGCGTGGTTGGCCGTTCATTACGGGAACCGCCATGAACCGCACGGGTGAAACGGTCAACGGCTTCCGCCTGCCTCCGCTGCGGAAGAGCGGTGAACCTGCCCAACTGGTCACTGAGCTTCTGACCGGACACGGCCTCCCGCCAGCCGTGGCCCAGCGGCTCGTGGAAGCCGAACTGACAATCACGCCGACCACCGGAATCAGGGCGCTCACCGAGCGACTACACGGAAGGCCCGGCGAGGGCGGCGGGCGGGTCGAGGCGTCCGAGGAGGGGGAGGCGGCGGGAGCGAAGGTTCTCGCCTTTCTCCGGTGGGACGGCGTGAGCAGTCCCCGCTTGAAAGCCCTGACCGAGACGGAGCGAGAGTCGGTGATCGAGCGGGGCTTCAACGTGGAGGTACGAGAGGGCTTCTTCGGGCGAGCCGCCAACTACGCCAGAAGCCCGGACGAGTTGATAGCGATCCTGAAGGTGTTCATGCCGACCGCTCGGTGCCTGCGAAGTGACCGGATCGCTCCCGCCGAACTCGGTCCCTTGGTCGCTGCCGCAGCCGAAATCCTCGGCATAGCAGTGGACTGAACCGGGAACCCGAGTCACTGTGAACACCTTCTCAGGTCGCATCGCCGGGCAGGGAGACATGAAGATACGCAGAACGCACCACGTCGCCGTCATCTGCTCGGACTACGGGCAGTCGAAGCGGTTCTACACCGAAGTTCTCGGCCTGGAGGTCGTCGCCGAGGTCTTCCGGGCCGAGCGCAACTCGCACAAGCTCGACCTGCGGCTGCCGGACGGCACGCAGATCGAGTTGTTCTCCTTCCCCGACCCGCCGAAGCGCCTCAGCTACCCGGAGGCGTGCGGGCTGCGGCACATGGCGTTCGAGGTCGCCGACATCGGCGAGGCGGTGGCCGACCTGAACAAGAAGGGGGTGGCGGTGGAGCCGGTGCGGGTGGATGAGTGCACGGGGAAGCGGTTCACCTTCTTCGCCGACCCGGACGGGCTGCCGCTCGAATTGTACGAGCGGTGACGGCGGGGGCGCTGGTTCCCGACTGCCAGCTTTACACGCTTCACCGCCGAATCTTGACCTCCTATCATCCAGACGCACCATTTCTCTTTTAACTATGTCATGTGGATTCTCGTGGTGGGTTGGTAGTTAGTGGGGCATCGAACACGTTGGCCCGGACCATCCGCCACCCAGCCGGGGCGAGAAGCCCCGCCACCGCCTCCCGCAGCCGATTCCGACGACCGGCCAGCGTTTCTTTGACCGCCGACCCTGCGGGCAAGACCTTCCCGATCAGGAGTCTCACTCGTCCCGTACCATCCCATCTCAGCCGGGGGTCTTGACGCCCGCCCATAATGGCGGTCGCCAGTTCCTCGGCGACGGGCATCACGTCGAGCCGGGGCTGTTGCGGGTGCAACTGACGCCGACCCACCAGCTTGACGCTCTTCGTCCGTTGCTCCAGGTCCACCGTCCACTTCTGGACCTCGGCCCGGCCCGACCCAAGCACCGTGGCCCCGTGCCGCTCGATGTTGAAGGTGAGCTTGGGCGGATTCCAGACAACCGCCTCCATGCGTCCGTGCAGTTTCCTGCCCACCATCCCGCCGTCGTCACCGGCGAGGGTGTCCCACAGCCGGGCCAAGTGCGTTTCAATTTCAGAAGTCGGCGGGGTCGGGGCTGCCAGCAACCCCCGAAGCCCATAAATTGTGTCGCACTTGGTCATCATTGAGCTTCGATTCTCGTTTGGGCTAACCGACCATTGAGGCGAAGTTGTCCCAGCCGAACAACCGATGAGCAAGGCCGACCGGCAGAACACAGGGTTCCTCGCTATCCGCCATGTGCCGCATGACCTCCTGGGCAGTCTCGCACAGAGGGCCGTCCCACCTGCCGTCCACAGCACCACGGCGGTAGGTGCGAATGCGCTCGTCCGGCGTCCCCGAAGCGTAGACGATCACGTTGATGCGCTCCGCATCACGGTAGGCAACACAGACGGCCCCTGCTGCCACGAGGCCGTCGATCAAGTCGTTCTTCATGTCTCTCCCTCTCAGAAGTTGTTGATCCTGTTGTTGGCGGCACGCCCGCCGTCTCCACGTTGTTAATGACCTGCCTGAGCGAGAAGTTTGTCAGTCCCTTCCGCTCGCCTGCGATTCGAGCCGGCTCGTGAACACCCAGCCCTCGCCGGGCGACTCGAAGCAGTAGATGCCCCCGTCCAACTCCCTGGTCTGGACGGGCTTGCCACTCTTCGGGCACGGGTGGGTGAACTGCCGGATGATGCGCCGCTTCGTCGGGCCGTGCGAGACGGCGAGGACTTCCTTCGGAAGCAACATCCAATCGGGGACGGCGAAGATCGGCACCCTTCCAGGGGTGCGGTCCTGCCAAAGAACTTCGCCCTCCTGCTGCAATCGAGGGTCCGGCGGGAACGTGGTGGTGCGGCCCGTGGCGGCGTTTGTCGAAACCCGGAGGTTAGGGATGCGGGCTTCCAGCGCCTCCAGGCTGGCGAAGACGTTCCCCTTTTCGGTCTTGAACTTCTTCCCGGAGTCGTCTTGGCAGAGCAGCTTCTTGCCCATGACCCGAAGGAACGTGGCCGGAACCACGACCGTCAGTTTGCTACTGGCGGTGCTGGCCCACTTCACGACAACTTTCTGTCCGCTCGTAAACATGATTGCTTTCATCCTTTCGGGGTTTAGTTGTTCGATCACGAGTCAAGCCAGTGCCGCCTCGTCGCTCAACGTACCACCACCATACCGACAGCCATTGGTCGTCAGCCGGTCACTTTCCGGTCGGTTGCGACCCTTCTCGGCTCGTCGAAGATTTCCAGAGTGCAGTAGCCTTTCTTGACGACGACCTCGACCCGGCACGACTGCCGACCCAGGCATTCGGTGAGTCGCCTCGCTACCGACCGTAGAGCCTCCTGCGATTGCACGAAATCTGTGCCGTACACCTGCTCCATCACATCCTCGATCTCGGCTGTCCGCTGAGGCCACAGCGCCTTGAGGAGCAACCACTGATCTCGACTGATCCCCTTGTACTCCTTGCCAAGCAGCCTGAAGCGGTCTGGCGGTTGGGGACCGTCGGACACGCCCCCAACGTGCTGCGCCCCAGCGAGAGCATGACGATCTTGGTCTTCCGTCACGAGTCCTCTTCCGAGGACAGACTCGATCCGCTGGAGGCGCTGCACTATGTCGGCGAGAAAGGGTATCAGGGCGGCGTCGGGAGGGCCGAAACGCTCTTTGGCCCACACAGCGACCATCCCCGCCATCACGTCAAGGCTCCGGTCGGCGGGCAGGCCGAGCGCCCTCACCCTGGCGGCGAACTCCATCAACTCCGGGTAGGCTCTCACCAGCGCTTGGGCCTGCGCCTCGGCAGGCAGGTCGCCCCCGCCCTTGAAGCCGAACCGTTGGGAAAATCCCAGCCGGTCGCCGTGCCGAAGCACATGCCCCACACCGACCGGGCAACCGTTCACCCAGGCGTCGGCGAAGTAGGGGATATTCCCGGCGTCCCGGAGGAGTGTTTTGGCATGGGCGACGGCCACCCCAGCGAGCGGGAGCCAGTCGCCCTCGTACAGAACACCACGGGCTTTCCCGCTGCGGCTCGTGTCGTTTGCCGTCATTACAGTCATCACCTTTACATCTGAGGTTCGGTCGGTGTTGCGTCACAGGTCCGACACGGCGCACCGCCTACCGGGCCGACTGAACTGTCGGCGTCACGCAGATGTTGATGGTGAGTTCCACCGGAAGCCCGACCGACCCGCAGGATGGCCCGGCTCCCGAGAAGTGGTGACGGCGTTCAGGTGGGTGAATCGCCGCCCCCCGCCCTCATCGGCGGGGCTGCCGTTCGTGCGGGAGCGCTCGCTCCCCTCCGGGCCTTCCCCAAGAGTCTTTCGGCTACGGCCCGAACGGGTCGCCGCAGTCGTCCGCCAGGTCGGATTCTTGCCCCGGCGAACCGGATACTACTACGAAAGCAGGGGGTTGTAATGTCGCCGCCGTGCTTTTCTTGGTCGCCCCAGCGGCCCCCCGGCCCGCCGACCGACTTTCAGTCCCAGGGCCGGACCTTTTTCACCTGTCCCGGCAACCCCTCGTCCGTGAGCGCCCACGCCTCGTCATCGGCACTGATCTCGAACTGCACTTCGTTGTTCACGAACGCCATCCTGACCCGCTCGCCCGTAACCCCCTTTGGGACGACGACCTTCAGCACCTTCACGATCTCGACCTCGAACTCCACGGCCTCGGTGGTAGGGGCGGTGGAGGTTGCCTTGAAGGACGCCTTGGGCCGGTTCTTCGTCACCCCCGCCCGCTTCACAGGCGATTGGATTCGTACTGTCGGATCGGCCCGTTGAGGCGGTGCGGGCGGGAATCGGAGGGCGAGCGGAAGAGTCGCCGCCGCATCAGGCCGGCCCTCTTCATCGGACTCCGTGATCGCCGTGTCCTCGTCCCCGGCGTCACCCGCACCGCTGGCGGCATCATGTGCTGCGGTGCTGGCCGGGGCGTCATCTTCTTCGTCGATCTCGTCGGGCCGGGTCGGGTCGAACTTCCCCGCCAGGTAGTCGAGCATCCTGACGATGCCCCACCCGACATTGGGCCACAAGGCGAGTGCGGCTTCCACCTGGGCCTTGTGTTCGGCGATCCGCTTCCAGCGGTTGCAGGTGCGGATGTCCAGACCCTTCACTTGATCCCGGATGCTCTTCTGCCAACAGCCGTGGCCTACCAACTCCTTCCACTCGATCAGGACCGGCCCGTAGTGCAGTGCAATCTCCAGCCGCTTCCGGTTCAGGCAACTCCACTCTTCCGCTCCCGCCCTGAGTTGGGCGGCAAGCGCCTCCAGACGCTCATCCTTACCCGGCTCCTCCGGGCGATCTTCGACGTTCTCGAAACTCATCGGACAGTCTCCACAAGCCGTGGGGGATCGAACCCCACTTGGGACAGCAAACTACCGCTGTCACAAGTCACCAGACTCGCCGGTTGTGAAGACGGAACATGATGCCCAAGAGTCGTCATCCGTGTGTTCGGTGCGTGATAATACTCCGTCCTGTCGAGGTTGTAAACCAACGGGCCAGTTTGAGGATTCAGGACACGATGTCCTATTCACGACGGCGATGCCGCCGTCATCGAGCCGGTCGAGTGAACCCGCCGAGCGTGCGGTAAACCACGGCATCGCCTTCACTCGTCGCCGTCAGCGAGCCGAACCGCACGAGGGCGTCTAGCAGTTGGTCGAGGACGGCGGGGGCGAGCGGGACGGCGTGCCCGAGTTGCCGCCGGGTCATGCCGATCGGCCCGGCCCCGGCGACCAGCGGGACAATGCGGTCGGCGTGCGGGACGTGCCCCCGGCGCTGGTCGTCCCGCCGCCGAACCCAGGTCGAAAAGTCGGGTGCATTCATCGCCCGTATATAGCCGAGGACCAGCAACTTATTGGCAGAAGAACATACTGCGGCTGGTTCCGTTGTGGGTGTACAACCACATCTGAGCCGCCCACTCTTAACCTCCATATTCCGCTCTTGATGCGGCCCGAAGACGGCGTATGATCTTGTAACCACGACAACACTTTCAACGACCTTCTCTTCCACCTTCAATCCACCTATCGGCGTGTGCCTCGTGCCGGCCCTACGAGCCGAGTCTGCCACGGTTGGACTTTCCCAAGGTCATCGTCCAAGACGCAACGGACGAGTCTCAAGACAGTGCATGATTTCATCATGAGAACGACAGCGTGAGGTCTACATACCGCAGGAGGTTGACATGGAGAAATGTTTCAGCTTGAAGGATGTCGCCCGCCTGTTGGGCGTCCGGTCGCACCGGGTCGGCTACGCCGTCAGTAGCGGGGCCGTCCCGGAGCCGGACCAGCGGCTCGGCAACAAGAGGGTCTTCACGGCGGATGACGTGAAGCGCCTGGCCGAACACTTCGGCGTGCGAGACGGGGCTGACCCCAAGGAGTTCCGACATGACGGATGAAACTTTCGTCAGCCTGACGGCGCTGGGCCGAATCTACGGGGTCGCCGCCCAGGACGTGGGCCGGTGGTTAAAGGGTTTGTCGCTCAGGGACGAGAACGGACGCCCAACGGCGCAGGCCATCGACGACGGGTACGTCCGGGACAACTGCCCGGCGTACCCCGGCTCGCACTGGCTGTGGCATCGGGACAAGACGTGCGCCCTGCTCGACGGGATGTGCTACCGGCGTGGTGGCGTCCGGGCCGAGATCGAGCAACACGACGGCTTCGTGCTGATCCGGGGAAGTTGAAGGGCCAACAAGCGAATTTTCACCACGAACGACCTGACACGACTGACCGGCCACCACGTCGTCCGCTGCGAATACGGCCCGTCTGCCGACCGACAGCAGACAGCCGCCGTGTAGACACCAACGAGAACGCCCGACCCGTTTGCACCGGGTCGGGCGTTAAGAACGAGTAATCATCTACCATGCGAAAAGACACAAGTATTATAGGGGCCACCGCCCCAAATCTATCTGGCGTTCTTCGCTTCCCGCCCGCCGGCCACAAGACAAAGGACGGCTGGCGGTACGAGGAGGACCGCATCCCGAACCCGGACGCCCGGTTCCGCCTGGTTAAAGGCGAGGACGGGCCGTACCGGGTGTACGCCCGTGACCAGACCCACCCGAACTCCCGTCTTGGCCGGTCCCCGAGGACGGAGTGGGAGCGGCGGTTTTACTGGCACGCCGACAAGAACAAGTACCTGACGGTCAACGCCCAAGGCAAAACGCATACCCTCGACCGGCGGCTGCGGCCCGAGCGGCGGTACCCCCGACTCGACCAGCGGATGCTCGACCTGCACCTGCAAGGCCGGATCGTCCGGGGCGTGTTCGCCAAACCCGGCAAGAACCCGCTGACCTGGTGGGTGGCAATCGACCTCGACCTGCACGTCGCCACCGGCGGCAACCCGGACCTGTTCCTCCGCACGCTCCGGGTACTGCTGGACTTCTTCTGGCTCCGGTACAAGTGCCACGTCGTCGTCTCGGAGGGCCGTGTCAACGGGGTCCACCTCTACGTCTACTTCGGCAAGCCGGTGCCGCTCGCCGAGGCCGTCGAACGCCTACGGGTGGACCTCAAACGCTTGCACGAGGCGAACCCCGACCTGGCCGCTGCGGTGGCCGGCTGGAACGAGGCCGTTCGTGCCTTACCGGAGGCCAAGGCGAATTGGGGGGTGAAGCCGTTGTTCGACCCGGCCCCGGAAAAGATGGTCGAAATCTACCCCTCGCAGACGCACGGGTTCAAGGTCATGGGCGTCCGGGGGAAGGTGTGCCTGGCCGACGCCGTGATCGGGACCGTGCCCCACCAGGACGGGGTGCGGTTTGACCTCGGCGGCTGGTGGCGGTCGCTCAACACGAACCAGCGAATGGCGGTCGAAGAAGTCGTTTTGTTCGTCGCCGCCCGGATGCCAACGGGCACGCCAGGTGTCGGTGGCGGAGCGGTGGCGGGGTCTGACGGAGAATCCGTGGTCGAGGCTGCGTCAAGGTTCGCATCTCCTCCTCGGCCCAGGGGGGAGGAGGGGGAGAATGGGTCTATTACTTCCAGGTCCCTTTCCGCCGAATCTGGCCCGGACGACGAACCCGATGACCTTCTCGCCGACCTCAAGGCCGCAAAGAAGGTCAGGTGGCGGGGGAACACGTTCCGAATCCTCACCGACTACTGGCGGGGGTCCAACCCCCACGGCCTGACCTTCGGGGTGGCGAGCCTCGTCACCCAGCGGTGCTGGGCCAAAAACCCCGGCATGACCGCCGAGCGATCCGCCGCCCTCGTCAAAGAGTGGGCGAGGAAGTTGCCGCCCTCGTTCTCCAGCCGGCTCGACTCGGACGCCGGGCTGAAATCCCTGGACAGGGACGTGGACCGCCAAGCGGGGTATGTGTTCGGGGGGAACGCCCGCCAGAAGCGGGTCGGGGCGTCGGACGTGAAGTTGGCGGCGGTCGCCACCACCTGGCTGTCACAAGGTCTGCGGCTGGACGACCCGGCCACATGGTCACTGTTCTCCCGCCCGGAAACGGTCCAGCACCACCCGGCGTGGGACGTGGCCGACCTGCGGGCGTTCGACTACCTGATGGGCGTCCTCAAGATCAGGGACCGCCGGGCGTGCGTGGAGTTCGTCTCGGGTGTCGTCAACCTGGTCGTGACCAAGGAGCGGGAGGAGAACGGCTGGCACAACAAGTACCTCGGGTTGTGGGCCAAGAAGCGGTTTCCCGGCATCAGGCTCGCCAAGCGGCAGAAGCAGCAGGCCGTGATCGTGGCGCTGCAAGAACTGAACGTGATCCGGCTGACGGTGGCCGGGTTGCAGGCGTTGCGAACCAGTACCCGCTGGACCCTCGGCGACCGGGCGGTGGCCGCACTGGTCCGGGCCGGCGAGAGGCCCGCATCTCCTCCTCGGCCCAGGGGGGAGGGGGGGGGAGAATGGGTCTATTACTTCCAGTTCCCTTTCCGGGCATGACCCCTCTGGCTGCCCCTCAGTATGGCCGTTTACCCACTGCGTTCCCGATGACGGCCTCTGTTGGGCGGGCGACGAGAACACGGTAATAACGCCCCGGTCCCAGGACGGCGAAGGCCACGCCGATACCCTCCGTCCGCAGGCCGGGTTAGCCGTGAACACGACCTCCTCCGGGTGCGGGGCTACTGCCTCCCGCCCACAACCCGTAATGTCGGGCGAGCGAACCGGCACCGAGTTCCGACCCGACCCAGGGCGCTAATAAGCGGCCCGCACCCATGACGAGGCGGCGATTTCCCAGGGAGTCGGTCGGTAGGGACCGTGGAAAGGTGCGAATAGTAGTTTTCTCTCTGTTGCCGATAAAGCCTTGGAGGCACACGACTTCCCTTCTAGCGATGGCGCTGCGATGGGTGTACAGCCCCGAGCCATCAAGTGCGTTCTTTATTGCGCCGCCCCAAGCTGGGGTCCGCCCATAACGACCCCATCACGACCCTCGAAGCCGGCAGACATCTGCGATGTTTGCCGGGGAACTTTTTGAACCAGATCGAAGACCGGGCGTCTAGCTGGTAGGAGGCCGACACACCGGCAATAGGGCCGTGTGTCGGCCAACAGTCTCACGCTATTAACCCCCACCGAGCCGGCGGCGACAACGCCAAGGGGCACCGGGAACCACCCGGACGGCATTCTCCCTTTCAGGCAGAACATGGCTCACGAAGTCGAGACGATGGCGTTCGCCGGTGCAACCCCGTGGCACGGCCTCGGAACGCCGCTGGCCGACGACGATCTGGTGAACTGGCAAGTCGCCTGCCAGAAGGCCGGGCTGGATTGGGCGGTGGAGAGCGTCCCGCTCATAACCGCCGACGACCGGCGGGACCGGGTGTCGCACGTCGCCGTCCGGCGCAACACCGACCACAAGGTGCTGGGCGTCGTCGGCCCCCGGTACTCGGTCCTCCAGAACCGGGACGCCTTTAACTGGTTCCAGCCGTTCCTGGAGGCGGGCGAGGCCCGGCTCGAAAGCGCCGGCAGTCTCCGGGGCGGAAGCCGGGTGTGGGTCTTGGCGAAGCTCAACCGTGATCCGCTGGTGATCGCCGAGGGCGATGAAGTCGAGAAGTTTCTTTTGTTGTCGCACTCCCACGACGGGTCGCTGGCCGTCCGCTGCGGCTTTTGTCCCGTCAGGGTCGTGTGCAGTAACACTTTGGCGATGGCGCACGGGTCGGACGCCAGCCGGCTGATCCGCATCCGGCACACCGGCGACGTGCTGGGGAACCTGATGGCCGTGCGAGAGGTCATGGACCTCGCCGACCAGGAGTTCGTCGCCACCGCAACGCAGTACAAGCGGCTCGCCCGTGCTTCCATCAACCAAGCCGACCTGCGGAAGTACATCCGGCGGTCGCTGCGGGTGGACGAGAATGCCGCCACCAGCTCCCGGATGAACAACATCGTCGAGCAAGTCGTCGGGCTGGCCGAGGCGGGTCGGGGGAACGACCTGCCGTCGATCCGGGGCACCTACTGGAGCGCCTACAACGGCGTGACCGAGTACCTGGGATACAACCGGGGCCGGACGCCGGACAACCGCCTCAACTCACTCTGGTACGGTGACGGCGCATCGCTGAACCGCCACGCCCTGGATGTCGCCCTCGACATGGCGGCGTGACCACCTTCGCAATCGCCCGGCGGGATCGGTTCCGCCGGGCATCCTTTCCTGACTTCGAGACGTGGATGCTCCTCAAGGCACCCTTCCGCTTGCCGGACGACTGGCTGGATCAGTTCGGCTACTCCGGCAGCCGCCGCTTCGTCGCCCTGTATTGGGAGCCGTGCGGGGACGAAGCCTGCTACTGCGACGGCGTGAACTCGGCCTGCGGGCTGTGCGACAACTGGTTGTATCTCGCCTTCAAGCGGCAATCGCACGTCCGGCAGTGGCTCGACGACAACGGTATCCACCTGGGCAACTCCGAGGAGGACGCCCGCCACTGGTTGGTGGCCGAGGGCAGCACCGGAGAATTGTGGGCGATGGACAAGTTAGAGGCCAGTGCCACCCTGCTCACCGAGATTCTGCGTTCCGAAGTGTGAACTTTCTGAACCTGACGCCGGCTCGGGCATCTTGATGACGGGAGGTACGGCCAGCACCGCACTCCCTTTCTCACCCTCGCAGAAGGCAGCGGTGCGAGGCGTTTAGACCTTTGTACCTGCACGGCCACCGTACGCTCGACAGCGCCCAGCAGCACAACCGGAAGTTGCAGCCGCCTCGGCAGGTCAATCGTCCTTGACCGCCTGCGACCGATTCGGCCCGTTGTACCCGGACTCGGCGGTCAGATGAATCGCCCCGTCCACTCGGCGGCATCCATCGTCAGGGCGCTAACCTCGACCACAGTTCAAAGAGCGACAGACATGACATCAGGCACTCCGAGACTCTTCCCCTCCTGCGTTGTTTCCCAACCCGCAGGAGAAGACCCGTGTTCAAGCAGCCGTTCCCGTACTTCGGGGGCAAGTCCCGTGTCGCCGGTGAAGTGTGGACCCGTTTCGGCGACGTGAAGAATTACGTCGAACCGTTCTGTGGGGGGTGTGGCCTGCTACTCAACCGTCCCCCCGACCACACCGGGTACGTCGAAACCGTCAACGACGCCTGGGCCTTCCTCTCGAACTTTTGGCGGTCGGTGCAACTGGCCCCGCACGAGGTCGCCCGCTGGTGTGACTGGCCCGTCAGCGAGATCGACCTGACCGCCCGGCACGGCTGGCTGCTGGACCAGGCCGAGCGGGTGGAGGCGAACCTGTTGGCCGACCCCGACTGGTACGACGCCAAGGTGGCCGGGTGGTGGTGCTGGGGCTTGTGTTCGTGGATCGGCTGGGGGTGGTGTATCCGCCCCAAGCGCAAGTCGCCGGTGAAGCAGTTGAGCGGGGAATCGGCTGCCCTGACTCGGAATGCCCGGCCCACTATGAGGCTCCAGGGCGTCCACCGCCGCCGCCCGCATGTCGCCGACGAGGGGCGGGGCGTCCACCGGCAGGGACGAAACGGCACCGGGGCCGACAGCCTCGATTCGTACTTCCTCCGACTGGCCGAGCGACTTCGGCGGGTCCGGGTCTGCTGTGGCGACTGGAAGCGGGTCGTGACACCGGCAGTCACCACCCGCTTCGGCCTGACCGGGGTGTTCCTCGACCCGCCGTACACCACGAGGGCGGGCCGGGAGAAGAACATCTACGCCAAAGACAGCGGGACGGTGGGGGACGAGGTACACGCCTGGGCCGTTGCCCACGGCCACGACCCGGACATGAGGATCGCCGTGTGTGGCTACGAGGGCGAGTACGACTGGCCCGTCGGCTGGACCACCCTGGCCTGGAAGAGCCTGGGCGGGAGCAAGACCAACCGGGGCCGTGAACGCATCTGGTTCTCGCCCCACTGCCTCGCCGCATGACGCCCCACCCGGCGGCGAGACTTCGGTGAAGGGTTCGGAACCGGGTTGACCCGCCTGCATCCGACCGGGGGACGGCACGGGCCAGCACCGCAGGACCGAGTGCGGAGCCGCCTCGTGGGTGGCCGGCGAAGCCGGTGATGAACACGACCAGAGTACCACTCAGGCGAGGCGAATCAAATGCCGCAGGACTCGTTCGAGGTTCTTGCGCGTTCGGCGTGCGCCAGGATTTTCAGGCGTCGGTGGCGGTGGTCAAATCGCGTTACCCCAGTCCTCATTGGTGTTCAAGCGGTTTATCTTGTCTGGTCGATGACATTTCGTGATTTTTACCCC
>SXGR01369681.1_pt1 | contig 39280 bp, 20 predicted proteins | sample 3174711 | NCBI WGS metagenome assembly SXGR01 (sample SAMN11356860, study PRJNA531348) | freshwater metagenome | isolation source: freshwater sample F1-60 | place: China: Fuxian Lake, Yuxi | collected 2017-12-25
CCTTTTGTCTGGATGCGAAGTTAGGCAACCCAGGCAAGAATCATGACAGCTGGCATTACGAAAGGAAAGACCGAAAACAGCGTTTTCCCCCGGGAAAATCAACCGGCCGGGAATTGCTGCAGTTCCAGCCACATTTCTCGTTGACAACCTCCTCAATGCCGGGATCGGTTCCTTGCGTCAGGCAATACTAGATGCAAACACCTTGACTGGGGCGGATTCGATCCTCTTTTCCGTTTCGGGAACCATCAACCTGTTGAGTGCCCTTCCTGCGATCGTTGATACCGTGGAAATCAACGCTCTTTCGACGCAAAGTCCACCGACCCCAACGGTTGGCATCCAGGCATCCGGTTTTGCGGGTCTGGTTTTTGATCCTGGTTCTACCCATTCCCGCCTTGCCGGGTTGTCGGTGGCAGGAGCCAGTGGAGATGGCATTACCCTGAATGATTCCAATATTAAAATCCAGAATTGCTACATTGGCCTTGGCCTTGACGGCACCACCGTCCTTGGCAACGGGGCCGATGGAATCCGGATCAATGCCAATACGAGGGAAAACCTGATCGGTAGGGTAGATCCAGTCGAGGGGATAGACTATTACACGCCCTCCAACCCGGTTTCCTTTTGGCAGGGGATCCGTGGATCGGATACACCGGGAGCCTATCTCCTTTCGGGAACCTTGGGCGACAATGGCATGCTTTTTGAGGGAACGATCGACGGTGTAGGTACCTACACTACCATCAATTATCCTGGGGCGGCCACCACAAGCATCTATGGACCGAACCAGCTTGCCAATGGAGAAGTACAACTGGTTGGTTGCTACAAGAATCCGAACGCCTCCTCAGAATCTGTGGTGGTCAATGGTTTCCTTTATCATGGACCAAAGGACGGAACCGGTGTCTTTACCACCGTGAATTATCCAGATAGCGCTTTCAATTTCATCCACAGCACCATGGGTGGACTTGCCGTGGGCAATGGCACCTTTGGTAGCCAGAATGGGCTACCAGTAGGTGCGGGAAAGGCGTTTCTTTATGATATTGGGACCAAGTCGTTCACTGATATTGTGTTTCCCGATTCCATTAGCAACACAGCCTATGGAATCTGGCACAACGGGAGAACCAGCTATACCATTGTTGGGGGATTCAGTTCCAATCCGGTGAACAATTTATTGGATCCCAATACTCCCATTGGTCAGGCATTTATGGTGGACTATGACTCGTTGACCAAGCAGTTTTCCCATTGGACGGAATTCAATTACCGGAACGATGGGTTACAGGTCGATATTGTCACCCATTTTGAAGGAATCAGCGGTGTTGAAAATGGACTTTACACCCTAAATGCAAATTCGGCACAGATCAATTCGGCAGAATTTTCCAATCAGGGGTCATTTGTTACGGTGAGGCGTAATCCCGGTGGCGAGTTTTCCAATGCCACTTGGGTCGACCTTGATTTTACCCCCCCTGTCGAGGGCCAAAACATTACCAGTTCCAACTCGGTTTATGGCAACCAGGTCGTCGGCCAGGTCTTTTCAGAAGAGGGCAGCTTTCCGTTCCAGGCCACAATTACCAGTACTTTTCAACTTTCCAATGTCATCAGTGGCAATGCAGGAAATGGCATTGGCATTTATGGAGCCAATGACAACCATATTGCCATGAATTACATCGGCACCGATGTGACTGGCAATATAGACCTGGGCAATGGTCAAAATGGCATTTTGATTACCGATGCGGCCCCGAGAAATGTTATTGGTGGTCAGGCGACCGGTGGCAACGACCCTACCGGGGATGTATTTTATCGGCCACCCATGGGCAACCTGATTTCAGGTAATGAAGCCAATGGTGTGCTTATCAACGACCTGTCCACTCTTAATTTTTTGAGCGGCAACTTCATCGGGACGACCAGTTCCGGAAATGAGGCCCTTGGCAATGGGCTAGATGGTATTGCGATTGAAAACGCCGACCGAAATGAAATCATTGGTTGCACACTCAACCAGAATCCCTTTGTTTTTTACAATGTTTCCAGTGGAAACGGGGGCAATGGCATTCGGATCAAGGATTCGGACGACATCATCGTTCATGCCAACTTTCTTGGGGCAGGGGCCAACAATGCGACGATGGTGCCCAACGCCCTGAATGGAATCCTTGTCGAAGGAAATTCACAAAATACCCAAGTGGGCGGGGTAATTCCCTTGGGCAATGTCTGCGCTGGCAATGTGGGAAATGGCATCGAAGTCAAAGACCAGGTAAGCGGGTTTGTCTCATTCAATACTTTTGCCGGGCTTTTTGCCTTTGGTATCGCGGCACCAAACGGGGCGGATGGGATATTGGTAACCTCCACCGGGGGAAATAATACCCTTCGCACCAATGTCGCCTCGGGTAACCTTGGCAACGGCATCCACATTTCTGGCGAAGCTCAAGGGGTTTTGGTCGATCCCAACATGGTTGGCCTCAACACCGATGGATCAAGTCCAATGCCCAATGGGCGTAACGGAATTTTGATAGATGGCAACGCCCACCATAACACTATTGGGGGCACCTATCAATCGGTGATTTCCCAAAACACATTTTCTGGAAACACCGAAGCAGGAATTTCTTTTCAGGGTACTGCGCACAGTAATATCGTTTACAACGCTGTAGTTGGCCTAAGCGATACCAAAACCTCCCTTCTGGGTAACACTCTTGGCGGAATCATCCTCGGGCCCGGAACTTATGAAAATGTCATTGGTTCGACAGCCGATCAACCTCCCAATTACATTGGCGGCAATGGCGGGGAAGGGATTCTCATTGATGGGTCCAATAACAACCTGATTAGAAATACCATTTTGGGAATTACGGATAGGCTTCCCTTCGCACCCAATGAAGGCAACGGAATTCTGGTCCGAAATGGCAACCAAAACCAGATTGGGGATAATGGTTCGCCCAACACTATTGCTTTTCAGCGGCAAAATGGGATTGAATTTGAATCGGGTTCCCAAAACAGGATCCTGGGCAATTCGATCTATGGCAATACTGAATTGGGAATATCGCTACTTCCCGGTGCCAACAATGATCAGGTTGCTCCCTTCCTTTCTGCGGCCCACGCCCCCAATCCAACTACCTTAACGATCGAGGGGGGGATCCATGCGGATCCCAATTCGGTTTACCTGATCCAGATTTATGGTAATCCGCATTATCCAGCATCATTTGAAGGTAAAAACCCCCTTGGTACCTTGTTAACCACCACGGATTCTACCGGGACCGGGCTTTTCACCTATAACAAGATCCGACAACCCGGAGAGGGTTTGGTTTATACCGCCATTGCTTCGGACAGGACAGGAAATACTTCGGAGTTTTCCAACCCCATTATCCTTGCGGAAAGCAAGATTTACGCAGTAGGAGCGGGCCCGGGAGGGGCTCCAGTGATCAATATTTATAACGCATTGACCAACAAGTTTGTTCGGAACTTTTTGGCTTATGATGCGGGTTTCACGGGTGGGGTAAGGGTAACGCTGGGCGATCTGACGGGGGATGAGATTCCGGAAATCATTGCAACCCCAGGGGCGGGTGGTGGGCCAAATGTGCGTGTGTTTGATAGCATTACCGGCCGGAGGTTACCAGGCCCCCTGGGTAGTTTCATGGCTTTTTCCGAAGGATTTACTGGAGGCGTGTTTGCGGCTGTTGGTGATTTGAACGAGGATGGTCAAACTGAAATTATTTGCGGAGCAGGCGCAGGCGGTGGTCCCAATGTGCGCGTGTTTAGTGGAACCAACGCTTCGTTAATCAAAAGCTTTTACGCATTTGATTCCAGATTCACCGGGGGGGTATCCGTTGCTGGCCTGGATGTAGGGGGGGGTGACTCCATGGATATTATTTGCGGGGCCGGTGAGGGAGGCGGGCCCAATGTCAGGATTTTTGACGGGTATACCAACGCCCTTATCAGTAGCTTTTTCGCTTTTGATCCGGAATTTTCAGGAGGGGTGTTTGTTGCCGCCGGTGATGTGGATGGAAATGGGTTTGCCGATGTGATTGTTGGCGCTGGTACGGGTGGTCCACCTGAGGTGGTTGTCTTCAACGGTGGAAATTTTGGCTTCACAAAAATAGGTTCCTTCAATGCGTATGATCCAGGGTTCAAAGGGGGTGTAAGGGTTGGTGCCGTTTCTTCGGGTTCTGGTGAGGAGGTAAACATTTTGACCGGACCAGGGCCGGGGGGTGGCCCGGAGGTTCGGATTTTTGAGGGTGCCACATTCAAGAATCTTGATGATTTTTTTGCCTTTGACCAGGGCTTTTTGGGTGGCGTTTTTGTAGGCGGTTTTGAACCATTTAGGCAACACATTAGGTAAATCAATGGTTTCTTTGTATTGCATGGAAAAACGGGGGAATCATCCCCCGTTTTTTTGTCAATCGATAACAAATCGAAGCCGCCATTCCAATCCTTGGTGGGACCACTTCTTGGCAGCAATAGGATATTATCAATTCCCAATATTGCCGCCGGTTCCTGGAGTCCAACCCATGTCGTTATCCCTTGCCACACTACTGGTTAGTCTTTCCCTTTTCGGACAAAGTGAAGTTGCACAGTCGGTGGGCCTGGCAAAGATCGACATTACCCCCGCCTTTCCTGTCCGCCTGTCAGGTTTTGGTTTTCGGCGGAGCGAATCCGAAGGGGTCAACCAGCGGATTTGGGCCAAGGCAATGGCCATTGGGGACAAAGACCCAGCCATTATCATTACGGTGGATAACCTTGGGGTAAGTGCCTCGCTGCATTCGTTTTTACAAAAGAGATTGGACCTTTCCCCTGGCCGGTTGGTGATTGCCGCCTCGCACACGCATACGGCGCCCATGCTTTCGGGTGTTTGTCCAACCCTTTTTGGAGAACCGATCCCAGCGGATCATCAGGTTCACATTCAACAATACACCGATCTCTTTTTGGTACAATTGGAAAAGTTGGCCCGAGCAGCCCTTTCCGACCGAAAAAAGGCGATCCTTCAGTGGGGTATCGGAACCTCTTTTCTGGCCAAAAACCGGCGCAATCCGGATGGTCCGGTCGATCACGACCTGCCCGTAATGGCGATAAAGTCACCGGATGGAAAGATACGCGGGGTTTGGGCCAATTATGCCTGCCATGCGGTGACCCTATCGCACAACAAAATCGGGGGTGACTGGCCGGGATTTGCTCAACAAGCGATTGAGGACTCTCATCCCGGAATCATTGCCCTTTTTTCCATCGGATGTGGTGCCGATAGCAACCCGGTTTCGGGGGTGGTTGGGGACAAGGTGGATTTGGCAAGTCGCCAAGGATTGGCAATGGCCCAATCGGTGGAGGCTGTCCTTCAGGCACCAATGAAACCAATAAATGGCTCTCTTTCAACCAACCAAAAGACCATCGATCTGGCCCTTGGGGATCATCCATCGCGAGCGAGGTGGATAGAACTAGCCAAGAAAACCGATGCCATCGGCCATCATGCCCGGGTGAATATTTCACGGTTGGACAAGGGCGAACCCCTTCCCCGGTCGGTCCCTTATGGCATTACTACCTGGACCTTTGGGGATAGTCTTTCGATGGTGTTTTTGCCGGGTGAAGTTGTCGTTGACTATTCCCATCGCCTTAAGAGGGAATTGGACAAATCCAAATTGTGGGTTACCGCCTATGCCAACGATTCTCCCTGTTACATTCCCTCGGAACGCATCCTCCGCGAAGGGGGATATGAGGGGGGTGGGGCCATGGTCTATTACGATCTACCCGTCCCCTTTCGTGCTGGTCTTGAGGATAAAATCCTTGCGGAGGTTAGGGCCCAACTCCCAAAGCTGATCGTCTCAGAACCGCCGGTTTCCGGGGCCATTTCCCCCTTGGAAAGCTTGGCAAAAATACAAGTTCGCCCGGGAATGAAAGCCGAAATTGTTGCTGCGGAACCGATGGTTCAAAGCCCCGTGGCGATCGATTTTGGTCACGATGGTTCTCTTTGGGTAGCCGAAATGTTCGACTATCCCATGGGTCCCAAGGGAAATTATGAACCGGCGGGCCGGGTCCGTCTGCTGGATCAAATGAATGAACGAGGTATCCCCAAACGGTCCCGGGTGTTTCTGGATGGAATCCCCTTTCCCACCGGGATTACGGTATGGCGAAAAGGGGTTTTGATCTGTGCCGCACCGGACATCCTTTATGCCGAGGACACCGACGGTGATGGCAAGGCGGACATTGTCGAAAAGAGATTCAGTAACTTTAACACGGGCAATTTTCACGCCCGGGTCAATAGCCTTGTTCCAGGACTGGACGGGTGGATCCATGGGTCGTGTGGGCTTTTGGGGGGGCAGATTTTAAGCCACAAGACAGGAAAAATCCTTGCCTTGGGTGGTCGGGACTTTCGCATAAAACCGGACACGGGGGAGATGGAACCCGCCACGGGCCAAACCCAACAGGGACGCATTCGGAATGACTTTGGACAATGGTTTGGGTGTGATAATACCACATTAGCAACGCATTTGGTGGTTGCCGATGAAGCTCTCAGGCGCAATCCGTTTGCAGTGTATCCAAGTGTGGTCGCCCGAATTGCCACCAGCCCCTCGGTTACCCGTTTACATCCGGTTGGTCCGGTGCAGATGTTTCAACTGTCCGGGGCACCAAATTCCGCCACGGCTGCTACAGGCATAGGCGTATACCGTGACAACTTATTGGGTCAAAGCCTTCGCGGTGACCTGTTTACTTGTGAATCGGTCAACCTCCTGGTCCACCGGATGAAGCTTGTTCCCAAAGGCAGCACCTTTGAGGCGATTATCCCACCCGGCGAGGAAAAGGCTGAGTTTATCGCCTCAGGCGACCCGTGGTTTCGGCCTGTCCAAATGCGGACCGGGCCCGATGGTGCGATCTGGATTGTGGATATGCACAGGGCCGTGATTGAACATCCTCGTTGGATTCCCCAAGTGGAGTTGGACCGGGTGGATACCCGTGCCGGGGCGGAAATGGGCCGCATTCTGAGAATCGTCCCTACGGATAAACCGCTTCGCACTATCCCTAAATTGCCCCAACTTGATCCAGGGGATTTGGCCCAAGCGATGGATACCCCAAACGGTACGCTTCGTGACATGGTGATGCAAGAGATTCTCTTTCGCCCTGTGAGGGTGCGTGCCTTGGTTGCCTCCCATCTCAAAACCCTTGATTTTAAAGATCCGGCGGTTCGTATCCAGGCATTGGCAACATTGGAAGTGCTCGACTCGAATGCCGTTACTTCTCGTCTTTCCAAATCCCTCCAGGATCATGATCCGGGGGTCCAAGCCATGGCCCTTCGCCTTGCCGGTCCCCGAATGAACGACCCGAAAACCCTTTCTCTTGTTGTGGATTTATCCACCAACCCGGATCCAAGGGTAAGGCTGGAAGCGGCCATCGCTTTGGGAAATAGCGATACCCCCCAAGCCGTCGAGGCCCTTCGCAAGCTATGGAACCTTGCCGAGGGAGACCCGTATTTGGTTGCTGCCATTCAAAGCAGTATCCGGCCAACAACCGTTGGGGCATTGATTCGGTCCTTTATCCAATCCTCAAATCCCCCTGGTGGATCGCTTAGCTCTCTTTTCGCCATGGCATCTGCCCAAAAGAACTTTTCTGTTTTGGAGGAATCGCTTCTTTTGTATTTGGAAGAGGACCCGGCAAAGGGAAAAATGGCAAGCGTTGGCCTCCTTCTTGGATTTGGGGTGGCCCCACAACAAAAAGCAGGTGTCGAACGGCTTGAAATCTGGAAACAACTCGCCCGCGCAATAGTGGCGGACCCGTTGAAACCCTTAGACCAAAGGGTTGCGGCGATTGGCCTTTTGGGATATAGCGGCAAGGATGATCCATTATTGGCCGGACTATTAAACCCTCAACACCCCCCCCAAATTCAAATCGCCGCCATGGATCGGTTGGAGAAAATGCCTACCGCCACCGTAACCCTGATGAAGGCACTTGTTGGGTTGTCACCGTCCTTTCGTAATGCTGCCTTGGAAAGGATTCTAGGCCGACAGGGAGGTGACCTGGCCCTTGTAAAGGCACTGGAGCAAAAAGTTATTTCCCAATCGATTTTGGATGCCGGGATGAGGCAAAGGCTCCTGATGACCAGGGACGATGGTTTACGCAAACGGGCCCAGGCCGTTTTGGAAACCTCTTTGGAGGGTGGGCGTGGGTTGGTTATTGCCCAATATCCCAAAATATCCACCAAGGGAGATCCCATAAAGGGCAGGGAACATTTCAAAAAGGAATGTGCCGGTTGTCACCGGTTGGACGGCATGGGATTTGAGGTAGGACCGGACCTTGCCATGGTTACCGGCAAGGGCTACGATTGGCTCATCCAGGAAATCCTGGATCCAAGCCGGAACATGGATGGCCGGTATGCCCAAATCGTAATCGCCACCAAAAAGGGACAAATCCTTTCAGGGTTGGTGGCTTCGGAAAACGCCTCGAGCATTTCACTGAAAATGCAGGAGGGGAGAATGCAAAGCATCTTGCGTTCCGAGATCGAGGAAATGGCAACCTATGGAAAATCCCTTATGCCAGAGGGACTGGAAAAACACCTGAACCCTGCCGCAATGATGGACCTGATTGCCTATCTCCAAACCCAAATCACCCCTCCCAAGGTGTTTGTTGGAAACTCCCCCCAAGCGGTTTCAATCGGGCCCAAACATACAAACTTAAAAGCAAAAAATGCTGCCATTTATGGAGGGGATATCGCCTTTGAAACCGAATTCGAAAACATCGGTATGTGGCATGGGCTCCAGGATCATATTTCATGGACCGTCCTTGGCAGCAAACCAACCCAATGGGATGTGTGGCTGGATTTCAGTTGCGATGATGCATCGGCCGGAAACACATTGATCATGGAAACCGCTTCAGGTTCCTTGCGTATCAAGGTCGAACCAACCGGTTCATGGGCCCGCTATCGACTCATGTTTGGCGGTACCATCACCCTTGGGGCCGGTGAAGACCGCATTGTAGTCCGCCCGGCCGGACCTCTTCGCAGCGCTTTGATTGACCTAAAGGGCATTCACCTGGTGGTTCCTGGTGGGGTTCCCGTGGGAAGCACCATCGAGGGAACCAATGCGGATCCCGGTCATACCGCTGGAATTGCCAGGATCCTCCTTGATCCCAAGGAGAGTGAAGAGCGCAAACAGCGCCTTATCGAGAGAAACCTTCCTATGGCAGCCGCCCTTATTTCGGCACTAACCGAAGACCGTTCCATGAATGAGGAAGAGGAATATCGAAGAATTCCAACAATTTGGCGAATCGCCATTCATGCCGCAAAATCCACCAACAAAGCCGTGATTGCTGAAATTCTTGCAGTATCCTTGCCTAAAAACAACCAACCCTTGCGCGATTGGCAGGCGGTTGTTGTCGGAGGAGGGATCATCAATGGCCTTACCCTTGCCAACCAATGGCCCATCCCCTGGCTCGAAGCTCTACTTGTCCCTAACCCGGACCTGCAGCGTCGTTATCAAAGGGCTTTGGAATTGGCAGCAACCATGACGGATAATGTTAGGATCAAAACCGGCACCAGGTATGATGCCCTTCGGATGATTGCCATGGACGGATTTAACAAAAGGGGGGCCCAATTGCAAAAATACCTTGCACCGGGGACCGATGATGAATTGGTAATGGGGGCTATCAGTGGCCTTTCGGATATTCCCGGGGAAATGGTGGCGGGCATTATGGTCAATGTCCTGCCACGACTTAACCAGGAGAATCGCAATTTGGCTATCGGAGGTTTGGTTCGTAATGTTCAAAGAGCCTTAGTGTTGCTTGATGCCCTGGAAACGGGAAAGGCCAAGGTGGATTGGGTCAAAGGCCCCCATGCCAAAATCCTAAGGGAACTTGGGGATCCATCCCTTCGGGAACGAACGGAAAAACTCCTTGGAAAATGAAAATACCCCGTTTCATTGAGGCCTATTTCAAGGAGATATTCATCATGTCAATTACAAAAATGGGTTAATTGGAGCGAAACTTGGATTGCACCATTCTTTCAATAACATAATAGGCGTAGCAAGGTCCACCTTTTTTAGGTTTTCATGGTTATGAAAGAATCGTGTTTAAAAGATGGTGAGATTGCTCAATGGGTCCATTGGCCATCGGAAATGTCTACGCACCCCAAATGGGTGCATGTTCGGTCATGTACTTTTTGTGCAGAGGCCATTAACCAGCATCGAAACGGGCCAGTAGCCCATTTTGAGGTGGACACATATTCCACCCAAGGGATTGCGAAAACCAAAGAATTTCTGCCCCCCCTATCCATTCCCAAAACGGTCGAAGGCTACCGTTTGGATCGCTTTCTTGGCCTTGGATCGAGCGGGCAGGTTTGGCTTGCCGAAGAATTGGGTGTCGGCCGCCAGGTTGCCATCAAATACCTGAACCAATTTGGCCTTATGGAAAACCGGACAAGGCTCCTCCGTGAGGCGCGCATTCTATCCTCAGTCAATCACCCTTCCCTCCTTCGCATTTTTGGTTCAGGATCCGATGATTCTTCAGCATGGCTGATTCTGGAATATTGTCCTGGAGGTAGCCTGGGTGATCTCCTTCGGAATCGCATGAAGTTTTCTCCCGGGGAAGCAGCAAGCCTATTGGTACAAATCGCCGAGGGGCTTGTTTTGGTTCACGAGAAAGGGATTATTCATCGGGACATCAAACCGGATAATATCCTTTTTAGTCACGATGGCAAACCTCGTTTGGCGGATTTTGGTTTGGCAAAGCTGATTGATGCCACCAGCAGTCTTACCACCAAAGGCGATGTCCTGGGCACCCCGGCGTATATTTCTCCGGAACAGGTCCGTGGAGGAAAAATTGGTCCTCCTGCGGATATTCATGCTTTGGGGGGGGTGCTTTATCACCTCCTGACCGGCTCCCCTCCCTTTAAAGCTGCGAGTGCCTTTCAGGCGATGGCTTTGGCGGATTCGGTTCGACCCATTTCCCCCTTAATTACGGACCCCACCCTGCCGGTGGATCTGGTCAATGTTTGCCTTAAATGCCTTCAAAAAAACCCTCGCGACCGGTATCATTCGGTTGCGGATTTCGTAACAGATCTCCGCAAATTCCTTGCCGGCCAAAAAGTAATAGCACGACCCTTGGGAATGGTAACGGAAATCATCCGATGGAGCGCTAAAAATCGCCTGCTTTCCCTATCGATTCTTGCCACCCTTGTGACCATGATTGCCGCCACTTTCATTAGCATGGCTTTTGCGGTAAGGGCCGTAGCCGAAAAAAATATCGCCGACATTTCCACAACCCGGGCGGAAAACCAATACTACAACTCGCAAATGCGCAGCATACAAAATGCGGTTGACCAAGGGAGCATAACCCTGGCCAGAAGAAAATTGGTGGGTTTGGAACCAAACGAAACCGGAAGGGATTATCGGGGTTTTGAATGGTATTATTGGAATCGTCAACTCAAAAAAACCCCCGAGGAGTTCTCGCTGAATGTCAAATTTGTTCGTCGTGCAACCATTTCGCCCAAGGGAAGCCTACTTCTGTTGGACAGTGTCAACCAATTGCACTCCAGGGATAATTTAACTGGCTTGACTCATCGGTTGTCCACACCACCAGATTCCAAGTTGGGTGATTTGGATCCCAAAGGACTCTTTGCCCTCATTACCAATGCCATGGGTAAAGGCCTGCTTCTGGATTCCCGAAGCAACATTTCTCAACCGGTGGGCCCCATGAGTGCCCAGGCTATTTCATCTTTTCTCCTTGGACCTGATGGCAAGGAAGCGGTTGTTTTTCCCATGTCCAGAAAGGATCCGATCTACCTTTGGGACCTGTCCAAAAACCAACGCAGCCGGGAAGTGGGTTTGGTTCCACCCTTTATTGGTACACCCCTTTTGGACCCAGCGGGGAAAAAAGTAGCCTTTATTTTGAAAGATAATCAGCTTGGGATATTGGACTTGGCAAATGGAAAAATGTTGGTTAGCCCAGCCATGGAAGTGGCAATTCTTAGAAAAGTTCGCTGGAATCCCGAGGGGACGGCTCTTGCCGCCATTGGTGTCGATGGCTCGGGATATGGTCAATTATTGCGCTGGATTCCCGGAAACGAGCCCATCCTCATGCCTTTTCCTGATGGAAGGCAACCTATCCAATTGGCTGTTTTGGATAAGGAGCATTTAGCCGTAGTCGATTTTCATAGTACGATTCATTTCTTCAACCCAAAACTGAATCGAACCGACAGCAAAGCAGGCTCGGGCAATGTGCCAACCGCCATTTGGCATAACGAAACCAAAGTGGGCGTGGTCGATGATTTTGGGAATGCCCAGGAGTTTCATTCCCCATCAGTTGCCAATTCGATGGCACCCAAAAACAAGGAAATCCTGTCGGAATTGGCCTGGTTTTGCCCGGACAAACTTTTATTTACAGGTATTTATAACAAGGCGGAATTAAGGGCATTTCCCTTTAACCGGGCGAATCCCCTGACCCTGGAAAATGGGACCAAACCAATCCACTGTGCCGCCGATCGAAAAGGCCGGGTTTTCGTTGCCATGGGTGATAAAATCCAGAGGATAGATCACGATGGCAATGTCCTTTATAGTAGCAAAACCCCCAAACCCGTGCGTTCGCTTGGAGCGGAGGGCGACCGGATATTGGTTTCTCAATCCGATGGGACGGATATCCTTTTGGATGCGGAAAGTTTGGCATTACAATTAACCTTGCCTGGGCCATCAAAAGCGGTAGCCCTTTCACCATCAGATGATAAAGTAGTTTTAATAACTCCAACCGGGACCATCAAAATCATTCGAACCCTGGACGGATCCGAGTTGGAAGAATTTGATCCTCAGGGCACCCAGCCCACAGGGGTGACCATTTCCACAAATGGCATCGTTTATGTTAGTTATATGGGTGGATTGATTCGGGCCTTTGAACCTGGGAAACGGCATATCCCCAAAGATTTCCAAGGTCACAGTTCCCCGATTGCCACACTGGATCTTTCACCCGATAACAAACGGTTGGCCTCGGGAAGTATTGACGGTCAGATTCGGATTTGGGACCTTTCCAGTGGGGAAGATTTATTGGTTCTGAACTCGAAACAAATCAAAAGTGTTTTGCGGTTGCGTTTTAGCCCGGATGGTCAGAAATTGGGCTGCACCACCACTAGTAACCAACCGGACATTTTTGATGCAAGACCTTGAATGGACTGAAAGGGAAGCCTTCGGATCCCATCCCGAAAGAACTATTTGGGGGCCATGGCCGGGACCAATAGTCCACCAATGAGATTCAAATCCCTGGCTCCCAGTTTTTCCACCAACCGTGGTGTCATGGTGAAAGTCACAACCACTTGTTCGCCGGTGGCCGAGGCAACCAAATAAAAATGTTGAATCACCTCGGACCCATCCATTTTACCCTGGGCGGCAATCCGGTAAATGAATCGTCCTTCGGTTCCGGGAATCTCGTCCGCCAGCAGCTCCTTCTCCGGTCGCCATCCTGGCGTTTTGTTCATGGCAGCCCGGAAATCCTCGGGAGCCATATGGTTTCCTTTGAGGGCCTTGTCCCATGGCGTCACCACACACTGGGCAATGAAATCCCCACGGTCCAAAAGCCTTAATACCATATGGTCGTTTGTTTCCGCAACAATCTGCCAATTCCGGCCATGAACCAATTCATAGCGACCTTTGGCATCCTTGTGTTCAATGGCCAAAAGATGAAGCGGAATATCCTCCTTTTCGCCAGGTAATTCTTCCATAACCTTGTCCGATAACGATGCTGGAGTTTTGATTCGTATCCGTTTCAGTGTAAGAGTGCTGGAAAGTGTTCCTGCAGGGTTTACCGGGCCGGCATCCCGTTCTTCGGTTTGTTTCCAAAGGAGGTCCGTTATGGTTTTGGTGGGAAAATCAAAGGTTCCGGCAGCTTCCACAACCGCCTTAACCTGGGCTCCCTGATCAATTCCCGAGGCTTTGCCTACCACCCGAAATTGGGCTTTTTCTCCGGATACCTTTTCCATGGTTCCCTTGAGGTCTTGTTCGATAAGGCCTTCGAAATGGCAAAGTTTCTGAACCGTGGCATTTGGTATTTTCCACGGGTCGCCCGATTTTTGTTTGTTTCCGGGTAACAAGCCCGAAACCGCCAGGGTGTCAAATTGATCGGTGGTCAGTTCCTGTTCCGAACGGGTCAACGGACCTTCCGGACAAAAAGTAACGAATTCTTCCTTGGTCCTTTGGATAAGGAAAATCCGCCTGGTATCCCGAAGGGACCTCTCTGTTTTTTCCCCGGCGGCAACCACCAACGCCTGGGCTTTGTCGTAGTACCTGGCCACTCGTGACGGGCCGGTGCTGTGTGGGGTATCCCCCAGGTTAAGCATCCGTTCAAAATAATGATGGTGCCCCTTGGCCTCGGTTGGCAATTTTTCCATCCCCTTGGCTGTATTCAGGCGCAATTCCCCCTTGAGGTCGAGTTTTATGTCCACCTCAAATACCTGGTCTACGGCAAGGTCTTCCAAAAGAAGGGGTTGGGGCACCTCTGGCGGATCCTTGGCCAAACCAACCCATCCACCAATGAACACAAATGCCAGCCACAAAAACCATTGCAATCCGGTTTGGGGAGTCGGATTGCCCAGGCTGGCCCTTAACATTATCGTTCTCCCCAAACAAGATACCATGGTTCCAAACGGGCCTGTACCCCAAAATTTCATGGAAAAGCAAGCCCGTTTCGGGAAAATGACCTCATGGTCGTTTGGGCAGGAAAGGTTGCGGTATCATTCCATGAAAAACCCCCTTCTCTTTATTTCCATCACTTTATTTGTTGCTTTGCTGATTTACTACCAAAAAGAGGTTGGCGATTCGGATGACCATTCCAACGGCCCACCCAGACCAATAGCAGCATGGGTGTTGGAAGCCTCCCGGTTGACCAAAGGTACGATTTCATCGACCGTGGGCAATTGGCCCATCACTCTCCATGCACAGCCTCAAACCATTAAGGCTCCGGTCGATGCCCTCTATTTCGGTGGTGGACTTACAGGCGGATCTGTCCTTTCCCAAAAAAACAAACCCACCCCTGCTCCCAAAGAGGCGATCAGCCTTCTTTCTTGGGTTCGGCTGGATGCAGGGGCGCGCAAAGGGGGCATTATCGGCCGGATCGAAGACAACCGCTATGGAGCCGGCGGAACCTATTTGGGTTACGACGAAACGCATTGGATCTTTGGCCTCACTCCAGGTGGCCCCGGGATTGGCGAGGGGAGATTGCAAATCCTTCGATCCGCAAAACCAATGGAAAAAGGAAAATGGTCGCTTGTCGTAGCCACTTACGATGGGAAAGAAATGCGCCTATTCGTCAATGGGGAACTTGCCGCCGAATCCCGTGCCGCCTTGGGCCCAATCAATTGGTATCGGACCGACAGGTGGAGCATAGGTCAATTTAGCGACGAAAATGAGAAGGTGCCTATGATTGGTGCCCTTCGGGAGGTGGAAATCTATGACAAAGCCCTAACCCAAGAAACCATTCGGACCAGGTTTATCAGCCAATTGGCGCGTGTCCAAACGGAATCGGTTGGCTCCCCCCTCCACTTTGTCATTGCTCCTTACCTGCAATTTCCCGACACCCACAGTTTTCGGGTTTGCATGGAAACTTCCCAACCCGTAACCGCCACGATTGAATATGGACCTGAAGCCCCATTTAACCTGAAGACGACCTCCAAAGGGCTGGAAACTTTCCACGAAATCCCCATTGGGGGACTCCAGCCTGGAAGCATGGGTTATTACAGGGTGATATGTACGGGGCCAGCAGGGGAACATTTGGAAACGACTATTCTTCCCTGGCAAACGGCCCCAATAGATAGTGTTCCCTTCAGCTTTGCCATCATTGGCGATACCCAGGGAAATGCGCCTGCCACAGGCAAAGTGGCCAACATCATGAAGGAACTTCGGCCTCATTTTGCCTTGCATTTGGGAGATGTGGTAAATGAGGGCCATGACAAACGCCAATGGGTGGAAGAATTGTTCCGGCCCAGCCAGGAACTTTTTGGTCAGGTTCCCCTTTTTCCAACCATGGGCAATCACGAGAAGAACCATCCCAATTATTACAAGTACTTTTCCCTGCCTTCCCCGGAGTACCGCTATTCGTACACATGGGGGGATGCCGCTTTCTTCGTTCTTGATAGCAACAAGCCCATGGCAAGGGGAACCGAACAATACAATTGGCTTGACGATGCCCTTGGAAAATCCCAAGCCAGGTGGAAGTTTTGCTACCACCACCATCCTGTCTATTCCAGTGATAACAACGACTTCGGCGACACTTTCGCGGGGAAACGATCCTTGTACGGCGATCCGAAGCTGCGACCCCTTGCTCCTCTTTATGAAAAACACAAGGTAGACATGGTCTTCTGCGGCCATGTGCACCTATATGAACGAACCCATCCCATCAAAAATGGCAAACTCGATGAGACAGGTGGGGTGGTGTATGTCACCTCCGGTGGGGGTGGTGGCAGTCTGGAAAACTTCACACCAACGCCTGAATGGTTCAAGGCGGCCAATCGGGTGGACTATCACACGACCTTTGTCAATATCCGGAACAACACCCTCGAACTGCGGGCTTTTGACAAAGAAGGTATCCTCTTTGATCAGTATTTGAAAACGAAATAAGGATGGGACTTACCTCCTTTTTTCAAATACCAATTGCCAGTCCAATGTCAGGTTGTTGACACAAAACACTATTCATAAGCCAAGGCGTCGGCTAATCCGATTTTCGTGGCCCACAAGGCAGGAGCGATAGCCGCAAGGGTTGCCACCAAGGGACCACTAATCATTACCAACCCCAACATCGACCATGGAACCACCAGGGGAAACGCCATTCCTGCTTCCTCGCCCATCAACAATTCGACCGCATACCATTCCAAAGCCAAGCCCAAGACAATTCCAGCGAAAGCCCCGGCCAATCCCATGAGAAAACCTTCCACCAATACGGTGGTAAAGATCTGTTGCCGCATTGCTCCCACGGCCCTTAAAAGCCCCAATTCCCTTCTTCTTTGAAGGACAGAAACAAAAAGTGCACTCACCACTCCAAGGAGTGCCACCAAACCAAGTATTCCCTGTTGGGCATAGGCCAGATTGTATACCGACCGAAGGTTTCGACCGACTTCCGCCAACAAGGTAGCCTGATCAATCACAAAAAGGCCTTCCCGTTTGGCAAATCGGGTTTCAAGGATATGCCGGATGGCGTCCGATTCCCCGGGCACCTCAGGATGTGCCAAAAAAAGATCTATAATATCGATCTCGGGATCCTGAAACCGTTGCTTGTACCATTGCCGATTGGTTAGGATGACCCCCCTACTCCAGGTGTAATCCAACACCGTACCAAGAATTTCCAGTTGAACCGGGCCCCCGGGACCGGCTAGTTCGATCCGGTCCCCCACTTTAACCTTGTGCAGGTTTGCAAAATTTTCAGAAACAAGAGCTGTTCCCGGTTCGGATAATCGGGGAAAGCGGTTTAAGGTCTTGGCAAATTCCAGGCTTTCCAGCCGTTTGGATTTTGCAAACCCCTGGGTGTCCACCGCAATCATATAAACGACCTGTTTGTTGTAATCAAACCGGACAAGCCTTGCACCAAGGGCGGTGTCCAGCCGATCGCCAAGGTCATTGCGGATTTCGGCAAGCAACGGTTCACGAATGGAAACCGAACGGATGTATTGGGTAAAACCCGAACCCGAGGTGAGAAAAAGGTCTGCCCCAACCTTTTCCCTTACCCAATTAAACACCGCCGTTTCACTCGACACAATAAAACCAGCCGTTTGAATCGAAAGGGCCGCAGTAGCCGCCAATGCCGCCACCACCAGGCCGGTTCGCGAAGGTTCGGCAATCAGGTTGTCCGCCGCCATACGCCCTTCAATCCCAAGGATCCTGCGTAAAAAGGGGGCAAGGAGGGAACTCATTCCAAAGGCAAAAAGGGGGGTGGCGACCAGGCCACCAAAAAGGAAAACCACCAAACCACCAAAAGCCCCTATCCGCACGGGTAACTGTTCCCGAAGGAGGATGATGCCCACTCCGGCGGCCATAAACAGCATGGCAACCACCCCCAAACGAAACATGCCACCCACCGTTGCCGACCTTGGTCCACGCCTAACGGCATCGGCCGGAGGCTCATTTGCGGCAGATAGGGCAGGTGCCAAGCCGGCAAGCATGGCAGTAAGGGTTCCAGCCACCATGGAGTAGCCCATTAAACCGGGGCTCACCACCACAGAACCCTCGCCCATATTCCTCCCAAGGACTTCTGCCAAGGCACCTCCAAAAGGCCCCTCCACCAATCGCGCAATGGCCCAACCGATGGGAATCCCTAATAACGATCCTATAAATCCACACAAGGCAGCCTCCCCAAGAAACATGGCCGCAATTTGCCCCTTGGTCCCCCCTGTCGACCGAAGCACACCTATCTCATGCCTCCTTTCCACCACCGCCACCGACAACCCGTTATAGACCAAAAACAGCCCAATCACAAGGGCCCCCACCCCACCAAGGGAAAACCCAAGTTCCATGGCTGCCGTTACCTCTCCAACCATCCTCTCTTCTTCGATGACCGGGCGAACCTCACCCCTTTGATCTACCAACGCTTGCAGGGATTCAATCGCTTTTTTTGCATCTCCGTTACTTTGTACCACCACAACGGTTGCGTGTTCCGGTCGTTCAGGATAAATAAACCGTCCAGCCACGGCGGCGTCCAAAAACAGGTGGCCACCAAAAAGGGAATGACCACCTTCAAGGTGGAGTATCCCCATGGGGACCAAAAGCAGTTTCTGGCCACCGGAGGAAACCTCAATGAGGACAGGGACCTTTCCCCCTTCAAAATCTTTGGCGAGATCCGCTCCAATCAAGCAAGGCGACCCCTTAATGAGCGCCAACAATCGCGCAGGATCGTGAAGTGGTTCCATCCTGCCAGGAAGGGGAGTGGAATCCTGCGGGCCATTGGGATAAATATCCACTCCCAATAGGGGGATATTGCGCCGGTTTCCACCCACTTCCCCCAATGCATTACCGATGACCAATGCCCGGCTGGCAAGTATGCCTTCAGGTGGATGGCCACGAATTTCTCGGGCGATTTGCCTGGGTACTCCAGACCTTCCCCCCACAACGAGAAGATCAAAGCCTTGATAGAGTGGGTTTTTCCGGGAGGATTCCAGCCCTTTCCCCAAGGCCTGCGTCCCTACCAAAGTCGCAACCCCAAGGGCGATGGACAATACCAACAACGCCATTCGGTGGGGCTTGGCCCTATATTGGGCCAAGCCCAGCGATCGCCAAAGGGAAATGACCGAAATTACAAACGATAAACGATTATGGTTTTTTCCCCGGGGCATATTAACCTCCCGGAGCTTTCGAGGGTGGTTTGGATTCTATCAAGCCATCACATACTTTAATGATCCGATCGGCCATGGCCCCAGCGGAACCGTCATGGGTAACCATGACGACGCTTGCCCCCGCATGGTTATTTTTACCGGTTCCAGGCAAACTCCTTAAAAGATCGAGAATGATTTTGGCGTTGGCGGTATCCAAATTCCCTGTAGGTTCATCGCACAGAATGGCCCTTGGGTTGGGAGCGAGGGCCCTGGCTACCGCCACCCGTTGCATTTCTCCACCTGAAAGTTCATCCGGCAAGTGGGTTGCCCGATGGCTCAATCCAACCCGGTCCAAACATTCGGCGGCACGAAATAAAGCAGGTTTTCGCCTTAATCCCGCCAGAAATAGGGGCAATGCAACATTTTCTACCGCCCGCAAATTGGGTAGCAAATTAAAAAACTGGAAGATGAACCCTATCCGGTCCCGCCTTAATCTTGACCGGTCGCTATCACTCAAAAGGGCCAAATCCTGATTCTCAAAGAGGGCCCGTCCCTCCGTCGGGGTGTCGAGGGCCCCAAGCAGGTGCATAATGGTTGACTTGCCCGATCCCGAGGGACCCATGATGCTGACAAATTCACCGGCTTCGATGGATAGACTGACGCCGCACACTGCCTCCACTTTGCGGACAGAAGCTCCCGACCCTTGGGAATAGGTTTTTCGTACAGACTCAAGACGCATCATGATGGATTATTACCAACCATCGTGGACACCCTAGGAAAGGAATCAAAAGTCATTTCAGGATTTTAGTTTGCGATACTTGAGGCGTCGTGGTTGATCCGCCTCGATGCCAAGCCGTTGTCGTTTGGCTTCCTCATAACTTTGGAAATTACCCTCGTGCCAAACCACTTTGCTATCCCCCTCAAAGGCAAGGATGTGGGTGGCGATCCGATCCAAAAACCAACGGTCGTGGGTAATGATCACGGCACAGCCTCCAAAGTTCAACAGTGCTTCCTCCAGGGCCCGCAAGGTGTCCACATCCAGATCATTTGTCGGTTCATCAAGGAGAAGTACATTTCCCCCAGTCCGTAATAATTTGGCAAGGTGAACGCGGTTACGCTCGCCTCCTGATAATTCGCCCACTTTTCGTTGTTGATCGGGACCTTTGAAATTGAAATAGCTCACATAGGCACGGCTTGGCACCTTGCGTTTGCCCAAAAGGATGTGGTCCGCCCCATCGGTAATTTCTTCAAAAACGGTTTTTACAGGATCAAGGGTGTCACGATTCTGATCGACATAGGAAAACACAACCGAATCGCCGACCCGTAAGCTTCCACTATCCGGTTTCTCCTGGCCTACCATCATCCGAAAAAGGGTTGTTTTTCCCGCACCATTTGGGCCAATCACGCCGACAATACCTCCCCGGGGCAGGTCAAAGGAAAGTTCATCGTAAAGGAGGTTATCACCATAACCCTTGGCTACATTTTCCGCCCGGACCACCAGGTCACCCAAATGAGGCCCAGGGGGGATTTGCATGGTGAGTTCTTCGGAATTGGCCTCCACTTCCTGGCTGGCAAGTTTTTCATAAGCGGTCAATCGTGCCTTGCTCTTGGCCATTCGTCCCCGCGGGGCCAGGCGAACCCACTCCAATTCGCGGTCCAATTGCTTTTGGCGGGCATCTTGCGACCTTTCCTCTCTTCTTAGGCGCTCTTGCTTTTGTTCAAGCCAACCGGTGTAGTTGCCCTTGTAGGGATGTCCTACTCCCTTTTCCAACTCCAGGATCCATTGAGCCACATTGTCCAGAAAATACCTGTCGTGGGTAATGGCTACAATCGTCCCGGGGAACTCCTGAAGTGTTCGCTCAAGCCAAGCGACCGATTCCGCATCAAGATGGTAGGTGGGCTCATCCAGCAACAGCATATCGGGTCGTTCAAGCAAAACCTTGCATAAGGCAACCCTTCGCCTTTCCCCACCTGACAAGTTGCTTGGCAGGGCTTCCCCCGGAGGCAGTCTCATTGCATCCATGGCAACCTCGATTCGACGATCAAGATTATACGCATCGGTGATGGCGATTTGGTCCTGAATGGTGTTGAGGTCCTCCATGAGCTTGTCAAATTCTTCGGGGGAGGCATCCGCCATTTTGGTGCCGATTTCCTCCTCTTTTGATAACAAAGTACGAATCCCGGCAACCGCCAGTTCCAGGTTTCCACGAACATCGGTCGATTCATCAAGCCTTGGTTCCTGGGGAACATGGCCAATACGGATGTTCGGGGCGGGGCGGGCTGTCCCCATAAAATCCTTGTCCACCCCTGACATGACCCGCATGAGGGTCGATTTTCCCGCACCATTTCCCCCGATAACACCTATTTTCGCACCCGGATAAAACGATAACCAGATGTTTTTGAGGACCTCTTTCTTGTTGTAAATTTTGGTGAGTTGCTCAATTGTGAAAATGTATTGTTCGCCCATGGGTCTTCCGCAGATTTGTTGCAGTTCAGGTATCAAACCTCATTATAGGATGAACCGCAAGGGATGAAACCGCCGAAGGCAATTCCTTACCCGAGGGTGTATCCTCTACGCCAAAAACCCTCAATTCCCCTTTATTTGGGGGATTTGAGTAACTTTCCGGTTGAGTCGAGCGGTCCCGCCGCAATCAGGATGAGGGCATCGGGGTGGAGGTGTTTTTTCGCCACTCGTAATACCTCCTCGGGAGTGATTTTCGCCACTTCGGTTCGGAGCTTCCCAGGCGTGTCCAGGGGCAATTGATTGCGGGCAAGGGCAAGTAATTTTCCGGCAAGCCCAGAGGCCGTCTCATAGGCAAAGGGCATACTGCCCAGGATGTAACTCTTGGCATCCTCAACCTCGTCCTTTGTAGCAAGGGTTTGGCGAATCTTTCCGATTTCCTCGCGCATTTCGTCGTTGACCCGTTTCAGGTTAACGGGTGAAGTGCCAATGTAGGCGGCGAACATCCCTGTTTCGTTATCGGCCGTCATGCTAATCGAGGCGTTAACAGTATAGGCCAGGCCTTCCCGGTCACGAAGCCTTGCGGAGAGGCGGTCGGTAAAACCTGGGCCGGTTCCCAGAACATGGTCCATCACCAAAAGTGCGGCATAGTCGGGATCGTTTCGTTTGATCCCTGCGTGGGCCAGATAAAACTGGAGTTGAACCGCCTCTGGGAAACTAAGATAGAGAGGAGGGGTTTTGTCTTTCATGACAGGATCTTTTGGTGAAATTTTGGGACTCATCGGTCCCGTCCAATCCCTGGTTAAACTCTCAAGAAGGGATTGCATGGCAGTGGGTTTAAAATCTCCCACCACCGCCAGCCTGATATTGTGGGGAGAATAGGGTATCTTGTGATAGGCCTTGAGTTTGGCAGCATCAAGGGATTTGACCGATTCCGCCGTTCCCAACGGGTTTTGACCTTTGGGCAGGTCTCCGTAAATGGCCCGTCGCAACGCCAGCCTTGCCTGCTCCTGGGGCTGAGATGCCTGATCCTCCAAAGCGGATAACATTCGGGCCTTTTCCCGTTCAATGGCATCGGGAGGAAAATCGGGTTTCGACAAACAGGACAAGAATAGCTCCATTGCCTTGGGGGCATCGGAACTTAGTACCTGGAGAGATCCACCTCCGGGACCGAATTGCATGGTTGCCCCCATATCTTCGATGGTTTGAGCAATTTGTCTCCCGGTTTTCCCCGCGGCTCCCTCATCCAGCACCGACCCGGTCAATAGGGCAATACCCCCTTTGTCGAGGGGTTGTAGCCAACCGAAATGTTTCAATTCTGCCTGGGCTACCAGCAGGGGCAAACCTGGTTTGGACAAAAGCCAAACCTCGAGTCCGTTTTTGAGAAACACCTTTTTTGTTCCGACGAATGGGTCAAAAGCCGCTGGGGATGGGGTGCTATCCGGCCGCCGGGAAAGGCGACCGGGCTTGTCTACCTTTTTTTCTTCTGGGGAAGGTGGGCCAGGCCCGGCCTTGGGGGCTTTGGCCGGGAGAGAAATGACCGTTGCGCTCCGATCGGCCCCCAAATATTTCGCCGCAACCCGGGTTATGTCCGACCTGGTAACCGCACTGATCCGGTCCGGCTCCTCCATGAGTCGCTTAAGGCCTCCCTGAGCCAATGCCACAGAAATGGTCTGGCAGCGGTTGTGGACTTTTTCGGAACCAAGAATCTTTCCTGCCAGCATGGAACGAATGACCCTCTTCAATTCGGTTTCATCAATTCCCTTGTGAACGACCTTTTCGATTTCCTCCCGCAGGATGGCCTCGGCCTTTTCGATGGACCTATCGGCAAGGAGTTCAACCTGAAGCGAAAACCAACCGGGATAGCGACCCGGGCTATGAGAGGCCCCAACCTCCGTGGCAATGGCCTCATCCTCGACCATCCGCCGATAAAGCCGACCGGTCTTTCCGCCCGCCAAAACAAGAGCAAGCAAATCCAGCGGGGCTTCGTCGGCATCATCCACCACCACGGTAGGAAAGCCAAGGAGAATCCGTGGTACTTCAAATTTGCTGGGAATCGTTTTTCGTACGGGAAGGGTGGGGAAAGGGGTGGTGGCCTTGCGCGGGGGAAGTCGTCCGGCTGGGATACTTCCCAGGGCTTTTTCGATTTTGGCAAGAGCCTCATCAGGGTTGATGGCCCCTGCAACCACCACCAAGGCATTGTTAGGGTGGTACCACCGTTTGTAATAGTCAAGGATCACCGATGCGGTTGCCCCCCGGACATGGGATTCCATGCCGATGACCGGGTGCCCATAGGGAGATTTAGGCCCAAAAAGGATCGGCAAAAGGGTTTTTGATTCCAGCTCCCATGGTTGGTCTTCATTGCGCTTGAGTTCCTCAATAACGGCTCCCTTCTCCTGTTCAAATTCGTGTTTGGAATCGATGCGCAGGTTAGCCATCCGGTCGGCCTCGATCCTGAGGGCCGTTTCCCAGCGGTCCGCTGCAAAATCAAAATGATAGCAGGTCAAATCCTCGTTGGTCCAGGCATTGTTGGAACCACCGTTTTTCAAGGTCGCCCTATCAATGTCCCCCGGAACCAGGCGATCCGTACCCTTGAACATCAGGTGTTCAAGATAATGGGACAGGCCGGTGGTTGCCTTGTCTTCATCACAGGAACCAACCGTGTAGGTAACCATCATGGTTACGGTGGAGGAAGCCCGCATGGGCAAAAAGACGACTCGCAATCCGTTGGCCAGTTTGTGTTCCCTGATTCCTGCATAAAGCCCCTTGACCTGGCTGCCAAGGGAATCGTCAGCAGCTTGCACATTTCCGGTGGCTACCACCAACCCAAAAACCAATCCTGTTGCCAACAAATGCCTGATCATCGAAACTCCTTTGCTTCCTCTATTTCGGATTTCTGGGAAAGTTGGAGGCGCTCACGGCGCATCCTCTCCACTTCGCGGTTTCTTCGCTCCACCTGTTCCTTGGCCCCGGGTACCACCGTCCACCAAAAATAACCCCCAAGGCCTAGCATAACCAAAACCTCATAGCCCAATATCCAGTACAGATACCGATAATGGGATTTGGTTGTCGGCTTTCGGTAAAACCGGGGATGAAATTGCCAGAACCCCATTTTGGTGGACATGGACAAGCCTTGGCTGGCAAAAAAGCAACCTTGCCGGAAATAAACAGCTCTCCCTTTATCCTAGTTGAACTTCCTTCAAGGTTCTCATCCATTGTTAGCTCGCTTCACTGGCCCCTAATGTACAAGTGCCCCAAAAGGGGGCGATTGATGCCTAATTTGTAGCTACCCCTTGGGTTTCACCCCTTTTTCTTCTGTGGCCAATGTGCCTTAGCCAAAGCACTTTTTGCATTTTTCAAGGTTTGGTTAGGGGATTGGCATCAAATGTGCCCTGACTAGGTTTGGTCGTAATCATGAGGCCATCCTGTGGGATTTCATCCCCGGTACATAGGACCTGTTAACATGAAGAGGAAACCATGACTTTCATGGCCAACGGAACGCTTCCCAAACGACCACGACTCATCATCCTTGGAAACGGTATGGCGGGGGCGAGATTGGCCGAGGACATCCTGGTTTTGGATCGGGAAAAATTTGAGATTGTGATGTTTGGCGAGGAACCCCACGGAAACTACAACCGCATTTTGCTATCAAATGTCCTGAACGGCTCGCAGGACATGGGCGAGATCGAGATCAACAGCCTTCCCTGGTACAAGGAAAATGGCATTACCCTCCACGCAGGGAAAAAAGTAACCCGGATTGATCCAGCTTGCAAAAAAGTTTTCGCCGACGGAGTGGTGGAATCCTACGACCAGCTCGTAATCGCAACGGGATCAATCCCTTTTGTCCCTCCCCTGCCAGGAACAGACCTGGAGGGGGTCTTTGTATTCAGGACCGTGGATGACTGCAAGAACATAGCCCAATATGCAAAGGGTTGCAAAAAAGCGGTTGTCATTGGTGGTGGACTCCTTGGCCTTGAGGCGGCCAAGGGCCTAATGACCCACAACCTCGAGGTTACTGTTGTCGAATACAACAAGTGGCTTATGAGTGTCCAGCTGGATGAAACGGGTGGAGAGATATTAGGGAAAACGGTGGCCGGTCTTGGCATCCGGGTGAGAACCCAAGCCTCCACCCAAGCCCTTGTTGGCAATGGAAAAGTCCAGTCGGTTCACTATAAGGACGGAACCGAAGACGAAGCTGATATGGTGGTAATTTCGGCGGGAATTCGACCAAATATCAGCCTGGCAAAAAGTTGTGGTCTTGGCTGCAACCGGGCCATTTTGGTGGACGACAAATTGGCCACCTCCGATCCCTCGATTTTTGCCGTGGGGGAATGTGTCGAACATCGGGGTATGGTTTATGGTTTGGTGGCACCGCTTTGGGAGCAGACCAAAGCCCTTGCGGCACACTTGACCGGAACCGATCCGGACCGAATCTATGCGGGTTCGAAATTGGCCACAAAGCTCAAGGTTATGGGGGTCGAGTTGGCCGCCATGGGAATGATTTCTGATGTCCGCCAGGGCGATGAAGTGGTTCAATACTCCGAACCTGCCAAGGGGATTTACGCCAAAGCCATTATCCGGGACGGCAAGGTTTCGGCCGCCTGCTTGGTAGGGGACCTTGGCCCGGCGGAAACTTTACTAGGCCATTTCCACAAGGATACCCCGGTACCAACCCGCCGAATGGACCTGTTTGGGGGGCCATTGCCCCAGAAGTTGGAATTGTCCCTGGCGGATTTGCCAGACGCCCATCCGGTTTGCGATTGCAACGGAATATCCAAGGGAGCGATTTGCAATGCAATCCAGGCCGGGCATTGCACCGTGGCCTCGGTGGGCAAGGCCACCCGGGCGGGAACCGGATGTGGCTCTTGCAAAAAAATGGTGAAAGGCCTTATCGAGGCTGTGGCAGGGGCCATCAAAGTGGACCCAACCGAATCGTACTATGTGTCTGCCGTCCCGATGGAAAAAGCCATCCTGGTAGCCCAAATTCGCAAACACAAGCTCAAAAGCGTTTCGGCTGTGCTTGCCCAATTTGGCACCAGTGAAGACGAAAAAAGCAAGAACGGACTGGCTTCGCTTTTGAAGTCCATGTGGAACAAGGAATATGTGGATGAACGGGACGCCCGGTTTGTCAATGACAGGGTTCACGCCAATATCCAGAAAGACGGCACCTTCTCGGTGGTTCCCCGGATGTATGGGGGGGTTACAACTCCCCAGGAATTGATCCGGATTGGCGAGGCCGCCATCAAATACAACATTCCCATGGTCAAGGTTACCGGCGGCCAGCGCATTGACCTATTGGGGGTCGCCAAGGAAGATTTGCCAGGGGTTTGGGCCGACATCGGGATGCCAAGCGGTCACGCCTATACCAAAGCATTTCGCACTTGCAAGACCTGTGTAGGGATCGAATTTTGCCGCTATGGAACGAACGATTCCACCGGATTGGGCATAGATATTGAAAAGAAGTTCCAGGGAATCGAGTTTCCTGCCAAACTTAAAATGGCGGTTTCGGGGTGTCCCAGGAACTGTGCCGAAAGCACCGTCAAAGACATTGGCATTATTGCCACAGAAGGGGGGGATTGGGAAATCAGTGTGGGGGGAGGAGCCGGGGCCCATGTGAAAAAAACCGAGGTCCTCTGCCGTGTCCAAAGCAAGGGGGAAGCACTCAAAATAGTGGGACGCTTCATGCAATACTACCGGGAACATGGCAAATACCTCGAACGGACCTATGATTTTGTCCCACGCATTGGCATCGAAACACTTCAGGAGATAATCGTTAACGACAGTCTTGGGATTGCCGAACACCTTGACCAGGGAATCGAAGAGGCTGTCAAGGGGTTTGTGGATCCGTGGCTTGAAAGGGAACAACCGGTCTATCCCGGGCAATTTTCCGAACCCATTCAGGTAGGGCCTATGTATTTGGCAGGGACTACGGCCTAGTGCGGGGCCCCGTTTGGTTTTTTCCTGAAAAAATTCGGCAAAGGAGCTAGCTAATGTCGTCTATCGCCCCTGCGGTTTGTTTTGTGGATGTGTGCCCTCTGGATAATCTACCCTTGGGAATGGGGCGGGCTTTCGTCATTGGTGGAAGGTCTGTTGCTTTGTTTCACCGAAGAGGCGGCAACCTGTTTGCCATGGATAATGCCTGCCCACACAAGGGAGGACCACTTGCCGAAGGGATGCTTGCCGAAGGGCGGGTGGTTTGCCCCATGCACGCAAGGCGCTATGACGGAATCACCGGGGAATGCGACCAACCCGGTGAATGTCCTGTCAGAGTCCATCCGGTTGCCATTACCAATGGAATGGTCCGGGTGGGTATTCCCGGAGACGGCCTAGCCTCCGAAGGTGCTGGTTAATGTTTGCTTTGCCCCAATTGCAACCCGTCCGCACCCATTGTCCATTTTGTGCATTTCAGTGTGGAACGGTCGTTTCGCCCGAGGGGAATCAAATTCGCATCGAGGGTGATGAATCTTTTCCCATCAATCAGGGCAGAATGTGCATCAAGGGATTCCGGGCAAGCGAACTTCACAACCGCCCTGACCGACTTTTAACACCCCTCATCCGCAATGCTTCTGGAAAGTTGTGCCAAGCATCCTGGGAGGAGGCCCTTGATCTTGTGGCGAACCGGTTTCGTCAATTGCGAGCCAATCATGGGCCCGAGGCGGTTGCTGTTTTTGGATCCGGGGCCCTCACCAACGAGAAAGCCTATTACCTGGCCAAGTTTGCAAGGGTTGCCCTTAAAACCGCCAATATTGACTACAACGGCCGGTTTTGCATGTCCAGTGGGGCAGCAGGAAACAACCTCGCTTTTGGCCTGGACCGGGGAATGCCGTTTCCCATGGAAGACCTGCCACTTGCCGGAACCATCCTCCTGGTAGGATCCAATCCGGTAGAAACGCTACCCCCCATGACCCATTGGCTCCAAACCCAACGCCAATCGGGTGGCAAACTCATCGTTATTGATCCAAGGCAAAGTGCCACGGCCCTCATGGCGGATCTGCACCTGGCACCGGTACCTGGTACCGATCTTGCTTTGCTTAATGGTTTGCTCCATTTGATCATTGAGACAGAAAAGGTGGATCAAAAATTCATTGCCGTAAGAACCAGTGGTTTTGAAGCGGCCAAGGCCAACGCCCTTGGACATCATCCCGCTATGGTGGAACAGATCACTGGCGTTTCCGAGTCGCAAATGCGCCTTGCCGTTGATTGGTTGGGCGATGCCCGGCCCGCCATGGTGCTCAGCGGTCGGGGGCCCGAACAGCAGAGCAAAGGCGTGGCTACGGTGTTGGCCTGTGCCAATTTGGTTCTGGCATTGGGCAAATCGGGCAAACCGGGATGCGGGTATGGGTGTTTGACCGGCCAGGCAAATGGTCAAGGCGGTCGTGAACATGGTCAAAAAGCGGACCAACTTCCCGGTTATCGATCGATTACCGATCCGGATCACCGATCCCACATTGCTTCGATATGGGGGGTATCACCAGAGGACCTGCCGACCAAGGGACTAAGTGCTTTTGAGCTGTTAGACGCATTAGGACAACCTGGAGGCCCCAAAGGCCTTCTGGTGGTCGGGTCCAATGTTGTTGTGGCATCGCCTGATGTGGATCGCATCAGGCAACGACTGGGGGCCCTGGACTGCCTGGTGGTTTTGGACGCATTTGCCAATGAAACCTCCGAAGGTGCGGATGTCATACTTCCCGTGACGCAGTGGATGGAAGAAACCGGAACAACCACCAACCTCGAGGGTCGGGTCATCCTCAGGCGAAAGGTCACGGATGCTCCCGGACAGGCGATGTCAGATATTTGGATTCTACGCGAGTTGGCAAAGCGTTTGGGTGTCGGTGACAAATTTACTGCACAAGACCCTGAGGATGTTTTTGCCGAATTGGCGAAGGCAACGGCCGGGGGGAAGGCGGATTACTCGGGAATTACCTGGCAGCGCATTGACCAGGAAAAGGGAGTATTTTGGCCCTGTCCCCATTCCAATCATCCTGGCACAAAAAGGCTTTTCCTCGACCGGTTCGGTCATCCGGATGGTCGGGCGCGATTCCACGCCACACCTTATACCCAAGCCGCTGAGGAACCGGATCGGGAGTATCCTTTGTATTTTACAACTGGTCGGAATTTGGAACATTACAACTCTGGGTCCCAAACGCGTCGCATGGAATCCCTGGTCCTTGCCAACCCGGAGCCGGTGTTGAAAATCCACCCGGAATTGGCGATGCTTCATGGGATCAACGAGGGTGAAATTGTGGAAGTAGAAAGCCGTCGTGGTGCCGCCCGATTTGTCGCAGGAATCAGTCCTGATATCCGTCCTGACACCCTTTTTGCCCCCTTTCATTGGGGAGGAATGGGTGCAGCAAATCTACTAACCAATCCGGCCCTTGATCCTATCAGCAGGATGCCCGAGTTCAAAGTTTGCGCAAGCCGGATCAAATCCAGAACGAATCCCGATTTGTGTTTGGGGGAGGGGAGATGAAACGGATCAAGCTCGCCATCATTGGCAATGGCATGGCAACCAGCAAGCTTCTCGAGGAACTGGATCGAAAACACGCTTTTTCCAAAATGGATGTCTCGGTATTCGGAGAAGAACCCCATGGTGCTTACAACCGTATCCTCCTTGACCGGATACTAAAGGGGGGTAATGTAGGAGACATCCTGCTCAAGCCAGAAGGATGGCACCAGGACCGAAGTATCATGGTGCACAAAAAGGCAAAGGTCACCATGGTTTCCCCGGCAGCAAAAAGACTTTGGACCGAAGACGGTACGGAACACCTTTTTGACAAACTTGTATTTGCAACCGGAAGCAAGCCTCGCCTCCCCCAGATGGAAGGTCTGAAGGATCCCCAAGGGAATCTGGTTCCTGGGGTTTGTGCATTTCGAGATGTTTCCGATTGCCAAAAAATGAAGGAGTATGCGTCCAAAGGTAGAAATGCCGTGGTGATCGGTGGTGGCCTTTTGGGATTGGAGGCGGCCAAAGGCCTTTCGGATTTGGGGATGAGTGTCAACCTTGCCCATATTTTCGAAACACTCATGAACCGCCAACTCGACCGGATGGGGGGACTCATGCTAGGTCGGGCCATGGAGCGGCTTGGAATTGGAATTCGGACCGGGGTATTGACCAAAGGAATCGTTTTCGGACCCAAAAACAAAGTGATTGGAGTCCGCCTTGCGGATGGGGAAATCCTGGAGGCGGACATGGTCGTCCTGGCCATTGGCATTCAACCAAGGGTTAGTTTGGCAAGGGAATCCGACATCCCGGTCAATGCAGGGATTTTGGTGAACGACCAACTTTGGACTGGCATCGAGGGTGTGTTTGCTTTGGGGGAATGTGCGGAACACAGGGGAATTACCCATGGTACCATTCAGCCCATTTACGAACAATGTTCTGTTCTTGCGGAGGTGTTATCGGGCAATCCAACCGGGGCGGCATACCAGGAATCCAAAACCTACACAAAACTCAAAGTGGCCGGCGTGGAGGTTGCCTCCATGGGGATCAACGAACCAGCCGACAGGGACGATGAGGTTGTCCAGGTGGTCGAAGAAAAACGGTGTATCTATCGCAAGCTCATCATCAGGAATGGGAGATTGGCAGGAGCCGTTTTGGTGGGAGATGCCGGTTGTGCTCCCGCTTTGGCCAGACGATTCGAGCGCCAGGACCTGATGCCCGCCAACAGACTTGATGCGCTGGCTACGCCATTTCGGTCGGCAGAAAGGGGAGGTGTGATTTGTCATTGTAATCGGGTAACAGAAGAAGTTGTCCTGAATCACATCCGGGTCGGCTGCCGGACTTTGCAAGAGATAACGGCAAAGACCGGAGCTGGATCGGGATGTGGAAGTTGTCGTGGTCAGTTGGCATCCCTTTTGCTGAGAAACACAACAGAAAAGTCGGTTGCTGTTTCGGTCTGACCGATTCTGTGCCTGACAGGCTCATCCCACTCTCCCGGGATAGGTCCGCCCTTGCCCACAAAGTAGATAACGGGAGTGTTCATGCCATCCTCTGTTGCAAAGATTTCCACCTTACCAAATGCGCCATCCCGGGTCCTTTTGATTTCAACTGTCTCCTTTACGCTCCTTTTTGCCGTTTGGTTAATGCTTGGAATGCTTGGAATCCCTATCCGCCAAGAATTTAACCTCGGTTCACACCAGATGGAGTGGTTGCTTGCCACGGCACTTTTGTCCGGGTCTCTGCCAAGGCTTCATTTTGGCATATTAACCGATCGGCTGGGGGGCAGGTTGGTCATGACCTTGCTACTTGTTTGGGCATCTGTGCCCTGTTTCTGGCTTTCAAAGGCGGTACATGTTTGGGAATTTTTCGCCTGTGCGTTTCTGGCCGGTTTTGCAGGAAATTCTTTCTCGGTGGGCGTATCCTGGAACTCGGCATGGTCCCCATCAAACCGACTTGGGACGGCCCTTGGGGTATTTGGGGCCGGCAATGTCGGGGCTTCGCTTACCAAGTTTTTAGCCCCTGTGGTTTTAGCTTTTATACCCACCGCCGGTCTTTTGGGGGGTTGGATTCCCGGAAGCTGGAGATTGATTCCCTTGGGCTATGCTGTTTTGTGTTTGCTTATGGCCGCTTGGGTCTGGTTTGGTTCACCCTCACCGGACCATTGCCCAGGTAAGGGTCGAACGATAAGTGAAATGTTGGCCCCGTTGGGAAAAGCTCGAGTTTGGAGGTTTGGGCTTTATTATGTGGTTGTATTTGGGGCCTATGTGGCCTTGGCCGCCTGGTTGCCTTCGTATTATGTGGATCAATTTGGCCTCAACCTGAGTACGGCGGGAGTTTTAACCGCCGTGTTCATTTTTCCCGCCAGTCTGTTGCGCCCTTTGGGGGGATGGCTTGCGGACCTTTTTGGGGCCAGGTTGATTACCTATTCCGTGTTTTGGTTGATGGTGGCGGCTCTATTTCTTTTATGCCTGCCTCAAACCATCCTTTCCCTGAATGTGGCAACCTTTACCGTTTTGATTCTGGTGGTCGGTATTTGCATGGGAATCGGCAAGGCATCGGTATTCAAATATGTCCCGGTCTATTTCCCCAAGGATGTCGGTGCCGTGGGAGGGCTTGTCGGCCTGCTTGGGGCGTTGGGGGGATTTGCCCTGCCTCCCTTGTTTGGATGGGTTTCCCGAACGACAGGCCAACCCCAATTGGCCTTTTTGGTCCTTTTGGTCCTTACTCTGGTTTCCCTTGGGTGGCTCCATATCACCGTTCTTGGGATTCGGCGCCAACCCTGCCCCCCGACCTTGGATCTTGCACCTATAACCAGCTCTTAAACCAGTGGTTAATGACCGGCTGATCAACATTTTTCATTGGTTGGATTCGTAAAACATTCCTAGGCCGGTAATTGACCCCGGAAAGAGGAATGGATCACGATGCGTTCTCCCGAAGTGTTAGGCCCCATGGCGGGCCGGGTGGTTGCCCTTGCTGAAAACAGGTTTCTCGATGCATTGGCCAACCTGTTTGAAAAAGAGGGTGCCTCCGTGCTGCGGGTCCCCCTCGTTTTAATGCTCGATTCCGAAGACATGGCACCGGTCGATGTCTGGATCACCCAAGTTTCCGCTGGATTGATGGACCTGTTCGTGTTCATGACAGGTGAAGGAATCCGCCGCCTGGTAGCCCGAGCCGAAGGCCAAGGACAAAAAGAGGCCTTTGTGGAAGGGCTATCCAAGACCCGAATTCTAACCAGGGGCCCAAAACCCGTCGCTGCTCTTAGGGAAATTGGCCTTGTTCCCACGCTGCAAGCTCCCTCCCCAACCACCGAGGGACTGATCCGGGCCCTTGAAGCCGAGGACCTTCGGGGAAGGACGATTGGAGTCCAACTGCATGGTAACGACAATACTCCCCTGATTGCTGCCATCGAAGGGGCGGGAGCCCGGGCCCTGGTCGTCCAGCCCTATCGGTATGCCCCCGCATCCGATGCCACCCGGGTGTGTGAGGTTATCCACCTCATGCGTAAAGGCGAGGTAGACCTCCTGGCCTTTACAAGCTCCCCACAAGTAGACCGGTTATTTGATGTGGCCAGGGAAAACAATCTGGAGGATGACCTTCGCCTAGGGTTGAAACAGACCATGATCGCTTCCATTGGTCCAATCGCTTCCGGGACGCTCATGCGGCTTGGCGTTCGGGTGGATGTCTGCCCTGAAGATGGCTTTGGCATGAAGCGTCTGGTTCAGGCCATCAGTCAAAGGATTACAAAGGCGTAAAACAAGGGGGCAAAAGTCCCCTTTCCCGAGTACTCAGTTGGCCATGCTAGTTTGGAAGGAATTCCATGAAACTGTTGGTAATCGAAGACAATCCGACAACCGGCAAACATCTGGAAACCGGACTATGTGAGGCGGGTCATGAAGTCCTTTGGATCAAGGATGGCAAACGGGGATTGGATCAGGCCTTGACCAGGCAATTTGATGCCATCATCCTTGACTTGATGCTGCCGGAACTTTCGGGAATGGAAATCCTGGGGAAAATAAGAATCAAAGGAGATCGTACGCCGATCCTGTTGTTGACTGCTTTGGGTTCGATTGAGGAAAGGGTGGCCGGGCTTCAAGCCGGGGCGGACGATTACCTGGTCAAGGCCTTTGCTTTTCCTGAACTGCTTGCCCGGCTTGAATCGATTACCAGGCGAACCGCCGCCCCGGCCATTGTCCACGAGATAGGCTTGATCAAGCTCGACCTGAGCAACCGGCGGGTGACCTCAGGGGTGACGGAACTCCAACTTACACCCACCGAATTCAGCATTTTGGAACTACTTATGCGCCAGAAGGGCCATGTCGTCACCCGCAAGATGCTTTGTGAACACCTTTGGGAAGCGGACTGGGAAGGAACTACCAATGTAATCGAGGTTCATATCAACAGGTTGAGGTCAAAACTTGAAAAGGTAAGGGAGCCTACCATGATCCAAACCGTCCGGGGCAGAGGTTACACCCTTGGTCTCAACTGATTCCTGGTTTCGAAGCCTGAGGTTTCGCCTCACCTTTTGGAACTCCTTGGTCCTCCTTATCCTGGTTGGATTGACACTCCTTGGTTTGCGGGCCGGGATGTCCCTTGCCCTTGAGCACGAACTTGATCTTCTCATCAAGGAGGATGCCCGTGAGACAGCCATGTTTTGGGAACGCTTTCATGCGACTCCCGAAGCCATTACAGAGGAACTAAGGCGCAAATCTTTGAGTCATGAGGAGCGGGGCTGGTTTGGCCAAATCATAGGTCCAAAGGGGGAGGTCCTTTTCCGGACTCCCAGCACCCCGATTTCCTTTCCCCAAGGGGCTTTGGATAGTAATGGCCCGGTTTCATTCGGGCGGTTTCGGGTGGTTGAGGTCTCCACAGAGAAACTTGGTCTGGGAGTTGGCCGGGTCGTGGTAGGATCAAGCATTGATTTTATCCAATCGGACATGGACCAATTTGATGATTTGATACTTGTTGCATGGCTATTGATGGTAATCATTGCTCCGGGAACAGGGTATTGGCTTGCGGGTCGGGCTACACGACCAATAGGAGAAATTCTTCGCACCGCGGAAAAATTACAACCCGGGCGACTTTCCGAACGCCTTTCCTTGTCAGGTGCCGGGGACGAATTGGACAAACTTTGCCTGGTGATCAACAGTCTGCTCGACCGGTTGACTACCTATTTTGAACGGCAGAAGACTTTTTTGGCCAATGCGGCCCATGAACTTCGCTCGCCCATGGCGGCCATTCGCGCAGGGGTCGAGGTTGCCTTGCATCGGGACAGGACGGCACCGGAATACCGGGAAATCCTGGAAGATACTGCGGAAGAATGCGCAGGTCTTTCCATGCTTGTCAACCAGTTGCTCCTTTTGGCCGAAATGGAAGGCAAACTTTGGAATGAGGTGACACCTCCGGTGCGTTTGGACGATTTGGCACGCCAAACCATTTCCATGTTCCAAGGTGTGGCGGAACAAAACCAAATCCAGCTTGTACCCAACCTCCTACCCGTATCCATTGGGGTAAATATCCACCACTTAAGGCCCATCCTGAATAACCTGCTTGACAACGCCCTCAAGTATTCCAACCCCGGGGCTACGGTTTTCTTTCATGTTGGCGTGGATCCCAATGGCAGTGATTCGGCGCTCCTTTCGATTCAGGATACCGGACCGGGAATATCCCCGGATGAGCTATCAAAGTTGTTTGACCGGTTTTACCGTACCGATATTGCCCGCTCAAAAGATGGTAATCGGACCGGCACGGGCCTTGGTCTCAGCATTTGCAAATCCCTTGTGGAGGGCCACAAGGGAACCATCACCATTGAAAGTGCATTGGGGAAAGGCACCTTGGTCCTTGTCAGGTTTCCCATAGCAACCGAAGTCGGTTAGCTCCAAAAAGAATTCTGTTTCCTGTCGTTACCGAAAGCTTTTTGCCGCAAAGCTTTCTTTCTCTTAATAGTGCCGCTACCTTTCCCGTTTGTAATAAATCAATGTTTGCCTTGGTGGATTTTCCCACCGATTATGAACCTATCGCACTCGTGGCAATCGTCGCTTGGGCCGTCGCAATTGGGTTCAAGCCAAGGTGGTTGATACATGGATCGGTTGGATTTGGTACTGAATCAGGAACCTGCATTCAACATCTCCGAAACCGACGCAGATTGGATTGACACTTTGGTCAAGGAATGGGCGGCCATGCTCCCGGATCAGGCCCCACTGTCCTCCTTTGTTGCCCAAAACACAATTCAGGCACTCCAGAATCTTGATTTTCACAAGGCATGCAGGGAGGTTACCCAAATATGGGGTGCAAAACCTTACCTATCGTTACTGGAATACCAAAACCTTTTCCTCAATGGGGCCATTAAAAGGATTGATTTGCTGGAAGGAATCCGCCGCATTGGATGTGACTTTTGGGACACAAAATCCCCAAGCCGTTTAAACCATGCTTTGGCTTTGTTGGTGGCGAAAACACCAAAAATTGCCCCTTCCAGTCGGGATTGGTATGTATCAAACCACCTTGCCGGTACACCCGATGACCGGCAACTTTGGGAAGAAATCAGGCGCATGGGGTGGCCGGTTTCACGAAACCCCGTTGAGGAGGATGCCTCTACACCCCTGATAGGACTTTTCCGCCAGGACTTTGGCGGCTTGCCCAGCCATGATGTAAGGCGTATTCTTTCCAGCCTGGCAGGGATGTTTCTTGACCGGGGAAGCTCATCAAGGTCAATGCCCGGAAGGGAGCGAGGGTTTGCCGTTTTTTCCTTTCACCTCCTTTCGGTCACACCACAAATTGAACCATGGCTTGCGGCGGTGGCTACCGAGGCCAGGCTTACCCTCAAGCAAAATAGGTCTTCGCTTGACATCGTCAAAGATCAGGTTCATTGGCAACAACCCGACCCTCGTTGTCAATCCCATATTGTTCAAAAAACGGTATTAGCCCACTGTGGTTGGGCCTCGATGTTTTGGCGATTGGAGCGGCATCCGGAGGAGAGGGCATCCCCAAATCTTCCGGTTCATTTGATAGACTATTTGGCGGTCCAATTGGTCATGGAAAAGCACCGATGCCTGGACGCCATTCCCGGAACTTTTGGCCATGCCCGTTCATGGGAAAGGCCCGGGGAATTGCGCCGGTTCATGGGAGATTGCTCTCCTCCGAGGCCTATTTCTGTTCCGGATGAGGCATGGGACCTTTTCTGGGCCCTGAAGCACCAAAGGTTTCACGCTGCCAGATTTGCCGCTCTTGATCCCAAGGAAAAGGAAAGCCTGATCGACCTGGTATTTCAATTTGGCCGCAGCGACCGACTTGCAGTATGGCAGGAAGCCCATGAAGCGGCTTTCCGTAACCAGGTGTTACAATCTCTCGCCCAAGGTAACATGCAGAAAAGGGGACGAAATCATACTCCCAAATTTCAGGTGATGACCTGTTTGGATGATCGTGAAGAATCTTTCAGGAGAGCGATCGAGGAATCCAGCCCCGATACGGAAACTTTTGGCGGCCCGGGATTCTTCGGATTGCCCATCCGGTTTCAGGGGTTGGGCCAGGTCGAATTCATTCCTTCGTGCCCGATCCATGTTGCCCCGCTCCATAATGTGAGCGAAATTCCTTCAAGCGATGTTCACCATTCCCGATTGCTTAGGCAACAAAGGGTTAGTCGGGTTATCCACCGCCTGGAATCGGAAGGGAGAGAAGGAGTTGGTGGACCTCTTTTATTGGGTATCCTCGGCTTGCTTGCCTACCCGGTGATGGTGGCGGGGTTGCTTTTTCCACTTTGGGGCTTGCGATTCAGGAGGTTTGCAACCCGATTCACCAAGCCAAGAGTTCGAACGGAATTCGAAATGAACGATATCAAAGGCAAACCACCACCTGCCGCCAGGGCATTTGGCCTAAACGACCAGATTGCATGCAGTGCCCAGCTTTTGGAAAATATCGGCCTCACCCATCACTTTGCCAAGGTGGTTGTGTTTTTGGGCCATGGTTCGATTAGTGTTAATAATCCCTACAAGTCGGCTTATGATTGTGGGGCCTGTGGGGGAAATGAAGGTCTTGCCAACGCCCGGATCTTTGCTCACCTGGGCAATCGTCCCGATGTTCGCAAAGGCCTGGCAAACCGGGGCATTCACATCCCAAACGATACGATTTTTGTCGGCGGAATGCACGACACATGCACCGATGCCATCACCCTGTCCGACCTCGACGATCTTCCCATACCCATTGCTGAAAGCGTTTGCGAGGTTCACAAAATCCTATTAAGAGCTGCCAGGGTCAACTCTTTGGAAAGGTGCCAAAAGTTTCATTCCGCCAAAGGGGTTTTGACCGTTCAAAAAGCTCTCAAACATGTCCAGGGAAGGGGTGAGGATCTTAGTCAACCGCGTCCTGAATATGGACACTGTACCAATGCGATGGTAGTATTTGGACCACGGATCCTGACTCGTGGCGTGTTCCTGGACCGCCGCTCCTTTTTGGTCTCCTATGGCCTACCGCAAAAGTTCTGCAACACAACACCGGTAATATAAACCCTGGAGAAGGTCCCGATTATCGCTCATGTTTTCCAGTTTCTTCTCGGTTAGGTCATAGAGTTCTTGTTTGTTTGTCGCCCTGTGTGCTTTGAGTTCGTGGTTCTTCAAATGATTCCACACTTTCTCGTCGGGATTCCAGTCCGGCGAATACGGCGGCAAATAAAACACATGCAAGCGCGTTCTCGTCTCGATGAAAGCCTTTGTCATTTTCGATGTGTGCGGTTTGGCCTGATCCATCACAACGACAACATGTCGACCCGGATGTTGACGCAACAATTGTTTCAGAAAGTCGATTACATCCACGGATGTAATGCGCTTGTCATGAAGCCGGAACACCAAGTGGCCTTTGGGACGGATCGCCGCCAGCGCCGAGAGCTGGCCTTGCCTCCCGTCACGGGGACCTTTCGAGGCTTGCCGCGTTCCGCCCAGGTCTTGCCCAACAAAGGCGTCAGGCAGACCGAAGCCTCGTCTTCACAATACAGGATTCCGCCGGTTTTTTTCATGGTTTCGCGGATTTTGGAAATCGTTTCCTCCAGCCAGCGTCGCCGCGTTTGGGGATCGGCCTAGAAGTATTGTCGCTCGGGTGTTTGCCAGGTTAGGCCCGCCTCGCACAAACGCCGCCAAATGGTGTCCTGGGATACCGTTACATTCAGACGATCGAC
>SXGR01575718.1_pt1 | contig 39261 bp, 38 predicted proteins | sample 3174711 | NCBI WGS metagenome assembly SXGR01 (sample SAMN11356860, study PRJNA531348) | freshwater metagenome | isolation source: freshwater sample F1-60 | place: China: Fuxian Lake, Yuxi | collected 2017-12-25
GGTAGGGGGTGCGCCAGACGGCAAACCACGAAGTGCAAGCCGAGCATGATAGATTGGTGGCTGATGCGGGTGCGGGTGCGGGTGCAGAACAGATCCCGGAGCTGGAGTTCGATCAGACATTGGGTTGGTAATTCTGCGCTGCAGGAATGGCACACGCGGCGGAGCATAGGCAGGCGTGGTCCAGCGGCTTGCAGAGTGCACTGAATGTTTAGGGCTGCGGATGCTGGCCTGTAGAAGTTGTGTAATCTCCGCTTGTTGCGCTGATCGTACCTCTCGTAATCCCATACAAAAGTGATCATTGACCATGAGGTAATGGCGGGGCGGATTAGCATAGGGTGGGACTTGACCACTGCGAGGCCAGAGCTTACCATCTGCGGGTGTAGGAGAGCTTGAATTTCCTATCCGTCCAAGAAAGAACCCGCGAAGGAGGTGCCAGTCGTGCCACCGCGTGAACGAAAATCCGAGACCATCGAACTCTTCGATGGCAAGACGCTCGACGGTTGGGAAGGCTACACGGATTTGTGGTCGGTCAAGGAAGGCTTGATCGTCGCCAAGAACACCAAGCCGTTGGCCATCAGCACCTATCTCGTGACCAAGAAGAAGTACAGCGATTTCCGGTTGACGTTCTCGGCCAAGCTGGTCGAGTCCGAAATGCACTCCGGCATCGCGATTTGGGGCTCGGTGCACTTGCCGAAGGAAGTTAAGGATGCCGCGAAGGAGAAGGCCGAGTTCACCTATCAGGGTCAACTGGTCATGTTCCCGACCGGCTACGGCCTGTGGGATTTGTACCGTCGTGCGGGTGGCATTAATCAGAGCCAAGCGGTTCGCGACCTGGCCATCAAGGCCGGTAAGCAGCACGGCTGGAACGACATGGAAATCCTGGCTCAAGGCAACCGCATTCGCTTCGCCGTTAATGGCAAGGCCGTGCTGGACTGGCGTGATCCCATGCCGGACTTGGTGAAGGAAGGCCCGATTGGCTTGCAGTTGCACTCGAACGGCGTGCCGCAAGAACTGCACTTCAAGGGGCTGAAAATCGAGACGTTCCCGAAGGAAGACCAGCTGACGACCGTGAAGTAATGCGATCAGGAGGGCGTTGGGTCGTCGTTGATGCCCAGCGCCTTGATCCTGCGAATCAGGCGATTTCTAAAGATGCCGAGCAACTCGGCAGCGGCGGTTTGGTCCCCTTTGGTTTTTCGCAGCGCCTGGGCGATCATCCGGCGCTCGACCTGTTCCAGCACATCATCGAGTTTCGGGGCAGGCGGCGGCTTGACGATGTTTGCGGCGGCCTTCGCATGGGTTGCCGACAGTCGGAGAGCGTGGGCCAGATGTGAAATCTCAATTCGGCTTCTGTTCGAACGTCGGGCTGCGCTCGCGATCACATCGCGAAATTCACCCAGATTTCCGGGCCAAGGATGATTCGATAACAAGTCGAGCACGTCGCACGCGATCTCGGATTCGGTCAGGTTCGCGACCAAACGCGGCAAATCTTCCACTTGTTCGGCGAGGTTGGGCAGTTGAATCTCGACGATGCCAAAGACCGCACGAAAATCGTTCGAAATCCCGGCTGCCCCCGTCGTACCCACGACGATGCGGCACTCCCCTTCCAGGAGTTCGCCCCACTCGATGATCTCGGTCTGAAGGTCGAGTGGAAGAGCTTCGGGCTCTTTGAGATAAAGCGTGCCAATGCGACCGGTTTCTACGAGGCCGTTGTGCCCGGCCAGCAAGCTGCGAATGAGATACGGTTGCAGGCCGGCACAATCGATGGTGGTAAAGGCGAGTTCGCGGGTGATGCCGTGATAATGAATCGCCCGGGCGAGAGTTTCTTTACCGGTGCCCGGCCCGCCGATGATCCAAACGGGTGCATGGCTGTTCGCGGCGAGTTCCGCCTGAGCATGAAGCCGCCGCTGTTCCGGGCGTTCGCCAGCGAAGAGCGAGAGCGGGAAGCGCTCGATCGCGCTTTGTCTGAGAGCGATGAGCGATTCCGGAAGGCCTTTGCCGTGGGCGGTGGAAGCGAGTTGTCCAATCGGCTCGATGACCCCAAGGATGGCGAGAGTCTTGTCGCCTTCGCGAAGTGGAAGAAACGTAATCTCCCACCAGGGCGGGCCGAGCTTGGCGGGGGGAACAGGCCGGCGAACACGAACCACGCGGCCCGCAAAAACTTCCGCTGGTGGCGCCAAGGTTTGCAGGAGCGCTCCACGAGTTGCGGGAAGGTCTTTCTGAATCTTGCGCGGATGGCAGTATTCGTGAAGTACGAGGTCGGCCTTCGTGTGCGCGAGTTTTTCGAATGCCCGATTGACGTAGCGAATCCGGCGTCGTGGATTGAGAAGAAAGATGGCCCCGCTCGTTTGCTGGAAGAGCGCGGTCCAGGAACCGCGGGTGGCGGAGTACAGAGCCGGCGACGGTGCGAAAGATAATGGCGCATGTCGGCGAGCCGACAACTGCACCAGCAATCGCACCCGCGCGCTCACCACCGGTGGAGGCGAATGCACAGCAGCTGATTGGTCCAGAAGCGGTAGAGGCAATCCCCGAACTAGAGTTTGACCAGACGGCAAACCTGGCAGCGGAAGCCGAACACGATAGGGCGGTGGCTGATGCGGGTGCGCATGCAGAGCCGATCCCGGAGCTGGAGTTCGATCAGACATTGGGTTGGTAATCCTGCGCTGCTGTAATGGCACGCGCGGCGGAGCATAGGCAGGCGTGGTGCAGCGGCTTGCAGAGTGCACTGAATGTTTAGGGCTGCGGATGCCGGATTGAAGACAATGTGCAAACTCCGTGTGTTAAACTCCGTTTGTTGCGCGGCTCCAAATTTTCGGAATATCGAACAAAAGTGATTGATTGGCATTCAGCCATTGCTGGAGTGGAAGTAGTGCAGGGTGGAACTTGACAACTGCGGGGCCAGCGCTAAACATTTTCAGGTGCAGGAGGGCTTGAATTTCCTATCAGTTAGACTGCGCTGGCATCGATAGCTGAGCAGTTACGGAAAAGCAACAGAGGAGGACGTGGATGAGCATTGAAGAGAAAGTCGTTGTTCCGCAGGAAGACGTGAAGAAGATCGAGGCGGCTGCGCCGTCGGCCGCGCCCGCGAAGCCGAAGCGTCCGCGTAAGATGCTCGTCGTCACCTCGGCCCCTATGTTTTATCACGACGTGATCCCGTGGGGCACCGAGGCGCTCCGCATCATGGGCGAGAAGACCGGCGCCTATGCGATGGTCCTCGACAATACTCCCGCCGCGTTCGAGAAGGACAACCTCGCGCAGTTCGACGCGATCTGCTTCAACAACACCTGCGGCCACATCATCGAGGACGCCGCGCTCAAACAGAACCTGCTCGACTTCGTCCGGGGCGGCAAGGGCTTCGTCGGCATCCACTGTTCCGCCCACACGTTCGTTGGCTGGAAGGAGTACGGCGAGATGCACGGCACGTTCTCCATCAGCCATCCGTGGAACGAGATCGTAACCGTGAAGATCGAGGACCCGACGCATCCCGTCGTCAAGCCGCTGGCGCCTTCGATCTCCGTCCTCGACGAAATCTACGAGTTCGACGCGAGCTACTATTCCCGCGACCGGCTCCGGGTGCTCGCGAGTCTCGACACCACTAAAACGGGCATGACCAAGAAGGACATCAAGCGGACCGATGGCGACTTCGGCCTCGTCTGGGTCCAGAGCTACGGCAAGGGCCGCGTCTTTTTCAGCGCGTTCGGGCACTACAAGGAAATCTTCTGGAACCCGAAGATGCTCGCGCACTATCTCGCCGGTATCCAGTTCGCGCTCGGCGATCTTCCAGCGGACACGACGCCAAGTGCGAAGATGAAGTGAAGGTAACTGCTAGGGGGTAGGGTTCAGGGTTCAGAGTTCAGGGGACAGCGAGGCTGCTGGCCCCCGTCCTCCGTGCGAGAGCCGGCCAAGGGCTACGATGCACGCCCAGACATTTCGTGGATTCCGGAATGCTGACGCATTCCGCTCCAGGATGCGCGGCAGAAGGAGCGGAATCGGTAACGATTCCGGCGGGTCCGCCCGCTAGAACGCGACAGACAATACGCGACAGACAATACATATGAAGGAGTGAATGAGAATGACGAAGCAGATTCGATTCGGGGTGGTCGGCGTTTGCGGCGGGTACGGACGTGGTTCGCACATGATCGCGTCGCTGAACAGCGTTCCGCCCGTCAAGGTTGTCGCAATCTGTGACATTGACAAGGCGCGGCTCGACAAAGCCAATGAGAGTCTCGGCGTCGAGCAGGTCTATTACAATTACGACGAGATGCTTGACAAGGCCAATCTCGACGCGGTCTTCATCGCGACGCCGATGAATCTGCACGCTCCCCAGTCCATCGCCGCGCTCAAGCGGGGCGTCCACGTGCTCTGCGAAGTTACGGCGGCCGTCTCGTTGCAGGAGTGCAAGGACCTCGTCGCCGCATGCAAGACAAGCAAGGCAGTCTACATGATGGCCGAAAACTACAACTACAACTCGCCCGTCATGGCCGTGCAGGAGATGGTCAAGCGCGGCCTGTTCGGCACGCCCTACTACGCCGAGGGCGGGTACCTCGCCGACTGCAAGGGCTTGGCCGAGCTCACCCCGTGGCGTCGGAAGTGGCAGGTCGGCATCAACGGCATCACGTACGTGACCCACAACCTCGGCCCCATTCTGCTGTGGATGCCGGGCGAGCGGGTCGTCTCCGTCTGCTGCTCGGGCGCCGGCCATCATTACCGCGACCCGCGCGGCATGGCGTACGAGGCCGAGGCCAGTTCAACGATGATGGCGAAGACGACGAGCGGCAACCAGATCGTCATCCGGTCCGACTTCCTCTCGACCCGCCCGGGCGGTGGCGTTTACTACACGCTCCAGGGCACCGAAGGGAGCTATGAGTGCCTGCCTGGCCTTGCGCACCGGATCTGGCTCCGCTCGAAAAGCCAGGAGCCCCAATGGCTGGACATGAAAGATGTGGAGCCGGAGTTCCTGCCCGACCGTTGGAAAGACGCGGTCGCGAAAGGTATGAACGTGAGCGCCGATTACTTCCAGACGGTTGACTTCGTGAATGCCATCCTAGGCAAGGCCCTGAATCCCATCGGCGTGCATGAGTCGCTGGACCTGACGATTCCCGGCCTCGTGAGCCAGCTCTCGATCGCCGAGGGCGGGCGGTGGATGACCGTGCCCGATTCAAGGATGTGGTGAGAGCGCTTTGCCTTCCGTATTGTCTTCCCGACAGCGTTCTGGCATCGTTTCCGCCATGGAATCGCACCTTCAGTCTGGTCTCGACGGGCGCGTGCACGCACCAACAGAGAAGCGATTTCTTAGCGGTTGGTCAGTAGCTTTCGCCATGCTGCTTCTGATCTCCCCGCCCGCCTGGGCCGCTCCTTCACCTGCGCCTGCCAACGCGGCCGTGACCGCGGCCGCGGAGCGGATCGTTCGCCATCAGGTCGCGGATGGCGCGATCGTCATGGGCAATGCCGCCGTGACCAACGGGTGGCTCGTTCCGTACTTTGTACTCGCCGGCAACGCAGGTGCGCGTTTCCGTCGAAGCGGGTGTGGTTATTGAGGATCGCGCCCGGCTGCTGGAATTTCAGATTGGGACTTGATTATGAGCAGCGCTGCTGGTGTGCCGGGGACACGCGCAGACAGTAATTGCAGAATGAAGCGCGCCGCGGTATATCAACGCCGGCGGCCGGAACGGAGTGCGGCGTATCAAGTGGTGCGTCAGAAGTTGGAGACGTGGCTGGCGCAGCGGCGCGCGGGCGGCCTGGTTGCAGGCGCAGATTGGGAGGTAGATCCGGTGCCGGAATACGTGGAGCGCGACCTGCGCAAGTTTTTAGAGTGCGGCATTCTGGCGCATGGCTTTGCGCGCGCGCGCTGTGAGAAGTGCGGCCGGGACTTTTTGGTGGCGTATTCGTGCAAGGGGCGCGGGGTGTGCCCGGGCTGCAACACACGGCGCATGGCGGAGACGGCGGCGCACATGGTGGAGCATGTGTTTCCAGCAGTGGCAGTGCGGCAGTGGGTGGTGGTATTTCCGAAGCGCCTGCGCTACTTTTTGGACCGTGATGCAGACTGCTTGAAGCGGGTGGCGGGGATCGCGATGTGCGAAGTGCAGCGCGCGACAGCGGGAGCGAGCACAAGCACGGCGCCCGCAGCGCGGAGCGGCGGTGCGTGGATCGGTGTGGTCCAGGTACTGGCAGGGTGTGGTGAGAGTTGCGGACTGATAATGCCGGCGTATTGAAATATCTGCTTCCTGCTGGTTGGACCGACCAATTCTTTCCTAAATTGAACAAATAGGGTTTCGGCCTCCAAGTAAATGGTTGCGTGGGGGTTGTGCAGGGTACTTGACAAGTGCGAGGTAATTCATATAGTTGATTAGTAGGAACCTAGTTTGTTTTTCTATCCATTCAGGAGAATTGTCAATGTTGATAACGCCCGAACAGATTAAACAATTTCACGAGCAGGGCTTTTTTATTCTCGAAAAGGTGATGACCGAGGAGCAGATTGAGGGTCTGCGCGTTGAATGCCTGCGTTACATCGACAATTTTGATGCTGAGATGGAAGCCAAAGGTGTGACCACGCTCGGTATCAACCACTATAAGAAGCGCTATTTCATCTCTAATCGTGGCTCTGAAAGTTCGATTATCAGCAGCTTTTTGTTCAGCGAGCTTATGGCCAATGTTTGTCTGGCGACGTTGGTCAGCGATGTGTATTTATTCAACGAGCAGTATGTCGTCAAAGCTGCCGAAGTAGGGTCGAAATTCTCATGGCATCAGGACTCTGGTTATATCGGACATTATCACCGCCCCTATCTCTCGTGCTGGTGCGCGCTGGATGATATGAGTGAAGAAAACGGGACGATCCATGTTTTGTCTTATGAACGCGCTGGGATGAAGCCCGGTGAGTATATCGAACACACCATTGAAGAAGTCTCAAATGATAAAGTGGGCTATCGTGGAGATGACCCAGGCATTACGGTTGTCGTGCCTGCCGGGAGCATCGCCGTCTTTTCTAGCCGAACCTTCCACAGCAGCGGCGCCAACTCAACAAACCGGATGCGGCGCAGCTATCTTGCGCAATATTCTACTGAGCCAATCATGACCAAAGATGGCAGCAATATTTGGGCGCAGGCCGTGCTGTTCCTCAAAGATTGTAAGCGCGTGGCGCTTGAAACCGCGTAAGTACGTGAGGCTTGCGGCGTAATTAGGGAGAAAAAATCATGGCATTGACGCCGATACTTGAATTTGGCGAGAGTTTTTGGCCGAAGCTTGTTTGCCAGAATTCCTATGAAACGAGGACGCTCTTCGCGCTGCCATGTCCATATTGCATCCGCAGCTACGAAGGTGTTTTTAGAGAAGTACTGCTGGAATTCGTATCTTATTGGGCTTTGCGTTTTTGAAACGGAGTATGTGATGCGGGCCGTGGATAGATCCAAAAATATTGTGGCCGGTGCACCTAGTCGCGTTCCTTACAGAATCGGTGACGGGGCGGCTGATACTAGAAGTAGATGTTGCAAGCAGATACTGGAACATGTAGGCGAGCGAACAACTGCACCGGCGCGCGTACCATCGCAGGCGGTGAATGGACAGCCGCTGACTGCTCCGGAAGAGGTGTTTGAGGCAATTCCTGAACTAGAGTTTGAGCAGACGGCAAACCTGATGGCGGAAGCGGGTCATGATCAGTGGACGCACCTCGCGGGTGCGGATGCAGAGCCGATCCCGGAACTGGAGTTTGATCATACTTTGGGGTTGTAAATCTGCGCTGCGCAAATGGCTCATGCGGCGGAGCGTGGGTGGGTGTGGTTCAGGCGCTGGCAAGGTGCGGTGAGAGTTGCGGACTGCCAATGCCGGCTTATAGAAGTTGTACAGTTTCTACATGTGAGGCCGGTCAATTCTGTCAAAAATTGAGTAAATGTAGTTCCTGACTCCAAGACAATGATTGGGTGGTGGTTAGCGGAAATTGGTACTTGAAAAGCTTGACAAGAGGAGTGGAGCAGCTCTATTATGTGGAGGTAGCAGGGAGCTTGAATTTCCTGTCCGTTGCATGTATTCTGCAGCCTGCGTGACGGCATCGCCCTCGTTGTCGGCGTCATCGACATTAAAGACAACGAGGTGGAATCCGCAGGTGATTTTGACGTATCGGGAAAGCGGTGGAGGTCCTGGGCGAAAGCTGGGTGAAGTGGGTCCATCCGGAGTGCGGATTCTGGATGCTGCTTCGCAGCCTAGCCGATCGAAAGATGGCGGCGCTGGTCCCCGGCAGAGATAGGCTATGGTAAGACAAGCGGACAGGCTATGGCCGCGCGCCCCAACCGAGGAGGACGATATGGGCACATTTAAAATGGATACGACGAGCAAATTTTCTGCCAATGTTCATAATATCGAAGAACCGCTGGGTCAGAAAACAAACGCCATCCGGTGGCTGCAGAAACAGGTGCAGCGCAAGTCGGCTGCGTTGCCGCGTGAATTTTCAAACCGTGAGGAGTGGGAGACATTCCGCGCCCGTCTGCGCGAAGACCTGCCCCGGGTCATCGGCATTCCGGAGTTTCCACCCTTACGTGAGAGTCTGGTCCGCGCCCGTATCGATGTTGGCGAAGGCATAACCCTGGAACGGGTGGATGTTCATGTAGACGACGACTATGCCATTCCCTGTTTTGTGTTTCTTCCGAAAAATCCGGCCGACTACCCGATGCCGGGATTGGTTTGGAATCCCGGCTGGCCAGAAGATAAGTGGAAACCCGCGTATCAGGCGTTTGCTGTTCGGATGGCGCGGCAGGGGTATGCCGTACTCATCCCGGATCATGCGCCGTTTGGCGAAACGTCCGATTTCGAGAATAAGGCCGGTCGCGGCATGGTCCTCCTGATGGGTATTGGCAACGTCATCGGCATCAGTCAACTGGCGCTGCGGACGGCGGAGACCATGCGGTGCGGGGAATACATGCGGGCACGGCCTGATATTGATCCCGGCCGCGTAGGCGTCGCCGGACTATGCCAGGGCGGCATGGACACCTGGCTCACGGCCGCGCTTGATGACGGCTTCTGCGCCGCTGCGCCGCTCTGCTCCGTGACCACCTTCACCATCCACATGGTCGAAATGGCGTCATACACCGCCAATTCAGATGCGTCGCCGTTTCCGTTCGGCATCCTGAACGTATGTGATATCGAACATCTTCATGGGGCCATTGCGCCGCGACCGCTGCTGGTGCGTGCCAACCTGCCGGATAATTGGTGGCCGGTGAGCGGCTTCGATGATGTAGAATCCTTCACTCGGAAGATATACCGTCTCTACGATGCCGAAGACCGAATCGACTTCCGCGCGGAAGTGCATGAGCATAATCTGACCGGCCCCTATGCTGACGCTCTGGAGCACTTCATGCTGATGTATATCTAAGCATGTAAGTTCATCAAGGATTTTTACGCTGAGTCGTTCCGGCTTTAACCACGGAGAGCGCGAAGGGAGCACGGAGTACAGAGAGGAATTATATATCCTGACTCCGTGCTTTTGCATGCTGCGTGGTCCTCGTGGTTCCTCACCTACGGCTAGGTTCTTAGAAGAGCTATAGTGTTTCAGATAATGATTTTTAAAGCAAACCGCAGAGGGCGCAGAGCAGGCGCGGAGGGCGTAATGAAAATCAAATTGTTTTCCTGAAAGATTATAAAATGTAATCCGCAGATCCAGTCAGGCCTCTTGACCTTCCATGCCGGTATTATCGGGTATATACCGACTTGGATACGCCGTACATCGAACACAACTTTCACTATATTGAGTAAATGTAGTATCTGCCTCCATGACAATGGTTAGGTGGGGGTTAGCAGAAATTGGTGCTTGACAATTTTGTCGAAAGAAGAGGAGCGGGTGTATTATGTGGAAGTACCGAGGAGTTTGAATTTCCTATCCGTGGGAAACGGCGTAGTGATCGGCCACCACGCGGAGCATATCTGCCGCGGTGTCGGCGACCGCCATGATCTGGAAGCGCTCGTAGGCCGCGAATGCGTTCATGTAGTACGCTCCCCAGAATCCCGCGGCTCCAGTCACGGAGACACGAATCGGCCTGTGCATTGCGGGAAACGGCAGCAGATCACTCAACCGGCGAGCAAGCGTCGCGCTCGACGGATGGCACCAACCGCAGCTTCGCGTCGTCCTTGGTCCGTTCACCATTTGTCGGTCGTCATGGGTCGACCCATGCCGGCTTGCGCCTCGTTGCCGCTGCCCCTATACTCCGGGCCATGGCAGCTGGCAACCTGATCCCCGGAGGCTACTTCGGCCGGCACCCACGGGGGGGGCTGCCCGAGGGCTGGACGCTCATGACACCGCGACCGGTGCTGGCGCCCGTCTTCCACATCACCGCGAGCCGCGGCGGCCGGGCTCTGGCGGCGGCGGGCAACGGCCGGGAGGATTGCGTAGGGCATGTCTCGGTCCCCGTGGCAATCCCGGCGGGCCGCTGGTACCGGCTGGCCGCGCGCTTCCGGATGTCGAGCGGACTGAACCCGCACCGAAGCCTGCTCTTCTGCATCTACGGCAAGGACTTCAACGAGGGCATCTTCCGGTTCCGCCGCCTCGCCGGTGGCGCGGTGCATGGAGAGGGCCGGTTCCTGGTCTCGGGCAAGGGGACCTTCGAAGGAGATGTCCGGATCTACTTCCGCCACAGCGCCCACGGGAGGGCGTGGATCGAATCCGTCACGCTCGAGGAGTGCGACCCCGTCCCGCCCCGCCTGGTCAGGGTGGCGTGCACAAACGGGAGCTGCCCCCTCGATCGCTGGGGGCTCGTGGTTGACGCGGCCGCAGCGGCCGGAGCCGACCTCGTGCTCCTGCCGGAGATGATCAATGGAGAAACACCTGAGGGCGCGCGCGGGAAGACGCCCACCCTGCTGGCCACCAAGGCGAGGGAACACGGGATCTATCTAGCCGGCGGGTTCTACCACCACGAGTGCGCCACCGATACCTTGACCAACACGGCCCTGCTCTTCGACCGCAAGGGGCGGCAGGCCGGACGGTACGATAAGAACCACCCCTACAGCCCCGAAGTACTCAAGCTGGGCGTCGCGCCCGGCAAGAAGGCCCCGGTCTTCGACACGCCATGGGGCCGGCTAGGATTGATCATCTGCTACGACAGCTGGTTCACCGACGTCACCGAGCTCCTTGCGCTTCGGGGCGCGGAGATGGTCCTGTTCCCCAACGCCGGCTACTACCGCAGCCTGATGCCGGCGCGCGCCGCGGACAACGGGGTCTGGATGGTCGCGAGCAGTCTGGGCTCCGGAGCCGGCATCTGGGACACCACCGGCGCGGAGGTGACCAACCCCGATGCGGACCCCACACGGTTCCCTCAGCACCCGCCCGCTTTCTCCAAAGTCAACAAGCTCAAGGTCGGCCGGATCGAGGTGCTGCTTGCCACACTGGACCTGTCCCGAAAGGTTTCCCCCCACAACTGGGGAGGACCCATGATGTCGGCCCCGGGCGGGCGCCGTAACCGGCGGGACCAGACGCATCTGCTCTGGAGAGAGATCGAGCGCGAAGCCGAACGATGGTGGGAGGAGGTCTGACGTGCTAAAGACCACACTGCTTCACCCCGGAATACTGGGGGCCCTCGGGCGCTCGGGCCACGGCTCGCAGGTGCTGATCGCCGACGGGAACTACCCGTTCACCACCGGCTCTCCGTCGGCGGCGGAGAAGGTCTTCCTGAACCTCTCGCCCGGGAAGGTGTCCGTGACCGACGTGCTGGCCGCCCTGGTGGAGTCCATCCCCATCGAGGCGGCCACGGTCATGGTGCCGCCCGACGGCGCGCAGCAGCAGATCTTGGCGGAGCTCCGCGCTCTGCTGCCGGCCGGTCTCGAGCTCACCTCCCTGAAGCGGCACGAGTTCTACGACCTGGCCCGCTCCCCGAACACCGCGCTGGTGGTGGCCACCGGCGAGCAGCGCCGCTTCGCGAACCTGCTGCTGACCATCGGCGTGGTGCGCGCTGCCGGCGATCGGTCGTCGACCGGGGCGGCGTCGGCTCAGAGCGCGAGCAGTTTTCGCGGGTGATCGTGTCAGGAAGACGCGGGATCCCAGCATGTGCATCTGCACCTGTGCGTGCTGGATGGGGTGGTGGCGCAGGGGCGGTGGGGGCTGGAGTTTCGCGGGGCGCAGGTGGATGAAGCTTGTGCGGAGCGGGTGCCGGCGGTAGTGCGGTAGCGGGTGCTGCGGCTGTTTGAGCGGCGGGGGATACTGAGTAGCGAGACGGTGGCGGAAATGCAGGGGTGGGGTCAAAGTGGCAGTTTTTCAGTGCATGCGGGCGTGCGGGTCGCTGCGCCGGATCGAGCTGGGCGGGAGCGGCTGTTGCGCTATTGTGCGCGTCCGATGTTTGCCGGTGAGCGCCTGGAATGGGCTGGCGGCGGGGCGCAAGTGCGCTAGCGGCTGGCAAGGGCGCCGTTGCCGGGGCACAGGCTCGGGCAGCAAAGATGTATTTAACTGCGGCTGAGCGCCAGCGAATTTCTGGATCGGATAGCGGCGTTGATAGCGCCGCCGCGCAAGCATCGGCAGCGCTACTTTGGGGTACTGGCGCCGAACTCGCCGTGGCGGGCGCTGGTGACGGCGCAGGCCGGCCGGCAGCTGACGGGGGGAGCAAGGCACCCCGGCCAAAGCCGGTGCGCGAAGTTTCCGGCGCCACGCGTCCGGGACAGGGGGCGCGCTATATGTGGGCGCAGTTGCTGGGCGCGTCTAGGGGGTGGTTGCGCTTCCGTGCAGCCGGTGCGGCGGGCGGGTGCACGTGGTACGGTTGATCACAGAGCCGGCGCCGATGCGGCAGATACTGGAACATGTCGGCGAGCGAACAACTGCACCGGCAATCACACCGGCGCGCTCACCACCACTGGCGATGAATGGACAGCAGCTGGCCGCTCCGGAGTGGGTGTTAGAGGCAATTCCTGAACTAGAGTTTGACCAGACGGCAAAGCTGGCGGCGGAAGCAGGTCATGATCAGTGGATGCACCCCGCTGGTGCGGATGCAGAGCCGGTTCCGGACCTGGAGTTTGATCAGACGTTGGGGTTGTAAATCTGCGCTGCGTAAGTGGCGTATGCGGCGGAGCGCGGGTGGGTGTGGTTCAGGCGCTGGCAGGGTGCGGTGAGGGTTGTGGACTGCCAGTGCCGGCGCATAGAAGTTGTATAATTTCTGCTTGTTAGGGCAGTCAATCCTTTCCTAAATTGAGCAAATGTAGTTTCTGTCTCCAAGACAATGGTTGGGTGGGGGTTAACCCAAAATCGTACTTGACAGGTGCAGGGGTTATCGTGTGCGATGTGAGAGTGTAGGCGGATTTGAATTTCTTATCTGTTTTCCTCTGGTAGCGCCCTCGGCCACCCTGGCCGATGCCAGCGGCGCCTCCGCCGTCACCACGGTGAATAGGTTGAGCACGGGCTGCAAGCGCTCGATTGCCGCCAGGATCGCCGTCACGTATTCGACCGGCGAGTGCTGGGCGGATCAGGCGCGCGGCCTCGGTGGCAGAGAACTCTGCTAAATCTGATGACATCGAAAACCTCGGAGAGTGCTTTCAGGCGAGGCACGAAAGCTTGCACTCCTGATATGATACGCCACGAGAGAGGATAATCGTGACGGATCTGAAGCCGATCGACTCGCCGGCGACACTGACGGGCTGGCACATGCCGTGGCCAAGCTTCGACATCGCCTGGAAGAAGTCGGCGCTGGTCGTCATCGACATGCAGAACTACGCCTGCAACCCCGATGTGGGCGTGGCGCAGATGCTGTCTCTCCGCTACCCCGACATCGCCGGCTACTACGTGCCGCGCCTCACCGACACCGTCATCCCAAATGCCAGGCGGCTGCTGGCCGCGTTCCGCCGCGCCGGCCATCATGTAGCTTACACCCGCCATGGGCCGCTGCTGCCCGACGGCCGCGACATGATCCGCCGCCGCCGCCGGCGCGACACCGACTCCGTCACCACCACCAACACGCCGACGCTGTGGAGAAAGGGAAGCTTCGAGCACGAGGTGATCGAGCCCTTGAAGCCGCTTGAGGGTGATCTCGTTGTCGATAAGAACACTTCCAGTGCCTTCAACTCGACCGGCATCGAGTGGCTACTGAGAAACATGGGCGTAGAGACGCTGGTGGTCGCCGGCATGGCGACCGACATGTGTGTGGAGACGACGGCGCGCGACGCCGCTGACCGCGGCTTCAACGTCATCATCGCCGAGGACGCGTCGGCGACCTTCTTCGACGCCCATCACCGGGCCGCCCTCTCCGGCTTCGCCCGGGTGTTCGGCCAGGTGTGGCAGACAGCGGACGTCATCACCGCCGTCGGCCGCTGAGAAACGCGCCATCAAAACACTCTCCCGGCACGACATGGTCTTCTGCACTTCATCCTTAGCGCGTTCCTCCGCTTGCCGGCTGATCTTAGTTTTACTCCTGACGCCGCGTCGGCTGCTAGGGCTTTAAGGAAACTCAGACCCACGCCATGCATCCTTTGCTGGGCTATGTCGATCGCTGGAGCGTCAAGCAGGGCGGCACCGTCACCCTCAGGGTCGGCAGCGCAAAGGACGCGCCGTTTGAGACCCGTATTGCTCGCATCCTCTGCGGCGACCCGAACCCGAAGGGTCCGGGTTATCGCGAGATCAAGATGCCGCACCCGACCGATGGCTCGCATCCCGGCAAGGAACAAGGCACGCATCTCGGATCCTGGGGCCAGATCGCCTCGCTCGACCTGACACCGGCGGCGAGCGCCTTGGTTCTCGCCGTCACCGTCTGGCCGACTACGCCGAAGAAGGGCCGCCAGGGAGTCTTCGTCTGGTCCGGCGCCGACGGTACCCGGGTCTGCCTAGAGATCGACCGCGCAAGTGCCGTCGCCACCGTGGTCGTCGGCGGCCGCACCACCAGCGTGTCGGCGGGCAAGCAGCTGCTGGAGCGGGCCTGGTACGATCTCTGGCTAGTCATCGACGGAACCGGAAAGAATCTCATCATCGGCCAGCGGCCGCGCGAAGCGCATCCGGGCTTCGACGATTCCGGCGAGGCCTCGATCACGCTTCCGGACGCGCCCAGGCTCGGGTTCGGATCGGCGCTGATCGCAGCGCTCCCCGGTTACGGCGCCATGGCCAAACCGACTGCGTACTACAACGGCAAAATCGAGCGACCGACGATCTGGTCCGGTATCGACAGCGCTGCAGCGCTTGCCGTCCAGAAGGGCGCGGTACAGAAGGACAAGCCGCCACACCTCGTCGCCTGCTGGGATTTCTCGATAGGCATCCCGACCTTCGACCTGGCTGATGTCGGTCCGCACGGCTTCAAGGGCACGGTCGAGAACATGCCCGACCGCGCCATGACCGGCGCAAACTGGTCGGGCAAGGAGCATCGCTGGACCCATCTACCGGAAGAGTGGGGCGCCATCCACTTCCACGACGACGACATTGGCGACGTCGGCTGGGAGAATGCGCTGGACATCGAGATCCCCAAGGACTGGCCGTCGGGGATGTACGCGGTCCATCTGAAGAGCGCGGCCGGAGTCGACAACGTGCCGTTCTTCATCTGCCCAGCCGACGGCGCTAGGAAGGCGAAGATCGCGATCCTGCTGCCGACCATCACCTATCACGTCTACAGCCAATTCGTGCGGCCCGGCTTCGGCAAGCTCAACCGCGCCCGCGCCGAGGAATGGGGCGCGCTGACGCAACAGCCGGACGAGAACCCCGAGCTCGGCCTTTCGCCGTACAACTACCACGCCGACGGCAGCGGCGTTACCCACGCCTCGATGGCCCGGCCGATGGTCGACAAGCGCTTCAACCACTTCATCATGCTGGACGAGTCCGAGATTGGGTCCGGCACCTATTGGCTCAACGTCGATAGCTACATTGTCGACTGGTTGACCCGGAAAGGCTTCGAGCACGACATCATCACCGATCACGACCTCCATGCCGAGGGCGTGGATCTGCTCAAGCCCTATTCCCTGGTGATCACCTGCCAGCACCCTGAGTATCACACCGACCAGACCCTAGATGGGCTCAAAGACTACCTCGCGCAGGGCGGACGCCTGTTCTATCTAGGAGGCAATGGCTTCTACTGGAAGGCGGTGTTCCATTCGCAGGCACCCTGGGCGATGGAGGTCCGCCGGGCGGAGAGCGGCGTTCGCATCTGGGCGACTGAGGTAGGCGAGGGCCACCATGCCTTCGACGGCAGCTACGGCGGGCTCTGGCGTCGTATCGGCCGTTCTTCGCACACCTTGGTCGGCATCAGTTTCACCGCGCAGGGCACCTACAATGGCCATCCCTACAAGACGACCGACGGCATCATGGACCCGCGTGTTGCCTTCCTGAGAAAGGGCATCGAGAACCAGCTGACTAGCGGAATTCAGATCGGCGAGCGCGGCCACATGGGCGGCGGTGCGGTGGGCCACGAGCTCGACCGCATCGACTTCGGTATGGGCACGCCGCGGAACGCGCTCGTCATCGCAGAAGGCCATGTTCTGGGCCACCCCGAATACGGGCCGGTCAACGAGGATCGCCTGACGCAGTTCTGGCCGGGCAAGCCCGAGGACCTGATGCGCTCTGACCTGACCTTCTTCGAGACCCCCTCAGGCGGCGCGGTGCTGTCGGTCGGCTCGATGTGCTTTGTCGGCGCGCTGCCGGTCGACAACTACGACAACCTTCTAACACAGATGATGACCAACGCGGTCGAGCGCTTCATCGACCCGACGCCGTTCATGTTGGTGCCGTTGAAGATGGGCGGACTGTTCAAAGGATCGACCTTGCCGGACTGCTGACTGCTGACTGTGGCCCTGGAGCTCGGCGGGCCATCCGGGGAGAGTGTTTAAGGTAGCCTTCGTCAGAAATGGCATATGCGGCGGAGCGTGGGTGGGCGTGGTTCAGGCGCTGGCAGGGTGCGGTGAGAGTTGTGGACGACTAATGCCGGCGTAGAGAAGTCGGCCAATTTCTGCTCATTAGGTTGATCAATCCATTCCTAAACTGAGTAAATGTAGTCTCTGACTCCAAGACAATGGTTGCGTGGGGGCTATCGCACAGTGGAACTTGAAAAGTTTGGGGTCAGGGTATAGGGTGTGGAGGTGAGGAAGCCGAGAGTTATATATCCGTCGGCTGGATGGCATCTCCATCGACCCGGAGACTGTGCAGACTGATATTGTCATCTTCAGTTTGGATCGGTAGAATGTTACCTTGGTCCATCTCTTGGCGAGTCTGCGCAGTCACGGCGAGCTGCTCAACCCCATCGGCGGCGAGCGTCTACGCGCAGTGACGAACTATCATGTCACGGAAGTAGACATCGACCGCACGTTGGAGGCTTTTGCGGCGGTGTTGGAGGCGGGCGCACAGGTGACCGACAAGAAAGTAGTGGCTTACGGATAGATTGAACTGATAGTCCGACCTACAAAAGAGCAAAGGAATCCCTATGGACGATCTGGCTATATTTAACCGGGCGCGCTGGAACGCACTGGTGGAGGCCGGGGTGCTCCACTCCCGTCCTGCACTGGAGATGGACGAGGAAAAGGCCCGGCAGATGATCGATGAGGAGGGGCTGTTGGGTGATCTAGCCGGCAAACGGGTACTGGTGCTGGGAGGCGGTGGCGGGCAACAGTCGGCGGCTTTTGGCTTCCTAGGCGCAGATGTGACAGTTATCGATCTTTCCGACGGTCAGTTGGAAAAGGACCGGCAGGTAGAGGCCCATTACGGCTACACCTTCGACATCCAGCAGGGCGATATGCGAGACCTTTCCCGCTTTGTCGATGCCAGCTTCGATATCGTCTGGCAGCCCTACTCCATCAACTTTGTGCCCGATGTGCGCCCGGTATTTGCCGGCGCGGCGCGTGTGATCAAGCCCGGCGGCTTCTATACCGTCATGTGGCACAACCCCTTCTCGCAGGGCGTAGACGACGCGCAGTGGACGCCAGAACACGGCTACCCACTCAAATGGCCATACACCGATGGGGAGATCACCCCGACCATCTTCAAATCAGCCAATTGGACCTTTGAAACAGAAAGCGGAGAACGGCGCGAAGTGGAAGGGCCCCGGGAATTTCGCCACACCATGCGCACATTCCTCAACAGCCTGGTCGCCAGCTGCTTCGTAATCCGCTGCTTCTCCGAGCACCTAACTTGGGACGACAATCCCGAACCTGGCAGCTGGGAACACTTCAAATCCGTCGCGCCGCCCTATCTGACGGTGTGGACGGTGAAAAGCTAGAAGATATTGGGTATTGGATATCTCGTATTCTCATAAATTTCGAATCCTTAAATCAAGACTGCTGTTAATCCCAAGTATCGTATTGGTTGTATGGCCGCGCACGCTTCGGCGCGCTGTCGCGCTTCCAAACCAAAAGGAATTAGTCGTAAGCACTAGCAACGCAAATTATTTAGACCAAGTCTTGGCCCCATCATGTCTCTCCTTTCTTGGTACTTGCGAAAAATGACGGGTCTAAGACCTGTACGGTTGCAATTGACCTGAGATTATCTCAGCCTATAACCTCTGATGCCAGGTTAGCTGTCACGGTGTCCGTGAGGGACCATCAAGCAAATGCCGGTCCAGAAAGGCGAAGGTCTCCATACCGTTGATGCTGTGGGGACCATTGAAGACTTCCAACGCGGTCCGGTCCCCGATCCCCAGCAGGACGTAGCACCGTTGCGTCTTCGCGTATTCGTACGCCACCCACTCATCCGGAGCGACACCATCGTGATGCCCGCGTTCGACCATGAAGGGGCGTGGACACATCAGCCAGCTCAGCTCTGCGTAGTTAAACGTGTTCCCCATATCGAACTCCGGCATATCATATTCGCCCGTGATCAGATAGCTGTAACGATGGCGCGCGGAGACATTCTTCCATATCCATTCGTTATAGTCTGCGGAGCAGATGGACAGACAGTAGCGCTCCAGAAGGGTTGGAATCCGCATCGCAGTCTTGCCGCCATAGCTCAGACCGTAGAATGCCAGGCGCTCCGGATCAACAAACGAAAGCGAGGAAAGCCATTCCAGCGTCCGTTCGTGCTGACGGACGATGAACGCATATAGTGATAATTTCAGCGGATGCGCCTTGCGGAGCGTTTCCCGGAAGGTGTTCCCGCCGATGTACGGGTTCTGTGGCGCGTACGTCACGTACCCACGCTCTGCCAGTGCACACGCATACCGATGATAGTAGTGATTGTCCACATCCGGATCCGCCACATCCTGCGGACGCCCCTCCAGCCCATGCTGGCAGACTACCACCGGGCGTCGTTCTCCAGCTGGGATGTTGGTCGGCACCAGCAGTATCCCGTAGGCAAACACCGTGTCGTACACATCAAGCACGACTTCGTAGCCGGTGAACGCGGGTGTGGCATACACCTGCCGCGTACGTGGATTGATCGGCGCATCGGCGATCGGCAGCCGTCCGATGATCTCATCCCATAGGTAGTCGCGGTAGGTTTTGACGCTGGCCGTCCAGGACTCTACAGTGGACGCATCCGCCCCTGCCCAGAAATCTCCTCTGCGGAACTCCCCTTCGCGCATGAGATATTGAGTATTTTCAAGGATCGAGTGGAATTGACGCTTGAGCCGGGCTTCTGCGTCGATCAGTAACTGCGTGGCGACAGGCTGTGTACCCACAGGTCGAACTGGAACTGTGGTGTTTGTCAGCGCGTTCAGCAATGTCGTCCGCGCGTCGTCCGTTCCGGGCAACCCTTGTCCGTCTTCGCTGATGACCAGCGACAGGCCCACGGGCGGCTGCAGATCCGCGACCAGACCGCGTGCCCGGGAGAACTCCTCCTTAACGGGGTGCAGAGAGGGTGTCGCAATAAATCCGGGCGCGGCGCCGCTGCGTTCCTCCGTTGGCTGTGGGGGGCCAACGACCTCCGGATGGCGCGACGCCTCGACGATCAGCGAGCGCGGGGCGATCAGGCTGGCGATCTCCGCATCCCCAAATTCGTCGAGGAGGCCCCAGACATTCCGATAGATGGGTTCGCGAAACAGCGTCTCCCTGGCCTGAAAATAACCGGAGACGAGCGCCGCGTCGATGCGGGTGTCCGCCGCCGCCGCATAGAACGCGAGAAGCCCACCCTCTCCGTACCCGGCGACGCCTATCGGACGTCGGGGTGCCGATCCCACAAACCAGTCCACGCCCGCGAGGATCTTCTGCACTTCGTACCCGATGATGTGCCTTCCCATCTGGTACGCAGCGCGATAGAGAAATTCCCGGTGTGGCTGGTTCGTCATTCGGAATGCCGGGATGCCGGAGTACGTGTAGGCGCGGTTGATGAGCAGCGGGATGAGCACCCGGCAGCCCTGCTCTGCGAGCCGCCGTCCGAACTGTGCGGCATCAGGGACACCCGGCGCAAGCCCGACCAGCATCTCCGGCGTCCAATCGCAGTCCGGCAATGCGATGACATCAGCAATCGGCGGACCTTCCGGCGCCAGCAGCAGTCCTTCCGCGACCATACCCGTCAATACATTCCAGCGCACCGCATGGACGGTGTACCCGTCACCCTTCGCGTATTGCGCCGGCAAGCGGTCGCCGGATGGGGCGATGGAGGCGATTTCGTGCAGCACGACCTCTTCGCGGACGTCCGTCGCGCCGATGATCCTGCGAAACCGTGCCCGATTGGGTTCGCAGGACGCCACATACCGCTCGTGGGAAGTGACATCCCGTTGCCAGCGCCGGTCCCTCCGTGCCGCGGATGCGTTCACCGCCGTGCTTAACCAGGAGTCGATTCCGGCCACCATTTGCGCGGCGAGGTCTCCCGCAAGCGTCAGCGGCTGTGTACCCTGTAATACCTGGGGGGTCTCGTTCATCAGCGTCCCCCCGTCAGGTTCTGTGCAAGGATAATCTCTGCGACTTCGATCGTCTTCACAGCGTCACTGAAGTTGGAACTCGGTAAAGCAGCTAGGAAATTAAGGGGCTCTATCACTTCCGCATTTTACGCGCTATTTTCCGCTCTTGTCAAGTGCCACTTTGTACTGGCCTCCACCCAACCATTGTCTTGGAGTCAGGAACTACATTTTCTCAATTTAGGAAACAATTGTTCTACATAACATTTGCAATTTGCACAACTTCTATACACCAACATTGGCAGTCCCCAACTCTTTCTTCACTCTGTAAGCGCCTGAGCCACACCCACCCACGCTCCGCCGCATGTGCCATTTACGCAGTGCAGATTTGCAACACTAAGGTCTGATCAAACCCCAGTTTTGGAATCGGCTCTGCATCCGCGCCCGCAAGGTGCATCCACAAATCAAGACCAGCTTTCGCCGCATAGTTTGTTGTCTAGTCACACTCTAGTTCAGGACTTTCCTCAAACACCCCTTCCGGAGCTGCCAGATGCTGTCTATTCATCTTCAGCGGTGGTAAGCAAGCTGATGCAAATTCCGGTGCAGTTGTTCGCTCGCCGACATGTTCCAGTATATGCCGCACCGGCGCCGGCTCTGTGATGAACCCTACCAGGCGCACCCGCCCGCCGCACCTGCTGCACTGGAGCGCAAACACCCCGGAGATGCGCGCCAGCAACTGCGCCCACATATAGTGCGTCCCGTATCCGGTCCGCGTGGCGCCGGCAACTTCGCGCACTATCTTTGGCCGGGGTGCCTTGCTCCCCGCCGCCAGCTTCCGGTCGGCCTGCGCCGTCACCTGCGCCCACCACGGCGAGTTCGGCGTCCGTACACCAAAGTAGCGGTGCCGATGCTTGCGCGGCGGCGGTATCAACGCCGCTATCCGATTCAGAAATTCGCTGGCGCTCAGGCGTAGTTTAGTTTACGAGGAATAATGGGCGCTTGCCGTGTAGCACAGCAATGATGTTCTCGCACGCGAGACGCGACATCTTGGACCGTGTTGCGAAGGTGGCACTCCCGAGATGGGGCGCGAAGACAGCATTGTCGCACTTCAGTAGTGGATCATCGGGCGCGATTGGTTCCACCTCGAACACATCGATGGCCGCACCCGCAATCGTTCCTGCACGCAAGGATGCTGCCAATTCTGCTTGCTTTACGATTGCGCCCCGCGCGCAATTGACCAGAATAGCAGTCTGCTTCATGAGGCGGAGCTCGCGAGTGCCGATCATACCCCGTGTCTCGGCGTTCAGCACGCAATTGATGCTAACGAAGTCGGACTGTGCGAGGAGTTCGTCCATCGGCACGTAGGTTGCCCCGGTTTTCGCTTCGGCTTCCGGTCGTCGGGTACGTCCGGAGTAGAGGATGCGCATGCTGAATCCTTGCGCACGTCGTGCCACCGCCATCCCGATCGCCCCCATGCCGATGACCCCCAAAGTTGTACCGTTGATTTCGGTGCCGAGCAGGAGCCCCGGTTCATACTTCTTCCAGTCGCCCGAACGCACGTACCTGTCTCCCTTCGGTACATTGCGTGCCATTCCCAGCAGGAGTGCCCAGACCTGGTCTGCCGTCGTCTCCGTCAGGGTTCCAGGCGTATTGCAGACGGCGATGCCCCGCTTGGTCGCCTCGGCAACGTCAACGTAATCAAATCCAACGCCGAATCCCGAAATCACTTTGAGGTTAGTGGCAAGGCTCATCGCCTCCAGATCCAGGCGGTCCGACGGCGGAAGCGCCAGAACGGCCGCCGCTCCATCCGCCAATTCCCGAAGCAGGACCTCGCGCGGTGCGCCGTCTGGCCCATCCCACACGTGTACGTTGAAGTGTTCCCGGAGCAACGAAATCCCGGCCTCCGGGAACCCCCACGAACAAAACACTACTGAACGATCGTCAGCCATGGCGGTGCCCCTCTTTGGTGATGGTACCTCCAGAGCCAGCGGTGCGCCTATTGTGTCCGCTGCCCCGACGGAACTCCAGTACGGATAGGAAATTCCATCCCCTATGCACCTGAAAATTGTAACCGATGCGCCCGCACTGGTCAATTTCCACTTTGCGCTAACCTAGAGGCAGCCATTGTCCACTGATAAAACTCCAGTATCAGTATCGGTTATGCACCCGCCGAGTTCGCCCACAGTTCACGACCCGCTTCCGCCACCAGGTTAGCCGTCTAGTCAAATTCTAATTTAGAAATTGCCTCAAACACCCTTTCCGGAGCAGCCAGCTGGTGTCTATTCATTTCCAGCAGTGGTGAGCGCGCCGGTGCGATTGCCGGTGCAGTTGTTCGCTCGCCTACATGTTCCAGTATCTGCCGCACCGTCGCCGGTTCTGTGACGATCTCACAGTTTGGGCGCGAGATGAACAGCGCGGTAGGCAACACATCCAAAAACTTGGAATCAAGCGAAAGTGGGTCGGCGGACTGGCTTGCAGATTGTTGCATCGGAATGTCCTTCCGTCAGTATTCCGATCGCAGGACACGTTGATGAGCGTTTCTTTCTGAGCAAGCGTTCAACCCGTCTCGATCGACGTAAACGGAACGGCAGCGTGATGCGGTACTGCCGGTTCAAGTGGCGTTAAGCGTCGGTTTTCCCTACCGAAGCGACGACGACTGGGGTAACCACAGGGTGAGTGCCGGGTTCATGGCACATACGCAATCAACCCACATGATGACCAAACGCGGATGACACTGTTGAAAAGTGTAACGCACCGCTGTACTCGACACAATAAATAGAATAATGATCCCAGTTGTTGTCAAGACGGCGCGCCGCTCATTCGAACCGCAACGAAGACCAGTGTGTCGCGTCGCGCACCACCTCGGCCGGGTGTTGCTGCGAACGCAGCAAATAGCCATGTTCTTGACGCATGGTGGGTTGAGTGGCGTCTTGATAGCGGAAATCAAGGCTCCAACGGATGTGATCGGAGCGGTTTGGCAGACCGCGATGGAACAGCAGATTGCTAAACAGCACGGCGTCGCACGGCGCAGCCTCAATGGCGACGGCGCGCGCTTCCAACTTGCGAATCACCTCATCGGCGATTCGCAAGTAGTGCTTATCCTGTTCGTGGGCGACAACTCCCTGACGGTGGCTTCCCGGGACGAACTCCATACAGCCGTTGTGCCTGTCCGCCTTGACGAGCGGGACCCACACGTTCATCATCCGCAACGTATCCGCGTCGGCGGCGGTGTATCCCGCGTCCTGATGCCAGAGGACTTCGGTGCGGGGGCTGTCCGGCATTTTCGGTCGAACGGAGTAGTTTGGGTAGAGTCTCACTTCGGAACCGACCAACTGTTCCGCGAAGTCCAACATATGCAGATGCGCGAACAAGCCGAAGAATCCGGGCAGATGGAGCTCCTGTCGAAAGATGGCTGGCGTTTCGTCGGGATGATGTTCGTAGAGGCGTATCATCCGTCGGGTGAACGGCTCGTTGGGGTGAAGGTTGTCCGCCTTGCCTTCGGAATGCCGCCGCAACGCGAGCTCATCGACTAAACGCTCGCACGCGGATTGCGCGGCGTCCAACGTCGCAGCGTCGATCACGCCGCGCAAGACCGTATAACCTTGATCGTTGAACTCGCGCAGCGCTTCTTTCATTAGGGTGCTATTGTACTTCATGGACCTCTTTCCTTTTGTGAATTCGTAAGTAAGAACCGCAAACTCTGGTAGATGCTTTATTGATCTCGTTTTCACACCTCGACTCAGCCGCGATAGCCCTGTGAGACACGGGGTACGCATGCCCAGGCCGTGCTCGTACTCGACGCCGCGGATGCGCAGCCGGGCGCCGGTAGCCGCCTGGTTGATGCCCAACGGCCAGAAGAACATGCAAAGCGGATATGGATACGGAGAGGAAATTCACTCCCCCATGCACTTCGCCATAATATACTCTGTTTTCTCTTGTCAAGTACCACCCTGCGCTAACTTCCACTCAACCATTGTCTTGCAGTCAGAGACTACATTTACTCAATTTAGGAATGGATTGATCAACCAAACAAGCAGAAACTGCACAACCTCCCGGCAGCCATCCACTTGATTACCGCTCGCAAAAGCCTGTCGGGAATTCGCGGAGCAGCCGCGGCCTGATCGCACCTGGCAAACCAAACACCGACATCTGGACAGCCAGCAGTTCGGGCGGTGGCGCCCGAACTACGATTGAGCCAACAATCTCTTCGCTGCGTCTTCGATCGCGGGATAGTCAGCTGCACTCACCTCCGATAACAACGGGATGATCGGCCCCATTTCGGCGATGCCAGCAAGTCCCACCGCCGTGTGTAGCACGCGAATCGGATTGATCGCATTCCGCAGGTCTTCGAGCGGAGCGAAGACTGCTTGGATGCGCTCGGCGGTGGCGAAGTCCCCGACCTTGATCGCTCGTAGCATCTGCATCGATAACCGTGGCGCCACGCAAACGCAACCAGAGGTGTAGCTGACCAAACCAAACTCGCGCAGATGGGAAATGGCCGGCTGCTCACCGATGCCGCTGACAATCAGCGACGCTCCGACCGTGTCCACCAATTGTCGCAGGTACGGATCATTGACCGGATTGTCTCGAAGCGTCGCGTACTTGATCCACGACAACAGCCCGTCTTTCGCAAGTCGCTGGACGGCGTCGATCTTGATGAAGCCGTCGTTCTTTATGTAAAGCACCGCCGGCCGGTGCATCACTTCGACGAACCGACGCAGCGCGGACGCAACACCATCGGAGGTCACGACATCGCGGCTGGGCAGCATCATCGCAGTCGGAAAAGTGGACTCGCGGAGGATCTTTGCCTGATCCATCATCATGCCGAAACCGGGACCGACAGACGGGATGACCAGCGTTTGCTCCGCTGCCAATTCCGACAGCAGCGCCAGCATCTCGGCGTATTCACTTATCGAGATGTGAGCCAAGATCGCATTGCCGCCGTACAGCAGCGTCGAGACCCCGCCCCTTTCCAGATACCGAATCAGTTTTTGGTTCTCCTTGCGATTGAATAAACCATCGGCATTGCGCGCCAACGGCGGAACGGAAATCACCGATGCAGCCAACGTGGCAGGAGTGATTGGTTTAGTGTTCATGGCCTTCCTATGTCGTTCGAGGCATTCGATCCCTCCTCTACTTGGGAGAAGGGATCGAATGCCGGATGAGGGATTCGGAGCACGATTTGTTCACAATCCAAAAATGGGATCTCTGGCTGCTGATAGGAACGTCTAGCTTCGCGCGTTGTGGCCTGCCGTACTGCCGCCATCCATCGCCAGCGCTGCGCCCGTAATAAAGGTGGCCATGCTGCTGGCCAGATATGCGATCGCCTAGCCGATTTCGCCAGGAGCGGCAATTCGCTTGAGCTGAGAGTAATCTGCCATGCCGGCTTCTGCAGCGGCCGGATCGCTCGCCGAGTTTATGACATCCCTGCGCACCACGTCCATGTCAGTATAACCCGGACACACACAGTTGACGCGCACGTCCGGTGCGAGTTCCAATGGCAGCCCACGCGTCAGATTGACGACACTCCCCTTGCTCGCACAGTAGCCGGACAGGTTAATCTCGCCAATCAAATAGGCGTCGGACGCAACATTGACGACACTGCCATGGGCCGCACGGAAATAGGAAACGGCAGCCTGCGTGCAGAAGAAAGTGCCTTTCAGATTCGCCGCCATTACTCTATCCCGCATTTCTTCATTGCAGTCTTCCACCGGACCGTATTCCGTGACACCTGCGCAATTGACCAAGATGTCGATACTGCCCATGCGTGAAACCGCCGACTGCATGATGCTGCTGCATCCCTTGACCGATGCCACGTCGCCCGTTGAATCAACCATGTCCGCCTCGCCCAATGCCGATATGCCCGCCCTCGTCGACTCGGCCGACCTCCCGTTGACGGCAACGCACGCGCCGTGGGCAAGGAAGACGCGAGCCGTGGCAAGCCCGATGCCATGGGAGGATCCAGTTTTCAAGATCCGCTTCCTGGCGAGCCCCAGATCAATGCCGAGAATTTGCACCGTACCCTTCCTCAGATGGGTCCGCCGATCGGCAAATGGTATTAGATTGCGGTAAAGCCGCCATCGACGGCAATCTCCGTACCGGTGACGAAACGCGATTCGTCCGACGCCAGAAAGACGACCAGATTTGCGACGTCATCGGTATCGCCAAGGCGCTGCAACGTGTGAAAGGCGGCAAGGCGGGCATGCTGCACTTCTCTGTCGTCCGTGCGGTCGAGATATTTTCGGAGCATCCTAATAAACATGTAGCCTGACCATATAGCATTGCACCTGACCCCGTTTCGCTGCTGCCCGCAAAAAGAAGCGATCGATTTGGTCAAGGCAAGGACCGCCCCTTTGCTCGCGCAATACGCGAGGGATCCTCCGTCACCTCTCAGCACAAGCACCGAGGTGAGATTGATGATGGAGGTGCCGCCCGCGCGCCTGATGCCCGGTGTCGCCTGGCGACAACCGATGAAGGTTCCATCGAGATTGACGTCCATGACGAAGTTCCATATCGAATCGTCGCACTCTCCGATATTGTCCAGCGGATGATCGACGCCAGCGCTGTTTACGAGGATATCCAGATTTCCATAGCGATTAAGGACAGCACCCATCGACTCCTTCCAGCCCTCCACCGCATGTGCCACTTGCTCAGCGCAGATTTACGAGCCAAAAGGTCTGGCGCTTGGTGCGCGCGGCGTATGGCTCATGGTCGGGCAGGGCTCGCAACTATCGGCGCTGCTAACGCATTTCTCAATGAGATGGCACGCTGGTCTCGCTTACAACCGGAAATACGCATCAACTTTGGGATCGATGGGCGGGACGGACTTGGGTTTGCCCCCGGACCGCAACGACTGGGTCGCAAGCACACCGGCCGCCACACTGTACCGGGCCGCGATGGGTGAAGTCGCAATCGGTCCGCCTTTGCGGACGAACCGGATGAACTCATTGGCGATGCTCGGGTCTGCGCCACCATGCGAACCGCTCGTGGCCGGGGCTGGGAAGACATGATTGGCGTCGGGGTTGTAGTCCTTCCTCTTGTCCCATAACCGGATCACAGTGCCGGGTCCGCCGTTGCCGAAGTTTTCAATCCGGCCGTGCGTGCCGATGATCGTGTAGTTGCGCCAGTAGTCGGGCGTGAAGTGGCATTGCTGGTAGGAACAGAGTACGCCGTTGTCAAGTTCCATCAACACCATGCTCAGGTCCTCGACGTCCACGACCGGGTAGAGTTGTGTCAAGCTCGTTGGCGGCCACGCCTTCAGTTTCATCAGCGGTGGTGCGGCGTTCTTCGGCTGGCGGTCTTTGAGCTGGCCGTACACCGTCAACCCACCCATGCCGGTCACGCGTCGGCTGTACCCGCCGCACAACCAGTGCAATACGTCGATGTCGTGCGTGCCCTTTTGGAGCAACAAGCCGGTGGTGTTACGCCGGTCGGCGTGCCAGTCGCGGAAATAAAACTCGCCGCCGTTCCCCACAAAGTGCCGGCACCAGCCAGCTTTGACTTCTCCGATCGCGCCTTTGTCGATCAGCCGTTTCATTTTGACGACGAACGGCATATGCCGCATGTTGTGGCCGAGGTAGAGCTTGGCGCGGTTCTCGTAGGCCGCGCGCAGGATGCGGTCGCAGCCCGCAACGGTGATTGCCATTGGCTTTTCGAGGTACACCGCCTTGCCGGCGTGTAACGCGGCCACTGCCATCTTCTCATGAAGATGATCCGGCGCACAGACAAACACCGCGTCCACGTCCGGCCGCCGCAGCATCTTCCGGTAATCGTCCGTCACGAAAGCGTCCGCAAAGTCCGCCTTGAATTTGGCGAGCGCGGCTGGGTTCGTGTCCGCGCCCGCAACCAAGCGCACGCCGTTCGCCGGTTGATGCGCGTTCCGCGCCAATCCGCCGCGTCCACCAACGCCAATCACTCCTACACGTAGTTCATTCATAAGATAGTAGTCTCCCTTATAAACACTTCACTAGGACGGCCCACACCACCGCCTCCCACTCCTGGGCGATGGCCCGCGTTTGACTGGCGGCAACGCGACTCACCGCGCGCACCGTGCGTTCCGCCGCTATCCCTTGACTGACCCCAGAACCAGGCCTTTGACAAAGTAGCGCTGGAGGAAAGGATAGACGATCAGAATGGGCACCGTAGCCAGAAATACCTGGGCCGCGCGCAGCGATTGCTCCGATAGTTTCGCCACCAGCAAGGGGTCATTGAGCAGTCTGGTAAAGTCCAATGTTATCACAGTGGCCTTCAAGTATGTCTGTAACGGATACTGTTCAGACGTGTTCATGAGAATGAGCGCGTCAAACCAGGAGTTCCAGTAGAGAACGGCCACAAAGAGCAAGATCGTCGCCAGAGCGGGCTTGGATAGTGGAATGTAGATGCGGAACAGAATGTCCCAATGCGAGGCCCCATCTATGGTAGCCGCTTCCGACAACTCGACGGGGAGGTTGCGGAAAAAATTGAGCATGACGATGATGTAGAACACCTGCACTGCCATGGGGAGAATCAGCGCCCATATCGTGTTCAGGAGGCCCAGGCTCTTGATTGCGAGGAACCACGGAATGAGCCCACCGCTAAAAAGCATCGCAAAGATCAGCAGCCGTTTGAACAGGCGCTGGCCAGAGAAGCCTTGGGTGAGCGACAGTGGATAGGCGGTCAAGATCGTAACAAGTACGGTGAGCGTTGAACCCAGTCCTACCCGGATCAATGAAATCATGAACGCGCCCTGAAACTCGGCCTGGTCGACGATCTGCTCATAGTTGAGGGTCGTGAAATTGACCGGCCAGAACTTGACCAGGTGCGCCGTGGTCGACGCGCGGTCACTCAGTGAAATCGCGAACACGTTAATCAGGGGCAGCAAACAGGCCAGGGCCACAATAGCCAGCAAGGTGTAGTTTAGGATATCGAACAGTCGTGATCCCCACGAGCGGTCCTCAATCATGGCGTTACTCCGAATGTAGAAGCTAGGAGATGCGGTAGTTCGCCAGCCGGTCAGCCAAAAAGTAGGCGAGGCTGATCAGTACAAAGCCAACGAGGCTTCTTATTGTCAAAGGTAAATTTAGACTTCAATTCAAGCAGCCTTGTCTTGGAGACAGGAACTACATTTACTCAATTTAGGAATGGATTGATCAACCTAACAACCAGAAATTGGCCAACTTCCATACGGCGGCATTGGCAGTCCAGAACCCTCACCGCACCCTGCCAGTGCCTGAACCACACCCTCCCACGCTCCGCCGCATGTGCCACTTACGCAGCGCAGATTTACAACCCCAATGCCTGATCAAACTCCAACACCGGAACCTGCTCCGTATCCGCATCAGCGGGGTGCATCCACTGATCATGACCTGCTTCCGCCGCCAGCTTTGCCGTCTGGATTAACTTTAGTCCTCGAAACGGAAATACTCGAGGGCGTTTTCAAAACAAACCGCAGTGACGAGCGGCGTGAGCAGCGATGCATCATCGGGCAACAGGCCTCGACGCACGTCGTTGCCGATCATGTTGCACAGAAGCCTGCGGAAATATTCGTGTCGTGAATAAGAGAGGAAGCTGCGCGAGTCGGTCAGCATACCGACGAAACGCGACAAGAGGCCCATGTTGGAGAGCGCGTTCATTTGCTTCTCCATGCCGTCGAGCTGATCGAGGAACCACCACGAGCTGCCGTATTGCATCTTACCCGCGACGCTGCCATCATTGAAGTTGCCGGCCATTGTGGCGACCATTTCGTTGTCGCGCGGGTTCAGGTTGTAAAATATCGTCTTCGGCAACTGGTCCTTCTGATCCAGCGCGTCGAGCCAACGCCCGAGCGGCCCCGCAATCAGAGCGTCACCGATCGAGTCGAAGCCCGTGTTCGGACCAATATTGCTGCCCATGCGCGTGTTGACGCTGCGCAGCGCGCCGATGTGCAGCTGCATCACCCAGCCGCGCCCATGATCGAGCACAGCGAGGTCGTGCAGCAGCCGCCAACGCAGCGCGTCCTGCTCTTCCTGCGTGAGCTCCTGCTTGCGACGTACCTTATCAAACAGCGTTCGGGCGCATTCGCTAGAGCAGATCGCGTCGGGCACGATGTCCAGGCCGCGATCAGACAGACGACAGCCAGCCTTGTGAAAGGCGGCGTGGCGCTTATCCAGCGCCGAGAGCAGTTCGGAGTAGCTGCTCACACTCTGATCGGAGGCCGCCTCGAGCTTGCCAAGCCAGGTCGCATAAGCGCCGAGGTCCTTCACTGCCATTACCATGTCGGGACGCCAGGTGGGCATCAGATTCAGCGCCGCGTAGGCCTTCGGGGACTTGCGATGGGCGATATGATGGTCGAGGCTATCAACCGGATCGTCCGTGGTGCAGACCACCTTGACCCGGTATTGCTCGAGCAGACCGAGTGCCGTGAACTCTGGCTCCTTCAGACGCTCATTGGCGGCGTCGAAGATGCCGCGGGCAGTGCCCGCATTGAGCAGGCGATCGCGAATGCCGAACGGAAAAGCGAGCTCCAGATGCGTCCCGTGGTAGAGCGGGTTGCGCAGCGTCGCCGGCACCGTATCCGCCCAGGCGGCGAACTTTTCCCAGTCTGTTGCGTCGCCCGTGCACAGCCGCTCGGCGACGCCGTTGGCCCGCATTGCGCGCCATTTGTAGTGATCGCCATCGAGCCAAATTTCCGTGAGCGATCGGAAGCGATGGTTCTGGGCGATCAGATCCGGCGGCAGGTGGCAGTGGTAGTCGATAATGGGCAGCGGCGCGGCCACCTCGTGGTAGAGGCGCCGCGCCGTTTCCGTTTCGAGGAGGAAATCCTCGTGGATGAAGACCGTCACTGGTTGACTCCGCTGGCCAAGAAGCCTCCGTCCACGGCCAGAATTTCCCCGTTCACGAAGCTCGCCGACTCGGACGCGAGGAAGATGCCGGCCCCGACCAGCTCTTCCACTTTGCCGAAGCGCTTCATCGGTGTGCGCAGCTTCAACTCTTTACCCCGCTCGCTGCCGTCGAGCAGGGCGGCGTTGAGGTTCGTGCGGAACACACCTGGAGCGATGGCGTTGACGCACACGCCCCGCGGCCCCCATTCGACTGCAAGCGACTTGGTGAGCGCGCCCACGGCCGCTTTGCTCGCGGCATACGCGGCCACCTCCATGAAACCCACGAACGTCGTCAGCGAGCCGATATTGATGATACGACCGTAGCCGCGGGCCAGCATGGCTTTACCGAACACCTGACAGCCGCGTAGCGCGCCGTTCAGGTTGCAGTCGATGATGGCATTCCAGTCCGCGTCAGCGTAATCGAGAGTAGCGCCGCGCTTAGTGAAGCCCGCGCAGTTGACTAGGATGTCCACCTTGTCGAAACGCTCGAGCGTGACGGCACAGAGCTTTTCCAAGCTATCGCGATCGAGCACGTCGGAGGTCCGGCGCAGCGTGCTCGAACCGCGCTGCTCGAGCTCTTTCGAGACCGCCTCCACCTGATCAGCTTTGCGCGAGGATGCGACCACGGTGGCACCCGCCTCGGCGAAGCCGAGCGCCAGCGCACGGCCGATGCCCGTGGTACCGCCGACGACGACAGCGACGCGCCCGTCGAGACTCAACTTTTCGTATGCCATGGCCTGATTGTAATGTGGATCAGTAAGGCGAGCAGAGTTAGATCATCACCTCGATGCGAAAGCCACCGTCACGCAGCGCGCCCTTGACCATCTGGGTGCAATCTCCCGCCTTGACCACAATCTTGTTTTGGCCCTTAAAGCCGCGCGTCACGAAGCTAACCTTAGCGTCCGTCGAGCACTTGCCGTTCGGGCGCTAGTTGCCTAGCAGCAGGCCATTACAGGTCTGCCAGCGGGCTTGAGCGTAATATCATCCCGAACCATGATCAATTTCCTCGTCAAATGGTTCGTGTAATAGAAGCCCAAGATGAAGATCGTGGCGAAACCTACCGGGTAGGAAATTCTAGCCCCTGCCCACCGCCACTTGCTACACGCTTACCCTAGGCCTTTCAATTAGCACCCTGTGCTGATCCCCACCCGCCCATTGTCTTGGAGGCAGAGACATCATTTACTCAATTTAGGAAAGGACTAACCTGCCTAATCTATAGATATTGCACAATTACGATAGCACAGCATCTGCAGTCCACAATGCTCACCGCACCCTGCCAGCGCCTGAACCACGTCCACCCTCGCTCCGCAGCATGTGCCATTTGCACAGCGCAGTTTTTCAACCCTGCAATCCGCTCTGGCCGCCGGTGTTGATACACCGCGGCTCGCTTCAATCCGCAACTACACACGGCGATCGCCCTCGGCATTCCCGTGGCGCTGCTCATAAGCGGGTTGATAATTCAAATTGCGACAAGCAGGCTATCGGTCAGGTTGGAGGCGGAAAACACGTCGGCGTGATCGAGATCGCACACGCGTCATCAAATTTGGCAGTCGGCACCATTCAATCTTTCCCGGACGTAATGTCAAATGGACGAGTCTTTACGCCGCCTGCGGCGATTGAAAAATTGTTTCTGCATGGTTTGGATAAACATTTAATCCTCGGACGGGGCGGACCGTTTGTAGCTTTGTTCCTGACAATCTGCTGGATGACCCGTTCGATAGTCTACCGCTGGTAATGTTCTATGTTAATTTATCGATCAAGAAATCGTAGGCACGCGCACCGTGGATTTCGTGTTCACCCTCAAAAATATCAGCTTCAACCTGCTCGGCTGCATCAAATGCCGCATACACTTTTGTGCGCGCCACTGCCAAGCTGTGTTGGACAGCATCAAGCGGGAAGATCGGGTCCAATGTCCCGGCTTCGATCAAAACTGGGCGAGGGGCTATCAGTCCAATGAGATCATATATCTCTCCGAACCGGCTTAAACCAGGGACAAAGTTACAGGCACAGTGTGCCATGGCAAAAATGCTGCCGCGATATGTCGAATAATACCCGCTGATCACACAGGCCCTTATGCGTTCATCCACGCAGGTGGAAAACATGGTGTGCATGCCCCCGCCCGATAACCCCATGGCACCAAGCCGGGCAAGATTCAGATCAGAACGCGTCTGTAGAAAATCAATCAGCCGTCTGCCATCCAGAACACGCAGCCCGATGACGGAGCCTCCCAGGTGAAAAGCGAGTCGGGCAGTGTGATCGCAGGTGTTCGGGATCATTTGTCCGATGTCGGTACTTAGATGCGAAAAATCGGTAACGCGTTCACCGAAGCAAGCTATCTCTGGGGCTGCCACTGCAAAGCCACGGCGACAGAGCTCGATACCAAAATCTTTGTGGTAACCAAATGGTTGATCGCGTTCCCGGCCGTCTTCCCACAAGCCAACGATATCCTTGACGCCATATCCATGCCCATGGAGCGCCAGCACGACTGGCAGGGGGCGCGGCAAATCCTTGGGCAGCAGCAGATAAAAGGGCATGCGCGCCCTGTCCCAGGTATAAATCAGCCACTTCTCGCGCACATAATCGCCTTTGTCGACAGATTCGATCAATTTGGGTGCAAATGGACAGGCCGGCAGGTCTTGAAAGCCGATAGCCTGTGCCAGCGCTAGGCGTGTTTTTGTTTGCCAGCGCACCAGCGTGTCAATGTTTCCGCCGGGGAACCGGTAGGGCGCTTTATCTGGGCGATAAAGCGACCATAGGCCATAGCCCGGCTGCAGTTCAGGGAAATCGCGGTGGGTAATATTAATGGTCGACATGACCATCACCCTTCCACAAAAGCTGTTTGGTCAGGTCTAAAGGCGCGCGGAAGAATCAGCTCATCCGAAGATGGCATGGCGGGGTAATCTGGGTCATTCAACCCGCGCACCAGTTCGTCAATCCGGACTGGGCGTCCCCACTCCATCGAGCGACTTGCGCCAATGCCTGTCAGAATGGAATAAGCCCCGGCGCGTTGATCTGCCGCTCGCATGTATTTGTCAGGCTGCGGATTTGGATTGAAGAGATCATCCAGCATGCGCGGGTCGCCTCCGCCATGTCCGCCTTCACCTCGCCAGATGGGTACATCGTATCCAAGTTGAAAATGTGGAATTACGCGCGTCTGGGTACCGCCCCTCAGGAGCTCACCGGGAATTTGCCCATCTCCGTTTATGTAGGTTGTTTCACGGCAAGTATGCTCCATTCGGCCGCGCGAACCATTGAAAGCCACGGTGTAGCCCTCCCAAGGCATAAAGGCATGCAGCGAGTAACTCATCTGAACCTTGTTGCGGTACTCTGCAATGACATGCAGTGTATCCTCGATATCGATGGTAGCGCCAAAGACACAATTGTCGCGATGATAGCCATCGTGCGCCTCGTTGTTCAGGTAGAGTTTGACAATGTCTGGGTAGGCGCGCGCGTCAAAGTAGAACGGACACCGCGCGGCTTCCGGACATTCCAGACAGCGCTCCGCCCGCTTAATCAGGCCAAAGCGTTCCGCGGTTTTCGGAGTGTAGAAATTCAACCCACCCATGGCATAAATCTGGGTTGGCACGCTTGAAAGCCACCAGTTAATCAGATCAAAATGATGCGTGGCTTTATGCACCTGCAGCCCGCCGCTGTTGGCTTTGTGCCGATGCCAGCGCCGGAAATAATCGGCGCCGTGAGTCGTGTTGAGCAGCCAATGGAAATCCACCGAGCGCACCTCACCGATCACGCCAGACATCAGCAAGTCCTTGATTTGCGTATTGGGCGGCGAATAGCGGTAATTAAACGTGACCCGGCATTGCCGACCTGTGTTCTGGCGGGTCTCCAAGATGCGCTGGCATTTTTCTTCATGTATTGTCATCGGCTTTTCGGTAATGACATCGCAGCCCATTTCCATCGCCCGGACGATGTACTGGTCATGGGTGCTGTCCTTGCTGGTGACGATGATGGTCTGCGGCTGGCACTCTGCAATCATCCGATCGAAATCCTCGGCCAGATATGTTTTTACATGGACCCCATATTGTGCTGCCCATTCTGCATAGACCTGGGTACGACCAGGGGAAATATCACACAGCGCGACCAATTCGCCCGCCTCGCGGAAGTCCTTCACCAACGCTTGAATATAAATCTCGGACCGACCGCCCGTTCCTACGAGCGCGTAGCGTTTTTTGCCTGACATTTAGATTATCCTTTGGAAGACTTACGAACCTAAACTAATAAGTTTAACACCTAGTTCTATTGTGTGATGTCAAAGCGCTGCTGATTGACCGCCAACGTAAGGGGTTGTGTGGTCTAGACCCGGGCTTAACCCTATTAGCCACAACGCTCAGGTGGATTTCGCCGCAGCGCCGATTGGAGATGCCATGCCTGCCAAACCAGTGTTTCCGCCAGTGAACTTCGCGCTTTTAGAAATTGATATCATAAAAGCCGAGCTCATGCGGATGCGAAATTCAAGCGCTCATGCATCTCCATATAATACACTGTGACCCCGTGCTTGCCAATTGGAACCCTGCGCTAGCCTCCCCTAACCATTGTCTTGGAGTCAGAGACTATATTTAGCTGTATGACGCCGCCGCCGCAGTGGCGTCTGGTCGCTACCACAATGTTCGCCCGCGCTGCGCATACCAAATGGTAAGGCCGCAGCGCGAAAAAAAGTTGCCTGCGCGACGATCGGTCGCCGCCTTAGCGGCTCACGGCGCGGTGAGGGCCAGCACCAGCGGCGTCGACACCGACGCGACCAGCGTCGAGAGCACCAGGCTGGACGCCACAGGGCCGCCCATTACCTTGAACTGATTCGCCATCAGGTACACGTTGGCTCCGACGGACATGGACGCAAGCAACGTCACCACGCGGATTTCCACGGCCCCGAGGCCGAGCGCGTGCGCCAGCAGCCAGGCCATGAGCGGCATGACCGCAAGCTTGAGCGCGCACATCGCCACGCTCTGGCGCCAGCCGTCGCGCACGCCGTACTCGGCCAGACCCATGCCGAGCGCGATCAGCGACAGCGGCACCGCCGACTGGCCGACCATGGACAATGTCGTGCCGAGCGTGGCGGGAATGGTCAAGCTGGTGAAACCGAAGGCGGTGCCTCCCAGGATACCTATCACCACTGGGTTGCTGAACACGCCCCTGCTGGTGCGCGCGATGCCGACCCACGAAACTTCGCCGTGCTTCTCCCACTCGACCGACACCATCACCAGCGTCCACAGGATGAAGGCATTGAACGCCAGCACCAGCGACACCGCCGGAATGGACTCGTCGCCCAGCGTGACCTTGGCCACCGGCAGGCCGAGCAGCACGATGTTGGAGAAAATGCCGCCGAGCGAAAAAACCGATTGCGATACGCCGTCGAGCCGGAACACGTGGCGCGACACCAGGCGCCCGATGAAGAACACGATGATGCAGGCGCCGAAAAAGGCGATCAGTAGGCGCGCGTCGGTGGGTGGCATGCGCGAAAAATCGCTCATGACGTAGAAGAGCATCGCCGGCAGCGCCAGCGTGAATACGAAGCGGGTCAGGGCATCCGACACCGACTTCGGCCACTTTCCTGATGCCCCCAGCGCATAGCCGATAAATACCAGCAGGAACAGCGGCGCGGTGAGCACGAGGATGGACAGGAACAGTGCCATGCGCTATGCGCCTCGGACCGCGTGGGTCATCGATTCCGCATCCGGGCGGAGCGACTGCAGCGCCGAGCTCTGGCGCGGCGGGAACGCATACAGCAGCGCCACCACCTCGGGGGCGATGCCCTCACCGACGGATAAGAAATTCAAGGCCCCATGCACCTCCACATAATACACCCTGCCCCCGCACTTGACAATTGGAACCCTGCACTAACTTCTACGCAAACATTGTCTTGGAGTCAGAAACTACGTTTACTCAATATTGGGAAAGGATTGATCGGCCTAACATGCAGAACTTGCACCACTTTGATACGCCGGCATTGGCAGTCCACAACTCTCGCCACACCCTGCCAGCGTCTCTGCCACACCTACCCATGCTCCGCCGCATGTACCATGGGCGCAGCGCAGAATTACAAATTTAGGGTCTCATCAAATTCCAGTTCCGGGATGGGCTCTGCACCCGTACCTGCGATGTGCGTCCGCAGAACATGACCCGCTTCCGCCGCCACATTTTCCACTTAGCCGTTGCCAGTGATATGGTTTGACTGTACACCAGAAGTGCAGGATTGCCCCCGTTCCTACGATTTTGGCCGGAGTTACCAGTTCATAGCTAGGAATTTGAATGCTAGGCGAGTCCTTCCAGCCCTGGTCCAACTCCCGGTCCGCCGCTGCGCCCGTGTCTTCGGTGGCTTTGCCGCCCGCACCTGCGCCCCGGTGAGGTTGCCCAAACTGATAGAGCGGTTCGGGGCAGCGGACAGCCACGAGAGATTGCCCAAATGCTCGCCAAGTCCTTTGAACGGTGTGGACATTGTGCCTAGTTCCTTCTTTCCCATCTTAGCCTATTTGGGGTTTAACCCGTAAAGGGCAGCACCAATTCCCGCAGTAAGGCCAGGTTGTCCCATTCGTCCTGACCCCGGTGGAAGGGGGTGTCGAAGATCAACGAAATCGGCCCGTCAAAATTCGTCGCAGCCATCAGATCCAGACAGCGCGTCAACTCGGCCCGATCCGGATATCCTTCGCCGTCATATATAGCTTTGGCGTGGGCCGAATCGGCTTGGGGCGCAATTGCCGCCAGTCCGTCGTATTTGTCCGCGCCTTTGAAGTTGCCAAAATCGGCGCACGTGCCCACAGCCCCTGCGCACAGTTCCAGAATGGCGAGAAGCTGATCCGCTCGTTCTGCTGTGGCCCGGAAGTTTTCAGTGATTACTCGCACGCCGCGCTCCTGCCCGTAGGATGATAATGCTCGCAGATTGACCGCGCTCTGGCGGATGAGCGGATGGGTCCGCAGATCGCGCCCAGTGCGTTCAACGGGCGCATAGCCCGCGATGACTCGGCTGTGGGCCGCACCGATAGCTGACGCCACATCCAACCAGCCCCGAATCCAGGCCAGTTCATTCTCCAATTGAGCCGGGTCACTGTGGGTAATATCTCCGGCGTCGATGAGGACGCTGAAGATTTCCACGCCAGCATCCTGGGCCGCGCCGCGCAGTTCGGCCAAATACGCGGCGTCTGTGCTGGGGAAGTGAAAGTGGCAGATTTCCACCGTGCCGAAGCCCGCGGCGGCCAAAGCAGCGGGGAGTTCAAGTAGAGAAAGCGTCGCACCGGCGGCGGCTCCGGCGGCGGGTGGTCCGTCTGGCGCGCGCATCTGCGGCTTGCCCAACGAGCGGTGCAAACTCCAGGATGAAGTAGAAATACGGATCATATTTTTTCTCCCTACAGATAATTATAAAGTAGGGCAGTTTCAAGTTCGAAGTGCAACGAGTTGATGATGATGCTGAAAAAAGCCAAAGGAGTCAGGCATAAACAGTTCTGCAGGGCACTTCCATCCGAGGCTCTTACGCGGACGGGTATTAAGTTGCCAGGCGACGGCATCGAGTTCGATATCAGTGAAACCGTAGAGGTTTGTTCCATTCGGGAAATACCGCCTGAGCAAGCCGTTGGTGTTCTCGTTGTTGCCGCTCTGCCAAGGACTGTGCAGGTCGGCGAAGTAGACCTTGATGCCGGTCATCTCGGCAAGCCGTTCGGGCTGAGCCATTTCACGCCCCCGATCGTAGGTCAGGGACAGACGCCGCTCCGCGTTGATGCGGTTGAGCA
>SXGR01003517.1_pt1 | contig 39259 bp, 33 predicted proteins | sample 3174711 | NCBI WGS metagenome assembly SXGR01 (sample SAMN11356860, study PRJNA531348) | freshwater metagenome | isolation source: freshwater sample F1-60 | place: China: Fuxian Lake, Yuxi | collected 2017-12-25
CTCCTGCAGTGGCACGACGGTGCCGCAGATGACTGTGGCGCCCTGCAGGATCATGCCGTTGACGAAGCCGATGATGCCGGCGGCCACCACCACAAGCAGCGCGCTGCCGCCCACCGCGGCGATCGCGATAAGCCACGTGACCACGGCCGAGACCCCGAGCCCGATCATCACCGCCTTGCGGGGCGCGACGTTGCGGGTGACCAGCGGCGTCATGCCACCCAGCCCGAGCACGAGAAACCCGCAGAGCCCGGCAATGGCCACATTGCGCTCACCAAGCGTGTCGTACAGATACAGCGGCACGATCGACAGCACCGTGCCCTCCATAAAGCTCATGGTGAATGCGGCGGGCGCCATGAACCCCGCGAATCCACGCATCTGCCCCTTGGGCACCCCCACGCGTATCTCAAACGTGTAGCGGCGCCGCGGCACGGTCTCACTGGCGAGGATGACGCACCCGATACCCACCGCCAGCAACACCAGGTGCACCTCATAGGGACGGTGAATGGGGTCGCCCCAGTACTGGGCAACCAGACCCGCCATGCCCGGACCCAGGCCGAAACCCAGACGGAAGAATGCCCCCGCCGCCATGGCGGCCAGTGCCCGCTTGGCCGGGATGGCGTGATCCACCACAAACGCCGTGCCCACACCCAGGAACATGCCGACCGCCAGCCCCTGCAGCACCCGGCCCACAAAGAGCATGGGCACCGACTCGGTGAAGGCGAACAGGAGCGATGCGGACGTGAGCACGAGCATGGCCGGCAGCAGGACGCGCTTTCGGCCCAGGCGATCGGATGCGCTCCCGGCCACCAGCATGGTGGGCACCACCGTGGCCGTGTACGTGGCGAACAGCAGTGTGAGCGTGCCGTTGGACAGGTGGAACTGGCCCGCATAGAGCGGCAGCAGCGGGGTAATGATGCTGGTGCCCATGGTGAACACCAACAGGGAAACCAGCGCCAGATAGGCCCCGCGGGTCAATCCCGTGGCCTCGGGGGGTGCTCGCCCGTGCCCGGGATCATCGCCACGATGCGTGCCCCCGGGCCAACGACCCGAGGCATGCGCCAAGCCGCCACGAGGCCCAGGAGCAGGATGCCTGCGGCCGCAAACAGGGCGGCGCGCATGCCCTGCGCCGCCTGGTCGCGCACGGCCACCGGCAGCAGGCCGGAGTTGGCGGTGACGGAGGCGGGGAGCGATATCGCGAGGACCGTACCGAGAAGGGCGCCCCCAAGGGCTCCACCGGAATACCGCGCGATATTCGGCAGGGCCGACGCAACGCCGATCCGATCATGCGGCGCCTCGTGGATCGCCGTGGTGGTCACGGGTGACGTGGCAGACGACAACCCGAGCCCGGTGAGGATGAGCCCCGGCAGCATCCACACATACGACTGCGTCATGGCCCCCAGCGCCAGCGCGATTGCGCCGGCCACCGCCGTACCCACAGCGAATCGCACCACCACGTCGCTTCCCACCATGCTCATGAGGCGTCCGGATGTCGGCGCGCCGATCATGAAACATGCTGCCACCGGGGTGATAGCCAACGACAGCTCGATGCCCGAGTAACCCAGCACCGTGGAGAAGTAGAACGGCAGCAGTATGAGCGTGCCGAACATGGCTCCTCCCACGGCGAACCCGGCCAAGTTGGCATTTCTCACCGTCGGCAATTTCAGCAGCGAGAGATCGAGCATGGGATCGTCGGTGGTGCGCTCACGCCAGGTGAACAGCACGAGGAACACGATGCCGAGAGCCCCGACGATGAGCGTGCGGGGTGCCATCCATCCCCATGCCGATGCCTGCGAAAGCGCGGTGAGCAGCGGGAACAGGCCAAGTGCGGCTAGCGCGGCACCCAGCATGTCGAATGGGCGGGCCTCAGTTGGCGCCCGCTCTCGCAATACAAACAGTGCGCCCACAAGCACGATCAGCGCCACCACGGGGGTGAACCAGAACACGCTGCGCCATCCCCATACGCCCACAAGCACGCCGGCGAGGTTCAGGGCCAGCACCGGGGCGACGGCCATGATGCCCGACAGCACGCCAAGGGCCAGCCCGCGCTTCTCGGGCGGAAAGAGAATGGCCGCATAGGCGAATGCCGTGGGCGCCATGGCCGAGGCACCGACCCCCTGCATGATGCGGAACACGATGAGGGCGGGCTCGCTCCAGGCCACTGCGCACAGCACCGAGGCGAGAACCATGATGAGGATTCCCGCCACCCACACCCGCCGGCGCCCGTACAGATCGCCCGCGCGGCCGGCGATGGGCAGCAGCACCGCCTGGGTCACGAGATAGCCCGTCACCACCCAGGTGGTGCCCGACACGCCTGAGTGGAAATCGTTGGCGATCGATGGGAGGGCGATGTTGACGATGCTGATGTTCAGCACCTGCAGCATCATTCCGCCGGCCACCACGGCCATGGCCATCCACCGCCAGCGGGGACTCTGCCGCAGCCGGGCACGGACGGCGAGCAGGGCGGGCGGGCGTGGCATCTGCATGACGGTCGCACCGTATACCCCGCCCGCGATCGCCAGTGGTGCCCGAGACCAACCCGGCTCGCTACGCTCTCGCCCGTGGTAAAGAAGAAGCGCCAACGCGTTATCGATCCCGTCAACCTCGGTGACCGGGACCTCCTGTGGGGCTACGCGCGGCTGTCGCGCCTCTACGGCGTGGTGCTTTTGGGCGTGTCATTCGCGCTGCTGGGGTTGTCCGTCATCCTCGAGGCCACATCTGAGGATGGCTGGTCGTGGATGTGGCTGGGCGTGACCGTGGGCATGGGTGGGATCACGGGCCTTATCTTCTTCCCACTGCTCAGCGTGTGGCTCAAGCGCAGCGGGCTGGCATCTATCCGCCTGCCGGACGCGCAGCTGGCCGACGGGTCACGCCTGCTCGAGGCCGGACCACGCGACTGGCGGCGATGGGCCACCATCTCGTCGATCGTCATGTTCGTGGCGTCGGCCTTCATGCTGCTGTTTCTCGTGGCCGTGCTCGGCCGTGGGGGCACCGCCGAGGGCGTGGTAATCGGCGTGCTATTGGCCTGGGGGGTGGTGACCATTGCCGACGGCGAGAAGATCGCCATGGCCGAGGAGGAACAGGGGCGCGCCTACTGGGCAGCGGGGCAGCGCCCCACCGGCGCGGGCAACCGGCTGGTGTTCACCACCCGCGCGAAGTAGCGCTCAGCTGGTCGGCGTGTTCCGGTGCAGGTCGCGGAACAGGCGCTCGGGGCGCTCCGCGTACATCTTGGTGAGGCCGCACTCGATGCAGGTCTCACCCCGAAGGGCGCTCACGCGCCCGGAGGCCATTCCCGATCGACGGCGCTTCAGGGACACAATCCCCGACACGACCGTGTATTCGACCCGGCCACCACACTCATTGCAGGCATCTGGCATGTTGCTAGGGTATCCCCTCTATACCGGGAGGGGGTATGTTCCCGCTCCATGTCGAGTGCCTAGGAGGGCCGTGTGTCCGTAGATGGCGTCAACGAAGTGATTATCGTCGGCAGCGGGCCCGCCGGGCTCACCGCCGCCATCTACGCGGCCCGTGCCGGGTTGGAGCCGTTGGTCATTGAGGGCTACGGCGCGGGTGGTCAACTGATGATCACAACCGACGTGGAGAACTACCCGGGATTCCCCGACGGCGTTCAGGGCCCCGACATGATGGTCATGTTCCGTCAGCAGGCCGAGCGGTTTGGCACCCGGTTCATCACGGCCGATGTATCGCGGGTCGACTTCTCGGAACGACCGTTCCGGGTGTGGGTTGATGACGACGAGCACGTAGGTCGGTCGATCATCGTGTCCACCGGTGCGTCCGCACGCTGGTTGGCCATTGAGGGCGAGACGCGCCTGCGCGGAAAGGGCGTGTCGGCGTGCGCCACCTGCGACGGCTTCTTCTTCCGCGACAAGCCGGTGGTAGTGGTCGGTGGTGGCGACACCGCGATGGAGGAGGCCCTCTTCCTCACCCGTATGTGCGAGAGCGTGACCATCGTGCACCGCCGCGACGCATTTCGGGCATCGGCCATCATGGCCCAGCGGGTTCTCGAGAACCCCAAGATCACCGTGGTGTGGAACTCCCGCGTGGTTGACGTGGAAGGCGCCAACGTTGTGGAGGGCGTGCGTGTGGCCGACGTCGACACCGGTGACGAGCAGGTCATCCCAACCGCCGCCATGTTCGTGGCCATCGGGCACCAACCCAACACCGAACTGTTTGAGGGGCTCCTCGATGCCGACGGCGAGGGCTACCTCATCACCGACGGCACCCGCACCAACGTCGAGGGCGTGTTCGCCTGCGGCGACGTGCAGGACACTATTTACCGGCAGGCCGTTACGGCAGCGGGCAGCGGATGCATGGCGGCAATCGATGCGGAGCGGTGGCTTGAGGCCGCAGCGCATCCGGCCACTGCCACCCACTGACAACACCCGAACACGAACCAGGAGCAGAAATGTCTGACGTCATCGAGATCACCAGCGACACCTTCCAGGGCCTTGTACTCGAAAGCGAGAAGCCCGTCGTGGTGGACTTCTGGGCCCCGTGGTGCGGCCCCTGCCGCATGATCGGCCCGGTTATCGACGAGATCGCCCGCGACCGCGACGACATCGTGGTGTGCAAGATCAACGTGGACGATGCCCCGGACATCGCACAGCGCTACGGGATTCAGGGCATTCCCTTTATCGGCCTGTTCGAGGGTGGCCAACTCACCAAGAACGCCGTGGGTGCCATGCCGCGCGCCGGTATCGAGCAAGCACTCGGGCTCGCATAAACCATGCCCTCGTACGACTTGCGATTCCAGTCGTGTGCGCACGACTTCGAAGTGTTCCGCCAGGGCTTCCTGCGTGATGACGACCGTTCGTGCCCCCAGTGCGGGGCGCGGGCCGAACAGTTGATCACCGCCGGGTTCGTGTCGGCCAAGCCCTCCCGTGGTGGTGGCGCCGGTGCGCCAACTGGCGGGGGCGGCCACGCACACGGCGGTGGCTGCGGCTGCGGCCACAACCACTAAGTCGTACCGTGGCCACCGGCGCATCAGCACCTCCCACCCGTGAACAGATCATGGTGCGTCTGCGGCGCGCGGAGGGTCAATTGCGCGGCGTGCAGCGCATGCTCGACGAGGACTCGTCATGCGACGACGTGCTGGTGCAACTGGCGGCCGTCACCGCGGCACTCGATCAGGTGGGGCTGCACCTGATCGGCGAGCGGCTGCGCGGCTGCACGCAGGCGGATGGGGAGATCTGCGCCGACGAGCTCGAGCGAAGCGTTGCCACGCTCATGCGCCACGCGCGCATCGGGCGCTAAGCCGACCACCCGGGGCGCACCCGCGCCACGATCGCTGCGGCCCGGTGCTGCACCGGCGGGGCCAGCACCACCCACTCGACCGTCCCCACCACGAGGCTCGGTCTTGCGAGGGGCAGCCGGCTCGCCCCCTCCGCGCCAACAAAGGTGCCGCCAAACCACGCGCCGGTAAATGCGGTGCCCGTTGGCAGGGTGAGCCCAATGGCCCCGCACACGGCAAGGGATGTGGCTCCGGATGCCAGCACAAAGGGCAGGCCCAACCGCTGGATGAGCACCCAGGTAACAAGTGCCGCCACGCAGCCGATAGGCACCACTGCGGCATGCGCCATGCCATCCATGCCCGGCAGCAGCGGGTGGTCGCGCTCGGCACCCACGGCATCCGCCACCAAGTAGAGGCCGGACGCCGCGATGTAGGCCAGCGCCCCCATGCGTCCACCCACGCCATCCCACACCGATGGGCCGATGAGCGACCAGAGCACCCCGGCCAGCAGGGCGGCGCCCATCACCCACCCGGTGCCAAGCGTCACGGTAGGCGACAACATGCCGAGGAAGGCGCCGGTATAGACCGCTCCAGCGGCGCTTAAGTCAATCTGCTGCCCGGGCAGCGCCATGGCCACGAGAACGACGGCCACCAGCGACGTCGCCACGATAACGGGGATGCCCATTTCGCGAGCCAGAAAGAGGGTCATCGCGGCCGCTGCCACAGACATGCCGACATTGATAGCCCGTACCCGCACGACCTGCTTGGAGGTGGGCGTGGTGATGGCCATGCCGCCCACCAGAAGAACCCCGGCAACAAGGGCTGCTGCCAAGGGGAGGGGCTCGGCGTCCAGCAGAAACGATGCGGCGCAGAGGAGCCCGAGGCCCACGGCCATGACCGATGCGAGCAGCAGTACGGCAGGCGACGGCAGCTCCGAACGGCCCTGCCACGGCTCCTCGTGGGGGATGCTCGCAGTGGACCGGGCCTCGGGCTGAAAGAGGGGTGAGAGGCGGGGCGGGGTCATCGTGATGGCGTGGCCGGCGCTCGCGCGACACGCGCAACGAGAGGTCCGAGGTGGCGACCATGCATAAGCCATTCGGCGCCGGCAGCGGCCATGCACGCGATGGTCGCCGTGGCACCGAGTACCCCCACGTGGCCGGTGAGCGGCCCCCAAGAGTGCAGCATCAGCGTGCCGTAGACGATTCCTGTAACGCCGATCCAGAAGGCCGTCGGAAGGCGCTGAGGGCTGGCACTGGCGATGAGCGTGCCACCCACCCATGCCGATCCGAGCACCGGCATGCTGGCGGGGAGGGCGATGGCCATGACCCCGCACACGCACAGCGAGGGCAGCGCCGATGCCAGCACAAAAGGCATTGAGGTGCGGCGGATGAGCTCCCAGGTGACCAGCGCACCGGCCATCCCGATGGGAAGAATCGCCCAACTTGCAAGACCCACGCTCTCAGCTGGCAAGAGGGGTGGGGAGTCGGTGCCGCTCCAATGGGCGAGCAGGTATACGACCGACCCTGTCAGAAAGGCGACTGCACCAAGCCGGGCTCCCACCCCGGGCAGCACCGCGGGGCCGACGACAGACATGAGCAGCCCCGCGAGCAGGCCCGCAAGCAGCACCCACCCCCAGGCCAGCACCGGTCCGGGCTGGAGCAGCCCCGTGAACATGCCCGCGTACCCGGACGCCGATGCCATGAAGTCGAGCGGGCCATCGCGCAGGGACAGAACTCCGATGATGGATCCCGTGACCCCCACTGCCACGAGCACGGGAACCCCCAACTCGCGCGTGAGGAACTGGGCGAACACGGCCCCGCAGAGACCGAGGGTCACGTCGATGACCCGTGGCATCCGTGATGGCCGCGAGGTAATGAGGCCGAGCACGAATCCCAGCAGGCTGAGCGCTCCGATCAGCGCGACGACGGCGAGGTTCACGCCGTGCACCCGCATCCAGAAGCCATCCACATACAGGTATCCGAGCGCCACAAGCAGCAGGGCGCCGAGAATGAACGTCACGAGCGGAGGCCGGTACCGGCGATAGCCCTCGCGCAGATCGCGCACCGTTGCCGTCTCGGATGCTTCCAGGTGGGCCGTGGGGCCGGGGACGCTGCTCATGCGGCAATTCTTACGGGAATCTGCGCCAGCGTCGTGATGACGTCATCCGCGGCAGCGGCCTCGGCCTGCGGGGAGCGGTCCAGAAGCAGCGCCTCGAGCCCGGCGCTTCGGGCACCATCCAGGTCCTCCACGCGACGGTCGCCAACGTGCAGTGCCTCCGCCGGTGCCATGCCGAGGGGGGAGAGGGCCGTGGCGAAGATGGCGGGATCGGGCTTTTGATAGCCAGCCGCCGCACTCGCAACGATGACCCCAAAGCGGTCGGCCACCCCCAGACGGGTCAGGTGCTGGGGCAGCGCGCAGTCCCAGTTGCTCACCACGCCGAGCACCAGACCCATGTTGTCCAGGCGGTCAAGGGCCGGCAGCACGTCGTCGAACAGGTAAAAGCGCAGGGATTCCACCAAGAGGTCGGTGGCCAGCGGGATGGGCGGTGCACCGGGGCCGAGCGCATCAACGAGCACTCCGGCGCACTCGGCACGCAGCGTTGCCAGCCCCTGTGCATCGCGCCCCAGCTGCATACGCAACCGGTAATGGCGTATCTCGAGGGCGAGGGCATCGGCCACCTGTTGCTCGTCCAGTGGAAAACCGGCATCGGCCAGCAGGGCGGTGAGCACCGGGGCCGGTGGATCCATGCGAAGAAGCGTGCCGAACGCGTCGAGCAGGACCGCGCGCACCGTCACCGAAGCCCCACTGAACTAATGGATGACACGGATCGTGAAATGGGAGCGGGGGACGCCACAGGGGCAAGGGTACGTCCCGACCACGGCGCGCGGGCGGATGCCGCCCCGGTCCTATACTCGGCGGCCGTGTCCGGAACCACCTCCACGCCGCCCTCAGGTACCAGCGCTCGCCATCCCCACGGTGCTCGTGGCCGTACCCGCGTGGCGTTTATTGCGGGCGCTGCGGTGGTCATTGCCTGGATCCCCTCGTTCGTCGCGACTGCGTACTCCGTGCAGCCAGCGGGCGAGGTGCTGGCCAACCCCGTCAATGGCTGGGCATTTCTCTGGGATTCGGTGACGGCGTCGCGCGATCCCCGTCTGGGCACGCCCGACGTCGCCATGCAGGAAGCTGCGCAGCTCTGGGCCGGGAGCCCGGCCGTGGCCGCCGACGTATCACTCAAATCTCTTCCCTCCCCGTGGACCGTTCCCGTTCCCGATGGTGGCGCCCACCCCCGTGCCGGACATGACGTGGTGGCTCCGGCCGATCCGCTGCAGTGGGTGGTGCAGGGTCGCGTGAATGGCGGACCCGATCAGGTAATTGGACTTCTTGACTACCGCACCGGCCGGGTGGTCTGGGATATCCGTCCGCTGGCAACAGCCGGAGCGGCGCGATGATCCCGGTCAACCGCATGCGAAGGCGCCGTAAGGCCCGGGCAAAGCACGGGCGGCTGGGTGCCGGGCGCGTCGTCGCGTTCGCCCTTGTGGTGATGGTGACCATCCTCGGGGTGGCGGGCGCGACCGCGTACCAGTCGGCCACAGCTCGCCTGCCTGGACTCGACGAACTCCAGCCGGTGGCCCTCGGCCAGAACTCGCGCATCCTCGATCGCAACGGCAAGGTGCTCGGACACATCACGGGCGTGACCAACCGCACCGAGCTTCCCTACGCACGCATCCCCAAGTCGCTACGCGATGCCACAGTGGCGATCGAGGACAAGCGCTTCTACCAGCACAACGGAGTGGACTACGTGCGCCTCGTGGGCGCCGCAGTGCGCGACGTAACCGCCGGGAGCCTCAAGCAGGGTGGCAGCACCATCACCATGCAGCTCGCGAAGAATCTGTACGACCCCAGCGCGAAGCGTGACTTTTCGCAGAAGATCAAGGAGGCCTACCTGGCCAATGAGATCGAGCAGAAGTACACCAAGGATCAGATCCTCGCGAAGTACCTCAACGGTGTTTTCTACGGCGAGAACTCCATCGGGGTGCAGGCAGCATCGCTTACGTACTTCAACAAGCCCGTATGGGCCATCTCGCTCCCGCAAGCGGCCCTGCTGGCCGGACTGCCGCAGGCACCGTCCGCATATAACCCCTTCCTCAACCCGAAAGATGCCACCGCGCGGCGCAACACCGTGCTGGACGAAATGGCGAGCCAGGGCTATGTGAGTCGGGCGGATGCCGATGCCGCCATGGCCAGCGATCTGGGACTGAATCGCGGCAGGTTCTACGAGCGTAAGAAAGAGGGCTACTTCTTCGATTACGTGCGCCAGCAGTTGCTCGATCAGTTTGGCGAGCAGCGTGTGCAGCAGGGTGGCCTTGCCGTTCGCACCACCATCGATCCCAAGCTGCAGCGCGCCGCCGAGCAGGCGATCGCCCGCAATCTTGGGCAGCCCGACGACCCCGCCGCCGCCATCGTGATGATTGATGCCCGCACCGGCTACATACGCGCGATGGCCACCAGCCAGACGTATGGCAGCGATAGCCAGTTCAACTACGCCACCCAGGCCAAGCGTCAGGCCGGATCGACGTTCAAGACCTTTGTGCTGACGCGGGCGATCGCCGATGGCACCAACCCGTACACCACCATCTATGCCAGCCGGCCCATCAACATCAATGACCCCAAGTGGGGTCCGGTCGATGTGGCCACGTACTCAAACTCATACGCTGGCCCCATCTCTGTTCATAACGCCACGCTCCGCTCCGATAACTCGGTGTACATCCAGATGACCCTCGATGAGGGACCGTACCGCGTGGTGAACATGGCCAAGCGCATGGGAATCAACGAGGACCTGCCGGTGGTCCCCTCCATTGGCCTGGGGGCGGGCGAAGTCACACCGCTCGACATGGCTACGGCGTATGCCCCGTTGGCCAACGGGGGCTTTCGCGTGAAGCCCATCTCCATCACCGACCTGGGCGCAAATGCGCCGACCAATGGCATCGGCACCCCGAAGCGCACTCGCGTGTTCTCGGACGGCGTGGCCTACGAGGTCACCCGTATTCTGCGTGACAACGTGCAGAGTGGCACCGGCGGAGCCGCTGATATCGGCGTTCCCCAGGCGGGCAAAACCGGCACAACCGACGATTACACCGACGCCTGGTTTGTGGGCTATACGCCGCGGTACGTGTGCGCCGTGTGGGTGGGTTACCCCAATGCCGATGGCGTGCGCCGCTCGATGACCAGCGTGCACGGCATCACCGTTTCCGGCGGCTCGTTCCCAGCGCGGATCTGGGCCGACTTCATGCGTGTTGCCACCGCGAAGGACGGCTCACTCGACTGGGCAATGCCCAAGGATCCCGTTGAGTGGTCGGCGTTCTCGTCCGACTTCACCGACAGCGCCTCCCAGTACGCCGTGAGCTCAGCCAAGAGCACCAGCACCGGGCGCACCACCAGCACGCCGAAGACAACCTCAACCGGCGGCATGAACACCAAGGTTCAGCCACCCGACACCGTGGTGGTGCCAATTCCCGCACCGGCTCCAGCTCCGGCGCCTGCTTCTGCTCCCACCCCCGCTCCTGCTCCTGCTCCTGCTCCGGCTCCTGCTCCAGCTCCTGCTCCGGCGCCTGCTCCCACGCCGACAGCACCCACTCCCGCTCCGCCGACTCCCTAGGAGACGTCCTCCGCCCCGATCATGTCCTTCGAGCGGGCGGTGAGCAGCAGGATACCGGCCATTCCCGCGAGGGCCGCTCCTACGATGGTGATCCATGCCGCTGGCAGCACAGTGATGATCCAGTCGCCGCCGAGCGGCGATGCGGGCATGCCGGGGCGTTCGGCCACCACACCAACGGCGGGCACGAGCGCGGCGCGCGAGGCCCACCCCACGGCCACCACCGCGGCCATCACGATAAATGAGCCGATAACGCGTGCCAGTCGGGTGCCTGTGCGTGGCCTCCACCAAATGGTGAGGAGCCCCGCGATCGCCAGCACCACACCGGCCACGGGAAGGATCCACGTGCCACCGGTGGCGCCATACCCCGACAACTGGTCGGAGCCCGTGGGAAGGTCGGCCGAGTACCACGGGAGCCCGGGAAGTACGGCGAGCAGCAGACCACAGCCCGTCGCGGCGAGGCCGAGCACGGGCACGCGCATGCTCATGCACCCGCCCGGGGGCGCACTCTGTGGAACACCACGACCCCGCCCGTGTTCCACACAAGCCGGAAGTCGGCGCGCCTTGCCAGATTGTCAAGCGCCGCCTGAAACCCCCGGGGGTCAAGGCGGTCGTACATATCGGGACGCGTCCGGTCCACGATCACCCATTCGGCGTCGTCGATGGCCGGAAACACCAGGATCCGGGTGCGGGCCGACAAGTGCCCACCGGGGTTATTCCCCGCCGACACGATGGCGCGATCCGGGATGAGCGCGGCGGCCCGGTCGAGTGCCTCCGACGTCGCAGTGCGCTCGTACTGCGCCAGTCGCGAGGGCGATGCCACCGACACACCCTGAAACCACGGCAGCGGTCCCTTGATCATGGTGGCCAGCACTCCTGCGACAACCAGCCCAAGCGCCATTCCCCCACTCGCCCGCGCCGCGCGGCCAAGCCAGGGGGGGCGCCCGTGCTCGCGCAGGTGTGAGAGCCCGAGCAGGGCAGCGGCAATGAGGTACGGACTCGGGACCGCCGCGTAGTGGAATTCCACCGAGTAGTTGGGCCACCACTCGGCGAGCATGTTCATGAGAAGATCAGGAAGCGCGCACACCGCCAGCAATGGTGCGGCCAACGGCAGCAGAAGCAGCGGCACAAGGAGAATGAGCAGATACGATAGACGCGACCAGCCACCGATCGTGGTGACGAGGTCCACGGGACTCGTGACCGCGCCCACGATGGCCTTTGCGGGGGTGGCGCCGAACTTGCCGTAGCGCTCGGCAAACGGTGCGGGCAGCCCACTTCCGGCGGCGGGGATGATGATCAGTACCGCGATGGCGGTCCATGCCAGTGCAGAGACCGCGAGCACGGCGCCTGCGATGCGGCGGCGATGGCGGATCGCAATCCACAGCCCAAGCATGGCGATGGAGAGGCCCACCTGCTCCTTCGACATCAGGGCGAGCCCGGCCATGACACCGAGCACCACATCACGGTGGGTCTCGGCTGCCCATATGGCATACATGATGAGCGGCGCGGCAAGGGTCACTGCGTGAAAGTCGGTGAGTACCGCCCACTGGAGCGGTACATACAGCAGGTAGGCGGCGGCGGCGGCCACAGCCAGGCGGTCGTCGCGCAGCCACAGGCGTCCCAGCCAAAATGCCGGCAGTGCCCCCAGTGCCACGATCAGCGCCTGCGCCACCAGCAGGGGCACGGGTGACGTGGTGACCCACTGCAACGGGGCGAACGCCATGAGCAGCGGATCGACATGTGATCCAAGCCGGCTGATCTGCGCGCCGGCCGCGTCGGTGGCCTCGAGAGGATGCCCCTGGGCTGTGCTCCAGATCGCCTGCACCATGTTTCCGAGATCAAAGCGCCCGGTCCACCACGCCTCGTGGCGCCCGGCCGCCAGCCAAGAGAAGAGCGACGCCCATCCAGCCACCATGAGCCACACCAGAAGCCGTGGCAGATCGCGGGTGATGGCATTGGGGTTCAGCCGGCCAGCAAGTGGGGCGGTGCTCATCGGCGTGACACCCGCCGGCCCCAGGCCGTAGCCAGGGCGACGAACACCAGCTCCACGACGATGAGCGCCAGGCGCGACCCCACCGACAGCGCGATCGCCACGCCGCCCGGCACCTGGCGTGCCAGCACCAGGGCAAACAGGGCGTCACGGATGCCGAGCCCGGATGGCACCACAAACACCAGCATCGAGACCACGAACGCGAGCAGGAACCCACTGGCAACGCCCACCGGATTTCCGATGGCCGGGCCGCCCATCCCGCGCACCAGCGCCCACACGCTGAGTGCCAGCAGCGCCGAGGTGACGAGATACCAGACCACCATGAGCAGGACGCGGCGGAAGGGCATGAGCGCACCGAGGGGAGGGCGCTTCGCCCGGGCCAGCAGCCATGTGGATGCGGGGCCGAACACGCGGGGATGCAGCAATAGCGACGCCAGCGGCACACCCAGCACCAGCCAAGCCAGCGGTCCGACGGAACTTCCGCTCCCGATGTCGAGCAGCGCAACCACGGCGAGCATGGCCGCCGCCGCGAGTGCGATCACCTGCTCGTAGGTCGTCGCGGCGAGGGTGACCATCTTTGGAACCCCATGGGCCTGGGCCATCACCGCACGGCCCACGAGCATCAGAACGTTGCCCGGCACGTACCGCCCCAGCAACGACTTGGCCCATGCAGCGACCGTGGCGGCAACCGGCGGGGCGGGGCGGTGCAGGCCGCCCAGAATCGCGTCATAGGCGAAGGCCGAGAGTGTCAGCGACACCAGCACCAGACCGCCGCCCAGTACCAGCCAACCCGCTGATGGCTGCCAGTCAAATGCGGTGACGACGTCCCACGCGTTGTACACCGTCCACCCAAGGGCGGCGATGATGAGTAGCCCGGCCACAGTGCCCAGTGCGCGCATGAGGTTGCGGCGGTCGCTCATGAGCGGCTGCGCTTAATGGCATCGAGCAGGGGCTCTGCCACCGCTTGGGGGGTGCCCATTTCCTCGTACCGTCGTCGCGCCGCGGTGCCAAGGCGCTCGCGCAGGGCAGGGTCGCCGGCAAGTGTGCGGAGCTCATCGGCCAGCGCATCGGGGTCGCCGGCGGGCACCAGCAGCGCGTTCTCCCCGTGCACCAGGGCCTCGCGGATTCCTGGCGTGTCGGCAGTCAGCACCGGGCGTGCAGCCGCCATGGCCTGGAACACCTTGTTGGGGATGACCCGCGAGGCCTTGTCGCTGCGACCAAACACGCCCAGCACCACTGCGCTCGATGCAATCTCGTCTGCGAGCGCCTCGTAGGGCACCCACGGCACGTGCTGCAGCGCCTGCGGGGGGTCGCGACGCATCTCATGTGCCAGCCAGCTGTCGAGCTGACCACTGCCGATGAGGCGGACGGGAGGCACGCCCTCACCGCGCGCCGCGCTCACGATGACGTCGAGGCCGTGCATGGGCGCGAGCTTGCCGTACCAGAGCACGTGCAGAGTTCCGGACGGCTGTGGGGTGGGCGGAAAGGCATCGGGTTCGGCACCCACTGGCGCCACCACCAGGCGGTGCCGGGGCACGCCAAAGCGCATGGCCATGAAGTTGGCGTTGGCACGGGTGTCGCACAGCACGAGGTCGGCCAGGCGCAGCGTGGTGCGGTCGATCCCGGCCAGCACAGCACCACCAACGCGACCCGCGCGCGCGCGGTCGCCGGCCAGCGTGTCGGTGAGTGAGATCATCATGTCCACCACCAGCAGCGCACGGTGGCGACGGGCCACCATCCATGCCGGCACCGCGTCGGGCTGCGCCGGGTATCCCGCCACCACCACGTGCGGTGACCCGCCCGGATGCCGCTCCACGGCCAGGGCGGCCCAGGCAGCGACATAACTGCCGCCGGCCTTCATGAGATTCCCCGGAGAGAGGAAGCCCCCGGCCTTGTGGGTGGTGCGCTCCCACACGGGCCTGTGCCGCTCATCAACAACGACCCCAAGCGAGCGCAGGCCCTCCACGAGCACACGAGTACGCGGATAGTCGCGCTCGTAGGTGCCCACCCACTCGACTCGCAGCGGGCCGATCACCCCTCGATGATGCGCTCGATGCGTGACGCCGCCTCGTCCTCCTCCGACCGCAGGCGACCGCGCTGGATCAGCTCGCTCACGAGGCCGAGGGTGAACAACTGGACGCCCACCACGATGAGCAGCACCGCGAGGATCAGCAGCGGGCGGCCCCCGATGGCCTCGCCAAAGAACTTGAGCACCGTGAGGTAAATGCCGATCAGGACACCGATGAAGAACAGCAGCAGACCGGCGCCGCCAAACAGGTGCATGGGCCGGTGACGAAATCGGCCGACGATCGAGATGGTCACCAGGTCGAGGAGCCCGCGCAGGTACCGCTCAAATCCGTACTTGCTCGTGCCGTGCTGCCGCGCCCGGTGATTGACGGGGATCTCCACGACCGTAAAGCCCTCAGACGCCGCAATGGCCGGGATAAAGCGGTACATCTCACCGGGGATCGCCAGCGCTTTCACCACGTCTGCGCGATAGGCCTTGAACCCACAGTTGAGATCGTGCAGTTCAAGCCCGGATGCCTTGCGGGCAGTGGCGTTGAAGATCTTCGATGGGATGCGCTTGTTCCACGGGTCGTTACGCTCCTTTTTCCACCCTGACACCAGGTCGGCGCCCTCGGCAAGCGCGGCGAGCATCCGCGGGATCTCGGCGGGGTCATCCTGCAGGTCGGCGTCGAGCGTGATGATGACATCACCCTCTGCCTCGGTGAAGCCGGCGGTGAGTGCCGGCCCCTTCCCGAAGTTGCTTCGCATCTTGATGACGCGGATCTGTTCGTGAAGCGCCGCAAGACCCGCGAGCACCACATCGCTGCCATCGCGTGAGCCGTCGTCGATGAAGATCACCTCGTGCGGCGTGCCGACGATGCGCATGACTGGCAGCAGTTCATTTACCAACTGCTCGAGCGAGTCGCGCTCGTCGTACACCGGGATGACGACCGAGATGAGACGTGGCGGAGTCAACGGGTAGGACCTCCAGTGGTCTCACGGCGCCGGTCGCGGCGGCGACCGAGCGATGGAAGCGGGCGGCGGCCACGACGGGCCTGCCGCTCATGCTCGCTGGGAATGGGCTTATAGGGACCGGCAGCCACTAGGCCACGGCGCACCCTGCGCATCACCAGACCCCCGAGGCTCCAGGTGATTATCAGGATCGCAGCGGCGAGCACCGGGCCGGCGACCCCGCGCCCACCAGCCAGGGTCGTCTCGATGAGGTACCAGACCGACCCGACGAAGCCGCGGTCGATGCGACCGGACAACCAGACGCACAGAAGCACGATGGGTGTCATGGCGATGATGGCGAGCGCCACCACCTGCCACGAACGCCGCGCGCGGGTGACCACCAGCGCCGCGTGGGCCGCCGGAAGGGCGATCACCAGTGCGAATGGACTCACGATCCAGAGCACCAGACACACCCCGCCAAGGGCGATGACGCCGGCAGCGGCGCGGGACGCCACCTCGGCATCCCGGCGGATTGCCCGCAGGCGCACGGCCAGCCAGGTGAGCACGCCGGCACCCACGGCCAGCAGCATTGCCACGACTGCCGGCAGGTCGAATGGCACCGAACCCGCCAGCGGGGGCCATCCGCCGGCTGCCGACGCCAGCATGCCTGCGGTGGCCAACAGATGGGCCACCAGCATTCCGACCACCAGCGGCAACAGGCGCCACCCGAGGGCGGCGATGAAGGGAAGCACGCGCACCCCGGCCCGGCGCAGACGCACTGCCAGATCGAGCGCTCCCACAAAGAGGGGAAGGGCGAGGAGCAGGATGACAATGCGGCTCATCACCGAACGCAATTCCCGGTCGCCGATGATGAGGCCGGCGGATGGCCGCGACACCGAATCCACCATGTCGAGTGCGCCGAGCAATGTCTCGGCGGTGCGCCCTGACGATCCAAGGGCGGCCTCGGTGGCCAGGTTGCCACCCACCGCGGGGCGCTCGGGACGGGAGGCCAGCGATACCGACGGGATACCCGCGGCGATGTAGGCCGCCTGATCGCCGCTGGTCTGCGGCACACCCATTGCGGCGATCTGGGGGAATGGGCCGGGGGCATTGGCAACGCTGGCGCCCGCACGGCCGGCGGCCTGCACGGCTGCAGCGCCGAGTGCCAGCGCACGTCGACCGTCCCGGCCGTCGTCCCAGATGTGCAGGGCCCCCGGATTACCGGCCGGATCATCCAGCGAAATGGCGGCCTCGACCGGCACCCGGTTAAACCGCTCCGCGAACCAGCGTGCGCCGGCGTTGCCGATGGTGGACCCGCCCGTTGACACCACAAGGACGGGGCGCTCGCGCGCCACCGTGCCAAGTGCCCGTGCCAACTGCACCAGCACAGCTGAGCCGCTCTCGCCCCCGATCACGCCAGGTGGGGTGTCGCGGGGGGCCGAGATGATAAGGGCATGGCGCGACGAGATGCCGCTGGGTGCTGGTAACGAGACGTAGACGTTCTGGGTGGTGATACGACCACCGGGTGTGGTGACCAAGAACACCTGACGCCGTACCGCCGTGGCACCCGGCACGCCCTCGAACTGGGTCACCATCCAGTCTGCGGCACGTTGATCCCCCGACGTGCCCGGCACCCGCTGCGGTGCGACCCCGTTCAGGTCGGCGGCCAGCCCACGTGCGGCAATGGCGTCGAACGCCGGGGGCAGCGGAGGTTCGGGTGCGCCTCCCGGCGATTCAAGGGTAAGCAGGGCGACGAGCAGGGCGACGAGCGCCACCAGCCACGAGAGCCGATAAAGGCGGCCATTCAGCACCGGGGAAGTATCGCACCACGATCCTTCCGACCCCCTCTGCCCCATGCACGGCGCGTTGCGGTCTCTCTCGGGCACGATGTGGGTATGGAGACACCACCGCTCATCCTCGTATCCAATCGTGGCCCGGTTGTCTTTGTGGACGACGGCGCGGGTGGCACCACGATGGTGCGTTCGGGCGGTGGACTTGTGACCGCGCTCTCAGGGCTGGTCAACGTGACGCCCGCCGTGTGGATCTCGGCCGCCATTGAGAGCGGAGACGCCCGGGTTCAGCACGAAAGCGGCGGCGAGGTGCGCATCCCAGGGCTCGGAGTGGACACCCGCGGGCGTTTCGTGGAGATGGACCCCGACGTCTACGAGCAGTACTACAACGTAGTGGCGAACCCGATGCTGTGGTTCATCCAGCACTACCTCTGGGACCTCTCAAACGTGCCGGACATCCGCGTGGAGGAGTTCGCGGCGTGGGAGGACGGCTATCTCGCCGCCAACCGCCTGTTCGCCGACGCCGTGGTTGGCGCCCTCGCTGATCACCCGGGTGCCGTGGTCATGCTGCACGACTACCACCTGTACACCGCCCCCGGAATCGTCCGCGAGCGTGTCCCAAATGCCTTCCTGCACTTCTTCGTGCACATCCCGTGGCCGCAGCCCGACTACTGGCGCGTGCTGCCCACGGTCATCCGCGACAAGGTGATCGAAGGCCTTCTGGCCAACGACATCGTTGCCTTTCACACCGAGCGGTACGCGCGCAACTTCCTGCTCTCGTGCGAGGACCTGCTGGGGCTCGAGGTGGATTACGCGAAAATGTCTGTCGCCTACCGTGGGCGCTGGGTGCGTGTGCGGCACTACCCCATCTCAATCGATGCCGACAGATTCATCGATCTCGCTGCCAGCAAGGCCGTGGCAACAGAGGAGGCCCAGTTCCTCAGGCGTCGGCGACGCAGCCTGGTGGTGCGGGTGGACCGCACCGACCTGTCCAAGAACATCCTGCGGGGCTTCACCGCGTTCGATCTCTTTCTGGATCGGCACCCGGAGTTTCACGAGGAGATCACGTTCTTCGCCATGCTCCAGCCCTCGCGCCAGGACGTGCCGGAATATGTGGAGTACGTCAACCGCATCACCGACATCGTGAGCAGCATCAACACCAAGCACGGCAATACCGACTGGATGCCGATCGACCTCAGGTTCGAGAGCAACCTCCCGCTGGCGGTCACCGCGTACAAGCACTTCGACGTGATGATGGTGAACTCGATCTTTGACGGCATGAACCTGGTGGCCAAGGAAGCCCCGCTGGTCAACGAGCGCGACGGGGTGCTCATCCTCAGCGAAAACGTGGGTGCCTACGAGGAGATCGGTGCGTTCGCCATCGGCGTCAACCCCTTTGACATCGAGGCGCAGGCCGAGGCGCTGCACACCGCACTCACCATGCCCCGCACCGAGCGGCGCGGGCGTGCCGAGGCCATCCGCCAGGTGGTGATGGAAAACGACATCGCCAAGTGGCTCACCACGCAGTTGACTGACATCGAGGAGGCGCGTGGCGAATCAGTGCTGCCGCCCGGGGCCGACGCCCCGTAAACACGCCGGACCGCATGTGGAGTGCCCACTGTGCCCGAGCAATACGCCGTCGGGATGCTGGACGGCGATGGCCATGACGCGTGACACGAGACCCCCGGTGTCGCGTGTCACGCGGGGCCTCCGCTAGCCTCGCCGCGATGTCGCGACCCCTTGAGATCTCGTGCATGGGCCCCGCGCGGCCGCCATCGCAGGCGGCCGTGGGTGCTGCCGCACGCCGCGAGGCCGACGGCTACAACGCCATGTGGTGGGCCGACCACCTGCTGCACTGGTTCCCCATGGGCATCTGGGATCCCGCGCTGGTGCCTCAGGCCGCCGCGCAGCCCAGCCCGCACGTGTGGTTCGACCCGGTGCCGGTCATCGCGCAGTCGGCCCTCTCCACCGAGCGCATCAGGCTCGGAGTCGGCGTCACCGATCTGGTGCGGCGCAACCCGGCCAGCCTGGCGCAGACGGCCCTCACGCTCGACCACCTGACCGGCGGCAGGTTCATGCTGGGCATTGGCACCGGCGAAGAGCTCAATCTCGGCCCGTACGGAATGACCAATGCCCGGCCACTCAGGCGACTTGAGGAGGGAATCGAAGTGATCCGCCTGCTCATGTCGGACCCGGGACCCGTGGACTATGCCGGCGAGGTATTCACGCTCGAGGGTGCCTGCATGGGCGTGCGCCCGGTCGGCGACCGCCCGCCTCCCATCTGGGTTGGCGCACACCGGCCCAAGGGCCTCGCACTGGTGGGGCGCCTCGCCGACGGCTGGCTGCCCCTCGCCACAGATGTGGATGACTATTCGGCCATGCTCGCGCACGTGCGCACCGCGCAGGCGGCCGCGGGCCGTGCACTGGGTGACGTCACCGCCGGGGCCTACTGCCGCGTCGTGGTGGCCGACTCGCGTGACGGCGCCCGGGACGTCATCCTGAACTCACTGCTCTTCCGATTCATCGCGCTCACCCGTCCATCCGAGGCATTCGAGGCCGCTGGCGTTGACCACCCGCTGGGAAAGGGTGTATTCGGCATCACCAAATTGCAGCCCATGGCCATCGGTCGCCACGAGGCACTGGCACTGGCCGCGGCGGTGCCAGATGAGGTGCTTTTCGGCACCGTCATCCATGGCACACCCGACGACATCGCCAGCGGCGTACGTGCCCTCGCAGATGCTGGGGCGGAGCACGTGCAGCTCACAAACATGACACCGCTGTGCGACCCATCGCGCGCCGCCGCCAGCGAGGCGCTGCTCGGCGAGGCAGTTGCGACGATCCGATCAGGGGATTCCACATGAAGCGACGCGCCGCACTTGGACTTCTGGCCATTACCGGAGCGGCTGGCCTTGCACTGACGGGCTCGGCACAGGCGGCCAATATCGTCCTGGGTGGCTGGGGCAGCATCACTGCCGACATCGGTGGTGGTGCACTGGTGTGGAGCGATACCGCACCCGCCAAGACGGCCACCTTTACCTACTGGCGCACCGACACCGGCCGTGCGGCCTTCAGCGGATCCATCGGCAAAGCGACGAAGCCGGTGGTCATCCGTACCAGCGCGGGAATCTCCACCGGTGCACGGGTTCGGGCGACGGGAACTGACAGGGGCTACGTCACCATCGCCCCGGGTGCCGCATATGCCGGGCCGATCATCTGGTGCTGCGATTCCGAAAGCGCCGAGGTTGTGGTGTCGAGCGATGGCCGCGATGGCGCGCCGTCGCCAGCTGGGGCCGGGCTCGATGGCAGTCGCGTGCGATGGATTGCGGGCAGCGCATCGGGTGCGGTACTCGGCAGCGCGAGCCCCGTGGAGGGTGATCTGCGCGCAACCTCGGTATCGATTCCTGGCAACACGGGTCCGGGCCTCGCGTCGATCGCCACCGGCGTGGCCGCATGGGCCGATAGGGGTGCCACGGCGATCTCGATCGGTATTCCTGGTGACGACGGTGTGAGCGGCTTGCGCGGCGTGGCGCAGGGCGGCATCGTAAAGAGCGTGTTCGCCACCCCGGCGTTTGTCGTGACCGTGGTGAAGAGCGGCAGCCGCGCCAAGGTGGTGCGTACAGACGTTGCCTCGGGCACAGCACGCACCGTGTGGAGCGGGTCCGGAACCCCCGTGCTGGCTACCGGTGGCGCTGCAATTGTGATCGGGACCGGAAGCAAAGTTTTGTCCAGCAGGGGCGGCGCCAAGGCCAGGGCCGCGGGCACCGCCAAGGGCATCGTGGCTGCACTTGCCACCGACGGCACGCGCATTGTGGTGTTTGAGCGCATCACCAGAAAGGTCACCGTGAAGAAGCGCACGACGAATGTGAAGAGCACGGTTGTCCGCGTGCTGGGGAGCGTTCGATGAGGTGGTTGCGTATGGCACTCGCCATTGCCGCCGCCATCGCGGTGACCCCGGCGATGGGCGCCCAGATGGCAATTCAGGACGACCAGCTGCCCAACATGTCGGGCGCCGCGCTCGAGCAGCGGCTCGACCTGCTGCAGAGCACGGGCACCACCATCACCCGGGTGGACATCCTGTGGGGATTCGTTGCCCCCACGCGCCCGGCTGATGCATCCGACCCCGGAGACCCGGCCTACGACTGGACCCGCTACGACGCCATCATCACAGGCCTGCGTGCGCGCGACATCACGCCCATCGTGGACTTCGCGTGGACACCCACGTGGGGGTCGTCCTCGGGCAAGCGCAACGCGGCACCGCGCACGGCCGACGGCGCAGCATTTGCCGCCGCGATCGCGCGCCGGTACAACGGCACGTGGCCCGACGGCAAGGGCGGCACCCTTCCGTTGGTGCGCCACATCGAGGTGTGGAACGAGCCCAACATCGCCACGTACTGGTACCCGCAGTGCCGGCGTCAGGGTGGGCGCTATGTGCTCGACTCGGCGCGGGCATACTCCGCACTGCTGGCCGCCTCATACACGCAGATCAAGGCTGTGAGCCCCACGGCAATCGTCATCGGGGGCGTCACCGGCCCGGTGGGTGAATCCTCCTGTAATTCGGCCGACTCATCGGTGGGCACGCTGACATTCGCAAAGGAGATGGTGCGAAACCGCGTGCCACTCGACGCGTGGAGCATGCACCTGTACCCAATCGGATCACCCACGCAGGCGTACTTCGTGCCGTCGTGGAAGACGATCCCGCAGATCCAGTCGCTGGTGGATAGGCTGTCGCCCGGTGCGCCCATCTATGTGACGGAGAACGGGTATCACACGTCGTACAACCGCTATCACCGCTACTTCGTGAGCGAGTTCCAGCAGGCCTCGTGGCTCACGCAGACGCAGGTGGTGGCGAACCGGTATCCCCGTGTGGAAGTGGCCATGTGGTTCAACCTTCAGGACAATCCGTACTGGACGGGCGGTCTCCTTCGTGACGACCTCACGCAGAAGCCCGCTTGGCGCGCCTTCCGTCAGGCGACCGCTGGCCAGTCGCGACCGGCGGAATGGAGTCGATGACCGACCACCGGGATGAGCGCACGGACGAGCGACTGGACGATGTCCGGGCGTACTACGACCGCATCGCGCCGCGCCTGCGCGCGGTGGAGCAGGAGAACTGGCACCTGCAGAGCCGCATGTCATGCGTGCTCGCCACAATTGACCAGCACGGTCCGGGGCCGGGTGGCCGCGTGCTCGACGTGGGCTGCGGCGGGGGATTCCTGCTGGAGGAGCTCGCCCGACGCGGGTACTCGGGTGTGGGAATCGACCTGTCGCCTGAGTCTGTGGAGATCGCCCGTACCCGCCTCACGGACCTGGGCGCTGCCGATCGCCTGGACGCCGTGGTGGGCAGCGCATATGAGCCACCCGAGGGGCCGTACGACCTGGTCACACTCACCGACGTGCTCGAGCACCTGGAGGACCCGCGTGCCTGCCTGCGTGCGCTGCGCACGCAGATGGCGCCGGGTGGTCTGCTTGTTATCTCCACGCCCAATCGCCGCAGCCTTCCCGGGGCCCGGCGCTGGATGTCGGAGCACGGCGTTCCCGGCATCAAGTTGAGCCTGGCCCCCATTGACAACTGGCAGTCGTGGGTGGATCTCGAGTCGCACGCGGCAGCGGCGGGCATGGTGCCGGTAAGCAAGCGCGGCATCTTCTTTCGCCCCGGCGGAAAGATTGGGTCGCAGATCGGTCGCGTGTACAAGTTCGCATCGGTACGTAAGGGCGAGAAGAAACTGTCCGCCACCCCTGTGGGGCGCTTCGGCTTCTACATCGTGCTGGGCTTCCGGCCCCTTCCCTGATGTCTGATCGAGCGGCGGGTGGGTCCGCAGCCGCCCCCGGGCGGCGCGGCTGGATTGCCGGGGGCATCATCGCGCTGGTGCTGGTGGCGTTCGGGGTGTTCGTGCTGCCGTTCGCGTTCACCACGCCGCCGCCCATCATCACGCGCTTCACCTCCACCCTTCTGTTCAGCCCCGGAGCGCCGGGGGCACGTGATGTGGCCCGGGTGTCCATCCGGCTCAGCGAACCGAGCTCGGTGTCCATCGTGGTAAAGAACTCGTCGGGTGCTGTGGTGCGCACGCTCGCCGACGGTGCCGTGGTGCGCACCAAGACGCTCAGCGTGCCATGGACCGGCAACGGCGACGGTGGCACCGCGGTGGTACCCGATGGCACCTACACAATTGACCTCGAGGCCCATGCCGGGCAAAAGAAATTCTCCAAGAGCCGCCGCATCGTGGTGGACACCACCGCGCCCGGAGCGCCGGGTCTGACTGTTCGCATCGTCGGCTTCTCATGCGTGGCAGTGGTCACCGGACCGGACGAGCCCACGCGCCTGGTGGTGACCTCCCCGGCCACCGATGCCACTACCGACCCGCATACCCTGCCGGCGCAAGGCACGTTTACATGGACCACCCGCCGGGTGGCATCGGGTGCGCAGGCCATCATAGCCACGGTGAGTGACCCAGCGGGCAACACGGCGCGCACCACCCGCCCCTGCGCACCCGTGAAGCGGCCCGCGAAGGCCACTGCGTCTCCGGGAGCGCGCCCGTGAGCGCGGTAATGGTGCGCGAGGTCGCGGCCATCGCCGGTGCCGCTGGCATGGCCGTGATGCTTCTGCCGCGGGTCATCGGAGGTCCACTCCGCATTCCCGATGGTGCGCGCCGTGTCACCGGCCTGATCATTCTCCTCGCTGCGTGGATCGCCATGGCGGCCACTCTGGTGCCGTCCGGAATCCAGGACCGCCTCGCGCGGCCCACGGACGCCGTCGCATCCGCAGTGGCCATCGTCATTGGTCTCGTGGTTGTCGCCTTCATTGGCAGGCATCTGGCCACCCATACCTGGGCGTGGTTCCTGCTGCTGGGCCTCGCACTGCCTATTCGCGTGCCCATCTCCGTTGGGGGCACCGATGCCAACCTGCTCATCCCGCTCTACGGGGTGATCGTGCTGGGCCTCATCACCTGGGCGTGGCAGGCGCGCGTCGACTCCGGGTCGCGCCGCTGGACCAGCACGGTGCTTGATCTCCCGCTGCTCTTGTTCGCCGGCTTCACACTGGTGTCGCTGTGCTGGTCGTCAGACATCCCCCAGGCCGCCACCAAGATCACGTTCTTCTGGATCCCGTTCCTGCTCCTGTATGTGGTGGCCGTGCAGTTGTGGCGGCGGGGCCGCGCGCTCCCGGTGCTTGCCATCACCACCATGGCCATGGCAATCCCGGTGTCGCTCTTGGCCGTGGGCGAGTACATCGGCCGTGGCGTGCTGTGGAACCACCGCCTCGAGCAGGCCAACGTGTACAGCCGCTTCTTCCGGGTCAACTCGATCTTCTACGACCCCAACATCCTGGGGCGCTATCTGGTGCTGGCCATGCTCATCGGCGTGGCCGTGGCCTACCTGAAACGGGCGGATGGACGGGTGCTCATCGCCTGTGCCGTGGCCGAGATCATCTACGCCGCCGGTCTCACCGTGACGTTTTCGCGCTCGAGTGCGCTCATGCTGATGGTCGGACTGTTCATCATGTCGCTGCGCATGTTCGGGAGAAAGCGCGTGGTCATCGTCGCCGTCATCTTCAGCGTGCTCGGGTTCGGCGTGGCCGTGGCCGGATCGCATCAGGTGCGCGATGCCCTCACGTCCACATCGCGCCTGTCCAAGGTGAGCGAAGGGCGCTTTGACCTGATGGGTGGTGGGGTGGATTTGTGGAAGGCACACCCAGTGGTGGGTGGAGGCCTCGGTTCGTTCGCCACCGACTACTCGGCGCAGCTCTCGGGCGGCGAACTGCGCAAGACCCGCGTGGTCATCTCGCACAATGCGCCGGTCACCATCCTCAGCGAAGAGGGCGTCGTCGGATTCGCCCTGTTTACGTGGCTCTCGGTGCTGGCGCTGCTGGTGGGCATCCGTGCCGGCCGCGAGCGCGACGACCACGTGGGCGTGCCGGGCGCCATGATGCTTGCCGGGCTCGTGGGCATCTTCGTGCACGCGCTCTTGTACTCGGCGCTCATTGAGGACCCGTATACGTGGCTGCTCGCCGCCGGGATCACGGTGGTCGTGGCCACGGCGCGAAGCAACGTTCTGCCCGAGCCCGGCACCGCAGAGGCGCCATGACCCTCCCGCCCCTACGCGTGATGTGTCTGTCAAACATGTATCCCGGGCCGGGTGCACCCGACTACGGCGCGTTTATCGAGCGCATGTGCGACTGCATGGAGACCCGCGGTGCCCATGTGGAGCGCGTGGTCATCAACAGCCGCGCCTCAGGGGCGCTTCGCACGCCCGCGAAGTACGCGCGGCTGGCCACGCAGGCCATGAGTGGTGCCGGTGACGTCGATGTGATTTGGGCGCACTACCTCTTTCCCACCGGCCTCATCGCGTCGCTTGCGGGACGCATGCGACGCACCCCCTGGGTGATCACCGCGCATGGCGGGGACGTGGCCAATCTTTCGCGGGGAACCATCCGCCAGTTGAGCAGCGGCGCCGTCTCGGGCGCCGCGATGGTCATCGCCGTAAGCGAGTGGCTCGCCGGACGCATGTACGAGGAGGGCCTGCGACCCGAGCGGGTTGAGGTGGCCAGCATGGGCGTGGATACCGACCGCTTCCAGATCGGCGACCGGTTGGCTGCGCGTGTGCGGCTGTCGATCCCGGCCGACGTGCCCGTCGTCCTTGCGGTCGGTGGTCTCAGCGAGCGCAAGAATCCCATGGGTCTTCTGCAGGCATTCGCGCGCCTTCATGCCGATCGTCCCGATGCCCGTCTGGTGTTTGTGGGGGACGGCCCCCAGGCCGCGGTGATCGATGCCGGTTCACGGCGTCTCGGTATCCCAGGTGCCGTGCACCGGACGGGTGTGGTCCCCAACCGCAGCGTGACCGACTGGATGACCGCGGCCGACGTGGTGGCACAGGTGAGCCTGGTGGAACCGCTGGGTGTGGCCGCGCTGGAAGCCATGGCCAGTGGGCGCCCGGTGGTGGGAACGTCGGTGGGGGGCCTCAAAGAGGTGGTGCCCGACGGCGTGGCGGGCGTGATTGTGGATCCGCGCGATCCGGTGTCCATCGCGGAGGGGCTCGTGCGGATGCTCGATGCCGGACCCGACCCGGAGACCTGCCGGGCCGCGGCCATGGAGCACTCCCTTCTGCACGAAACCGACCGCGTGCTGGGGATTCTGGCAGCGGCCGCAGGGCGCCCGGCGTAACGGACGGCGGCGGCGCTCCTGCTAGCGTCACCTCTCAGATGTCGGTACGCGTACCCACCGGGCCGACCGGCGCCCTCGGGGGTGTCGGCATCCGCGCCGCGGTCCTCGTTCTCGTCGCCGCGGTTGCCGCAGGCGCCCTCGCCGCGTACGCGCCGGTCCCGGGCGTGCTGCTGGCCGTCGCGCTTGTGGGGGTCATGCTGGTCCGGGGCCGCACCCTGCCCGAACTTGGCCGGGCCGCGGTGCTGGTGGCCCTCGTCACGGCGATCATCGGCCCCAACCTCGGGGTTCCGGGCCGCGCCGAGGTGTTCGCCTTCAGGTTCGTGGCCGTACTCATCATTCTGGGCATCGCCACCTGGCTGCTGATGGGCCGGGGGCTCCCGGTGCCCAATGGCCTTGGCATGCCCATGGCGCTGGTCGCAGGCTGGGTGGGCTGGGCGCTGGTGTCAATCAGCTGGGCAGGGTCCACCACCGACGCCATCCGCTGGACGACCTTTCTCATCATCAGCAGCGGAGTGATGCTGGCCATTCCGATCACGGCATCGTCACGCAGGTATCTGTCGTGGGTGCTGGGTGCGCTGGGGGCGGCATTCGTATTGTCAATTCTTGGTGCGCTGGCCGAGGTGTTCGCTGGCGTGCGCTTCCCCGCCTCGGCGCTCACGCCGCGCGAGGGCGCATTCGCCGCCACGTCGTTCTTCGGCAACCAGAACAACTTCGCCACGTATCTGTCGCTCACCCTGCCCTACCTGGTGCTGTTGCCGGTGGTGGCACGCGACGCCCGAGTGAGGATCCTCGGGGCGGCGGGCGCGATCGTGGCGATCGTCTTCATCCTTTTCAGCGGCTCGAAGGCCAACCTCGGGGCGGTGGGAATCATCCTCGTCGGCATGCTCGTGGTGCTCGCCACCGACCGCTCCATGCGCCGCGCCTTTGTGGCGAGCGTGGTCGTGGTGGGGGCGGCACTGGCCCTCATCATCCCTTCGCTCTTCGGGGCCGGCATCGTGCCCATCCCCCAGCAGGCGGTGGCAAAGCTGAGCTTCAGCACCCTGCAGGCCCAGGTGAGTTCGGGCCAGGGCTCGGGTGCGGTGCGCAGCACACTGCTCACCAAGGGCATCGACATCGCGGCGAGCACCGGTGGAGTGGGCGTGGGCGCCGGCAATGCCGAGAACACCGTGCGATCTGAGAATGGCTACGAAGGCGTTGCCAACCTGCACAACTGGACCCTCGAAGTGCTCGTGGACACCGGCGTTGTGGGTCTGGTCCTCTACGCCACGCTCTACATATTTATGCTCGTGGGCTGCTTCCGTGCCGCCCGCGGCAGCGGTGACCCGCTCATGCGGTACATGGGACTTGCCGGGCTTCTTGCCCTGCTGGGGTTCATCACCGGCAGTCTCGCGTGTTCCACGGTCATCGCCTTCGCGCCCATGTGGATCACCTTCGGTCTATGCCTCGCCACCATCGTGCTCGCCCGACGAGCCGGCCCCGACGGGAGAATCCCCTGAGCGATTCCGGCGCCCTGCGCATTCTCATGCTCAGCCACATGTATCCGAGCCCGGTCAATCCGACCGGCGGAATCTTCGTGCACGAACAGGTGAAGGCCCTCTGCGACCGCGGCCACGATGTGCGCGTGGTGTCTCCCAAAGGTTGGGTGCCACCGGGTCTCAGCCGATGGGCGTCGTACCGCGACGTGAAGCCGCGGGCGGAGATTGACGACGTGCAGGTGTACTACCCGCGCAAGCTCACGCTTCCCGGCGCGCGTCTGGGCCACCGCAACGCCGACGCCTTCCTGTTGGGCGTGCGGAGAACCGTGCAGGGTATCCACCGTGAGTGGCCAATCGACGTGATCCACGCGCACATGGTTGTGCCCGATGGCTGGGCGGCCGCTCGTGTGGGGCACGGGCTCGGCGTGCCCGCCGTGGGCACCGCCCATCGCGCCGACGTGCTCGACATCCCCGCCATGGGTGCGGCACCGCGTATGCGGGTGGCCGAGGCCATCGAGAATCTTGACGCCGTGGTGACGGTGAGCCACGCCATCGGCCAGGCCGCAGACGCCATCGCCCGACCCCGCCGGGCAATCACGGTGGTGCCCAATGGCGCCGACGCCACAGTGTTCATGCCCCGCGACGCACGCGTGGCCCGCGAACGCCTGGGGCTTGATCCAGATGCGCCCACCATCTCGTACGTGGGCAAGTTGGTGCCGCGCAAGGGCGTTGACGACCTCATCGAGGCCATGGGAATCCTCGCCCGCCGCCCCGAGGGCGCACCGGCTCTGGTGATGGCCGGGATCGGCGAGATGCGCGGGCCGGCGGAGGCCCGGGCACGCGAGTTGGGCATTGCCGATCGCATTACGTGGCTTGGCAAGGTGCCGCACGATGACGTGGGGTGGGTCATGTCAGCGGGCGACATATTTGTGCTGCCGAGCCTCTCGGAGGGCCTTCCCACCGTGGTGTGCGAGGCCATGGCGTGCGGGCTGCCGGTTGTGGCCACCGCGGTGGACGGCACGCCCGAGATCGTGGACGACCCGGCCACCGGCCTGCTGGTGCAGCCGAAGGACCCGGTGGGGCTGGCGGCAGCGCTCGCCCGGGTGATGGGTGACGCCGCGCTGCGTGCTGCCATGGGTGCCGAAGCCCTTCGGCGCAGCGAGGCCGACTACACGTGGGCGGCCAACGCCCTGCGCATGGAGGACGTGTACCGGCGGGTGATCGCCACTTGACTGTGGCCACCGACGGCGTGGCCGTGGTGCTTCAGGCATCAGGCCCCAATGCGCTGGGTATCATCCGATCGCTGGCAGCCCGGGGCATTCCGGTTCTCGCCACCGACTGCGACCCCAAGGCGCTCGGCATGCTGTCGCGGCATGCAAGGGCCGAGGTCGTGCGCGACCCGGTGGGCGACCCCGCAGGATTCCTCGACGATCTCGCGGCGCTGGGACGATCGCTCGACGTACCGGGTGTGCTCTTTCCCACGCACGACGAGGCCATTGAGGTCGTCGGCCCGGCAGAGGCCCACATCGGCCAGTGGTTCCGCATGCCGTGGAGCCCGTGGGCCGACCTCTCGCCCTACATCGACAAGTCCGGTCAGCACGCCGCGGCACGGCGCATTGGGTTCCCTGTGCCCGCCACTCTCGAGCCCACAGATGAGAACGACGTGCGTGCTGCCATCGGCGAAATGCGGTTCCCCGTCATCCTCAAGCCGCGTGTGGACCCCGCCGGCTTCAAACGCACATTTGGGCGCCAGGTGCTGCAGGCCGAGGACGCCGACGCACTGCTTCGGCAATGGGACCGCGCCGAAGCCCACCTGCCACAGATCTCCGAGGTGATCCCCGGGGGCGATGAGTGCTTGTGGACCCTCGGCAGCTACCGCGATGCCAGCGGCACACCATTGGCGTCATTCACGGGACACAAGCTTCTTCAGTGGCCCGTCGGGTTCGGCACCGCCCGGGCCGCCGAGGCGTGGTGGGACCCGAGCCTGGCCTGGCGATGCCATGCGCTGCTCGATGAGATCGGCTTCCATGGCATCTCGCAGGTGGAGGTCAAACGCGATACCCGCGACGGCCGTGACTACCTGATTGAGGTCAACCCGCGATCGTGGCTGTGGATTTCCCTCGCCACCGAGGTGGGGGTCAACATTCCCGAGGCGGCCTTCCTCGATGCCGTCGGGCGCCCACACACGTGGCCCGAGGGGCACCGCAGCGACGTCCGGTGGGTGCTGGGTGCCAAGCATCTTGGTGCGAGTGCCGACAAGCTGCGCAGGGGTCGCCTGGGTCGCCGCGAACTCACCCGCACGCTCAAGCCACCGATCATCGATGGCGTGTGGTCGGTATCCGACCCGCGTCCGGGCATCGACCAGATGCGTCGGCTTCTCACTCGGAGGATCGGATGACCACGCTGTCCATCCGCATCACCGGAGCCCGGGAGGCATTTGTCGCGCGCGCGCGATGGGTGCTGGAGACCATGGCCGAGGGCCTTGGCCATGAGGCCGTCTTCACCGATGATGCCAGCGACATCACCTATGCCCCGGACCCGCCCGAGTCGGGCATCTGGATCCCCATGCAGCGTGAGGCACAGGCATTCTTCGAGGGGCAGGAGGCATTCCCGGGCGAGGCAGTTCACCATGCCGCCGGGCTCACGCTGCTGTTTGCCCCGACGGCGGAGGACGCACCCATCCCCGGCGACATCGTGGCAAGCGCCTTCTATCTGCTGGCCCGCTGGGACGAATATCGCGTGGCCGACCGTGACCGCTTCGGGCGGCTGCCATTTGCGCGCAGCGCCTTCACGCACATCGAGGGGCTCGACATCGAGGACCCCGCGGTCGAGGGGTACCTCGCTGCACTCCGAACCGCCCTCGGTCTTCCCGCGCCCAGCTCCTGGACCGTGCACCTCACCCACGACATCGACCGTATTCGGCGGCACACGCCCCGGGGCATCGCCCGGTCAGTGAAGCGCCGGGGCCCAACCGCTGTGCGCGATCTGGTGCACCACGATCCGTGGGACAACCTCACCGATCTGCTTGAGACCACATGGCGGCGGGGGTTGAGGTCAACCGTGTTCCTCATCGGGCGCAACCGACACCGCCTTGATGGCACCCCACGGCGGACGTACGAACGCGAACGGCGCAACCTTGCGGCCGCGGTGCACGCGATGGGTGGCGAAGTGGCACTGCACGGCGCCTTCGCGTCGTCGGAGAGCGGGCAGGCACTAACGGAGGAGGTCGCGGTGCTGCGCGGCGAGGCCGGCGACATCCGCGGCGTGCGCTTTCACTACCTGCGCTTCAGGTACCACGACACCGCCCTGCGGGTGGAGCGCGCCGGACTCGCCTACGACGCCAGCCTCGGTTTCAGTGAGCGCCCGGGGTTCGCAGCCGGTTACGCGAGGCCATTCCGTCCCTGGATCGTGGGCGAGGAGCGCGCCGCACACATTCACCTGGTGCCGCTTGCGGTAATGGACACCACGCTGCACTCGCATCTCGGCCTGGCCGCAGATGACGCGCGCGACAAGGCATTGGCCGTGCTCGACCGCGTGCGCATCGCCGGTGGCTGCGTGGCGCTGCTCTGGCACAACACCTACCTGGCCGAGGAGCGGGCACCCGGCTACGACCGCCTGTGGGAAGACCTGCTCGACGAGTTGATGGCCAGGGGAGCGACCCTGGGGCCCATTTCCCCGCCCGATCGCCCTGAGGGTGCACGCCTCGACGGTCGCCACATCGTGCACCTGACAAGCGTGCACAGCCCGCGTGACGTGCGGATCTTCCATAAGGAGATCGGTGCGCTCACCGCCGCAGGTGCCGAGGCCGAGGTCATGGCCGCACCACGCGGCGGTGGCCGGCTCGGGCGCATGACCCGCGGGGTGCGCCTGGTCAGGCAGGCGCGCACGGTGGACGCCGACGCGTACCACGTGCACGATCCCGAGCTGCTGCCCGCAGCCGTGTGGCTGCAGCGTGCCACCGGCCGGCCGGTGATCTACGACGCCCACGAGTATCTTGGCGAGACCACACGCACCAAGCGGTGGATCCCGGGGCCACTCAGGCGTCCCGTTGCGGCGCTGGCCGCAGGCATGGAACGCGCCGCAGGCCGCAGGTTGTCCGGCGTGGTCACCGCCAATGAGGATCTGGCTGCCCGCTTCGCCGCCGCGGGATGCCGGGCCGTGAGCGTGAGCAACAACCCCTATGCCGCACAGTTCGGTGACCCGGGCGAGCCCGAGGGGCCCATCGTGCTGTACGTCGGGGGTCTCGGGCCGCTACGCGGCCTTCCGCTCATGCTCGAGGCATTCCCGCGGGTAGGTGTGGACGGCGCGCGGCTACTGCTGGCCGGTCCGGGCGAGGTGGGGACGCTTCCACCGGACATCGAATACCTAGGTGTGGTGGATCACTCGGCAGTGCCGGATCTGCTCAGGCGATCAGCGATTGCCTGGATCCCGCTTCGGCGCCATGGCAACTACGACCGCGCGGTACCCACCAAGTTGGTGGAGGCCATGGCCATGGGTCGCCCGGTGGTGGCCAGCGACCTGCCGCGCATGGCAGCGATCGTGCGGGCCACCGGGTGCGGCATCGTGGTGCCATTCGACGATCCCGATGCCCACGCTGCTGCCATCCGCAATCTGCTGCAGGACCCCGATCGTGCCCGTGCCATGGGTGCGGCAGGCCGTCAGGCATTCCTCGACGGCATGGCGTTTGAGAACGAGGCCGATGCCCTCACGTCGTTCTACGAGGAGGTTCTCGGCTGATGGCACGCGTGCTCTATGTCTCGCAGTACTTCGTCTCCGCCGATCAGCCGGGTGGCGTTCGCCACTGGCAGCACACCCGGGCACTCGCCCGCGCCGGACACGACGTCACGGTGGTCACCAGTTACGTGCAGCACAAGGAGCGCACAATCCCCGAGGAGTATCAGGGGCGGCGCATCGTGAAGTCGCGTGAAGACGGCGTCGATGTCATCCGCTGCTACTCAACGCCGGGCTACGGGCGCGATATGCGCTCACGCATGAGCAACTACGCCACATTCGCGCTGTGGTCGGTGCTGGCCGAACTCCGCATCCCGCGCCCCGACGTGGTCGTGGCGTCATCGCCACCACTGCCCGCTGCTGCTGTTGCCGCGGCATTTGCAAGCGCGAGGGGATGCCGGTTGCTTCTCGAAGTGCGCGACCTCTGGCCCGATTCCATCATTCCCATGGGCGTGGTCAAGGATTCCCGCGTGATCGCCGCTGCACGGAAGATGGAGCAATACGCCTACCGGCGGGCCGACCGTATCGTGGCGCTCACCGAGGGCATCCGGGATGGCATCGCGGCACAGGGCATTCCGGCGGGTCGCATCAGCCTCATCACTAATGGAATCGATCTGGACATCGCAGGCGGTGAGCACCCGCCCGCCGACGTGGGCGTGCCAGACGACGCCTTTGTCGCCATGTACGTGGGCAATCACGGCACCTACTCGTCGCTGGGCACAGTACTGCAGGCCGCGAAGATGCTGGGGGACGACCCATCCATCCGCATCGTCCTGGTGGGAGGCGGCGACCAGAAGCCCATGCTGCAGGAGATGGCCCGCGACCTCGGCCTGCAGAACACCACCTTCATCGGATCGGTGCCCAAGCACGCGGTGCCGTCGTATCTCGAGCGTGCCGATATCGGGCTCATCCCGTACCAGGACATGCCCTTGTTCGCTGGGGCGCTGCCCAACAAGACGTTCGACTACATGGCCGCTGGCAGGCCGCTGCTCGCCGCTGCACCAGTTGGCGAGCTGACCGGGCTCATCGACCGTGCCGACTGCGGATGGAACGTGGCGCCGGAAGACCCCGCGGCCATGGCCGCCGCCATCCGCGACGCCGCCGGCAACCGGGCCACGGGGCTCGCCAGAGGCGCCCGGGGCCGGGAGTACGCACTGGCCGAATACGACCGTGCAGTGCTCGCAGCGCGCTTCGTGCGGCTGGTGGACGACCTCGCAGCATCCCCCCGTGCGCGCAGACGACGGCGGCCCGCGAGATGACCATTGCATCGCCCGATGAACCGCTCCGCTACCGTGGGGAGCACGTGCAGCAGATCGTTCCCGACACCGAGGCTGGCAGGGCGGCAGCCACTCGTCCGGTCGGCGGCGCAGCGAAGCGTGCCCTCGACCTCGTGGTCGCAGTGCCCGCGACGATCGCGCTCGCACCGGTCATGGCCGGCATCGCCCTCTGGGTGCGCCGCGACTCCGACGGCCCGGCCATTTTCCGCCAGGAGCGGGTGGGTGCGTTTGGCAAGCCGTTCAGGGTCCTCAAGTTCCGTTCGATGGTCATGAACGCCGAGCACATCGGGGCCGGGCTCGCCGTCACCGAGGACGACGACCGCATCACCCGCGCCGGGCGCATCCTCAGGCGCCTGTCGCTCGACGAGCTGCCGCAGCTGATCAACGTGGTGAAGGGCGACATGAGCCTTGTGGGGCCCCGGCCCACCGTGCCATGGCAGGTGGAGCGCTACGACGCCACCCAACGGCGGCGGCTTCTGGCACGGCCCGGGGTGACCGGGCTGGCCCAGGTGCGTGGCCGGGCATCTATCCCCTGGTCGGCGCGCATCGCGCTAGACGTGGACTACGTGGACAACTGGCGCATGGCCCGCGATCTGCGCATCCTTCTTGAGACGGTGCGTGTGGTCGTCCGTGGCGAGGGCTCATACCGCGGCGAGAGCGGTGGATTCGACCTCTCGGAGGGCACCGGTGGCTGACTCCCCGTCGGTGCTGCTCACCTGTGCCGGGCAGCGCGTGGACATCGTGCGGGCCTTCCGCGACGCCCTGCATCGCCGCGGCGAGGGTGGGCGGGTCGTCGTGAGCGACCTCGACCCGCTGTCGCCATCGCTGTACGCGGCCGATCTGGTGGTGGCGCTGCCGCCCGTGGACGACCCGGGGTACGGGCGTGCGGTGGCCGACGTCGTGGCCCGCGAGGGCGTGGGGGCCGTGCTTCCCCTCACCGACCTCGATCCGGTGGTGCTGGCCGAGGCGGCACCCCTGATTACCGAGGCAGGCGGGCGGGCATTCCTTCCCACCCCGCAGGTGGCGGCCGGGTGCCAGGACAAGTGGCTGTGCCACGAGATGCTTGAGGCGGCGGGACTTCCATCGCCACCCACCTGGCAACTCCGCACCGTCGATCAGTTGTCGCTGCCCTTTCCGGTGATGATCAAGCCGCGCATCGGGTTCGCCGGTCGGTGGATCCACCGTTGCGACGACACCGACGAGCTCGACTTCTTCCTGGCACGCACACCCGTGGCCAGCGTCATCCAGAAGGCGCTCCCGGGCGAGGAGTTCAGCATCGACTGCCTGGGGTCGCTGGACGCGCGCGCAATCGGTGCAATTCCCCGCTCCATGCTGCAGAGCAAAGGCGGCGAGCAGATCAAGGGCGAGACGCTTGACGACCCGCAGCTGGTGGACCTCGCGGCGCGCACTATCGAGGGGCTCGGCCTGGTGGGCCCCTGCACCATCCAGTGCTTCCGCGAGAATGGCGACATCCTTGGCATCACCGACATCAACACCCGCTTCGGCGGTGGCTTTCCGCTGCCCCTCGCGGCGGGCGGCGACTACCCCGTCCTCATCCTCGCAATGGCTGCAGATGAGGACGTCCCGCCCCGCCTCGGAGATCACCGCGCGGGTGTCGTGATGACACGATTCCTCTCGGAGCGCATCCTCATGCGCGATGGTGAGGCACTCATACCCATGGCGGACCGCGGCGAGGAGGCGATGACCAGTGGCATCTGATCGCGAGATCACCCTGGGGGACGTGGGGCGCACCATCTGGCGGGGCAAGTGGTACATCATCATCGCCGCAGTGGTGGGGGCGGTCATCGGGCTTCTCTTCACCTTCACCTCAACCACCCAGTACACGGCGTCGGCAAAGGTGTACCTGGGCCAGGCCACGACCATGATGGGCAACCTCGCCCAGACCGCCGGCACCAACCCGCTCACCGCGGCCACGATCCTGCAGGGTGATGTGGTGGTGGACGCCGTGGCGGAGAAGACCGGTCTCACGCGGTCGCAGGTGAACGCCGGCACCGACATCTCTGTGCCGCGGGCCCCCGGTACCACCAGCACCAACCAGCCGGCCATCGCCACCATCACCGCACGCACAGGGAGCACCGACACCTCCATCGCGCTGGCCAATGCCTACGCCGAGGTGGCGCTGGCGGGGGCCAACAGCGGCTACGCGAGGGTGCAGCAAACCCTCGAGAACCAGGTGCGCGTGGCAACGGCCGACGTGGCTGCCCTGCGGGCACAGGCCAACCGGGGTGGCGGGAGCCAGTCGGCGATCATCTCCCAGCTGGCGTCGCTGCGCACTGATCTGGCCACCGCGCAGTTGCAACTGGCGCGCATACAGCAGATCGAGGCGCCGGCCGTGGTCTCGCTCGCGAAGAGTGCGGCGTCGTCCAGCAGCAGCAGCAACCGGATGCGCACAGCGATTATCGGTGGCCTCATCGGGCTGCTGCTGGGCACCGTCGTGGCCCTCATCGTGGGCGGCACAAGGCGGCGAGGGGCCTCGGCCACCTAGGCCGGGCGCCCACCCATGCGGCTCATCCCGCGTACGCAGAAGGGCATTGCCTGGTTCGTGTCGGGCGTCTGCATTCTTCTGGCCCTCGCAAGCGTGGGGCTGCTGGTGATCTCCGGGGGCCTTGACTCGGGCGACCAACTGGGGACCTCCGAGGGCTTCGTGCCCGCGAAGGCGCCGGTTGGTAACGCCACATCCACCTCGTGGCCCGAGTACGGCTACAACGCCGAACGCACCCGGGCCAATCCGGACCTCGATCTGGCGCCCCCATTCGCCAAGGTGTGGCACCGCGAAGCCAGGGCGCTTGTGGAGTTTCCACCCGTTGTGAGCGATGGCCGCCTCGTGTTCGGCACCAATGGCCGGTACGCATTGTCGCTGAGCGTGGCCACCGGTGGCATCTACTGGTACGTCAAGCTTTCGGGCCGCGTGGCGGCATCGCCGGCGATCGCAGGCGATCTGGTGCTGTTCTCCACCGACGACGGCTACGTGACCGCCCGCCGCTTCGACCACGGGCAGGTGGTGTGGCATCGCAAGGTGGGCTCATCCGTTGAGTCGTCGCCGCTCGTCATTGGCAACCGCGCCTACGTGGGCACTCTCGATGGCCTCGTGAAGTGCCTCAATGTGCGCACTGGTGCGGTGATATGGACCTCCAAGGCAGCGGGCGCAGTGAAGTCGAGTCTCGCGCGATCGGGCAGGGACGTGGTGGTGGGCGACTATGGCGGTCAGGTCACCGCGTTCAATGCGCGCACCGGACGGATTCGTTGGCAGGCCACCAGCCCGGGGCAATTGCTCGGGGGTCCCGGCACCTTCTACGCAAACCCCGCCGTGGCCTACGGTCGCGTCTATGTGGCCAACGTCAATGGGCGCGTCATTGCACTCGATGCCAACGACGGATCCGTGGCCTGGGTGCGGGTGCTTGGAGACTGGGTGTACTCAAGCCCCGCCGTGAGCGGCGACACCGTGTACGTGGGTTCCTACGACCATCGCCTGTATGCCTTCTCTGCAGTGACCGGTGGCGTGCGCTGGTCGTACGACGCGGGAGAGCGCATCGCCGGATCACCCACGGTCATCGGTGGGCTGGTGTGGTTCGCGACGCTTGCACGTAATCCGCGGCAAGGGCGTACCTACGCCATTGACACCACGACCGGGCGGCGAGCCTTCACGTTCCCCGATGGGCGCTACACGCCCGCGGTGGGCGTGGACGGGCGGCTGATCCTCACGGGGGTCCGCACCCTCTACGGGCTGGCGCCCACCCCATGAGCATCCGGCAGGTGGCGCGGGCGGCAGCCGTCGTCGCCCTCTTCGGAATCCTCTCCCGCACCCTCGGGTTCGTACGCGAGATCGTGTTGGCGGGTGTGTACGGCACCACGGCGCAGACCGATGCCTACGTCAATACACTGTTTCTGGTCAACACGGTGGCGGCGGTGCTGCTCTACGTGCTCACAACGCTGCTCATCCCGGTGTTCCAGCAGGAGCGCGAGCGATCCGGTACCGACAGTGCGTGGGGGCTCCTGTGGTCCATCTTCGCCTGGGTGGGCATTGTGCTCATTGCGCTCACGGCGTTCATTGCCATCTGGCCCGAGGGACCAGTGGCGCTGTTCGACATGGGGCCCGAGCGTTCCCAGATCGCCGCAGACCTCCTGCGGGTGATGGCACCCGCACTGATGCTGCAGGGGTTCAGCGCCCTGTTCACCGCAATCCTGCAGGTGCACGGGCGCTTCACCGGGCCAGCAGCCGTGGGCGTGGCGTTCAACACAGGAATTCTGATCGGTGTCATCGCTGGCGCCGGCACCATCGGCATCACCGCGGCCGCCTGGGGCGTCACGCTGGGCGCGTTGCTGCAGGTGCTGTTCCAGCTCCCGCAGTTCAGTCGCGAGGCCCGGAACGGGGGCGGGCACATGTCGCTCAGGCACCCCAGTCTTTCGCCCACGCTGGTGCTCGCCATCCCCGTGCTCGCGGCATCGGTGCTGCAGCAGATCAACTCATTCACCGACAAGCTCTTCGCCTCGTCGCTCGAGGCCGGCCGCAACGCCGCGCTCTCCTTTGCGAATGCGCTCGGGTCGGCACCCCGCACCGTGCTGCTATTTCCCCTGCTCATGCCGCTCTTTCCTCTTATCGCGGGGTATGTCGCCAAGGGGAAGCGGAACGAGACCGCTGCCGCCTTCCATCGCGCCGCCGGCATCCTGGCACTGGTGGCCATCCCCGTCACGGTATTCATGGCCATCGGTGCGTCGGAGATTGCGCAGGTGGCGTTCGGCCGGGGCAAATGCGATGCCGCATGCGTGTCGGAGATTGCGTCGCCACTGGCCTTCTATGGCGTGGCGGTGTGGGGCAACTTCATCGGCTATCTGCTCAACCGCACCCTCTCGGCCAGCAACCGTGCACGCGAAGTGATGATCGCCACCATCATCAGCGTGGTGGTCACCATCGGGCTTGATCTCGTGTTCCTGCAGCCGATGCAGCAAGCCGGTCTTGCGCTGGC
>SXGR01016558.1_pt1 | contig 39257 bp, 38 predicted proteins | sample 3174711 | NCBI WGS metagenome assembly SXGR01 (sample SAMN11356860, study PRJNA531348) | freshwater metagenome | isolation source: freshwater sample F1-60 | place: China: Fuxian Lake, Yuxi | collected 2017-12-25
CCGGAGTCGGTGATGTTCTTGACCACGCCGCGCAGGACCTTGCCCTCGGCGAGCGTCTCGAGCGTCGACTTCTTCTTCTCGGCGTTCTCCTCTTCGAGCAGAACCTTGCGCGAGAGCACGATGTTGCCGCGCTTCTTGTTGACCTTGATCACGCGCATGCGCAGTTCCTGGCCCTTGAGGGCGTCCAGGTTACGCACCGGGCGAACGTCGATCTGGCTGCCGGGCAGGAACGCGCGGACGCCGATGTCCACCGCAAGACCGCCCTTGATCCGCTCGACGACGCGGCCGATCACGACCTTCCGTTCCTGGAAGGCGCGCTCGACTTCATCCCAAATCTTCATCTTCTCGGCTTTTTCGCGCGAGAGGACGATGTGGCCTTCGCGGTCTTCGGTGCGCTCGAGCAGCACGTCGACGACGTCGCCCTCACGAACGATGACCTGGCCGATTTCGTCGAGGAACTCTTCGACGGCGATGACGCCTTCTGACTTGTAGCCGACGTCGATGACGACTTCGTTGGCGGTCACCCTGAGAACGGTGCCCTTGACGACTTCACCTTCCGCGAGGTTGCGGAAGCTGCTATCGTAAAGGTCGAGCAGGCGGGCAAACTCTTCGGGGGCGGTCTCGTCGTCACGACCCCAGGGTGACGTGGTCTTCAGCGTCTGCTTCCCCGGTACCCGGGCCGCGGGGGTCGCCGCGCCTGGTTCTGTGACGGGAGTTTGTTGGTCTTGCGAAATTGCCATTATCGGTGCGTGTCCTTTACTCTCAGATTTGCTACTGTCAGGGTGCCGGCGGCGTGATCACAGCGTTGCTTGTGAAGTGAACTGGAAACCAGCGTCCCGCGTAACCGATGGAGGTTACGTCACTTAGCGCAAACTGTCAAGAATCCGGGAGGATTATTCATGGCCCGCAAGAAGCCCGCACGGCCCACCAAGAAGGTTGCTAGGAAGGCCAAAAAGAAGCCAGTGCCCAAGGCTGCCGCCCGCAAGGCCGTGAAGAAAACAGCCAAGAAAACGGCCAAGAAAGCGGCGCGCAAGCCCGCCCGAAAAGCCGCCAAGCCTAAGAAGGCCGCCCGGAAGGTGGTCAAGAAGGCTCCAAAGGTGGCGGCGACCAAGAAACCTAACCTCGACCGGCCGCGGAAGACCGTGGCCGATATCCACGGCATTCCATCCAGCTTCTTGGGAATGGCGAGCCTCGCCTCGGCCGCACACTCCGGTGGCGAGGAATTGCGCGACACCCTCAAGAAGAACAACAGTGCCAGCCCCCGGCTCACCGGCGGTGACGTCGTCGATGAAATCGGCCGCGCGCTTGACGTGGAATACGCAGACGACGAAGAACTGCAGGGCGGCGCGGAGATCGCCGAGCGCGACACCCACCGGTGGGAGTTCGATCCGAGTTCGAAAGACGACTTCGAAGACGACGAGTAGCGTGCCAGAAGGGCGGAACTTTAGTGCCGCCTAAGGCAGCGCAATCGACACGTACTTCACCTCGAGATACTCCTCGAGGCCCCAGCGCCCGCCCTCACGACCAACGCCCGACGCCTTCACGCCGCCAAACGGCGCGTGGGGCGTCGCCGGCAAGCCGTCGTTGACCCCGACGATCCCGTAGTCCAATGCCTCGGAGACGCGAAACGCACGGCCGAGATCGCGGGTCCAGAGGTACGCGGCCAGGCCGTACGGCGTGTTGTTGGCGGCCGCGATCACATCAGCCTCTGACCTAAAGCCGACCACTGGCGCGACGGGGCCAAACGTTTCCTCATCAAGGATGCGCATGCCGGCCGCAACATCCACCAGCAGCGTCGGTGCGAAGAACAGGCCCTGCCCCGCCTGGCCACCGACGACCGCACGCGCGCCCTTCGCGACGGCATCGGCGACGTGCGCCGCCACCTTGTCCAATCCGGCGCGATCGACGAGAGGACCGACTTGCGTCGTGTCGTCTGTCGGGTCACCGACGCGCAGCGCACGCACGGCGTCGGACATTTTCTCGACAAAGGCGTCGCGAATCGATTCGTGCACGTAGATGCGATTGGCGCACACGCAGGTCTGCCCGGCGTTGCGGAACTTGGTGGCCATGACCTGCGCCACGGCGGCAGCGATCTCAGCGTCCTCGAACACGAGGAAGGGCGCATGGCCACCGAGCTCGAGCGAGACGCGCTTCACCGTCCGCGCGGCCTGCGCGTAGAGCAGCTTCCCCACCTCGGTGCTGCCGGTGAAGGTCAGCTTGCGCACACGGGCATCAGCGAAGAACGGCTCAGAGACCGCGACCGGATCGGCGGTGGTCAGCACCTGGAACACGTCCGCGGGTCCGCCGGCTTCGATCCATAGCTCGGCGAGCAACACTGCGGTCAGCGGTGACTGCTCGGCGGGCTTCAGTACCACGGTGCATCCGGCGGCCAGCGCCGGTGCGACTTTGCGCGTAACCATCGCCGCGGGAAAGTTCCACGGCGTCACCGCATAGACCGGGCCAACCGGCTGACGGATCACGAGCAGGCGTTTGTTCGCCACGTGACTCGGCACGATGTCGCCGTAGGCGCGCTTGCCTTCCTCGGCGTACCAGTCGACGAACCCGGCGGCGTACTTCACCTCGCCGCGCGACTCGGTAATGGGCTTCCCCATCTCGCTCGTCATCAGGCGGGCGATCGCGTCTTCGTTCTTCAGGATGAGATCACGCCAGCGGCGCAGAAGGTTGGAGCGCTCGAACGCGGTGCTGGCCTTCCAGATTGGAAAAGCCGCGACCGCGCGTTCGATCGCCGCGCGCGCATCGTCGGCGTTGGCGTTAAGGACCGTGCCGACGCTGGCGCCGGTCGCAGGATTCATGACATTGAATGTTTTCATGGGGTCTTCACGGCCGTTTGCATCAGCGCCCAGAGTTGTTCGACATGGACGCGTTCGGTCTGCTCCGCGCCGATCGAGACGCGCACCGTCCAGCGGCCGTCGAGCATGGCCGGTGTCAGGTACGCCGCGCCAGATTGATTCACGCGGGCCACCCAGGCTTGCGTATGCAAGTCGAGTGCTTCATCAGTGAGCCAACCCGGCTCGTGACGGACACACAACGTTTGCAGCGGCACCGGCGCCAGGACTTTCCAACCGGGCGTGGCCTTGATCTGTCCCTCGAGCCACTCGGCGTTAGCGAGGTCGCGGCGCAAGCGTGACTGCAGCCCTTCCACCCCCTGCTCGCGAATCAGGAACCACAGCTTCAGCGCGCGGAAGCGCCGGCCGAGCGGCAAGCCCCAGTCACGGTAGTTCTTGACGCGGCCATCGGCAGCGGTCTGCAGGTAACTCGGGTTGGTCGACATCACCCGCACCAGGTGTTCCGGATCTCGAACGAAATAGAGCGTGCAGTCGAACACGGCGCCCAGCCACTTGTGCGCGTTGACGATCAGCGAGTCGGCCTGCTCGACGCCGTCCCACATGAAGCGGCACTCCGGCAGGATCATCGCTGAGCCGGCCATGGCAGCATCGACATGCAGCCAGAGACCATGCTTTGTCGTGATCGGCGCGATCGCGGCGATCGGGTCCAGCGCCGTCGAGGTCGTCGTCCCCGTCGTGAGGACCACGGCGCAGGGTTGATTGCCGGCGGCAAGGTCGGCCTGGATTAGCGCATCGAGCGCGTAGGGCCGCATGGCGTAGGCCGTGTCGTGGGGCACCATGCGTACGTGCTCGCGGCCGAAACCGGCGAGTAGCGCGGCCTTTTCCACCGAGCTGTGACTGTGCGCCGAGGTGTAGACGATCAACGGCTTGGCTTCAGCCTGCAGGCCGCCGCGGCTGAGGCTGTAGTGCGTCGTTCGCTCGCGCGCGCACAGCAGTGCCACCAGCGAACTGGTCGACGCGGTGTCATTCAGCACGCCACTCCACGCCGGTGACAGGCCAAGCATCTGGCGCATCCAGTCGACGGTGACCTCTTCCACTTCGGTCAGCGCCGGACTCGACTGCCAGGCGAGGCCGATCACGCCGAGGCCGGAACTGAGCAGGTCGCCCAGCAGGCTGGCGAACATGCCATTCGACGGAAAGTAGCCGAAGAACCGGGGATGCTGCCAGTGCGTAATACCCGGCATCACGACGCGATCGATGTCCGCCGCAATCGCCGCGAACGGCTCGCCCCGCTTGGGCGGCGCTGGTGGCAGCATCGCCTTGATCTCACCAGGCGCCGACTGCGCCATGACCGGGCGCGACTCGACGGTGGCCCGATAGTCGGCAAGCCAGTCGATCAGCGCGTGGCCGGCCTGGCGGAACTCGTCGGGGGTCATCAGATCTCGATCTTGTCGAGCAGCAACATCATCACGTGATTGACGACCACCTCGATCGGCATCTCGGTGGTGTCGATGTAGACGGCATCGGGCGCGAGCGTGAGCGGTGCGACCGCACGGGTCGAATCGGTCTTGTCGCGCGCCACCAGCTCACTTTGCACGTTGGCCAGGGTGTCCTGGCCTCCAGTGTGCGCCGTATCCGAGGACCGACGCCGGGCCCGCTCCTCGGCCGAGGCGTCGAGATAGATCTTCATGTCGGCGGTGGGGAACACCACGGTCCCAATGTCGCGGCCTTCCATCACCACGTTGCCGTTGGCGCCAAGCGCCCGCTGGCGGGCGACCAGCACCTCGCGCACGCGCGGCAGGCGGGCTACGTCGGCCGCAGCCTTGTCGGCCTCCGGGGTGCGGATGGCCCGGGTGACATCCTGACCGTCAATCGTGACGGTGCCGCCGTGCTGCTCCAGCACCGCGCGCTCGGCCATGGTCGCAACGGCGTCTTCGTCATCGAGCGACAGCCCGTCGTGGGCAGCCTTCCACGCCACCGAGCGATACATCGCCCCGGTGTCGACGTGCAAATAGCCCAAGCGCGTCGCGAGCGTGCGGGCCAGGGTGCCCTTGCCGGCGCCCGACGGCCCATCAATCGCAATGATCAAGTTCTTCAAGCGAGTTCAGAGCCTTCGTGATTGAAGGGCCAGTTCATAGATCGGTGCCGACGCGAGGTTGGGGCGCGTGAAGGTGGCCAGCTTCAGGATGCACGTGTCAAGACCGACTCTCAAGATACGGCATCGCCGTGGCATACATGGCCTCAGCGTAAGCGATGCCGCAGCCGTAGGCAAGCTGTCGATCATCGACTACTTACCTGCGCCACCCTTGCGGAAGGCAGTGTCAACTGCGGGTCCCCTCTTTTCCCCGCTGTCCGGCGGAGGGCATTGACGGTCCCCACTTCGCCATCACCCCCATCGATCGGAGCCGCGCGGATCAGCCGTCTCCTCGCGCTGTGCCGCAGGGACGCCGCCGGACTCGAGCGCGTCATCGCCCGGCTGTTTTCAAGGCCGATAACCATCGAACAGCTGGCCACCCTTGACCCCGACGATAGCCTGGCGGAACGGGTCGAGGCCTTTGCGGCCCGCTTTGGCCGCGTTCTGTCGGGCGGACTAAGGTCCGCGCCTACTTCGACATCGTCAGCAAGGCCGCAAAGATATCGATCGCTTCCCAGAAGTGGCCGACGCGAATGTTTTCATTCGCGGCGTGCTGGTTGTTGTCGAAGTTCACCACCGCCAGCCCGATCGTCGGCATGGCCAGCGTATCGCTGAAGGTCGAGAACGGCAGGCTGCCGCCGATCGTCGGCATCTGCACCAGCCGCTGATCGAGCGCGCGGATCGCGTTGGCGGCGATCGCCGTGCGCGGATCCTCCAGCGAAGTCTTGGCGATGCCGTAGCCGCCGGCACTGCGGGTCAGGCGCGCGATCAACGGATACTTTCGCCGCGTCGCGGCATCCGGCTCCTGGGTGAGGACGTGGAAGCCCTGCTCACGCACGTGGGCTTCGAGACGATCGAGCTGTTTCGCGGCGCTCAAGCCATTGACGAGACGCATCTCGATGCGCGCGGACGCCGATCCCGGAATCGCCGACCGGGTCCCGGTGTAGACATTGCCTGATTCGATACCCAGCACGCTGAGGGTCGGGCGATTGTGCTGCAGCTCGATCCGGCTCGCCGGATGCTCCTGACGCATTAATCCGAATTCCTCGAGCAGCTTCGCATCCACGTTCGGGATATCGCCAACCGCGCGCTGCTCCGCCACGGTCAGCGGCACCACGTCGTCGTAAAAGTTCTTGATGACGACGTGGTTCTTGTTGTCCTTCATCGACGCCAGTAGCTTCGCCAGTGCCATGGTCGGATCGGTGACGAAGTTGCCGTAGTTGCCGCTGTGCAAGTCGCCGTTGGCGCCGTAGACCTTGATCACGGCGCTCGCGCCGCCGCGGCTACCGTAATAGACCGTTGGCAGGCCGCTTGGATGGCGCGGACTGTCGACAATCACCGCCAGATCGGCGCGCACCTTATCAGCGTGCTCCTTCATCGCGGGCGTGAAGTTCGGTGAACCGCCTTCCTCTTCGCCATCAAGCACGACATTGACGTTCCACGGCAGGATGACCTTCGCCGACGCGAGTCCATCGATGGCCGCGAGAAACGCGACGATTGGTCCTTTATCGTCGGAGGTGGAGCGACCATAGATCCGCAAGTCGGGATCGATCGGCCCGGTGATCGACTGCAGATCCACGCGCGTATCCCCCCAGTACGCGGCAGGAACGTACGGCGCGCCGCGGGTCCATTCTTTCGGATCGCTCGCCTGGCCGTCGTAGTGGAAATAGAACGTCAGCGTTCCCTTCGCCGCCACCGCGGTCTTGCGGGCGTAAATGACCGGGTTGCCTTTGGTCTCGAACAGCGTCACTGCGAACCCACGCTTCTCGAACATCGTGGTCAACAGCTCTGCGTTTTTCCGGATGTCGGCGCGATTCGCGGCGAGGTTTGGCAACGCGATCAACTGCATCAATTCGGCGAGGATCTGCTTCTCGTTCTTCGCCCGCCATTCACGGACGCGAAGCACTTCCGCGGATGGAGCCGCCAACATTGACGCCGTCGTCGAGATCGCGATCAGGAGCGCAAGAGCGTGACGCATGGCGTGAGTATAAAGAAAATACAAAATACGGCCACCGATTAAACACCGACCAGGCACCGATTAAATGCCTGCAGGGCCCGCGACGCCGGACGGGCTCCGGCTCTGCGGGCCGCGGCTGGTGCCCAGCAGCTCGCCGGCCTTCACCGCGATTTTGACGGTCGGAATCTGGCGTTCTTTGTACTCGATGACTGGCGTGACCGACAGGTCCGGGGCCGGCAGTGATCCGAAACCATACGCGGCCTTGATGTCGGGACGCAGATCGGTAATGTGATTGAAGCGGAATTGCGAGTCCCGCTCGACGGGGCGAGCGGGATCGCACGCCGCCAGGAAGATCAGGTCGAAGTCGTCGCTGGCAAAAATCGGCAGGTTCGGCGCCTTGTGCCGGACCTTGATCAACACCCCGTCCGCCGGCACGTAGACGTTGATTGACGCGCCGCGATTCTTGATCCAGGCATACGAGAAGCGCGGGTCGTTGGTCTCTACACCGTTGGTGATGATCGCCACGTCAGCGACGTCGAACGGCGCGTGGGTGAAGGCGCCGGTCGCCGAGGTGCGGCCGACGGAGACCAGGCGGTCGCCCTCCGTGCGGCACTGGGTCGGCGCGACAGGCGTGGGCGTCGGCGCGGACGGCGGCGACCGCGCAGCGTGTTCGGTGACTGGGGTGCTGACGAGCCGACGGATCGGCTACACTTTCGGCGCTGAGTGACTGGCGACCCGGCCCCTCGTGGCCCGGCGCGCTTCAAGGGAGCACGCACATGATCAAGCAACAGGCGCGGGCGGACGAGCAACAGACTGGCACCAGTCGCCGCCACTTCTTCAAGATGCTGGCCGGGAGTCCACTGCTGGCGATGGCCTACCCTGGCCTGTCGCCCGCCTGGCAGCGGGAAGTCGACCGAATATTGGCGCGTGACCAGAGCGCCAGCGGGCGGGCCACGCGGATGGTCTGTGCCGACTGCGGCCAGGCGTTCCAGCTGCCAGCGATGCGGCCGATGCGATCGTCTATGCCGCAGGCCGGCGCACCGCAATCGCCGACGCCCAATGCGCTCGATGTGCATCTGACCGGACAGTTGATCGACGCGCCCGGTGACGCGATCAACGTTTGGGACTTCGAGACGGTCGCCCATGCCAACACACTGCCGCAGCACTGGAACTACATCCACATGGGCGTCGACGACTTCGAGACGCGCTACGCGAATCGAGCGGGCTACCAGCGGCTGTCGCTTCGTCCGAAACGGCTGGGCCCGGACGTCCCCAAGCTCGACACGTCGGTGTCGCTGTTTGGCAAACGCTGGGCGACGCCGCTGTTCCTGTGTCCGGTCGCGGCGCTCGAGGCGTATCACACCGAGGGCGAAAGCGGCGCGGCGCGGGCGGCCCGGGCGCGCGGCGTCCTGCAGATCCAGTCGCACCAGAGTTCACAGTCCTACGAGGCGATTGCCGAAGCCCGGGGCGAGCCGCACTGGTTCCAGCTCTATGCGAATCAGGACTGGGACGTCAACAAGCGCACGATCGAGAAAGTGGCCGCCGCAGGCTGCCCCGTCCTGGTTTGGACCATCGATCTGCTTGGCGGCAGCAACCGTGAGCTGTCGCGTCGCTCGCAAGGCAGCGAGGGCTACAGCCGGCCGCTCTGCCAGAGCTGCCACAACCATCAGCCGGGCTACCAGCGCCCGATGCATCGCGGCGTGCAGGGCCCGCCGGGTCCGCGCCCAGCCTTCGACTGGGACTACGTCAAGCGCCTGAAGGACGCCGGAAAGATGAAGGTCGTGCTGAAGGGCATCGTCACGCGCGAGGACGCGGAACTCGCTGTGCTCCACGGCGCCGACGGCGTGCTGGTCTCGAACCACGGAGGGCGCGCCGAGAACAGCCTGCGCGGCACGATCGACAGCCTGCCCGAGGTCGTCGCAGGCGTGAAGGGCCGCGTGCCGGTGATGATCGACAGCGGCGTGCGACGTGGCGCGGACATCTTCAAGGCGCTCGCGCTTGGCGCCACCGCCGTGGGCGTCGGCCGGCCATACGTGTGGGGCCTCGGCGCGTTTGGCCAGCAAGGCGTCGACAAGGTGATCACGCTGCTGCTGGAGGAGTTCACGATGGTCATGCGGCAGGCCCGCACGGCGACGCTCGCTCAGATCGGGCCGCAGTCCGTCATGCCGGGAGCCACGCCAATCATGATGCGGGACAACCGTCAGGGGTTCGGGCTATGACCCGGCGGGCCCTCGTGTTCGGCGTCGCGTTCGTCGTCTTTCACGGCGCGGGCGCGGCGGCACAGTCGTCCACCGTAGAGTTCACGGTGTCGGGTAGTTCGACCGTGCGCAACTGGACGTGCACGGCGCAGGGCGTGATCGCAGTCACGCCGGCGACATCCGCCGCGCCGGTGCCGGGCTTCGCCACCGGCGTGCAGGCCGCCACGGTCACCGTGCCGCTCACGGCCTTCAAGTGCCCCAACGACGAGATGACGCAGCACCTGAACGAGACAATGAAGTCGGGTGAATTCCCCGAGATCGTCTATCGCCTCGAGAAGTATGCCGTAGCCGGCGCACAAGCGCAGGCCACCGGCACGATGACGATCACCGGTGTATCGAAGCCCGTGAACATGCCGGTGACACTCACGTCCTCCGACAAGGGCGTGCTGGTCGAGGGCAACACGCGTCTCGAGTTCGCGACGTTCAACCTGGAACCGCCGGCCGTGTTCCTGGGCATGCTGAAGGTCGGACCCCAGATTCGCATCAGCTTCAAGGGCACGATCGCGCGTTAAGGCCTTCATTATGAGGTTGACGTCATGACCGCACGACACGTCCTGGTGTCATTTCTGCTCATGCTGATGAGACGATAAGCAATATGGGCGGCCCCCCGAGTCAACATCAGGCCCGTTCTCAGCCGCGGCGCTGACCTGGGGACGGCACCTCGACACCCGAATCGGCACCGGATCCCTCGGTTGACGACGATGGCGGCTTCGGCGCCGGTGAGCGCGCCGACGACGCTTCCTTCCCCACGTTAGCCCTCGAATTCATTCCGCCGGTTTACCGCCCGATTCCTCAGGCGTCACCGCCTGTGCTGCCAGAGTTCCCGCTGAACCTGACCTCGTAGCGTCGGCGTCTTAACCGCTAACTTACAGCGTACTTCGTCATCACGTCTCATCACTGGAGTATCCACAATGGCCGTTCTCATTCGAGGAGTCGCCTGCCTGGCGGCCCTCGCCACACCTGGTATTGCCTACGCCGAAGCCGGAACCGTCCTACGCCCCGACGACTTTGTCGGTATTTCGTTCTGGCTCATTTCGATGGCCCTGGTCGCCGCCACCGCTTTCTTTTTCCTCGAGACACAGCGGGTTGCGGGAAAGTGGAAGACGTCGCTGACCGTCTCTGGCCTGGTCACGCTGGTTGCCGCCGTGCACTACTTTTACATGCGCGACGTGTGGGTCACGACCGGCAGCACGCCGACGGTGTTTCGTTACATCGACTGGCTGATTACCGTGCCGCTGCTAATCACCGAGTTCTACCTGATTCTGTCGGCCATCGCGAAGCCGCCGGTTGGCATTTTCTGGCGATTGATGGTCGGCATCTTCGTCATGTTGGTATTCGGTTACCTCGGCGAAGCCGGTTACCTGGGCGTGTGGCCGGCTTTTATCGTAAGCATGGGCGGCTGGCTCTTCGTGATTTATGAGATCTTCGCGGGCGAGGCGAGCCGGATGAGTGCCGCCCACGCGCCAGCCTCGGTGCAGTCCGCTTACCAGACCATGCGGCTGATCGTGGTGTTTGGCTGGGCGGTCTATCCGATTGGCTATTTCCTTGGGTATCTGACGGGGGGCAACCCGGCAGACAGTTCGAACGCCCTGAACATCGTCTACAACCTCGCCGACGTGCTCAACAAGATCGCGTTTGGCGTCGTCATCTGGTCGGTGGCGGTTAGTGAGTCCGAGGCGGCAGCGGCCAAGTAAGCCATGCCGCCGAAACTGGAACGCGCCGCTCGGATTCAGGGCCTGGTGTTCTGCATCCTAGCGGCTGGTATTAGTGGGGCCTCCTGGGGGTTGCCGCGCCTGGCGCCGTCCATCGAGTTAGGCCTCCTGGTCGGTCTGATCGTGACCGTCGGCGCGCCCCACGGGGCGGTTGATTCCGCCTACCTGTTGCTGTCGTTCCAGATGTCGCGCTGGCGCGAGTGGGCGGCCTTTGCGGCCCGCTACCTGGCTCTTGCTGCCGCCGTGCTGACACTGTGGGTCGTGTGGCCCGCCGTCGGTCTTGGCGCGTTCCTGTTCATGTCGGCGGTCCATTTTTCCGGGGACCCGGTTCGCGGCGCCACCATGGCCACTCGAGCACTGCAGGGCAGCGCCGTGATCGTGCTGCCGGCGCTGTGGCATCCGGCCGAGACCGAAATGATGCTCGGATACCTGGCGGGGGCGTCGGCCGCTGCCCGGTGCCTGAGTGTGCTTCAACCTTTGGCGCTCCCGCTGGCACTCGGTCTTGGTCTGGCTGCAGTGGTCGAACTGCGCCGTGGCCGCGTGTTCGTCGCGGCCGAAGCCGCTGCCACTGTCATGGTGGCCATTGCGGCACCACCGCTCGTCGGCTTCACCGTGTATTTTTGCGGCATGCACAGCGCTCGGCACCTGTTGCGCACGGCAGAGCGCGCGCGCCTGTCGTGGCTGCGGTTGGCGCTGGTGGCCTGTGTGCCCATGCTCGGCACGGTCGCAACTGGCTTCGTGGCCTGGCGCCTGATGGCTCACCTGCCGGTGGAAGCCGTGGCGATCCGGATCGTCTTCATCGGCCTGGCCGCGCTTACTGTGCCCCACATGGTCATCGTGGAGCGCGTGCGGTTCGCCCGGCTGGCAACCTGAGTCGGCCGGCTTCAGTCGATCTCGAGCATTGGCCGTGTGGGACGATGGCCGCGAAACCGGCGCTCAGGTTCCTGCGTCATCATTGTGGATAACAACGGCTGTGCCCGACATCTCCTTCATCGTTCCGGCCCATAACGAAGCGCAGTTGCTGGGGCAGACCCTGACTGCCCTGCACGTTGCGGCGCGCGCGGCGGAAGTGTCGTACGAGATCGTGGTCGCCGACGATTCGTCCACCGACCGCACGTCCGCCATTGCCTCGGCGCACGGCGCCACCGTCGTCCGTGTGGCGCATCGCCAGATTGCGCTGACCCGGAACGCCGGTGCGTCGGTGGCGCGCGGCACGCTGCTGGTGTTTGTGGATGCCGACACCATCGTCCCGGCCGAGACACTGCGGGCGACACTGACGGTGTGGCGGGCAGGGGCGATTGGCGGTGGCGCCAGCGTGCACCTCGACGGACGCCTGCCGTGGTTGGCGCGGCTGGCGCTGCATCCGTTCCGGTTTGGCATGCGCGTGGCGCGACTCGCCGCCGGCTGCTACGTGTTCTGCACGCGCCAGGCGTTCGACGCCGTCGGTGGCTTCGACGCCCGGCTCTTCGCTGGCGAGGAACTCGCCTTCAGCCGCTCGCTGTGGACGCAGGGCCGCTTCATCGTGCTCCGCGAACGCGTGGTTTCGTCCGGCCGCAAGTTGCGGACCCACTCCGCCTGGGAGGTGATAACGCTCGTGCTCAGCAGCGTCACCCGCGGCCCAGCGGTGGTGCGCAGCCGAAAGCATCTCGACCTCTGGTACGGCGATAGGCGCCATGATCCCGACGCTGCCTGAGGCGCATCACTCCCTGCCGCTCTGGTGCTCGCAAAGAGCGCCGCGATTACTCGCCCTGCGCTAGTTCTGCGTACCGAACCTTTCAGCGGCCCTGGCCACGAAGCGCCCTAACCCACGCCACTTCCAGCACGAACGGGCCGGGGCTCTTCTCGGCCAGCAGGAAACCGATCGACATGACGCTGCGGGGATCGACTGCGCCCGCTCCCCGCACGACCTCGCCGAACCAGGTGACCTCGAACCGGTCCATCGGGATAGCCACCTCGAGCCATTCGCCCGCGCGGGTCGGCACCGGCGCCCGATATGACAAGGCCCTCATCTACCTTGCCGTGTAGAGGTTCAACTGGTACTCACGCCCGTCGCCACGCACGCGCGAGACGAGAGGGTCGCCAGCCTGCAGGCCGAACGTCCGGGGCCGCGACCGCACCGAGGCGAAGCCGCCGTGGTTCGCCAGCGACAGCGTCCCGTAAAACTCCAGGGTCTGGCGTTCGGTCATCCTGAATCGGCCGTCGGACACGCCGCCCATGACGCCGTCGTTCACGGCCTGCCACCCTGCGGCCGCGTCGGGCGACACGAACGCAAAGAGCGGGAGTTGTGGCGCCTGAGCGATCAACGAAATACCCATCAGAGCGACCAACGCTGAAACCAACATCACGCGACTCATCCACTTCACCTCGTGACAAGAACACGATGCGGAGTTCACATTTCGCAGACCCGAGTAGTCGGACGCTGGCGGGCCTGGCTGCTGTTCGTGCACGCGCACGAACTGGCGACGGGGCCGGAGTTCGAGCGGTGTTTCCGCCTGCTCACCAAGCGGCACCCTTAACTCGACACGTTCGCCCGCGCCGTCTCCTGCGGCCTCTTTCGCATCGACATCGTGCGGTACTTTCACGTCATCCGCTTCCAAGAGGTCCGGCAGTGGGTTCCCAGAAGCCACGCTGAGCCACGGCGCCTGGCGGGATCTGCCCACGGACATCGTCGGCGTGCCGGCGAATCGCCCCCACGTCGGCAGCCGCCAACGGCTCGCACGCCGGGCCATCTCAGCAGCGTCGCTCGACCACCCAGCGGGCGATGTTCATCAGGTGACCACTCGGCAGACCCGCGCTGACCAGGGCGTGCTCGGCGCGCGCGATGCTGTCTGCCGCCATCTCGCGCGAGCGGCCGAGACCATGCACCGCCGGGTAGGTGACTTTCCCCGTCGCGCGATCCTTGCCTGCCGTCTTGCCGAGGTCAACCGAGCTGCCTTGCACGTCGAGAATGTCGTCGACAATCTGGAACGCGAGGCCGATCTCTCCGGCGAAAGCGTCAATCGCGTTCACCTGCGCCGGCGTCGCACCCGCCATGATGGCCCCGGAGGTGGCCGCGGCGCGGATCAGCGCGCCCGTCTTGCGCGCATGCATGTCGCGCAGCGTGTCCGCGTCGAGCGGCGGCAACGGCTGGTGCGGCGCCGTGATGCGCCCGGTGTATTCCAGGTCCATCGCCTGTCCGCCCAGCATGCCGCCGGCGCCCACCGCCTGTCCCACGCGGCCCATGACGCGCAGCTTGCGTTCGGTGAGCTGCGGCCGGCCGGCATCGCACGGCTCGTGGGCCAGCAGGGCGAACGCTTCGGCCAGCAGGCCGTCGCCGGCCAGGATGGCCAGGCCATCGCCGTAGATCACGTGCAGGGTGGGGCGGCCGCGCCGCATGCTGTCGTTATCCATCGCCGGCAGATCGTCGTGCACCAGCGAGTAAGTGTGAATGAGCTCCACGGCACAGGCCGCGGGCATCGCCTGCAGCCAGGCTTCCTGACCGGCCGCCTCTGATGCGGGCCGCGCGGCGCTGGCCACCGCGTCGGCGGCGGCCAGCGTCAGGATCGGCCGCAACCGCGTGCCGCCGCTGCCGACGGCGTAGCGCATGGCCTCGGCGACCAGGGCGGGACAGACGGGCGGTCGCGGCAGCACACGGTCGAGTGCCGCCTCGATCTCGACGCGTCGGGCCGCGACATAGTCCGTGAAGCTTTCGCTGCCGGTGTGTGTGTCCGTTGTCATGATCGCCCTATTGTCGTGCACGGTCATACCGTTTCCCACCGCCGCGCCAGGAGGCGCGCGGCAGCCCATCCCGAAAGTCCGACGATCGTGAGTGTCATGGCCGCCGGCAGTACCGCTGTCCCGGCGCCGCCTGCATACAGCGCGCGATCGAATCCCTCGATGGCCCATGCATTCGGCGTGGCCCAGCCCGCCTGCTGCAGCCACGGCGGCATCAGGAAGCGGGGCACCATCGAGCCACCGATCGCCGACACCACCAGGACGGCCACGTTCGAGACGGTGTGCGACTGCCGTGCCGTCTGGCAGAGCGTGGCCACGAACAACGTGAGTCCCGCTGAGGCCAGGGCCAGGCTCGCGGTGACGATCGCCCACGGTCCGACCCGCGCCGGAAGGTCCACGCCGTATGCGAGCCACGCCACGCCGAAGATGAGGGCAACCTGCGCCAGGCCCTGCGCCACCAGGAACAGCGCGCGGCCATCCACCAGGGGACCCATGCCGCCTGGTCCGGCCAGCACGCGGTCGACGATGCCCGAATCGCGATCGTCGTGCAGGCTGCTGGCGCCATGGACGGCCGAGAGCAGGACGAACATCGCCGCCACCGCGCCCGCGTAATACGCCACCTGATCGAGCGCGGCGCCGCCGGAGGACGACTGGCGCTGCTCGACCAGTGCCGCGAACGGCCCCAGGTCGTCACTGGCGTCGTCGCCAGGTTCGGGCGCGAGCTGGTCGAGCTGCGCGTCCGCCTCGACGCGCTGCTCGCCGGTCAGTTCGACAATCGACTCGTCCACGAGCGTCACGACGCCGCGCAGGGCCGCGTCTGGCAGTCGTGAGAAGTAGAGCCGCTGGACCGTGCCGGTGAGCAAGGCGCCCGCGACGGCGCGGGCCGGATGCGTGACCACGACGATCGGTGCCGGGCCCTCGCCAACCAGCTCGTCCAGACCCCGCCCGCCTCGCCGGATTACCAGTCCAGCGTCGGCCGCGCCACTGGCGACCGCGGCGTCCACGGCCGCCGCGTCTGCTCCGCGCGCGACCACCCGCAGGTTCGCGCTCGAGGTCACCGCCTCGATGAGCCTCATGGAGAGCACCGAGCCCACTTCGTCGGCCAGCGCCACGCGCAGCCGCAACTGTTCGCCCGTCGCGCCGCCAAAGATGGCCGCGAAGATCGCAAACACAATCACCGGCAGCGCGAAGCTCATGACGAGCGCGCCGCGATCCCGCCACAGGGCCAGGGCCAACGATTGCAGCACCGCGCGCCTCACGACACCTCCGCTGTGCCGGTGAGCACGGCGATGGCGCCGCGCAGGCTGGGTTCACGCAGCCGCGCTTCGGCCACCCGCACGCCGGCCGCCAGCAGGCGCTGTTCGGTGGCGCCGAGGTCGGCCAGGCTGTGGCTCGCGGACCGGACCCAGGTATGCCCGCCGGCCTGCCTGAACCCCTCGGTCTCGAGCGCGCGAGCCGAGCCGTCTGGTCCGGCCTCCACCGAGATCGCCAGCTCGCGGCCGTCGCTGAACGCGCGGGTGACGATCTCGGCCAGGGATCCGTGGGCGAGCACTCGCCCCTGGTGCATGACCACCACGTCGTCACAGATGGCGGCGGCTTCATCGAGGTTGTGCGTGGAAACCAGCAGGCCCATTCCGTTATCCCGCAAGCTTCTGAGCAGCGTGTGCAGGCGCGATTCCGACTCCGCGTCGACACCCACGGTGGGTTCGTCGAGCAGCAGCAGGGCCGGCCGGTGCAGCACGCCAGCCACCAGGTTCGCCCGTCGCCGCATGCCACCCGAGAGGGTGTGGGTGAGCGCCGAGGCGCGGTCGGCCAGGCCCGCCCAGGCCAGGCCCTCGTCGACGCGGGCACCGAGGACAGCGGCGCCGACGCCCGATAGCCGGGCCAGAACCGAGAGATTCTCCCGGACGGTGAGGTGCGAATAGAGGGCGATGTCCTGGGGCACGATGCCGAGGCGCCCTCGATGCCTGGCCTCGGTCGGGGAAAGACCCTCGACGCTGACGCTTCCGCCGTCCAGACGCAGGCGCCCGGCGACGGCGCGCATCAGCGAGGTCTTGCCCGCGCCGTTCGGGCCCGTAACGGCGACGATCCGGCCGCGCCCGACCTCGAGCGACACCTCGTTCAGGACCAGACGGTCGTCGATGCGGCGGGAGGCATGCCTGACCTCGAGGGTGGCGGGTAGTATAGTCATCACTCCGTGATCGTCGATGTGCTCGTCGTCGGAGGTGGCCTGGCCGGAAGCCTTGCGGCCTGGCGGCTCACCACCGCTCATCCAAACCTCAGCCTGTGCCTTATCGAAGGGGGCTCGCGGCTAGGCGGCAATCATACTTGGTCATGTCACGATACCGATCTGCCGCCGGCCGCCCACGACTGGGTGGCGCCGCTTGTCGCGGCCCGGTGGCCGCGGCACGAGGTCCGGTTCCCACGCGGCCCCCGCGTGCTGTCCGGCGCCTACCTCTCCATCACCTCGGCGCGCCTGCATGACGTGATCGCCCCGGCGCTCGGGCACCGCCTCAAGCTCGATACCGCGGTGGCCCGACTTGGTGTCCAGCGTGTGACGCTCAAATCTGGTGAAGAGATCCACGCCAACGTCGTGATCGACGCGCGCGGCGCCTTCGAGCCGCCGGTCCCCGTCGGGTGGCAGACGTTTGTGGGCCAGGAGTTCGAACTCGAGGCGGATCACGGCATGGAGCACCCGGTCCTGATGGACGCGACGGTGCCGCAAGTCGGCGGTTTCCGCTTCATCTATGTCCTGCCCTGGACCACCCGCCGTGTGCTGGTCGAGGACACGCTGTATGCCGACACCCCCACGGTCGACCACGGGACTTGCCGCCGGGCGATCGCCGACTACGTCACCCGCCGCGGCTGGGCCGTGAAGACCATGATTCGTGAGGAAGCTGGTGCTTTGCCCATCCCACTCGAGGGGCGTGGCGAGGCGTTCTGGCCCGACGCCACGCTCCGCATCGGCATGCGTGCGGGCTTGTTTCACCCCACCACCGGCTATTCGCTGCCCGATGCCGTGGCGACGGCCGAGCTGCTGGCCGGGATGGACCTCGGCGACCGGGACCGCGTCTATCACAGAGTGAAACAGGTGGCACTTGGTAAATGGCGCCAGCGCGCGTTCTTCAGGCTGCTCAATCGCCTGCTGTTCCAGGCCGCGCGTCCCACAGAGCGGTTCCGAGTACTCGAGCAGTTCTATCAGCGGCCCGAGCCATTGATTGCGCGGTTCTACGCGGGCCGCGTGACGTGGCTCGATCGGGCCCGTGTGCTGGCGGGCCGGCCGCCGGTGCCCCTTGCGCGCGCGCTGGCGCACCTGCGAGGCCGATAGCATGACGCCATCCACGTCGGCACCACGCGCAGCCGTCATCGGCAGCGGATTCGGCGGGCTGGCCCTGGCCATTCGCCTGCAGGCCGCTGGCATTCCCACCACGATCTTCGAGCAGCGCGACCGCCCGGGCGGCCGCGCCTACGTCTACCACGACCAGGGCTTCACGTTCGACGCCGGCCCCACCGTGATCACCGCGCCGCACTGTCTCGAGGAGCTCTTCGAGGTGGCGGGAGAACGCTTGTCCGACCACGTCGACCTGATGCCGGTCACGCCGTTCTATCGCCTGTTCTGGGAAGACGGCACCGTGATCGACTACTCGAACGACATGGCGGCCATGGTGCGGCAGATCCGCGCCATCAATCCGGCGGACCTCGACGGCTATCAGCAGTTCCTCCGCTACGCCGAGGAGGTGTTCAAGGAGGGCTACACGAAGCTCGCGCACGTGCCGTTCCTGAACCTGTGGAGCATGGTGCGGGTGGCGCCGCAGTTGATGCGCCTCGAGGCCTTCCGTGCCGTCTACGACATCGTCGCGCGCTACATCAAGGACGAGCACCTGCGCCAGACGTTCAGCTTCCACTCGCTGCTGGTCGGCGGGAATCCGTTTGCCACCTCGTCGATCTACACGCTCATCCACGTGCTCGAGCGGAAGTGGGGCGTGACGTTTCCACGTGGTGGCACCGGCGAGCTGGTCCGGCAACTGATGGCGTTGTTCGAGCGGTTGGGCGGCACGATGCGCCTGAACACCGGCGTGGACGAGATCCTCACCCACGACGGCCGCGTCACCGGCGTCCGCACCTCCGACGGCCGCGAAGAGGCGTTCACGGCCGTCGCCAGCAACGCCGACGTCGTGCACACCTATCGACGCCTACTGCGGCGGGAATCGGTGGCGGCAACCAAGGCGGGCGGCCTTGAGCGGTCGCGCTTCAGCATGTCGCTGTTCCTGATCTACTTCGGCACCAGGCGCCGGCACCCGCACCTCGCGCATCACAACGTGATCTTCGGCCCGCGCTACCGCGAACTGCTGGACGACATCTTCGTGAAGGGCACGCTGGCCGACGACTTTTCGCTCTACCTGCACGCGCCGTCGGTGACCGATCCGTCGCTCGCGCCAGAGGGCTGCGAGGCGTTCTACGTGCTGTCACCCGTCCCGCACCTGGGCCTCGGCGACATCGACTGGCGTACTGAGGGACCCCGCTACGCCGACCGCATCCTGTCGTATCTCGAGGCGCGCTACATCCCGAACCTCAAGGCCGACCTCGTGACGCAGCGCATCTTCACGCCGCTCGACTTCAAGGAGACGCTGCATGCCCACCAGGGCTCGGCGTTTTCGCTGGAGCCGTTGCTCACGCAGAGCGCGTGGTTCCGCGTGCACAACCGGGACAGCCGCATCGGCGGGCTCTACTTCGTCGGCGCCGGCACCCACCCGGGCGCCGGCGTGCCTGGCGTGGTGAACTCGGCCAAGGCCACAGCCGGGCTGATGGTCGAGGACCTGAGACCGCTGGTGGGCACCGGGCGATGACCGCCGCAGGCGTGGCCGGGTCGGACGAAGCGATTCGGGCCGGCTCGAAAAGTTTTGCCCTGGCGTCGCGCCTGTTCGAGTCCGCCACGCGACCCCTGGTGTGGGACCTCTACGCATGGTGTCGTCACTGCGACGATGTGACCGATGGGCAGGTGCGCGGCCATGGCCATGCGGTGGTGGCGGATCGGGCCGCGCGGGTGGCGGAACTGAGGCGCCTGTCCGATCGCGCCCTTGGCGGGGACGGCGCCGCCGGGCCGGCCTTCGCGGGCCTCGCGCGGGTGGTCGCGGCGACCAGGCTGCCGGGGCGCTACGTGCACGACCACCTCGCCGGGTTCGAGATGGACGCCGCCGAACGCCGCTACGACACGCTCGATGACACGCTGTCCTACTGCTACCACGTCGCCGGCGCGGTTGGCTTGATGATGGCGTGGATCATGGGTGTGCGCGACCAGGACACGCTGCTGCGCGGCTGCGATCTGGGCATGGGCTTCCAGCTCACCAACATCGCGCGCGACGTGAATGACGATGTGGTGAACGGGCGCATCTACCTGCCGGCAGCCTGGCTCGGCGAGGCCGGGGCGACGCTGGTCGCCGGCGAGGCGATGTCCCGCCCGGCGCGGGAGGCGGTGGTGCCGGTCGTGGCCCGGTTGCTGGACGAAGCCGATCGCTACTACGCGTCAGCCTGGTACGGCGTCTCCGCCTTGCCGTGGCGGTCGGCGTGGTCGGTCGCGACGGCGCGTCACGTCTATGCCGACATCGGCGCGGTCGTCCGCCGGCGGGGCGCCTCAGCGTGGGACACCCGTGCGGCCACCGGCCGCGGGCAGAAAGTGGGCCGCGTGGTTCAGGCACTGGGCGAGGCGGCCTGGTCGGTGACTCGGCGACATACCGTGCGCCTGCCGCGGCAGGGGCTGTTGACGCCAGCGTCCACGGCTATGGGAGAATCGAGATCATGATGGCCGTGGTCCTGTGGGTCGCGCTGTTCGCGGGCGCCCTGCTGATGATGGAGGGCGTGGCCTATTTCACTCATCGGTATCTGATGCATGGGCCACTGTGGTTCCTGCACCGCTCGCATCACGTGCCGCACGCCGGCCGGTTGGAGTGGAACGATCTGTTTGGCCTGTTCTTCGCGTTGCCCTCGATCGCGCTCATCCACTACGGCGTGCGGGATGGGTCGTGGATGCTGCCGGTCGGGCTGGGCATGACCGGCTACGGGTTGATCTACTTCCTGTTCCACGACGTGGTAGTGCATCGTCGGGTGCGGCTGCGCGGCGTGCCGCCGTGGCGCTACCTGCGCCGAATCATCAAGGCGCACCTGGTCCATCACCGTACTCACGGTCGGGAGGGTGCCCAGTCCTTCGGATTTCTCTACGCGCCGGGCGACCTCACCGGCAGCGGGAGCGAACTCGATCGGCGGATTCACCAATGAACGGCTCGGTCGACAGTTCAGCGCACGGTGTCGCTAGAGCAAGCCTTGACGCCGACGTCGTCACCGAGATCGAACCTGCTCATGTCGACCGGTTGGTGCAACAATTCGCCGTTGCGTTCGACACACCGGTCGAACAGCTGCGAACAGCGGCGAAGGAACATCGGTCGTTCAACCTGATTCATCTAGCCCCGATGTTCAAGATTGACGTCTTCGTCTCTCGGCGGCGACCCTTCGCTCGCTCAGCCGCAACACGGGCGCGGCCGCATGCGGATTCTTTGGCAGCTGCGCCAGCCACTGCTCGCGCACCGCGTGCTCGGCATCGCGGTGGATGGCGCTCACCGCACGCTGGGGCAACCAGCCCGCGGCCAGCGACACCAGCAGCAGCGCGAAGATGTTCGCGGCGCTGACACGGCAGCGGCCGTCACGGGAGATGTCAGTCAGCTCGCGGCGGGCAATGATCCACGTAGTGCGCAACTCGGTTTGAGGCCATCCGCCCGCGCGCGTGTGCGGGCAGCGAATTCAACGGACGGCCGTTATCGCAGCACAAACGGCACGTTCCGGCTGTCGACCTGCGACGTCGCACGCCGGTGACCCACATGGGCGATAATGGCGCTTCACCGGCCGCTGGCCCCTCGCAAACTGGAGCTCACATGTTTCGTTTCACTCCCTTCATTGTCGCACTTGCCTTGATCAGCGGCGTAGCCTCCGCTCAGGCGCAGACCGCCGATCGCAAAATCATCACCCTGGACGGCGCCAAGGCGATTGTCGCCGCGGCCGAGGCCGAAGCTCTGAAGAACAAGTGGACGGTCGCGATCGCCGTCGTGGACGAGTCGGGCAACCTGATCGCGTTCCATAAGCTGGATGACACGCAGGTGGGCAGCATCGACATCGCCATCGGTAAGGCGCGCACGGCGGCGCGGATGAAGCGGTCGACCAAGGCGCTCGAAGACGCGGTCGCCGGCGGACGCACCGTCATGCTGGCGATCGAAGGTCTCACACCGCTCGAGGGCGGCGTGCCGGTGATGCTTGGCGGACGCGTGATCGGCGCCGTCGGTGTCAGCGGCGTCACCTCACAGCAGGACGCGCAAGTGGCGCAGGCTGGTGTGGCCGCGCTGAAGCAGTAGTGCCACGATTGATCGCCTGCTCTGAGAAGAAATCATGATCCTCGCTGTGGTGCTGGCTGCGACCCTGCAGCAGGAGTTGTCGAGAGTGGCCGCTGGCATGGACGGCCGCGTCGGCATCTGCGCCGTGGAGGTCGGACAGCACCAGGCGGTGTGCGTGCGCGGCAGCGAGCGCTTCTCGCTGCAGAGCGTCATGAAGCTCGTCGTCGCGGCGGCGGTGTTCGATGCGGTCGACCGGCGCGTCATCACTCTCACCGACGTGGTGGTGGTGAAGCCCGGAGATGCGAGCCCAGGGCCGCAGGAGTTTGCCAACCGCGTCCGTGCCGAGGGCTCGCTCAGGATGACGATCGACCAGCTGGTGCGACTCGCGGTCAACGACAGTGACAGCACCGCAGTGGACGTCCTGGTCGCGAGACTCGGCGGGGTCGGCGAGGTCCAGGGCTTCCTGCGGCGCCGGCAGGTCGAGCACCTAAGGGTCGATCGCGACGAGCGTACGCTCCAGGCCGAAACCTCGGGATTGCGCTGGCGACCGGACCTGGCAGACGACAGGAGGTTCGACCAGGCGTCCAGGGCTGTGCCCGTGGTCGAGCGCGATGCCGCCTGGGCCGCCTACCTGACCGACGTGCGCGACACGGTCACGCCCGAAGGAATGGTGGGCTTTCTCTCACGGCTCGCCAAGGGTGAGCTGCTGTCGGCCGACTCGACCCGACAACTGCTGGCGATTCTCGAGGACACGCGGACCGCCCCCGATCGGCTCCGTGCCGGTACGCCCCCGGCCTGGCGGCTTGGCAACAAAACCGGCACCAGCGGCGCCTGGCGGGGAATGACGGCAACGACCAACGACGTGGGCCTCATGACCCTCCCCGACGGTCGCCGCGTCGCGGTGGCCGTGTTCGTAGCCGAGTCGAGGCGGTCGAACGCCGAGCGCGCCGCGGCAATTGCCGCCGTTGCGCGACTGGTGGCCGCCGCTCATCAGCCACGACAGGAGTAGCGGCATGTGGACTGACTCAACCACCCTTGCGGGCGTGGTGGCCGCCGGCTGGTTGGCGACCTTCGCTGCCACGACCACCCTGGCGCAGTCAACGGCCAGCAAGCCCGGGGCACAGTCGCGCCCCGCAGGTGTGCGCGTGGCTGTTCCGGTGGCCGCGGTCACGGTCGACGATGGCGATACCGTGAGCATTCGCTGGTCGGCGGGCGACCTCGAGACGGTGCGCATTCTCGGCATCGACACTCCCGAAACGCGCCATGTCGAGCACGACCTTCCCTACGATCAAGCGTTTGGTCCCGAGGCACGGGCATTCGCACGCGGCATATTCGCGAAGGTCCGGACCATCGAGATCCTGCGGGCGGCCATGACCGACCCCTTCGGGCGGACGCTGGCCTACCTGTTTCTGGATGGACACAACTACTCGGTGACGGTCGCGACCGCCCGGCTGGCGGCTGAGAGCATCTCCCAATTCGGCGACAACGGCTTTCCTGCTGAAGCATCCGCGGTGCGGGCGGCGGCCAAGGCCGCCGGCCCGCTCGCCTTCGAACCGCCGCACATCTATCGTGCGCGCATGCGCGCGCTGACCACCTGGCTCAAGAGCAGGGGTCTTTACCCGCCTTGAGGTGCGTGCAGCAACGTGACTTGACCCGTCGCGCCACCGACCAGCAGGTCACGATCGTCGGGACTCCACGCCAGTTGGCTGATTGGATCGGACAACTGCGCCGCGCCGCGTAGCAATTTCTTGGAACTGGGTTGCCAGACAACGACCCGGCCATCATCGCCACCACTGGCAAGCATGGCGCCGCGGCGCTGATAGGCGACCGCGCTGACGCGCTGCTCGTGACCAGGGAGAATGATAGGCTTGCTGTTCGAGGGCCCCTTGCCGCTGCAGTCCCAGACGGCGACCTCGGCCCCTCCACCCGTCGCCAGGTATCGGCTGCTGTGGTCCCACGACAGCTCGCGAACCTTGTTGGGGTATCCCGACATCATCAGGTCCTTGCCGGTCTTGACCATCCAGAAATGGACGGTTGAATCCTGGTCGCCGGTGGCGATGTAGCGCCCGTCAGGACTCCACTGAGCGACGAGAGTGGAGCCCTGCCACGAGAACTGCCGAACCGGTTTCTCCTGCAGCGGATCGAGCATCGAGACGCCACCGTAGCTGGTCGAACAGAGCATTGCAGTCGCGGGATGCCATTGAATGTCGGTGACGGTGGCACGGTGGGCCGGGAAGTCGCGCACCACCTTCAGGTCGAGATTCCAGATCCGCACCAACTTGCCGGCCGCCGCCGCCAGCAGCTTGCCGTCAGCACTCCATTGCACTCGCTCCACCCACTCGCCACCGGCATCGAGCGTGGCGATGGGGCCACCGGTGACGGCGTCCCAGATGCGCACTTTGCCATCCTGTCCGCTGGTCGCCAGCAAACCGTCGGTCGGATGCCATGACACCGCGGAGCCGCCTGCCCCATGGGCCGCGCGCGTGTAGTGCAAGGCTCCTGTCGCCCGATCGAACACGGACAACCCGCCGCCGATGACGAGGGCTGCCGCGGTGGCACCGTCCAACGACCATGCTAAGCCGATGACATGGTCATCGACCGTAGCCGTCCACCGGGCCGGTAACGGCACCGCTTTCAGTGTCTTGTCGCTCACGTCAGGCACGCGCTGAATCCCTGGTTGAGCGCCTCGCGATCAAGATGGCGGCCGATGAAGATCAACGAGTTGTGCGGTGCCTCGGCGCCCCACGGACGATCCAGGCGACCGTCGAACAGCATGTGCACCCCCTGGAACACAAAGCGCTGATCGCGACCTTTGAGCTGCAGGATCCCTTTCATCCGGAACAAGTCCTGTCCCTTGGTCTGTAGCATCTCGCTCATCCAGGCATTGAACTTCTTAACGTCGACCTCGCCGCTGGTGGTGATGCCGACCGAGGTGATCTCTTCGTCGTGTTCGTGATCGGGCTTGTAGTGACGGCCGGCCTGTGCCGCGAGTGCCTCGGCGCCGTGGTGAATCGCCGCCTGAAACTCGTCGGGATGATGTTCCGTAAACACGGCGTAGTGGCCCGTGCTCGCTACGGCGATGGTGAAGCCCGCTGCGCCTGACGAGAGGTCGAGATTGTAGAGGTGTTCACCCGGCGCCAGCGTGCCGCCCGGGGAGATGGTCTGCTCGTCGGCCGAGAAGGTCAGTACTGCGTCCATGACCGCCTGGTCCAGCGCCTCGGGCGTGTTGCCAGTCACGGGCAGCAGCACGATCTGCATGGCCGGGTCCGGACCTTCGGCTAGAACCAGTTCGTGCGGACCGGCGGTAAGTTCGAAAATGCCGCCCCACTCGAACGGGTACTCTGGCTCGAGGAACTGCGGGTCCACGGCCATCGCGCGGCTCAGGTTGAAGCCGCCCTGGTTAAGAATACGATCCATCTCCAGCACCGCATCCCGCGTGCGATGCACCTTGGCGGCGCCGTTCATCGAGCGGATTCTCGCCTCCAGTCGGTCGAGGTCGGCCGGCGCCACCAGGTCGACCTTGTTGAGCAAAATGACATCGGCGAACGCGATCTGCTGCTTCACCTCATCCTGGTCGTCGATGTGTTCCCAGACATGCTTGGCGTCGACCACCGTGACGATGGCGTCGAGCGCCAGCTTGCTCTGCATCTCGTCGTCGACAAAGAAGGTCTGCGCGACCGGACCCGGGTCGGCCATGCCGGTAGTTTCGATCATGATGTAGTCGAACTTGTCGCGCCGCTTCATCAGGTTCGCGAGGATTCGGATCAGGTCGCCTCGTACGGTGCCGCAGATGCACCCGTTGTTCATTTCGAAGATCTCTTCTTCGGCGCCGATCACCAGTTCCTGATCGACCCCCACCTCGCCGAATTCGTTCTCGATCACGGCGATCCGTTTACCATGGTTCTCAGTGAGGATGCGGTTAAGCAAGGTGGTCTTGCCGGCGCCAAGGAAGCCGGTCAAAACCGTAACGGGCACGCGCTGTTCAGTCGTGGTCATGAGTGTTCTCCAAATCTAGACAATTGCACCGCTCATCGTCTCCGAGGGTGAGGTGACGTATCGTTCGAAGCGCTGCGCGCCGAGCAACGCCGGAATCGGCCGTAGCGCCCGCGCGTCGGCGCAGGCGGTCGCCCATTCAAGCACCGCCTCGTAGTAATGCCGGCCCTCGATGTCGCCGAACCACCGGGTCTCACTCGGCGTGACCACGCACAGGATGTTGGCGATCTCGCAGGGCCCGAGACAGCCGCTGATCGACAAATGCACATGCTTCTGCAGGGCACGCCGCTTCCACTCGGCCTTGAGCCAATCGACCGGCACATCCGGTTTGCCCTTGTCGGTACGGCCACAGCAACAGCCAACGCACACCAGGACCTGCGCCAGCGTCTGGCGCCTGGTCCGCACCGTGGGGCGGGTCATACGGCCGGCCGCTGCCGAGCCGGCGTGCGTGACGCCGGGCGCAACCGCGCGCGCGCCATGACCGCATCGTCGTTCAACACCTGCGCCGGCCGCCCATGCGCCAGGACCTGGCCGCGATCCATCACGAAGACGCGGTCCGCCCATTCGTCCGCCAGCATCGTGTCGTGGGTGGTGATGACAATCGCGGTGCCCGCGCGCCGCAACTCATCCAGCAGCGACAGCAGTTCGTCGACCGCATACGGGTCAAGGCCGGCAGTGGGCTCGTCGAGCAGCACGACGCGCGGTTCGGTGACCAGAATGCCGGCCAGGGCCACCCGTTTGCGCTGACCGAGGCTGAGGTGGTGGACGGCGGTGCCGGCCAATGCCGACAGCCCGAGCGCGGCCAGCACGCGCTGCACCCGCCCGGTAATCTCAAGAGGATCGATGCGGCGGTCAACCAGTCCGAGCGCCACGTCTTCAGCGACGGTGGCACCAAATAGCTGGTCGTCAGGATCCTGCAGCACCAGTCCCACCGATCCCGGCGTCCGCGCCGGACTGATGACACCGCGACCGACGGCCACGAGGCCAGCGAGGCCATGCAACAGCGTCGACTTGCCCGCACCGTTGGCGCCGACCACCGCCAGGCGCTCCCCCCGCTCAATCGTCAGGTCAAGCCCCTGCACGATCCAGGGTCCAGTACCGTACCGGATCCAGAGGTCACGAGCGGTCATGGCCGAGCCGGCTTCAGTGCACACTTGAACCTCCCGGCAGCAACCACCACAGCAGCAGCGAAACGGTGATCGCCGGTCCGGCGAACCACGGCGAGGGCCGTTTGGTGGCGGGCACTGGCACCGGCAAGTGCGCCAAGCCGCGAGCCGCCATACCGCGCTGGGCGCCCGCGACCTTGTGGTGGGTGCGGACGACCAGGGCGGCCGACAGTAGGCCGGCCAGCTTGGCCGGCGGCAGCGCTCCGCGTTTGGAGAACCGTATTAGTCGGCCGGTGGCCAGGCCGCGGACGGCTTCTTCCAGTACGTGCACGAATCGAATGGTCGACAAGGCTACTTCGACGAGCGCCCCCGGAACACCGGTCTTCTGTGCGGCATAGGCCAGGTGAGCCAGCGGCGTTGACAGCGCCAACAGGGCCACCGCGCTGCTGGTCGCCGCGCACTGCGCCACCAGGCCGGCGGCGCGGTCGAGGCTGCCGATTGGCGTGGTCGTGCCCGCCCACAGCGGCCAGACGACCAAGGGCACCACTGACACCGCAACGAAGCCCACCGGGGCCGCGACCAAGCGCCCCCACACGAGCATTGGCCCTCGGGCCGCGTAGCGGACCAGCAAGGCGCAGGTGGTCACGATGACGAGCGATCGGACCAGAGACGGTGACACCATCGCGGCAGCCACGGCCGCAGCCGAGAGAACGAGTTTGTCGGCCGGGTGGCGCGAAGCCCACCGACTGGCGCGCGCGGCCTCATCGACCAGGTGGACCACATTCATAACCGGCGCGCTCCCGCGGAACGCAGGGCCCACGCAATCAACCCGAGGCCGACCGCACCTTGCACCACGAACCAGCCCCGCTCCCACCGGTCTGAGCCGGCGTCGACTCCGGGCGCCGGCTCGACCCCAGTCGTGTTCGCCAGCGCGAGCACGAGGGCTTCAGCCTGGTCGTCGGTGCCCACACCGGTTTCCACCAGGTGCGGCATCGCGACCAGGCTGCCGAGCAACACCACCAACGCCGCCGCCTGGCGTGACGGCGCCCTCACCGTGGTACTCCGTTCGGCAGTAGCGTCTGAACGCCGTTGGCGGTCAAGGTACGCATGGCCCACATCGTGAGCGTGGCCTCGCCGACCGCCAGCGGCACTTGAGTCACGACGAACAGGGCGGCGAAGTTGACGAAAGCATTCCACATGCCGCCGGCTTCGCCGCCGTAGGCCAGTGCCAGCTGTGACGCGGTCGTCAGATAGGTGGCGAGAACCCCGACCGCGGTTCCGATCCAGATGGCCGGCCCGGGGCGACCGGGGAGACGCACCATCGCCTGGCGGACCATCCACATCGCCCACGGCCCGGCGATGCCCATGGCGAAGACATTGGCGCCGAGGGTGGTGAGTCCGCCATGACCAAGCAGCAGCGCCTGGAAGACCAGCACGATCAGCGTCAACGGCGCCAGCACCAACGGGCCGCAGAGTTCGACGCCGAGACCCACGCCGGTCGGATGCGACGAACTACCCGCCACCGATGGCAGCTTCAGCGACGACAGCAACAATATGAAGCCGCCGGCGGCACCAAGCGCCGCCGCGCCGCCTGGCGCGGCCACCAGGCGGGACAGCCGCCGCGTCCCCGCCGCCACGACGGGGAGCGCGGCGATGGTCCATGCAGCGGCGTGAAGCGGTGGCAGAAGTCCTTCGGCGATGTGCACAGTGGGGTACCTGACCAGTCCAGCGACTCTTCAGACTGGCATGGCACCGGCAATACGGAGGTACGCATTGGCACCGGCGGTGTGTGTCCGTTCGCACCGCCGTTCGGCGGACTGCTCGCTAGCCGTGCAGATGCCGCTCGACCAAGTGCAAGACCAAGCGTTCCTGCTGGCCCGCGCCGACGCTGTGAACAAGTCGCTGGCGCCGCAACCGGCCCATCAACCGCGTCACCGTGGCGCGGGTTGCGCCAATGGCCGAGGCCAACTGCGTGTGGGTCAGTTTGATTTCGATGAGGCTCCCCGCCTCGACCGGCCGGCCGAACTGTTCGGCCAGCACCGACAACAGGCCGATAAGCCGATCGGCCAAATGTGGCCGGGCCTGAACGGCCGCCCACGCCTCCTGGTGCCGAAGGCGGGCGCGCAGCCGTTCGGCAAACTTGGGGGTAGCCACGACGTGGTTCCACGATTGCACCAGGACCCGCACGTCGGTGTGGGCCGTCAGCTGCAGGCAGCACGAATCGTGAGGGTGCCCCACCACCACCTGGCCCGGCCCGCAGAGCCCCACCAGCACCTCGGTGCCGTCTTCGTGCAAGACGGTCGTGGCGACGATACCAACCTCGACGATCATGACGTCCTGCTCATGCAGGCCGATCGGTCCGCCGCGCTGGTGGTTCGCGGGCCCGTGGGGTGCGCGCGACGGTGGCGGCGTTCTCGGCTGCACCGCGCGGGCAAAGGCGGTGCGAAGCACGCCCTCGAGGGCCTCGGCGCTCAGCGAACCGGGCAACACGGCCAGTGCGCCGCGCCGATACGCAAGCGCGGTCAGGGCGACGTCATCGAACCGGTTCCAGCCAATCCACGGCACGTCCGGTGGCTGTTCGGCGTCGAGAACGGCGGGCACGTGGTTCCTGAGCACAGCCAGAATAAGCGTGTGCGGCCCACTGCTGATCACCTCCGACAGATTCTCGGCCTCGCTCGCCAGGGTGACCGAGAAGTCCCCCTGAGGCAGCAGGTCGAGCAGGGGTCGAGTGTCGTCGAGTTCGCCAACCAGATACAGCCTTGGCATCGGTGACTAGCGTAGTCAAAACCGTATCGCGAGCCATGCAGCGAACCACCAACTGCCGTTTCTGACCCATGAGTGGACAGTCCGCATCTCCGGAGACCTTGTGTTCCGCGCGCCCGCTGACCGGTGTCGGTTGGCACCACCGAGCCATGCGGGTTCAAGCCATCCTTAAGCCATGGCGATCAAGGACCTCACGCAAGCCAGTCACCATCTGTTTCTCTGCAATGGCTCCAGTTGCAGCGATCGCGGCGCGGCCGACAGCACCGCGGCGATTCGCGACGAGATTCGCCAGTGCGGGCTTCACGACCGCATCCACACGAGCAAGACCTTGTGCAACGGCCGCTGCGACGATGGTCCGGTGGTGATCGTGCAGCCAGATGGCCTGTGGTACAAACAGGTCACGCCGACCGTCGGCCGGCGAATCGTGCGGCAGCACTTGCGCGACGGCGACCCGCTGGCAAAGCAGGTGCTCTATTACTGGGGCGACGATCACCTCGAACCGGCGACCTGAACAATCAGGCGGAGGAGTGATTGAGTTTTCTCATGTTCGCGACGAGCGCCGTACTGGCGTTGGCGATCAGCGTCGCCGGCGAACACGCCATTCACAAGACCGCGTCCGCTGGTCGTGTTGAACCGCGGAGGCAACCAGGCATTCGGAGCGATCCGGACGGCGGACCTGATGGAGTCCGCGGGATGGACCCTCGACGGATAGGTCGTCGTCGCCTCGCAGTATCGCGGGAACGACGGTGGTCAGGGCCGCGAAGAAGTCGGCGGTGTTACCGTGGCCAGGCACTCACGGGCGGTCTACGAGACAACAGAGTCTGGCGTTGACAAGATGCGCGGACGCCACCAGCGCCGCCCCGGCAACCGTTGTCGCAATCTCGCTCGTGGTGCCTTCCTCGAACCCGAGGCGAGCCATCAGCACGAGCGCAAACCCGCCAGCCATCATCAGCAGCGGGCGCGCGTGCCGATGGTGCCGGCAGCCGCCAATCAGGCTGATCACGCCGACCGCGGCGGCGGACAGCAGTAACAGCAGTTCGGTCTCTTCGCTCGCCACAGCCTCGAAGCCGAAGGCGGTCAGTACACCGACCGCAACGGGCATCAACGCACAGTGCAGGGCGCAACCGGCCGACAGCACAACACCGGCACGGTCGAGTGCTCCGGTGGTCAGCATGGTCTTGGCATCGCTTCTCAGCATATTCCCCGTCAGGCGTTCTCGTCCCAGCGGTTCGCCATGTGAATGACCTCGCACCACGCAACCTGGTCGGCTCGCTTGTGCAGCTTATACTGCCACGGGGGTCGGACCCCGTCCATCACGGCGATCACGGTCTCGAGCGGCGGACATCCGGGCTCGAGGCACGTCAGTTCGGTGACCATCACCGCGACCGTGTCGCGGTCGAGAGCGAGCGCGGAAAACACCCACTCCTTGACACGGGCGCGCGCCTCGCGGCTCGATCGCGGCGGCTCGTTGTCCAGGTCAATCATGGTCTCGCGCTCAGCTGCAGGTAAAGGCTCAGCTGGCCCAGTGTGAGCGCGGTGTCCGACATCAGCTCAGTCAGCAACTGCACCCTCGACTTCGCGGGGTCGGCGGGTGGGCCGATGCGGTCGAGGGCATTCAGCTCGTTCAGCGATGCGAACGCCGGACGGCAGAATTCGAATGACTGCTGGAGCCGCGCGAGCGCCCCGTCTCTGCCGGATAGACCTGCGTCAAGCAACGCGTTCGGCCGAGCACGCATTTGCGCGCACTGGGCGTGCTGCTTCGTCGCGATCTCGGTGATCACCTGCCCGAAGCTGCTGGCCTCGGGCGTGGGCTTGAAATAGAACCGCCCGGCCGGCATGGTCTGGGCCACCCGCGTCAGGTCAGCCTCGAGGGCCGCCTGTCGCGAGTACAGCGCCTGTGCCGACACTTCTGATGGCCCACCGGCCGCAATGCGGCCAACCGCTGTTGACAAGACGATGCCCGCGGTCAGGGCAATCACAATGTCGACGTATCTCATGACGCTGCCAGACTACGGGATTGCCGGCGGGCGTGTGGTGCGCTTCGACACCCCCGGATACCAATGTGCCGCACCGCTGACCTCGACCCGGCGGCGGGTTTCTACGGACCTTCAGCGAGCACGTAATCGGCCTGAAAGGCCGGCACTCTGCGCGAACACCGGCGACGTCACAACCAGAAGAGACAACAGAATCCGGGTGATCATGATCAGCCGTCTACACTGGCCCGTTCTCCACGAACCGCATCCGCAAATTCAACGTCAGGCAAATAGACGGTCACCACTGGACGAAGTTAACGGTCAAACGGCCGCGGACTGCCTCTGTCTCAGATCCGCAACAGCGTCTCGCGCAGCACCCGTGACTGGATGCGGCTGGCCACCAGCGCCTGGCCGTTGCCCAACTGAACCTGGAGTGTGCCACCTGGCATCGGACTACATTTCTGTATGAGGTCAACGGCGACCAGCGTACCACGACTGATGCGGACGAACCGACGCGGGTCGAGCCGCGATTCGAGGACGTGCAGCCGGTGGGCAATCGTCAAGCGCTCGTTGGTGACTGTCGTCAAGTGCAGCAGCTCGCCGTCGGCGACGATCGATGCCACCTGACGGACCGGCAGCAGCACCGTCTCGTCGCGCCGCTTGACGGGAATACGCTCCAAGTATTGGCGCCGGCTGGCCACCGCCAGCGCCGCCGAGTCGGCCGCCAGGCCGGCGCTGCGGACCGCTGGTGTGGCGGCGGCGCGCCGTCGCGCGCGGTCGATGGTCGCAGCCAGCCGCGCGGGATCGACTGGCTTCAGCAAGTAGTCGATGGCGTTGAGTTCGAAAGCCTCAACCGCATACTCGTCGTAGGCCGTGACGAAGGCGATCGCCGGAGTCGCGCCGGCGTTGACCAGACGGGCGACATCGAGACCGCCCGATTCCGGCATGTTCAAGTCGAGGAGCGCCAGGTCAGGCTTGAGCCGTTCGATCAGCTCGACGGCTTCCCGCCCGTTGGCCGCTTCACCCACGACCTCGACGTCCGGCAGCGCCTTCAGCAGATTGGCCAAAAACCGGCGCGCCGGCCGTTCATCGTCGGCAAGCACCACCCGCAGCATGTGGACCTCCTGGTTGGCTGGACGGTTGGCTAGAAGCCCAGGGTGTAGACCAGCTTGAAGCTGCGGCCGGCTTCCGGCAGCACGTCCTTCAAGTAGTTCAAGTGGTTGCGATACCGCTTATCGGTGGCGTTGTCGAGCCGGGCCGTGATGGTGTTCAACGCGCCGCCGCGATTGAACGAATAGGAACCAAAGAATCGCGCGGTCGCGTAACCGTCGGTGACCGCCTCGTCGCCAAATACCCGATCCTGTTCAGCCACGGCGCTCACACTGCCGCCAAACTGGAACGCATTCTTCCGGTAGGTCAAGCCGGTCGTGAGCCGATAGGGCGGAATCCGCGGCAGCGGATCGCCGCTGTCGGCCAGCTCGCCCGACACCCAGTCGAACGTCGATTCCAGCGTCAGCTCACCGGTGACCTTGACGTCGAGGTGCGCCTCCATGCCCATCAACACGCTGTCGCGGCCGACAAATTCGGCGAACGGAAAGTCACCATGGTCGTGACCACCGCCCGGTTCGTCTTTGACGCCGAAGCGTTCGTCGAGCTCGTCCTCACGCGCTTCGAACTCGTCCTCGCTCAGGGGACTGCGGAACACAAAGTTCTTGATGTCGTTGCGGAAGAAGGTCAGCTCGGCCTCGAAGCGGTTTGAGCGGCCGCGCAGCGACACATCGAAGCCCAGACCCTGTTCCGCTTCGAGGTCGGGGTTGCCGATCTCAAACGACAGATTGCCCGGATGTGGACCGAAGAAGTACAGCTCTTCGAGGGCCGGGGGACGGGCCGCCCGCGCCACGCTGGCCGCGATCACGAAGTTATCGTTGGCGGCTGCAGGCTGAATCAGCAGGCCGAGCGAACCCGACCACTCGGTAAAGTCGCGAGCCGGCAAAATCTGCGCGGGCGTGTACTCGACGCGGTCGACGCGGCCGCCAAACTGCAGCGTGGCGTGCGGCCACTTGACCTCTTCGTAGAGGAACGCTGCCAAGCCGCGCTGGTCGACCGGCGGCGACAGCGCCTCGGCGCCGGTCGCCGAGAATTGGCGATCCAGCAACCAGCCGCCGATGCTGCCCATCAGGCGGCCCGCCGGTCGATGCGACAACAGCACCTCGGCTTCCACCGAGTTGTTGTTGAACGTGGTGCCGACCTCGTCGCCTTCGAGCTCAGAGTGTTCGTAGCGGCGGACGCCGAGGGTGGCGCGGTACGACTGCAGCCACCCGCCGAGCTCCGAGCCGCCGGCGCGGGCACTGAACGCGTGGCGCTTCGGTGTCAGGCTGATCATGCCCTCTTCAACCACGGGAATGCCGTACTTGGTGTCGTCATACCCGTAGCTCGCGCCGACGTACGACTTATCGCCGGTCCAGGCGCCGCCCACCTGGCCCATGGCCATCCGCGAGTCGGAGTTCTCGGCGGTGCCGTCCGGCGTCGTGATGTCGTCCGATCGGCGGGCCGCGCCGCCAAAGTGGAACGCGAAGCGACCGTTGCCGACGTGCACATCGCCAGCGCCACCGCCCTGACTGCCGTTGCTGCCGGCGTCGAAGGTGAAGGAGCCAGACGGCCGCGTGGTCTTCTCGGTCGGAATCTGGTCGGTGATGACGTTGACCAGGCCGCCGATAACGTTGGCGCCGTAGAGCAGGGTCGCCGGACCGCGCACCACTTCAATCTTGCGAGCCGACGCCGGGTTGATTGGCACGCCGTGGTCGCCAGACTGACTGGACAAGTCGCCCATCCGCTGACCGTCTTCGAGAACCAACACGCGGTCGCCATCGAGCCCGCGAATCACCGGGCGCGCCGGACCGGGACCCAGAGAGCGCATCGCCACGCCAGGCGCCTCCGCCAGGGTTGCGGCAATCGTCGATTCGAGTTGCTTGGCTAGATCCTGTCCGCTCAGCACCGACGTCGGCTGATACGACTCGAACTGCGGCCTGGCGTTGGGGCTGACCGATACCACTTCGGCAAAGTGCATATCGAGATCGACGGCAAGATTCAGGGTGGCGCCGGTGGCCGCCACGGCCACTTCGGTGCGTCGCGTGCTGTAGCCGTCGGCCCTCACGCCGACATGGTACAGACCCGGCGGCACACCATCGAACACGTAGTCGCCGTTGTCGTCGGCGCGCACCTCACGCCGCAGCTCATCAATCACCACCAACACGCCACCCATGGGCAGGTTGGTCTCGCCCTCGGTCACCTTTCCCCGTAGTGACGCTTGGGGCTGGGCAGCGGTGACTTCGGGACTCTTGGCCGTCAGCCCGAGAACTAGCAAAAGCAGCACGGTGGTGTAGCGAATCATGATGCCAATAGCGTAACGGGACGCACACACCAGAGCGAACGGTAGTCTACTGACAGTCGACATAAACGGATCGGTAATCGTTTTGAGCCAATGAATGGAAACCCACCTCGCCTCGGACGCCGCTTCAGTAGATCGGCGCGCGGGCTGGCCAGGTGGCCACGGTTGGGGGCTTGGTGACCTTCCTGCGCTGACGCGACGACCTAGACCACCGAGAAGCGGCGCAACCGCCGCACACCGAGTCCCCCGATCAACACGGCCGGTATCAGCAAGGCCACAAGCATCACCAACACCCGGGTGGTGACAACCGCCGTTGATTCCTCGCGACAGCTGAAACGCGGTAACTGGCCGAAGTCGTTGATCGAGGCCTTCGCGAAAATCGTGGGCACGAAGAAGTCGCGCCACTGGCGATGAAACGCATCGACCTGCGCCAGAGACGATAAGCCGTATTAGTGGCCTCACTTGTTAACGGAACGCCCGTTCTCAGACCCAGCGCCGACTAAGCCGCTGCCTAAGTTCTCATGGCGCGAAGTATATCGAGGTCCTATACTTCCGCGATGCGCACCACGAACCTGACCGCTGTACTGCTCGCCGTCGGCCTCATCGGATTCGTCACGTTGCAGGGCCAGGATCGCCAGGCCGCCGATGACACCGCGAAGCCCGGCGAGGGCTTCACGCTCAAGACCGCCGAGACCATCGAGTTCACGACCGATGAAGTGACGTGGATGCAGGTCGACGTATCGCCTGACGGCCGGACCATCCTGTTCGATCTGCTGGGCGACCTCTACACGATGCCGATTGGCGGCGGCGAGGCCGCGCGCATCATGGGCGGACTATCGTTCGAGAGCCAGCCCACGTGGTCCCCCGACGGCCGCACCATTGCCTTCCTGACCGATCGCAGCGGCGTCGAGAACCTCTGGACCGCGGATGCCGACGGCGGCAACCCCCGCGCGGTCAGCAAGGACGGTAAGACCAACGACCGGCCGCAGATCATGGCGTCGCCGGCGTGGACTCCCGACGGGCAATACATCATCGTCTCGAAGTCGCGGCCGCCTGAACCGGGCACGTTCGGCTTGTTCATGTTTCACCGCGACGGCGGCACTGGCGTCCGTGTCGGCCCGGCCCCACCGCCACAGCCCGCACCAGACGCGCAAGGCCCGCCACCGGCGCCGCCCACCAACAAGATGGGCGCGGTGGTCACGCCCGATGGCCGCTTCATCTACTACACCCAGCGCACCGGCAGCTTCACCTACAACGCGCGCTTTCCGCTGTGGCAGGTCTACCGCCACGATCGCGAGACCGGCGATGTCACCCAGGTGACTAATGCGCAAGGCAGCGCCATTCGCCCCGCGATCTCTCCCGATGGCAAGTGGATGGTGTTCGGCACGCGCCACAAGGCACAAACCGGCTTGCGTGTGCGCAACCTCGAGAACGGCGCCGAGCGGTGGCTGGCGTATCCCGTGACGCGCGATGACCAGGAATCGCGCGCCAGCCGCGACACGCTGCCGCGCTACGACTTCATGCCCGACGGCAAGTCGCTGATCGTGCCGGTGGCCGGCAAGCTGCAGCGCATCGACTTCGAGACCGGCGTGGCCACGCCGATTCCGTTCACCGCCAAGGTGCAAGCCGAGATCGCACCGCGGGTCTACACACCCGTGCGGGTGGAAGACGGACCATCGGTGCGCGCCCGCCTGATCCGCTGGCCGTCGCTGTCGCCCGATGGCACCAAGCTGGTGTTCAGCGCGATGAATCGGCTCTACCTCAAGGACATGCCGTCCGGAACGCCAAGGCTACTGACGACGCCAGGCAACCCTGAAGGGTTGCCTCCACCAGACGGCGAGTTCATGCCGTCGTGGTCGCCAGATGGCAGGTCGATCGTCTACACCACCTGGACGACGACGGGCGGGCAGATCAAGCGGGTGGCGGTCACTGGTGGGCAGCCCGAGACGCTGACGCGCAGCGAAGGCTACTATCTCGATCCGACCTTCACGCCTGATGGCGCGCGCGTGGTGTTTCTAGCAGGCGCGGCCTCCGACCAGCTGTATTCGATCCTGATGGATACCCCGCCCGAGAACCAGCTCGAAGGCGATGAACAGGCGCCGCGCGAGATCGGCGGTGTCAGCCCGCCGAACACGCTCGAGATCCGGTGGCTGCCATCGGCCGGCGGGGCATCCACCCTGGTCGGTTCCGCGCAAAGCGGCCGCGGCCCGCACTTCACGCGCAACGACTCATCACGCGTCTTTCTCACCACCAACCGCGGGCTGCAGTCGATCACGATGGACGGCTACGACCGGCGCACGCTGCTGCGGATCACCGGCGTCGGGCCCGGCAACAATCCGCCGGCGGCCGGCGACATCCGCATGGCACCGGACGGCACTCGCGCGTTCGTCAGCCTGCAGGAGAAGCATTACCTGGTGACCGTGCCGCGGGCCGGGCGCGAGACCGTTGAGGTCCGCATCCAGGGCCGCGCCGATAACACGTCCGTGCCGGTCAAGCGCATGTCACTCGACGGCGGCGACTATCTCGATTGGACGGCCGACGGCTCGGCAGTGACCTGGGCCTGGGGCGCGCAGTTTTTCCGCCAGGCGATCACCGAGACCGACCCACAGAAAACCGACGTGGTGGTGGAGCTGCCGCGGGCGAAGCCAACAGGATCGGTGCTGCTAAGCGGCGCGCGCCTCATCACCATGAAGGGCGATGAGGTTATCCCGCAGGGCGATGTGCTGATCACCGACAACCGCATCGCTGCTGTCGGCCGCCGCGGCTCGCTCACCGTGCCCGCCGGCACGCGGACCATCAGTGTGGTCGGCAAGACGATCATGCCCGGCATTGTCGACGCTCATTCGCACATGTGGGCGCCGCGCGGCCTCCATCAAACTGAAGTCTGGCAATACCTGGCGAACCTGGCCTATGGCGTGACGACCACGCGCGATCCGCAGACCTCAACGCCCGATGTGTTTGCGTATGCCGACATGGTGGATAGCGGCATGATGCCGGGGCCGCGCATCTATGCCACCGGGCCCGGCCTGTTCGCGGGCTCAGGCATCGAAGACCGCGACGCCGCCTTCCGCTTCGTCAAGCGTTACAAGGAGGCGTATCGCACCAACACCATCAAACAGTACGTCGCCGGCGACCGCGTCGTCCGCCAATGGATCATCGAGGCCTGCAAGGAGTACGGCATCACCGCCACCATCGAAGGTTCGCTCGACTTGAAGTTGAACCTCACGCAGATGGCCGACGGCTACTCGGGCCAGGAGCACAGCCTGCCGATTGCGCCGCTCTACAAGGACGTGACCACGTTTGTGGCGAAGACCAAGACGTTCTACACGCCCACCATCCTGGTGGCGTACGGCGCGCCGTGGTCCGAGAACTACTGGTTCGAGAACGAGAACCCGGCGCTGGATGCCAAGCTGCGCAAGTGGATTCCGTGGGAGCTGCTCGACGGCATGGTGAGGCGCCGGCCGCAGTGGTTCCTGCCGGAGGAGTACGGCCACAGCCTGATCGCGAAGGGCGTGACCGATGTGATTCGTGCCGGTGGCAAGGCCGGGCTCGGCAGCCACGGCCAGCTGCAGGGGCTGGGCGCGCATTGGGAGACCTGGAACCTGGCGTCGGGCGGCTTGACGCCGCACGAAACGTTGCGGATCATCACACTGTTCAGCGCCGAAGCGATCGCGCTGCACCAGGATGTCGGCTCGCTCGAACCTGGCAAGCTGGCAGATTTACTGGTGCTCGATCGCAACCCGCTCGAGAACATCAAGAACACCAACTCGATTCGCTACGTGATGAAGAACGGGGAGCTCTACGAAGCCGAGACGCTGAACGTGATCTGGCCGGCGGCGAAGCCGTTACCGAAACAGTTCTGGTGGAACACAGAACCGAAGCCGTGAACGTCGCACTCATCTTCCTGCTCGTCTACACGGTTGGCCTTACCGTCTTCGGGGTGTGGATTGGACGCCGCGTCAAAGGACAATAGTCGAACACCAGATGCGTCGTCCCATCGGTCCAGCGCCGGCGCAACTCGAGCACCGCCGTGCCATCCGGCATCAGTTGCAGCCGGTCCTGACCCACCGGCGGCC
>SXGR01041652.1_pt1 | contig 39252 bp, 25 predicted proteins | sample 3174711 | NCBI WGS metagenome assembly SXGR01 (sample SAMN11356860, study PRJNA531348) | freshwater metagenome | isolation source: freshwater sample F1-60 | place: China: Fuxian Lake, Yuxi | collected 2017-12-25
CAGATCCTTGAAGCGTTGCGCAAGGATCGGGAGATCGGGTGACATAGTGAACTCTTCCGGTGGCGTGCGAAAGGTGGAGAACCGCTCGGCGTTGGCGAAGCGGCCGGCGGGGACATTGATTTCGTGGAGCAGGTTGGCGCCGGCGGTATTGAAGCTGAGGTTGGTGCCTTGAACGAAGCCGTCGATCGGGGTCTGCGCGGTATTGCCGCCCGCGACGGTGATGGGGTCGTTTTGGTAATGAAAAATGGTGTTCGGCGCGGAGAACGGCTGGTAGACAAAGTAGTTGGCGCCGCGGCGGTTGATGCCCTGGGCGTTCGCGGTGGTGGGCAAGGTGGCGAGCGCGCGGGGGGCGTTGTAGGTCGTGCCATCCCAGCCGGAAAAGCGGTCGTTGATGAAGGTGGACGCGGACTGGCGGGAGTTGTTGCCGTATTCGCCCTCGACGCGGAGTTCGGCATTGCGCCAGGGCTTCACCGTGGTCGTGAGGAAGGCGGCCTTGCGTTTGTCGAAGTCCTTCATCCGCCAGCTGGACGCGTCGCCCCAGACTCCGGCCGCACGCACCGCAATTTTTTCGGAGAGGGGTTGATTGATGTCGAACGTGGAGCGGTAGTTACGCCAGGAGCCGACGGCGAACTGGAATTGACGCGCGGGGCGATTGGTCTGTGCCCGTTTCGTGGTGGAAGAGCTGATACCGCCGAGCGAGCCGTTGCCAAAGAGGACGGCGTTTGGTCCGCGGCCGAAATCGTAGCGTTCGAGGTTGTAGGAATCGCCGTTGTTGAACTGCGGGAAAAAATTTCTCTGGGGACGTCCACCGCCGGCGCCGCGCACGGTATATTGAATCGGGTTGAAGAAAAAATTCTGCTGGCCGTTGTCCACCGATGCCGTGCTGGAGGTGGTCCATTCGGCGGCGCTTTGCAGATCGGTGAGATTCAGGGCGTCGATAAAATCGCGCGTGATCACCGAGTAGGCGACCGGCGTGTCACGGAGGTCGCTGGCGAGGCGTCCGCCGGCGAGCGAACTCGCGGCAGCGAAGCCGGTGTCCTTGTCGGTGTTTACCTCGAAGGGTGAGAGCTGGATGGTCGCTTTGCTCTCCTTATCGGAGGAGGCAGGGGCGACGGCTTGGGCGTAGCCGAGTGGAGCGGCGGCTAAAGTGAGCGCGCAGAAAAGCGCACGGGTCTGGGCGGGTTGGGTCATGGTGTGGGGCCGCGCGGGATCACGCGGGTTGGGTGTTCGGACGTTACAAGTTTTCAGAGCGCGGACTAGTCCAAAATGAAGTGGACGAAACAAAGCCTACGAGGAGAGAGAGCGTTGGTGAATGGCCCGGCGATGTTTGCGGCCTTTCACGAGCGCGGACTCCAACTAGCCGGCGCGGGCGCAAAGTGGGAAATTAACGGGCAACCTTGGTGTCGCTGAACGCCACCTTGCCCGCCGTATCATGCAGACGGAGGGTGAGCGCGGCGGGAGCCGTGGCGGTGGAGGCCGCTACCGAGCCGGAGAGGAAGCCGCCGAATTTGATGCGAAGGAAACGGTGTTCGGGGCGTGGGGTCTCCTCGCTCCAGCCGCCGGCATGCGAATCGGTCGCGGCGCCCACGCTCCACTCTTCGATTTTCGTGACGGCGTCGCGTGAGACATATTGCCAGTGGCGGTCGCCGGTGATGACGGTGAGATTGGGCTGGCGCGCGAGGAGGGTGCGGATCGTGGTGCCCTCGATCACGTAGCCCTTGTTCGCGTAGTTGTCGTCTTTGCTGGCGCGGTCGGGGCCGACCATGGGCGTGGGCGTGATCACGACGCGGAAGGTGGCGTCGGACGCGGCCAGGGTGCGCTCGAGCCAGGCGATCTGGGTCGCTCCGAGAATGGTGGGGGTCTGGGTGCGGTCGGCTTCGCTGGAACTCCGGTAGTCGCGGCCCTCGAGAAACCAGACTTGAAGGTGCCGGCCCCAGCGCAACGTGCGGTACGGTGGCTCGGACGGGGCCGTCTGCTCGCGGAAGACGCGCAAACCCTCGGCAAACGTGAGATCCGCTGAACGATCCCCGGGGTGCGAATCGTTGGTGAGCGTGTCGTGGTCGTCCTTCATGAAGAAACTCGCGACCTGCCGGTGGAAATCGCGTAGCGTGGGGAAGCCATACATGCGCGCCCAGTGGTAGCGGGCGAGGTCGACATTGACGGCGTGGACGGGGCCGTGATCGTAGTAAACGGCGTCTCCGGTGTTGACCATAAAGTCGGGCTTCAAGGCGAGCATCGACGGGTAAATAGCAAAGCCATCGGGCCGGTCGCGGTCCTCGTATTGCTGGCAACTCATCACGGCGAACGTGGTGGTGGCATTGGAAGAGGCGAGGGGGGCGGTGACGAAGCAGCCGGTGGTCGTGCTCGTGACGCGCGCGTCGGCCCGCGGGCGATCCTCGACGGCGACTTCGTAGCGGGTGCCGGGCGTGAGTTGTGTGAGAGCAAATGTAGCGGTGAAGTCTTGGTGCGAATCAACGTCGCGCCACGGGGTCTCGGTCCATGTTGCGTTGGGTGCGCCGGTGGGGCGATAGCGGACGCGCGTTTGCCCGGGTGCTCCGATGGCGGCACCGCGGATTGAGCCGAGATCGGCGCCCGGAGGGAAAGTAACTGTGGGGCGCGCACGGGAGTAGGTGGCGTTGTCTTTGAGAGGAATTTCTTTCCCGGTGGTCCGATCAATGAGCTGGGTGGTGGGCAACGGACCATCGTCGGCTGCGCGCTCGGCCTCGCGAGTAATGCGCGTCCACACGGTGATGGAGTGGGCGGTGGGCTCGGTGAGCTTGATGCCGGTGGCCTGGTGGGCGTGGGCCGCGGTGGAGAGGGCCGTGGCGAGCGAGAGGAGCACGAGGATGTGGGTGCGATTCATGGTGAGGGGGAGGGAGCGTTGCAGGTAAAGCGCCGACCGACCAGCGTGGCGAGCCACGGCATGGAACGGTCGAAGGCAGCGAGAGCAAGAGGGATGAAGCGGGGCGGCGCGAGGAATTGCCGGTGAAGTACGCGACTATCGACCGCGTGGCGGGTGAAAAGGGGTGTGAAACGAGGGGGAAAAGAGGGGTTCGCACAGATGGAGCCGGTCGAGGAAGGCGCCGACCGCAGTGTGATGGGGGAGGAGACCGGGGCAGATTTCGCCGCCTGCGGGGAGTGCGGCGAGGCCTTGGGCAACGCGGTGGGGTTCGGGCGACGGGATGGGTCCTTGGATCCTCGAATGTACTGTGCGCGTCTTGAGGTGAGGGGTAGATTACGGGCAAGATGCGAGCGGGAAGGGGAGACAGGATTTGTTGGGATCGGACAAAACCCTTGACTCTCCGGCGGGCGTTTGAGTCTTTGGCCGACTTAAATCCATTTTCGACTATGGCCAACACTAAATCTGCCATCAAAGCAGCGCGCAAATCAGCCCGTCTCCAAACCCGCAATCAAGGCGCCAAGACCCGCCTGAAGACGCTTCACAAGAAGCTCAATGCGGCCGTCACCTCCAAGGATGCCACCGCCAGTAAGGCAGCGGCCGTGGCCTACACCTCAGCGATGGATAAGGCCGTCAAGTCGGGCGTCGTTCACAAGAACGCCGCTTCCCGCGCCAAGGCCAAGATCGCGAAAATCGTCTTCGCGAAGTAAGCCGATCAACCGGTCAGGATTTTTTCCGGCGCACCCCGCACTCACCGAGTGGCGGGGTTTTTTTGTTTTAATGGGGAGGAAGGGGGCTGGCGCGAAACCTGATGGTCTGATGCGGGGAGGAGGCGGACGCTGCTTGCGGGCTCGGCCTGCGGGCTCCCATGATCGCAACGCGTGGATTTTCCTGCCCATAACACTCCGATCACCCGGCATTTCCTCTCATGGGAACGTCCGCTATTGGCGCAAGCGGTCGAGTGGCTGGCGGCGGGTTGGGGCGGCGAGACTCCGCTCGATCTGGCGAATCGGTTGGTGGTGGTGCCGACGCGGCAAGCGGGTCGGCGGCTGCGCGAGGCGCTGGCCGAACACGCGAGCCGCCGAGGGCAGGCGGTGTTTCCGCCGCGCGTAGTGATGCCTGATGCCCTGCTGACCCACGGTTTGCCGACGGGCGCGGCGGCGCGGATCGAATCGCTGCTCGCTTGGGTGGCAGTATTGCGGGAAGTGGATTTGGCCGGTTGCCGGGACGTGTTTCCCGTCGATCCACCGGAGCGCAATGCGGCTTGGGCGCTCGCGCTCGGCGCGGAATTTGGGCGGCTGCAAGTGGCGTTGGGCGAGGGCGGCTTGCGGATGGCGGACGTCGTCGGACGGGTGGGCACGGAATGTCCCGAAACGGAGCGCTGGCGTCAGCTCGGCGCGTTGGAGCGTCGCTACGACGAAAAACTGGCGGGGATTGGGCGGTGCGACGAGAAAGCGGTACGGATCGCGGCGGCCGGCGATCCGATTTTGCCGGCGGGAGTGGAGAAAATTGTGGTGCTGGGGACGCCCGATCCGTTGCCCTTGGCGCTGCGCGCGCTGGCGGCGCATGCAGGGAAGGGAGTGCCGGTGGACGTGGTGGTGTACGCGCCGGCAGAGGAGTCAGAAAACTTCGATGGCTGGGGACGGCCGGTGGTGGCGCGGTGGGAGCGGCGATTGATCACGTTGCGCTGCTTTGAGCAGCGGGTACGGGTCTGCGCCAATCCGGCGGCCCAAGCGGAGCACCTGGTGACGGCGGCGCGGAGCTACGCCCGAGCGGAAGGCGTGCTCGGTGTTGGCGTCGCGGATACGGAAGTGCTGCCCCTCGCGGAGCGAGCCCTAGCGCGTGCGGGGATCGTGGCCTTCAATCCCGAAGGTAAGGCGCGAGCGCAGGACGGATTGCACGCGCTCTTGGTGGCTTTGGCGGAGTGGGCGGCCCTGCCGAGTTTCGAGGCAGGGGCAGCGGTGCTGCGCTGTCCGGATGTGCTCGCATGGTTGCGGACGCGGGCGGCGGGGAGATTTTCGGCCGCAGACATGTTGCAGGAACTCGATTCATTACGGGCCAAGCATCTGCCGCCGACGCTTGCTGCGGCGCGGTTGCACGCGGATAGTTTTCCGGTGGCGACGGTCGGGCTGGCCGCGCTGGGGGAATTGCGTGCCGTGCTGACGACCGGGACGTTTCCGGACAATGCGGCGGCGGCGTTGGCGATGATTTTCGGGGCGCGGCGGATTGATCCGGGCGCGGCGCTCGCGGAATCGGCGGTGGCATGGACGGCGACATTGCGCGAGGCGGGACGGGCGCTGGCCGGTTGGGGCGGTGCGGAGCTAACGCTCGCGGAACGGTGGGCCGTGGCACTCGGGGCGTTTGCGGCGGAGGTGAGGACGGCAGAACGACCGGCGGGTGCGCTCGATTTGCTCGGCTGGCTGGAGCTATTGTGGGAGGACGCGCCGCATCTTGTGGTGGCCGGGGTCAACGATGGGAACGTGCCCGAGGCGACCGTGGGCGACGTGTTTTTGCCGGAGGCGTTGCGTGTCAGCCTCGGGCTCAACACCAATGCGGAGCGGTTTGCCCGGGATGCGTATCTGCTGACCGCGCTGGCGGCGTGGCGGCATGGCGACACGGGACGCATTGACGTGTTGCTGGGGAAAACCTCGAACGCGGGCGATCCGCTGCGGCCTTCGCGGCTGCTGTTGCGCTGCGCCGAGGCGGAGCTGCCGCAGAGGGTGGAGCAGCTGTTTCGCAAAGTGGAGGCGTCGCGCCCCAATCTGCCGTGGGCGCGGGCCTGGCCGATGCGGCCCCGGGTGGTCGCGTCACCGAAGAAAATATCCGTGACGGCGCTGCGGGACTGGTTGGCGTGCCCGTTGCGATTTTATCTGCGGCATGGACTGCGCATGGCGCGGGTCGATCCGGCCAAGGATGAACTCGATGCGGGCGACTTCGGGACCCTCGTGCACTCAGCATTGCAGCAGCTTGGCGAAAGCGAGGCGATGCAGGATTGCGTCGACGCGGACCGGATACGGGAATTTTTACTGGAGCAATTCGAACGCGTGGCGCGTTTGCGCTACGGGACGGAGCTGACGCTGCCACTTGTGGTGCAGTTGGAGTCGGCGCGGCAACGTCTGCGCGCGACGGCGGAGGTGGAGGCCCGCGAGCGTGCCGACGGTTGGCGCACGGTGGAGGTCGAGTGGAAATTTTCGTTTCCGCTCGGTGGGCTGACGATCAGTGGAAAGATCGACCGAATCGACCGGCACGTGGATGGGCGCGTGCGCGTGCTCGACTACAAGACGGGCGATACGGTGGTGGAGCCGGACGAGGCGCACGGGCGTGCGGTGCGCCCCGAGGATGACGGGCGGCCGGAGTGGATGCGTTGGGCGGACGCGGAAGGAAAAATCCGCGTGTGGAAGGATCTGCAGCTGCCGATGTATCGGCGGGCAGTCGCGGCCGCGTGGGGTGACGCAGTGTCGTGCGGCTATTTTAACCTGCCGAAGGCGGCGGGTGGGACGGCGGTCATGATGTGGGCGGGATTTTCCCGGGAGCTCCAAGCCTCGGCGGAGCGCTGCGCGGAGGGCGTGGCGACGGCGGTGGTGGCGGGAGAATTTTGGCCGCCCCGCGAAATCTTCGGTCGCGAGGCTGACTGGGATGAGTTTGCGGAGCTGTTTCACCAAGGCGTCGCGGCGAGTGTGGCGCGGGAGGGCAGCGCATGAGTTTGCTAAAACATGAGATGATTTTGGCGTCGGCCGGCTCGGGGAAAACCTATGCGTTGACGAACCGCTTCGTGCAGCTGCTGGCGGGAGGAGCGCCGCCGGAGCGGATCGTGGCGCTGACGTTTACGCGGAAGGCGGCGGGGGAGTTTTTCGACGAAATCCTCAAGAAGCTGGCGCGGGCAGCGGCGTCGGAAGACGCGGCGTATAAGCTGGCGCATGACGTGCACGCGCCGGCGTTGACGACGGCGGATTTTTTGCGGCTGCTGCGGGCTGTCGTGGAGGCGATGCCGCGGTTGAGTCTCGGGACGCTGGACGGATTTTTCGCGCGCGTGGTGCGGAGCTTTCCCTTCGAGCTTGGGTTGACGGGGGAGTTTCAAATCATGGAAGAGGCGGCGGCGCGACGGGAACGGCGGCGGGTGCTGCGGCGGATGTTTGCAGCGGCGGGCGAGCCGGACGCGGCGCAGCGGGAATTCATCGAGGCGTTCAAGCGCGCGACGTTCGGCCTGGAAGAGAAACGACTCGCGCGGTTGCTCGACGAGTTCTTGGACGCGCACGGGCATACTTTCTTGGCGGCGCCGGAGGCGTCGCGTTGGGGACAGGCAGGGGTGATCTGGCCGGACGGATGCCCGGGCCTCGCCGCCGCCGGACGGCGCGTACCGGCAGCGGCAGAACTGCACGCGGCGTTGCCGTGGGAGGCGTTAAACGAAAAACAACGCGCACGTTTGCAGGATTTTTTTACGACGCTGCCGGTGTGGTCACCGGGTGCGCCCCTCCCGGGCCCGGTAAAATATTTGGTGGGAAATAGCCTCAAGATATGGGACGAGCTCAACTCCGGTGCCGAGGGCGTAGAGCTGATGATCGAGCGGAAAAAAGTGACGCTGGAGGCGCGGGCGCGGACCGCGTTGGTCGACCTGGTCGCCGGGATCGCGGGTGCTGAACTCGGGGGGAGTCTGGAGCGGACGCGCGGCCTGTTTGCCGTCTTGCGCGGCTACGAGGTCAATTATCACGAGGCGGTGCGGCGCGCGGGGCGGCTGACGTTTGCGGATGTGCTGCGTCTGTTGTTGCCCGGCACCGACGGGCAGGTGCCGGTGTTGTCGAGCGGAGCCGAGGGCGACGCGCGGCTGTTGATCGACTGGCGGCTCGACGCGAAGTTTGACCACTGGTTGCTGGACGAATTTCAGGACACGAGTTACGCGCAGTGGAGTGTATTGAAGAATCTGATAGACGAGGCGGTGCAGGACCCGGAAGGGCGGCGCAGTTTGTTTTATGTGGGCGACGTGAAGCAGGCGATTTTTGCTTGGCGGGGCGGGGATCCGCGGTTGTTTCGCGAAATCTTCGACCGCTACAACACCGCGGCACCCGGGACCATCCACGAAGGACGGTTGGATGCATCGTATCGCTCGGGGCCGGCGGTGATCGCGATGGTGAATCGGATATTTGGTGACGTCCCGGCGCTGGCGGCGGGCGTCCCGCCGGCGGCATCCGCAGCGTGGGCGCGCGAGTGGCGGGCGCATGTCAGCGCGAAGCCGGAGCTCGGGGGCTGGGCGGAATTGCGTCACGCGGATGACGAGGCCGGGCGCTTTGCGGAGACGTTGAACATTTTGCGGGAGACCCAGGCATTGGCACGCGGGCTGGAAGTCGCGGTGTTGGTACGCAGCAATCAGACGGCGGCGGCGCTCGCGGAATTTTTGCGCCGCGAGGGACCGATCCCAGCGGCAGCAGAGAGCGACCTGCACGTGGCGATGGACAATCCGCTGACGGCTGCGCTGCTGGCGTTGCTGCGGGCCGCGGCGCATCCTGGGGACACGCTCGCGCAGGAGCACGTGAACATGACGCCGCTCGGTGCGTGCTTGCACGAGGCCGGGATCGGGAGCGGCGAGGCGTTGACCGCGCACGTGCTCGGGCAGATCCACGAGCACGGGTTTGCGGGGACGATCGAGGTGTGGTTACGAACGCTCGGACCAGCCATCGACGGTGATGGGTTTAGCGCCGAGCGCGGGCGGCTGTTGGTGGGAGCGGCGGCGGAGTTTGACGAGAGTGGGAGCCGTGATGTCGCGGAGTTTCTGGAGTTCGCGGAACGTTTTACGGTGCGAGATACCGAAGCGGCGGGCGTGGTGCGGGTGATGACGATTCACAAGGCGAAGGGATTGGGTTTCGACCTCGTGATTCTGCCGGACCTCGAGGGTACGACGCTCGCGGCGGCGCGCGAGGGATTGGCGGTACAGCATGCGGCCGACCGGTCGGTGGAATGGGTATTGGCGAAGCCGATGAAGCTATTTGTGGAGCATGACCCCGTCCTCGCGGCGCATTTGGCGGCGAGCGAAGCGGACGCGGCTTATGAGAGCCTGTGTCTGCTCTACGTGGCGCTCACACGCGCGAAGCGGGCGATGTATGTGATCACTGGACACGTTGGCGCGAAGTCCACGTCGCGGAATTTTCCATGGCTTCTGCGCGAAGTGTTGGGGGAAGTTTGGCACGAAGGAGAGGCGCGTTGGTTTGAAGCGGTCGAACTGACCGCGGCGGAGGCCTCGCGCGAAGAGCGGAGCCGGGAGGCGGCGAACGAGTCCCCGATCGCTGAAGGCGGAGTGGATGAGCACACGGTGCAGCGGGTGGTGCGGCGGCCGGCTCGCACGCCCTCGGCGCTGAAGACGGGGGAGGTGAACGGCGCGGCGTTGTTCGCGCTCGCGCGCGGCGGTAGCGCGGTGGAGTTTGGCTCGGCCGTGCATGCGATGTTTGCGGAGATCGAATGGTGGGACCTGAACAGTGGCGGGGAGGGCGCGAAAAAAACAATAGCGACGCTGGAAGAGTCCGGTGAAGCGGGAGCGGAGGCGGCGGGTTGCCTGCGCGCGGCCGCGCTGGCGGGTGTTTGGGCACGACCGAGCGGCGCGGTGGGCGCGGCCGTGTGGCGAGAGCGGGCGTTTGAGGTCGTGCTCGAGGGTGCCTGGGTGACCGGGGTGTTTGATCGTGTGATCGTCGAATGCGACGCCGAGGCGCGTCCGGTGCGGGCGACGGTGTTTGATTTCAAAACGGATCGAGTGGGGCCTGACGACGATTTAGCGACGTCGGCGCAACGCCACGCGGGGCAGCTGGCGGTTTATGGGCGCGTGGTGGCGATGCTCACGGGGATTTCCACGGCGCGGGTCACGTGCCAGGTGGTTTTTACACGTGTGCGCCGACGCGTGGAGGTGGGTTTTTGACGGGGAAAACACGGGCAAAAGCATCGGTGAAAAATTCGGGCTGGACAGCGCGGTGCGCGCGCCGCACGTTTACCGTTTCCATTTATGGGCAATCTCAAAAAGAAACGTCGTCTGAAGATGAACAAGCACAAGCGCCGCAAACGCTTGAAGTCGCATCGGCATAAGAAGCGTTCGTGGCAACAGTAAGTCGCGCGTTTCCGCGCAACCCTGCCGTCTTCGTTGACCGCGTCTCATCGTCCGCCAACCCGTCGCATGTAGCGACGGGTTTTTATCTTGGGCCCAGATTTGAGGTTGCAGTGTTGATTCGAGAGAAGCTTTAAACGTTGTCGTCATCTGTTTTCGTGGCGATGTTCGGCGGGGCGGGGCGAACGGAGACAGTCGGCCTTGGTGGGCGGAAACGGTCGCAGGGTTTGGCGAACCGTCCACGCGGACATCGAGATGATTATTCCGGCGCGCAGGGGCGTCGTTGACGGCACCGGACAAGAGCCGGTGACAGCCGCGACATGACGTCTGGCTCGGACGGCACGCAAGGTCTGCGTCGAGGTGGAAGGACCGCCTTGCTCGGAGCGCCTGGAAATCAGTCGTTCCCGAAGGAAAGGTAGAGGGCATGCAGAACGCGGGTAAATCCGAGTTTTAATCTTGTCATGCCAGAGGGGATTATGAGTTTCTCCTCTGGTTTCACGATTGCTTATCCGAAGGTGACCAAGATTTTTGAAGCGTATGTCTTCCCGGCAAGCTCGACGTAACGAAGACGTCGCCTATCTACCCAAGCATAGTCAACTCCCCCCCGAATATCTTTAGGTCCTATGTTTTTATCCCATGAAACCTAAAGGGTTCTTCGTCGAACTGAACGATCACGCGGTGATGTTGGCGCGAACCTCTTCGCCGGTGGCACCGTTTACCGTTGAAGATATGCGGGAATGCCCGCGGGGCGATGCCGCCGCACTGGAAGAATGTATTCAGCAGATTCAGCCGAAAAAAGCTCCCAGCGGTTACCTGCATGCCTGCGTGGGCATTTATCCGGCAAAGCGCCTCGTACGGCGCCACGCGCTGGAGTTGAAGCGACTCAATGAGCCCGCCTATCTCGCCGAGGTTTGCACGCAACAATTTCGCATCGAGCAGGATAAATATTCGATCTCGATCCTCAATGCAGCGGACGGGGCGGATTACGATCTAGCCAAAGCGACCCAGAAGGAGGTCATCTTCTGCGGGATGCCCGGCGAGGACATTGCCACGGCGCAAAATTTTCTGTTGGAGTCGGGCATCTATCCCGAACGACTTGAGCTCGGCTCCGTCGCGATGCTCGGTGGGGTGGTCGATGGTTTGGCTTTTACGAAGTCGAAGACTCCCACGTTGGTGCTCGAAATCGGCGCGGACACGACGCACTCGTTTATCGTTTCTGCTACGGGGGTGGCCGTCTCTCGCCCGATCCCGCAGGGATTGGATGCGATGGTGCCCATCGTCCAAAAGGAGCTGGGGCTAAAGGACGAGGAGTCGGCGCGAAAACTATTTTACTCAAACACGTTTGATTTCACCGGCATGGGCCCCTTGCTCGTCAAGCGATTGTTCAAGGAGCTCCAATCCTCCATCGGGTTTTATGAAGTGCAGACCGGTCAGTCGGTGGGACAGGTGTTCTGCACGCAGTTGTCGCCCAAGCTCGCGTGGCTTGACGCCGCGATCGCCAGCGCGCTTGGCATCACGAGCCTGACCCTTGATCCTGCGCCGTGGCTTCAGTCGCGGCAGATATCCCTGCCGGAGGCCCTGGCGAAGACCGCCCAAGATATTCGCTGGTTTGGCCTGCTCGGCCTGATGGCGCACTACCACTCCTCCCCGTCCGCCCATGTTGTCGTTCCTGAAGAAAAAAAATGACGCGGGCGCCGCGCCCCTCGTGCCCGCGTGGCATCCGAATTTCCGGAACGCCGAAAATTTACCGGACATCAAGGTCGTGCGCACGGCCTTCTTCGTCAACGGTGCGGCCGTGACCATCGCCCTCGCGTTGGCGATTTTTTGCGGGGTGCAGGAGTGGCAGCTGCACGGGCTCAACCTCCAGATAGCGGACTGGCAAGAGCAGATTGATCGGGACGCACGAGGCAGCGCCAAGGCGGTCACGCTCTACCAGAAGTTCCAGGCGGAGGAGGCAAAAATTATGGAAGTGGACGCGTTTGGTAAGTCCAAACAAGTGGTCTCGGATTTGATCGTGCATCTGGGTCAGACGCTGCCCGCCAATATCGCGCTCGACGGGCTCGATTTGCGCGATAACGGCCTCATGGTCCGCCTGACGGTGCGTGGCACGTCCGACGCTGCCCTCGGCTATGCGACCCACTACCTTGATCAACTCCGGGCGGACAAGAAACTGGCGCAGTTTGATGATTTTTCCATCACCGCCTCGACCCGCAATCCCGCGACGGGTCGCCTCGCGGTTGAGCTATTTTTCCGGCTACGGGCCACGACCGTCAAAAAACCATGAGCAAAGACGAACTTTTGGCCTTCGTTCGCAAGAACCCCATCGGCATCGGCTGCGGCTTGTTGTCATTGGTGGTGGGTGGCTGCGCGTATTACCGCAGCGGCCTGGTGGCCGAGTTCGAGGCCGAGCTCTTACAGAAGTCAATGGAAGGTCGAAAGCTCGCCTCGAACCTCAGGAATGCGAACCAGCTGCAGGAGCACTACGAAGCGTTGGTCGCCGCCAACAAAGTGATCGACGCCCGGCTGGTACGAGCCAGCCAGCTCACGATTAACCTCCGGTATTTCTATAAAATTGAAAGCGAGACCGGAGTGAAGCTCACGACGGACCCGCGTATTTCTCCGCCCGCAGTCAAGAAAGATGCGAAGGCCGCGTTTGTCCCTTTGCCCTGCAATCTCTCGGTGCAGGGGACCCTCCCTCAACTCCTCGGCTTTCTCCGCCGATTGGAAAGCGGCACTCACTACTGTCGGGTGCTCACGTTCTCGCTCGCCGGCTCCGTGGACCGCAATTCACCCCTCAACTTGTCCGTCAGCGTCGAGCTGCTCGGTTTGCCATGAAACTACGATTCGCATTCTTTATCGCCGGTGGCGTGCTAAGTTCCGGTGCCCTTTCCGGTGCAACCGGCAAACCGAATTCAGGTATCGTATCACCGGAGAAACGCCGGGTGGTCGTCGAGTTGGGTCTTCGACTGGCCCGGGTGCCTGAGCCGGCGGCCCTGCCACCAGATTTGCCACACCCGTTTAGTCCGTCAAACTTTGAGCAACCCGATCCCGAGGAGCTGCGCGCGGCGGACGCGGCTCGCGCAAATTCGGCCGGCGGATCGCGGGGCGGAGTCGTGGGATCGGGTGGGGCGCTGGGTCCGGCCGCAGGCGGGCAGGCCCTTCGTCCTCCCTCCGACCGCGAGATTCTGGAAAGTATCGCGCCTAAAATCCGGCCCACCGGCACGATCAAGATGGGCGGCGAAGCTCTCCTCATTTTCGGGAGAAACCATGTCAAAATCGGCAATAAATTTACAGTCGCGGATCCGGCCAGCGGCAAGGACCACGAACTTGAACTGATCGCCATCGATTCCACCGCCTTTACCCTTCGCTTCCGCGACCAGGAAATCACTCGGTCCATCAAATCAGGAAAGTCCCCATGAGTACCCGACCTCTTTCTCCGATCACCGCCATCGCTCTCCTGTTGACTGCGGCCTGGTCCGCCCTCCACGCCCAAGCCCCTGGCGCCCCGCCTCCGACTCCCCCTCCGGCCCAAACCGGGCCGGTGACACTCGAAGCCGGCAAGCTCGCCGACAAGCCCGCTGCTGTCGAAGTGCTTCCAAAATCGGGCGAAGAAGCGGCGAAGGTCGCTGCGGCCAAGGCCAAAGACGCCGCCGGTAAAGATAGCGTGTCGGTGGATTTTCGCGATCAGGACATTCGCGACATCCTCAGCAATGTGGCCGATCTCTTCGAAATCAACTTGGTCATGCCCGAGACCTTGCAGGGAAAGCTGACGATTAAGCTGCGCGACGTCAGCTGGCGCCAGATTTTCACCCATGTCTTGGGCCCGGTGAACTACACCTACGTCGAGGACGGTAACATCATCAAGGTCGTCAGCAACGAAAGCCTCACCCAAGAACCCGTCATCACCGAGGTGTTCTTCATCAACTACGCCCGCGCAGCCGACATTGTCCTCACCATCACCTCCCTCGTGGATGCGGCCGCCGGCGGCAAGATTGTCGTCGACGTTCGCAGCAATAGTTTGGTGATCACCGAACGGCCCACGCGCTTGACTCGGATCAAACCCATTATCGAGCAACTCGACCGGGCTACGGACCAAGTGATGATCGAGACAAAGTTTGTCGAAGTCACCAGTTCCGACGTGAAGAATATCGGTGTCAATTGGTCCTCGTTGGCCAATTACCAACTCAGGGCTGGCAATCTGGCCGGGAACTTTAATCGCGCTCGCACCCAAAGCGAGACCGACGGCAACAACGCCAACCGAGGCAACACTCGCAACGCCACCAACGGTACCAACGCTGGCACCGCCAACGGCACAAGCGGATCCACGAGCAGCGCTGTCACGGGTGGCACCACTGGCACGCAGAGCACAGGTTCCAACACCACTGGAACGGTCACTTCCAGCAACGGCACGCCCACCAATAACTCGACCACGGGCAGCAACGGGACCCTCAGCTCCAGCACGACGACGGGCACGACCACCAGCACCACTGGCGGCACGACCACCTCCACAAGCAACGATACGACCAGCGGTGTCGCGAGCACCGTGACCGACGCGTTTAACGCGTTGTCCTCTCTAGCCAACGGAGGCACCACGAGCAAAGCGCTCTCGGCCGTGTTCTCGGCCAGCGACTTCAGCCTCGTGCTGAGCGCGCTTCAGACGACCACCAGTTCCAAGATCGTCTCCAACCCCACGGTCGTCACCCTCAACAACACCGAAGCGCTCATTAATGTCGGCCGGGAAACGCCCATCCCGAGATATGCCTTCAATCAACAGACGGGCACGTTTGAAGTAAACGGCTTCGACTACAAACCGATCGGTATCATCCTTAGAGTTATTCCGCAGGTGAACGCACGCGGCGACATCAAGCTCACCGTTGAGCCCGAAGTCAGCCAATCCACCGGATCGGTCACCTTTAACGGTGCCAGCCTTCCAGTGGTGGACACTCGCAAAGCGAAGACGCAGGTCTCCCTGAAGGATGGTTTTACTATGGGCATCGGTGGCCTTATCACCACGCAGACGAGCGCCGTCGGCAACCGTGTTCCTGTGCTCGGCTCCATCCCGCTTTTGGGCCGATTTTTTAGGCACGACGATAAGAACGTCCAGCAGGTGAATCTCATCATTTTCATCACGGCTAAGACCATCAGCGCCGCAGGCGGCGCAACGGAGCAGATCTTCGATTCCAGCCGCGTCCGGCAATTGGAGATCACGCGCGAGGACCTGCCGGGTTTCCGCGACGGTTCATCTCCTTTCCTACCCTCCGTCAAACCGGGTGAGTTAAAACCCGGCGAACAAGCGCCCGCCAAGAATTCCTCCGTCCGGCAATAGGACCCAGACGAAAAGAAGTAACCGGCTCGCGCGCCAACCCGCTACTCAGCCCGACCACGAGGTGCCTACCATGAAACCTTTCTTCCGCTTCTTCCTCGGCGCCGCCCTCCCGTTCCTCGCGAGTGTCGCGATTCGAGCAGCCCCCGTCATGACCCCTTCCGGCGTGACCGCGACCGCCGCGTCTGCCGCGCCCGGTGAGGCGATCACTATCTCCGTTTCGGCGACGAATGCCGGTACCGCGACCCCGGCGGACGATATGGTTGCGGGCGGGACGGTGACGGGAACCGTCGTGTTTACCCACCGCGTCACGGGGGCCACGATCTCGACGGACTCCGTCACTTTTTCCACCAAGGCGGTTATCGCGGGCGCCGGCGGTGAGGGCACGTTTACCCGGATATTTACGGTCCCGACCATCACCTCGCAGGCGGGTTCCTACGATGCGAGCGTCATGCTGACTGGAGCTAGCGCGGGCGGCTCGGCCTCGGGTTCCTTCTCTGCCACCAAGGTGCTCACCGTCACGGGCACCCCCGACCTCGCAATCACCGGGCTCACCTATCCGGCCGGCACCGCCTACCGCGGTGGCGACGTGATTCCGATGACGCTCAGCTACACCAATCGTACGCGCAGCATTGGTTTGAACAACGTCCCCTACGTCCCGAGCACCAACGGCAATGCGGCTTCCTTCCGCATCGAGGTCATCCTCTCGAGCAATCCCACCTTTGGCGACGCCGACGATTTTCTGCTGACTGCGCATCAAGTCACCGCTTCGAGCGGTTTCCCGCTCAACGCCAACAACACCAACACCGCGATCGGCTGGAATCAGGTTCTTCCCGGTAACTTCGCCGGTTCCTACTATGTGATGGCCAAGATCGACACTCTGGCCGGTGTCACCGAGACGATTGAAAATGACCTGACTGACAACGGTAACAACATCTACTCCACCCCGGACACCAATGCCGCCCGGATCAGTCTGCTGCCGACGAACTTCCCCACGGTCAACTGGGCCTCCACTGCGGGTAACGGTTACAGCGACAACCCGACGGTCACCTCCGACGGACGCTACACCGCCTATGTCTCCGACTCCACGACGCTCGTCACCGGAGACACCAACTCGGTCCGTGATGTGTTTATCTACGACAACCAGACCGCGACCGCCCGTCGCCTTAGCGTCGCGCAACAGGGCGCACAGTCCAACGGCGCCTCCAACCACCCCGCCATTTCCGCCGTCTCGACCAACGGCACCTACGTGGCCTTCTCCTCCGATGCGACCAATCTTGCCCTCGACGACACCAACGGCTTTTCGGACATCTACATCGTCAATGTCTTCACCGGCGTCATCACCCGCGTGAGCGTGTCGACCGCCGGCGTCCAGAGCAACGGCTCCAACTTCAAACCCGCCATCAGCGTCACCGGTCGCTACGTCGCCTGGGAATCTACCGCCACCAACCTCATCGTCGCCGGCACCTCCGTCGGCGTGACGCATGTTTATCTCCGCGACCGCGACGTGGCGAATTCCGGCACCTACGACACCGCGGGGAATGTTTCGACCGTTCTCATTTCGCAGGCCACCGGCGCCGCCACCCCGGGCAACGGCCACAGCATCCAAGCCACCGTCAGCGCGGATGGCCAGTTTGTCGCCTTCGCTTCGGACGCGACCAACCTCGGCGGTACGGTCGGCGGCGGTTTTCGCAATATCTACCTGCGCGACGTCACGAACTCCACGACGACCCTCGCGTCCTTCGGTACCGCCGCCGCCGCCAGCAACGGGTCCAGCCGCGCTCCCTCGCTCAATCGTAACACGGGGGTGACTACGGGCATCTCCGCCGATGGTCGCCATGTGGCTTTCGGCTCCGAGGCCAGCAATCTCATCACCGCTGGCACCGATACCAATGCCGTGTCCGATATTTTTGTCTACGACCGCGTCGCGCGCGCGATCACCCGCGTCAGCGTCTCCTCCGCCGGTGCCCAGGCCGCCGATCCCTCCGCCACGTCGGCGCAACAACTCGGCAGCATCAACCCCAGTATCAGTGCCACCGGCCGTTACGTCGCCTTCGCCTCGCTCGCCGATAATCTCACGGCGGGTGATAGCAACGGCCAGGCCACCATCACCGACGCCAACGGCGCGATGGACGTCTTCGTGATGGACCGTGACGTGAGCAACAGCGGCACCTTCGATACCGCCGCCAACCTCGCCACCACGATGGTGAGCAAGAACCGCTTCGGCTACCAGACCTCCTCTCTTCTCGGCACCCCCAGTACCGCTGGGTCCGATATTTATCCGGTGATCAGCGCCGACGGTCGCTGGGTCGCGTTCCCCTCGGACGCGGAAAACACCGGGGGCCTCATCCATGGCGCGACCAACCGCACGTCACCCGACTTAAATACCTTCCGCGATGTTTTCCTGCACGACCGCCGGATCAACGCCCTGCCCGCCGCCACGACTCCTCCTGCCGTTGCAGTGACGAGTCCGGTCACCGCCACGACATATCCGGTCAACAGCGCGATCACCCTGATCGGTAGTGCGAGTGCGCCGCTCGGCACGATCGCCAGCGTCCAATTCTTCGTCAACGGCACCAGCCTCGGCATCGACACCAGCTTCCCCTATAATGCTACTTGGACCCCCACCGCGACGGGCAGTTTCTCCCTGAGTGCACTCGTCACCGACTCCTTTAGCAACCAGGCCTCCTCAGCCAATGTGAATATCACGATCGCCGCCGTCAGCCCGACCGCGCCCACGGTCAGTATCACGTCGCCAGCGACCGGTGCCGCCCTGTTCGCCAACGCCCCCACCGCCGTCTCGGCCGCCGCGAGCGATTTCGACGGCACGGTCGCGAGCGTCCAGTTCTTCGCCAACGGCGTATCCATTGGCACGGATACGACCTTTCCCTACAGCGTACAGTTTACACCCGTTGCCACCGGCAACTACACCCTGACGGCCGTGGCGACGGACAATGGTGGCAACCAGACGACCACGACTGGCGCCGGCAATTCCACCGTCAGCGTCACGAACCTGACTGCGCCCACGATTAGCATCACGTCGCCCACCCCGGTCTCGATCAATGCCATCACCACGATCACGGCCACCGCCGCCTCCGGTGGTTCGATTGCCAGTGTTCAGTTTCTCGCCAACGGGACGACTCTCGGCACTCAAACGACGGCTCCGTTTGCGTTTTCTTGGACGCCCACTGCCGCTGGCAGCTACAGCCTCACCGCGGTCGCGACGGACAACTTGGGTTCGCAAACCACCTCGGCCACCATCACCGTCGTCGTCAGCTCCGGCGCCTCGCCGGTCTTCTCTCCGCTGACCCCGATCGTGCCCGCGACAATCTTCGTCAACACGGCGCAAACCATCACGGCGGCGGTGGCTGATGCAGACGGCACCGTCGTGAGCGTCCGGTTTTCCGTCAATGGCACCATCCTCGGGACGGCCATCGCCTTTCCTTATTCCGTCACGTGGACGCCCAAGACCGCCGGTGCCTACACCGTGCTCGCGGTGGCCACCGACAATCTCGGCAACCAGACCACGTCGTCCGCCGCCTCGGTCATGGTCTCGTCCGGCGCCGCCCCGTCGGTCGCGCTGACGTCGCCGAGCAATGGGTCCATCGTCCGCGTCGGCTCGGGGGCCATGCTCGCGGCCACGGCCGCTGATTCGGATGGGACCATCGCCAGCGTGCAGTTCTTCGCCAACGGTCTCTCGATTGGCACGGACACGACCCCGCCTTACTCGGTACAATGGACGCCCACTGCCGAAGGCATCTATCACCTTACCGCGGTCGCCTTGGATAATTCCGGTGCCGTCACCACGTCGGCCACCCTCATGACCTTGGCGATGGGGGCCTCGTCCGGTGGGTCCGATTCGGTTTATACCGGCACCTATGCCGGTGGTGGCGAGCTCGGGCGCTTCGCGGCCATCAGCATTCGCGGGAAAACGGCCGCCTTCATTGGTTTCTCCACCACCACGCCCAATCGCGTTTACTCCTACGACAGTCTGCCTCTCGACCTCGGCGGTGGCTTCTTCCGGCCGGACTCGCTCGGTCGTGGAATCATTTCCGGCTCCGTCAACGACACGGGCGCGTCCGGAACGCTTGATGCCGGTCGGGTGACCTTTATCGGCCCCGTCACCTTCCCGATGGCGAGCGGCAGCGTGGCTGCAGGCTTGTATTCGGGTAATCTCTCTGGGCGGCCGACCAGCTTGGTCAATGCCATCGTCGGCTCCGATAGGGCCATTTTTGTCTACATTACGGATGGCGGGTCCTTCCGCGATGCTGGGGCCGGTGCTCTCAGCAGCACCGGGGCCTTCGCCATTACCACGTCCTCCGGTAATCGGTTCATCGGCCGCGCCGATCCCGTGACCGGGTTCCTAGGCGGCACGCTCACGGGCGGTCCCGGCGGTACGTTCACGGCGGCGCTCGCGTCGGGCGTTTCTTTTAGTGACGGCTTCTTGCGCAACCTCTCGACGCGCGGTCCGGTCGGCACCGGCAACGACGTGCTCGTCGCCGGGTTTGCCGTGAGTGGTAGCCAGCCGAAACGCGTCCTGATTCGCGCGATCGGCCCCACGCTCGCCGTGTTTGGTGTGACCGGTGCATTGGCTCACGCCCGGCTTGAACTCTTTAGTGGCAGCACGTTGATTGGCTCCAATGACAGTTGGGGTGGTGCGGCCAATGTAGTGGCAGCCTCCGCACAAGTCGGCGCGTTCGCTCTGCCGGCGACGAGTTTGGATTCCGCGATCATCGCGACGCTGCCGCCCGGCCCTTATACCGCCCTAGTCAGCGGCGTCGGTGGTCGCAGCGGCCTCGCCCTCGTCGAACTCTACGACCTCGACACCCAGCAGGCTTTCTCGACCCAGAAACTCACCAATGTAGCCACCCGTGCCATGCTCACGACGGCGCAAAACGAGATTATCGCGGGCTTTATGGTGAGCGGATCGATCGCCAAGAAGGTGCTCATCCGTGCCGTCGGCCCGACCTTGGGAGGTGCGCCGTTTAATCTCCCTAATGCCTTGGCCAACCCTATGCTCAGTCTCCTCCGCAGCGACGGTGTGGTGATTCGCGAAAACGATAATTGGGAGATCGGTAATGATGCGGCGTTGATCAACGAAGCCTCCGTGAAGGTGGGTGCCTTTGCGCTCACCGCCGGTGCGAGAGACTCTGCGATTCTCATCAACCTGCCGCCGGGCATCTACTACGCCCAAATCAGCGGAGCGGCCCCCGGCCCCGGCACCGTCCTCGTAGAAGTCTACGAAGTTCCTTAACCCAGCGGCGGCCTGCGGGCCGATATCTGGTGACTCTCCAAGGCCGCATCTTACCCGTGCGGCCTTTTTCGTGGCCGGAGTGTTTCGTTGCCGCCACGCAGCCCGCTACCAGAGCCCGCCCATGAACCCGGCCATGAGTTTTACCCACGATGACCCCCGCGTTTTTCGCGGCGTGCGCGACGAAACACGGTAACAGCGAGCGTTGCGGATTCCACGCCGCGAGCCGTGCGGAGTAGAGCCAGAGCGACGTCGCGAACACCACCCCAGTGCTGAACCAGCCCTTTGCTCCCGGCGTCAGCGCAAACCCTGCGTCATCCCACCGCCACAAAAACGGATGCAGCACTGCAAAGATGACCGACGCCCCGACGGCTGCGGCCCACGTCACGGCGCGTCCCCGGTTTTCCACCACGAGCCAGCCGCGAAAAATCAACTCCTCAATGATCGGCGCCGCCACCACGGAGTAGAGCGCAAACAGCCACGTCATCCGGGACTGTTCCCCCGCGATCCCGAGGGCCGCCTCACCCCAAGTCTCCACCGTGAGAATCGCCAACGCTCCCGTCACCGCGATGATCACCGCCCGCTGCGGAGCGTCGGTTGCGCCCGGCAGTCCCCCTTGATTTGGCGTCTCCGCGCGGGCGGCCCGCCGATCCCCCAGCCACAACGTGCCCACATAAATTCCGGCTGCCGTCATGAACAAAAGCAGAAGGGGATGATTCATTTTTCAAGAGCCTGAGATGCACTTCGTCGGCGTAGTAGGCAGCGAGCCTGCTCGCGCTCGTGGGTGGTCGGACCAGACAATTTGCCCGAAGGGAGGAGCCTGCTTGCAGGCGATTCAGGACGAGGTGCGTCGGCGAAATACCCGATCGCCCGCCAGCAGGCTCCTACAGAAAATCGGTGGGCGTCTGATTTTGAACGCGCCGTGGAATTGAGGCCGAACGCCGACACCGTGTGAAATGCGATCGAGGCCGTCACTTAGCGTCCATCCGGATGCCGTAGTAGTGGCGGCTCCAGAAAGCGTCTTCGCTCCAGCCGTGGACCCGGGGGGACATGAGCCAGGTGCGGGTATTGAGGTAGAGCGGGGCGACCACCGCCTCGCGCAGGAGATGGTCGTCGGCTTGAGCTTGGAGTGTGGCGCGGGCGCCGGGATCGCGGGTCGCCGTGAGGCGGGCGAGGCGTGCGTCGTAGTCCGCGTCCGACCAATGCGGGTAGTTGCCCGGAGCGCCGGTGGTGAATTCGGAGAAGACGGCGGTGGCGTCCGCGACGTCGACGAGGGTGGTGACGAAGGCGATGTCGTAGGTGCCGGCGGCGAGGGCTGAGAGGTGGATTTTAGCCTCGCGGATGGCGATGGTCACTGCGATGCCGAGGTGTTCGCGCCACATCGCTTGCAGGGCCTCAAGGACGGGGACCTGCGAAGGAGACCATGCGGTGAGTTCGCAGCGGGGAAAATTTTTTCCGCCGGGGAAACCGGCCTCTGCCAGGAAGCGCACGGCGAGCGGGGGATCGAGCCGAGGTGCCCAGATCGAAGGCTCGAGCAGGAGGGGCGTATCGATCGTTACGGGACAAAAATTCTTCGCCGGTGTTTGTCCGCCGCGAGTGATGCGTTCGACGATTTTTTGCCGGTCGATCGCGAGCGCGAGCGCGTGGCGGACGCGCGCGTCGTTGAGGGGCGGGCGTTGGGTGTTGAACGAGAGGTAGCGGGTTTCGGCGAGGGGCGCGCGGTGAATTTCGGCGGGGCGGTCGCGTTGGTAGGGTTCAATTTTGGTGAAAGGGACGGACATCGTGACGTCGACCTGGCCGGCGCGGAAGGCGCGTTCCTCGGTGTCGCCGCTGTCGAGGCGGATGAACTGGATCTCGTCGAGCTGCACGGTCGCAGTGGCGCGGTAGCGAGGGTTCTTTTTCACAACAATGCGCTGCTGCTGCCGCCATTCGATGAGCGTAAAGGGGCCGTTGCCGACGAAGTGCCCGGGCTGCGTCCAAGTGCGGCCGTGTTGGGCGACCGCGCGGGAATTGACTGGGAGCCACGGACCGCTGGCGACGTAGTAGGGGAAGCGCGGTGACGGTTGGGCGAGCGTGACGACGAAAGTGAGCGGAGTCGGAGCCGCGAAGCCGACGGTGGAGAAGTCGGTGACTACGCCGGTGAGGAAGGCGCGGGCGTTTTTGACCGCGTCGAAGAGGTGGGCTTTCGGTGCAGCGGTGCCGGGCGCAAGGATACGCCGATACGTGGAGAGAAAATCGGCGGCGGTGACGCGCGAGCCATCGGACCACGTGGCCTCGGGGCGGAGATGAAACGTGTAGATGAGCCCGTCGGCAGAAACGTCGTAGTTCGCCGCCGCCGCCGGGAGCGGGGCCCCGCCGGCGGGATCGGGGATGAGCAGACCTTCGCTGAGCGCGCGTAGGATGAAAAATTCATCGGGGAGAGTGGCGGTCGCGGGATCGAGGTCGGAGGGTTCGTTGCGCTGGGAGATGCGAAGGATTTGAGCGGCGGAGGTGGTTGGAGTGCCGGAGGCGGCGGATTTTTCGGATTTGGAACAGGCGGAAGCGATGGCTGAAAAGAGACACACCACGATGCGAGAAAAAACTTTTAGCCGGCACCACGCGGTGGCGCTCGCGGCTACCCGGATTCCGCGCGTAAGTTGCATGAGGTGGATGCGTTGTGCTGGTTGCAGCGACCCACTACGGTTTGATCGACACGTGGCGGTAGTCGGTGTGGTCCATCGGCGTGGGCTGCCAGCCTTTCACGGCGGGGTGGAGCAGGTAGACGTGGGTGTTGAAATAGATGGGGACGACGGCGGCTGCGTCGAGTACGAGCGACTCCGCTTGCTGGAGCACGGCGGCGCGCTCGGTGCGGTCGGCGATGGTGTTCGCGCGATTGGTTAGGGCGTCATAAGCGGGGTCGGACCAGCCGGTGTGGTTGTTGCCCGAGTCGCTGCGCCACATGTCGAGGTAGGTGGTGGCGTCGAGGTAATCGGCGGTCCAGCTGCCCAAAAGAACTTGGTAATCGCCGGCGCGGCGGTTGGCGAAAACGGTCTTTTTTTCTTGGTTAGCGAGGCGGACTTCCAGGCCGAGCTCGCGGTGCCACATTTGTTGGATAGCTTCGCCGACGATGCGGAGGATCTCGGAATTGTGATAGAGAATTTCGATGGGCGGGAGGCCGGCGCCGCGGGCATGGCCGGCGTCGGCCAAGAGTTGGCGGGCGGCAGCGAGATCGTAAGCGCGGCGGGTGGGTGGCGTGTAACCGACCAGGAGTGGCGAGATGAACGTCGGCGCGGGCAGGCGGCCGCCGGGGAGAATCTTCGCGGCGATGGTGTCGCGGTCGATGGAGAGCGCAAGGGCGCGGCGGATACGGGCGTCTTGAAGGGGGGCTTTGCGGACGTTGAGACGGAAGAAGTAGGTTTCGAGGTAGGGGTCGATGCGGAGATGCGGAGATTTTTCTTTCTGGAGCGGGACGACTTTGGAGAGCGGGAGCGCCCAGGTGATGTGGAGTTGGCCGGCGCGGAAGGCGCGGTCTTCCGCGTCGATGTTGTCGATGGGGTAGAAGTGGATCGCGTTGAGACTGACCTTGGCGCGGTCCCAGTAGGTGGGAGATTTTTCGACGACGACGCGGGTGTTGAGGGACCATTCTTTGAGGACGAAGGGGCCGCTGGAAACGAGGAGGCCGGGGCGGGTCCATTGGGTGCCGCGGTTGAAGGCATTGCCAACGGCGGCGATCGAGCGCATGTGGATGGGGCGCCAAGGGGAGTTGAGGAGGATTTGCAGGAAGTAGGGGGCGGGGTGGGTCAGGGTTGCGACGAGGGTGTGGGCGTCGCGCGCGGTGGCACCGACGGTGGAGAAATCGGTCGTCTGGCCTTTGTTGAACGCTTCGGCGCCGCGCAAAATGTAGAGGAAGTAAGCGTAGTCGGCCGCGAGTGAGGGCGTGAGGATGCGGCGCCAGGATTCCACGCAGTCTTGGGCCGTGAGGGGGTCGCCGTTGGACCATTTCGCGTCGGTGCGGAGGTGAAAGGTGTAGGTGAGGCCGTCGGCGGAAATTTCCCAACGTTCGGCGAGGGCGGGAACCGGGGCGAGCGTGCCGGGCTCGTAACTGATCAGCGGATCGAAGAGGGACTGGATGATCTTCGAGTCGCCGGTGCCGGTGACGGTCTGCGGGTCGAGATCGGAGGGTTCGGAGCCGATGCTGAAGTGGAGGACGCTTTCACGGTTGGCGCGATCCACTGTGGATTCGCGTTTGGCGCAGGAGAGGAGCAGCGGCAGGAGCAGGGCGACGACGAACGCGAGGAGGCGCGACACGGTTGGAGGCGTCATGAACGGGAGAGGAGGGCGACGGCGTGGGCGGCGATGGCGAGGCCGCAGCCGAGGTCGTCGACGCCCTCGTTGGTGGTGGCTTTGAGACCGATCTCGTCAGGGAGAAGTCCGGTTGACCGGGCGAGGGCGGCTTTCATCGCGGCAAGGTGCGGGTAAATCTTCGGTCTCTCGGCGATCACGGAGGCGTCGATGTTGGCAATGCTGAACCCGAGCTTGGTGATCTCGGCGACGACGCGTTGGAGGAGCAACTGTGAGTCGATATTCTTGTAGGCGGGATCCGTATTGGGAAAAAAATGACCGATGTCCGGGAGCCCGGCGGCACCGAGGAGTGCGTCGCAGATGGCGTGCGTCAGGCAGTCCGCGTCGCTGTGGCCCTCGAGGCCGTAGTCGGTGGCGAAGCGCACGCCGCCGAGGATCATGGGGCGATCGGGGACGATGCGGTGGATGTCGTAGCCGTGGCCGATGCGGAAAGAAGCCATGAGCGGTGAGCTTAAGCCGTGGGCTTCGCGAGGAGGAACTCGAGGTAGGCGAGATCGGCGGGGGTCGTGAGTTTCGGATTCGGGAAAGAGTTTTCGAGGAGAGCGACCGGGTGGGCGAGCTGCTCGACGGCCTGGGCATCGTCGGTGATATGGAGGCCGCGGACTTGGACGCGGGTGTAGGCGCGACAGATGAGGTCGCGGGCAAAAACCTGCGGCGTCTCCATGGCCCAGAGGCGCGAGCGTTCGAGGGTGCGGAGGCGGGCGTCGTCGCGGTGTTCTTTAATCGTGTCCGTGACGCGGTGGGCCAGAACGACGGCGTGTTCGCGGCGGACGATCTTGTGGAGCGCGACGAGTTGTTCGGGGCGCACGAGGGGGCGGGCGCAGTCGTGGATGAAGACATGCGCGATGTCGGCCGGAAGCGCCGCGAGGGCGTTCATGACCGAGTCTTGCCGCTCGCGTCCGCCGTGAATGAGCACGGAGGGAGTGGGCGCGTAGGCGGAAAGTTCCATCATCTGGCGTTGGTCGCGGTAAACGATGACGTAGAGGTCAGCGATACCGCTCTGCATGAAGGCGGCCGCGGAATGTGCAAAGACTGGACGCCCGGCGAGGGGGGCGAGGACTTTGTCGACGACGGCACCCGCCATGCGGGAGCCGCTGCCGGCGGCGAGGAAGATGGCGGCGGTGCGGGACATCGTGCGTGGGGTGGAGCGTTGAAAACTGGGGGGTGGAGGGGCCGGGCGATTACGAGATGACGAGCTCGGCGAGAATGGCGCGGGCGGCGGCGGCGGGGTCTGTGGCTTTGAGGATGGGGCGACCGACGACGATGTAGGTGGAGCCGGCGCGGGCGGCTTCGGCGGGAGTCATGACACGTTTTTGATCGTCGCCGCCGGATGCACCCGCTGGGCGGATACCGGGCGTCACGAGGACAATCTCCGGCGGGAGTTGGGCGCGGAGCAGGGGGACTTCGAGCGGGGAGCAGACGAGTCCGCGGAGACCGGCCGAGGCGGCGAGGGCACCGAGGCGGGAGACTTGGGCGTCGGGAGCGACGGAGACGCCGAGCTCGGCGAGGCCGGCCGCGTCCATTGAGGTGAGGACGGTTACGCCGAGGAGTAGGAGGTCGGGTTTCGTTTGTAGCTGCGCGGCGCGGGCGGCGGCCATCATCTCGCGTCCGCCGGCGGTGTGCAGCGTGAGCATGCCGATCGGGAGCGGACCGAGCGACTCGACAGCTTTGGCGACGGTATTGGGGATGTCGTGGAGCTTGAGATCGAGGAAAATGTTGAAGCCCTCGTCGGCGACGGCGCGCACGTAGTCGGGACCGTAGGCAGTGAACATTTGGAGGCCGATCTTCACCCAGCGCACCGAGCCGCGGAGTTGGCGAAGGAGAGGCGCAGCAGTTTCGCGCGTGGGGACATCGAGGGCGAGAATCAGGTCGCAGGGCATGAGAAGATAAAACCACTAAGGAACACTCTTGGACAGTAATCAAAAACCAAAATGGGGATGTCGGGGAGGCGGGCGGGGAGGTCTGATCAGAGGGATTGCTTCGGCGTCGAGCTCCTCGCAATGACAAGAGGGCAATGAGCACGCTATCGATTTTTGCGCCGGCTAAGGTGAATCTCTTCCTCGCGATCACGGGGCGGCGGGCGGACGGATATCACGATCTGGTGTCGGTCGTCGCGCCGGTGGAGTTTGGCGATACCTTGCGGGTGGAGGCCCAGGTCGGCGGAGTTGGGGCGGCTCGATTCGAACTGGAGTGCGACAATGCGGCGGTGCCGGTGGACGAGACAAACCTGGTGTGGAAGGCGGCGCGGGCTTTTGTGGCGGTGACGGGATGGACGGGCGGGGCGAAATTTTTTCTGGAGAAACGCATCCCGATGGGGGCGGGATTGGGCGGGGGGAGCAGTGATGCGGTGGCGGCGTTGTGGGCGTTGAATGGGCTGGCCGGTGGACTGCTCTCGTTAGAACGATTGGTGGAAGTCGCGGCCACGCTCGGTTCGGACTGCCCGCTTTTTTTGGCACGCGCTCCCGTGGTCATGCGCGGGCGCGGGGAGCGCGTGGAACGATTGGCGACTGAGGTGGCGGCCCGTTTGCACGGCCGGCGGGTGTTGCTCTTCAAACCGGGTTTCGGGATTTCGACTCCGTGGGCCTTTGGCCGCATGGCGGCGACGCCGACGAGCTACCTTCCTGCGACGCAAGCGGAGACGCGGCTGGCTGCGTGGATGAACACTCCCGGGGCGAAGGCGGAAGAACTTTTGAGCAACAACATGGCCGACGCGGTCGGTGCAAAATTCATCGCGTTGCCGACCTTGCGGGCGTTGCTGCGGGCGCGGTTTGGGGTGGCGGCCCAGATGAGTGGCAGCGGGAGTGCGTGCTTTGCCTTGTTGGCGGACGATGCTCCGGTTGCCGCGATGACGGCCGCCATTCACGAGGCGTGGGGAGAGACCGCGTTTGTCATGGAAACGCGGATTGCGTAAATCCCGCGTTGACCCGTCAAGCGCAGGGCGCGTTATCGTAGATGGCCGACCGCAGCGTGCACGCTTGCGATTAGTGCGAAATTATTAATGCCCCAGCCCGAAAAAATCGAAGTTACCGTGCAAGGCATCGCCGCCTCGCAGGGCATCGCTTATGGGCAGATCTTTGTTTACATCCAGAGTGACGTCGAAGTGCCCAGCTACCAAGTTGAGCCCGAGAGGCGCCTCGAGGAGGTGTCGCGGTTTGATCGGGCGTTGGTGTCGACCCGGCAGCAGATTGCCAAGATTCAGGGCGAGGTGGAGAAGAACCTCGGCGCTCAGGAGGCCCTTATTTTTGACGCGCATTTGATGGCGCTCGAAGACCCGGCGCTGATCGGTGAGACCATCCGCGTATTCGAGAGCACGGGGCAGAATATTGAGACGTGTTTCAATCAAGTCTCGCAGCGCTACATCCAGGCTTTCGCCAAGTTTGAGGATGAATATCTGCGCGAGCGGGCGAGTGACATCCGCGATGTGGCGCAGCGCGTGTTGCAGAATTTACTCGGTCAGGCGGAGAACTCTTTGAGCCGTCTGGCGGACAAGCGGATCGTAGTCGCGAATGACGTTTCCCCGTCGGATTCGGCGAGCATTGATCGGAGTGCGGCCATTGCGTTAGTGACGGATTCGGGCAGCAAGACGAGTCACGCCGTGATCGTGGCGCGCTCGATGAAAATGCCGGCGGTCGTCGGAGTGCGCAATCTGACCAAGCGTGCCCACAACGGTGATTGGGCAATTGTCGACGGTTACGACGGCGTGGTGATCCTCAACCCGTCGGAGACCACGCTCTTTCGTTACGGAAAAATCCAGGAGAAAAAGAAGTCATTCGAAGCGCGCCTATTGGAGGCGAACCGCGAGTCGGCGGTGACGCTCGATGGCGTCGCCGTTTCACTGATGGCCAACATTGAGAAGGTCGAAGAGGTTGCCCAAGTGAAGGCGTTCGCTGCCGAGGGAGTGGGGCTCTATCGCACGGAGTATCTCTTTCTCAATTCGGACCGTATTCCGACCGAGCAGGAACAGTTTCTCGCCTACCGGGCGGTGGCGCAGGCGATTGCACCGCAGCCGGTGGTGATCCGGACGCTGGATTTGGGCGGAGATAAACCGATGAAGAGCAATCCGGATTTGTTTCCCAAGGAAAACAATCCGTTCATGGGCTTTCGGGCGATTCGGTTCTGCCTGGAAAATCTGGAAATTTTCAAGGATCAGCTGCGGGCGATTTTGCGGGCGAGCGCGTGCGGCAACGTGCGCATCATGTATCCGATGATCAGCGGCAGTGAGGAAATGGTACGCGCCAATACGGTGCTGACGGAATGCATGGCCGAGCTGAAAGCGCGCGATATCGCGTTCGATGCCAAACTGCAGGTCGGCGCCATGATCGAGATTCCGAGTGCGGCGATGACGGCGGACATTTTGGCGAAGGAATGTGTTTTCTTCAGCGTCGGCACGAATGATCTGATTCAATACCTCCTCGCAATCGACCGGGTGAACGAACGGATCGCCCATCTGTATGAACCGACCCATCCGGCGGTGGTGCGCACGCTGAAGCACATTGTGGACGAAGCGCACAAGCGCGCGGTGACGGTGAGTGTGTGCGGTGAGATGGCGGGCGACCCGGTGTTTGCGCCGTTGCTGCTCGGCCTGGGAGTCGACGCGCTCAGCATGTCGCCCGCTTGGCTGCCCTCGGTGAAGTACATGGTGCGGGCCATGACGATGGCGGATGCGCGGGCGTTGGCGGCGGAGGCGCTGACGTTGACATCCCCGAAGGAAATCTATGCTCGCTGCGACGCGTTCTATCGCGCGCGGGTAAAGGTCGAGTGACCGGTTGCGAGGCCAAATGACGGAGAGGACTTCCCTGAAGCGGTAACTTTTTTGTTTCGGGTCTCTCGTTGCGAATCGAGCGGAGCCGACTATGTACAACAGGCGAAACGGGCATGAACACTATTGGATGCAATTTTCACTCGCGGTCATGGGTCTGGGCGGCGGTCGCGTGGGCGGCCTTCTTGCAGGGGGGCTGCGGTAATTTTTTAGTGCCGAAGCACCGGGTTTCGGTGGACGCGATTTGCGCTGCGGGGATTGCCCCGCCGGCCGGCCAGTCGTTTCGGCTCGTGGCGAAAAAATCAATTTTGGTTCAGGGGCAGGTGAATACCGGCGTGATTTCCGCCTGCGTGGGAGCGGCGTTGGCGCACGTCGGGATGTTCGAGGCGCCGGCGATCGCGCCGCCGGATATCATCATCGAAGTGAGTTGCGGTCAGGAGGCTGGGTCCCGCATCGATCCTAGCTCGCGGGAAACGTATTTAGAGCTTTCGGCGCGCCCGAACAGGGCCCGCGCAATGGAGAGCTCACGCGAGCCTGAAATTTGGAACGTGCGCGTTGCGGTCCACGGGTTGGTCGGGCGGATTGAGGCCGCGCTGCCGTTACTGTCGGCCGTGGCGTCGAGCTATACGGCGAAGGATACGCGGTTTTCGACCATGATTGAGGTGCCGCAGAACAACGCGTCGATCACGGCAGTGCGGGAGGCGGCGATGAAGACGCTCGATGCCAAGGGTGCGGTCACGCCGACCGGACCCGCTGCGCCTGCGGCGGCGAAGTAATTCTAAGTTGCGTTCAAGAAGAGCAAAAGAAGGACTTTTGTAGGAGCCTGCCGGCAGGCGATTCAGGACGTAGAATCGCCTGTAAGCAGGCTCCTACCTCCAAGCCAGTTAAGCTCATCTTGAACGCAAATTAAAGTAAGCGTAAGCGTAGCTGATGCGGGCGAAAGTGGTGATCGGGGACCACCGGCCCCCGCTGCCCGGCCCCGGCTACTCAGAGGAGCGGTGTGAGCGGCAATTCTTTCAGGCTCTCGCGGAGGATTTTCATCGCCGCGAGATATTCGCCGGATGTCGCGCCGATTGCGAAAGCGCTGACCACCGAGACGAGGAGAAGCGGACGGTACCGAGTGCGGGCGAACGTGGGCTTCAAGCGAGGCGAGCCAGGAGTTCCTGCGCGCGGGCGAGTTCGGGCTCGGGGATGAAGATCAGGATTTTGGCGCCCTCGGGATTCACGCCGAATTGGAGGCCGGAGAAATCGTTGGAACCGGAGAGGGCAGACTGATCGGTATCGATTTCGAAGGTCACGTGGTGCTCCTCCAGCAGGGCGACGAGGCGGGTGGCTTCGGCGGGGTCGAAGGTGCCGAGCTGGTGGAGAAGGGGTTCTGCGTCGGGCATGGGTCGGTGTTGCGTTGGGTTTTCCCAGTTAAGAGGTCGTCCGATCTAACTCACGAACGCTCGTGCTTTGCTTGCTGTTTAGCGAAGTCAAAATGCGGACTGCGGGGTGTGGTGAGGTTCGTTAGCGGAGCACTTTCAGGCCGCCCGCGAGCAGCGTCTCGAAGTGTGGCTCGGTGGGTTCTTTGGCGACGGCCGTGACCTCCACCTTGGTGAAGCCGGCCTTTTTTAGAAAGGCATGCAGGGCGCTTTCCTTGAAGCCGAGCCAGACGTCCGCGTAGAGCTCACGGGCTTTTTCGAAGGCGTGTTCGTTGAGATCGAGAATGAGGAGCCGGCCGCCGGGGCGAAGAATGCGGTACGCCTCGTTGACCGCGGTCTGCGGATGTTGGGCGTGATGGAGTGCCTGACTAAGAATCGCGAGGTCCACCGACTTGTCGGCGAGCGGGACGGTCTCGATATCGCCCAGCCGGTAAGTGAGATTGAGGAGGCCGTTTTTCTTCGCGAGTTCGGTGCCGACTTCGACCATGCGAGGGGAATTGTCGATGCACCAGACGGAGCGGGCGCGATGGGCGAGGAGTTGGGAAACCAGACCCTCGCCGGCACCGAGGTCGGCGATGTCGATCGCTGGGGTGAGGCGCAGGGCGAGGTGACCGATGGCTTCCCATGAGCGACCGGGGCAGTGGTTTTTGCCGAGCCGACCGGCGATAAGGTTGAAATATTGTTCCTGCGTGCGCCGGCGTTTTTGGAGGATGCGCTCGAGGTTGTCGCGGTCCTCACCGACGACGGGGAGGTCGGCCACGGATTCAATGGCGGTGCGGAGCAGCGCGAGGGTTTTTTGGGCGACGCTGATGCGGAGCGAGTAGAAGGCGTTTTTTCCCTCGCGGCGATCGGTGACGAGATTGACCTGCCGCAGCAACGCGAGCTGCGAGGAGATGCGGGACTGACCCATGCCGAGGATTTCTTGGAGTTCGGCGACGGAGAGCTCCTCGCGAGAAACGAGGGCGAGCAAACGCAGCCGGGTAGGATCGGAGAGAGTTTTGAGGATGTCCCAAGAAGCGTTCACGCGGGTAAAAGATGGGGCGTGGCGAAGAGAAATGCAATTTTGGAGACGAGCCCGGACTCTTTAACCACGGATGGGAAGCCGTGCGTCGGAGAGGACCTGAGCGGTCTTGCCAGTGGCCAGACGCCAAGGCCGGCAAGGCTATGGGCTTACGACAAGGTTTAGGGCGCGTTGGTCGCGGTGGGTGCCGAGGGCGGCGGTGAAACTGGGAATGAGCCACCGGGCGAGACGGAGGGAGCTGTCGGCGGTTGGGAAAGCGCCGCTCCGTGGGGAGGCGGGTCGCGTGGCGGTAATAAAAAACCCGCCTTGGTTAGGAGGGCGGGTTGAGGCTGAGGGTAGCGACCGAGGGCGGTCACGCGCTCCGCGGGATTAATTTTGGTCGGCGTAGCGGGCGATGCTGACGATGGTATAATCATCGTCGGAGGAACCGGTCTTCACCTTGACGGTGTTGCCGACTTTCTTGCCGACGAGGGCAGCGCCCAGGGCGGTCTTATAGGAGATAATGTTATTGTCGGGATCGCCGTCCCAGGCACCGAGAATGGTGTAGGTGGTGAGCTTGCCGCTGGCCTTGACCTGGACGATGGTGCCGGCGCCGACTTGTTCGGTCGTGGCTTCCTTGAAATTGCTTACGCGGGCGCGGCCGAGCTCTTTCTCGAGGTTTGTCTTTTGGGCCATGAGGACCTGCTGATCCTGTTTGGCCATCTTGTATTCGGAGTTCTCCTTAAGGTCGCCGTGTTCGCGGGCGGTGGCGATGGCCTTGGAGTTTTCTGGGATTTTTTTGGAGACGATGGTCTCGTATTCGTCGCGCTTGCGCTCGAAAGAACCTTTGGAAACGAGGAGCTGCTCCTCTTTGCTCTCGGCATCCTTGGCGACCAAGGATTGGATTTTCGGGAAGAGTTTGATGAAGCGGGCGAGCAGGGACTTCTTGGTGAGTTCCTCGAAGCCTTGGTTGAGCATGAGGGTGTTAGCGAGGTCGCGAGCCGTCTCAGGGTCGGCGGTCGAAAGGAGATCCGAGATCAGGTCGGTGTCTTCGGACAGGATATCGCCGAGCGGAATGCGGCGGGCGCTGGCGGCTTGGAGTGCCTCGTAGTCTATGGCGAAGAAGATGGAGCTGAGCAGGCGCGGCGTGATGAGGTCGTTGAGCAGCTTGGCGAATTTCTTCGAGTGGCGGTTCTTGACGATCCAGAGGAGGACGGGGGCGCGGAGATTTTGCTCGGTCTGCCAGCGGGTGAGCGTGGCGGCGAGTTCGGCGGAGTGACCATGTTCCACCAAGAAATTGATGCACTCGGTGGTGAACTTGCCCTGGGAAGTCTTCAACAGGGTGAAGAGAATGTCCCGGCTCTCGATGGGGTGGGTCGCGTCGACGAGTTCGAGGAAGCGGGATTGGAAATGGACCGGGATGTTTTCCGCGATCGTGGGCAGGTCGCGAACGGTGGCGACGAGGGAAGCTTGCGTGGGCTCAAAAGCCACTTCGCTACCGGTGTAGGTGGCGAGGTCATCACGCACCACGGCACCGTAGAGGCGCTCGGAGGCGTCCAGCTGATTGGAGTCTTTGACGGCGTCGGCGACGCCTTTGAGCACGGATGAAAGGTCGGCTTTGATGTCCCGTTTACCGGTGGCCTCCATCATCTCCTCGGCGAGTACGATGCGGCGACGGGCGGAGCGGGTGCTGGTGAATTGCTCGAGCAATTCATCCTCGGCGGACACGGGGACGTCACGGACGACGTAGCACTCGGTCTTCTTTTCCGGCACCGAGACGCGGGGATCTTTGGCGACGGCCTTCTTGGCGACGGACCACCATTTCTTGAATTTGTCTTCGCCCACGACCTGCGCGAGGGTGATTTCCATTTCGATGACGGTCGCGGCGTTATTCGGGTAGGCTTGGAGGGCCTCGACGACGAGCTGGGCGGGGTTGTCCGCGATGAGCTCGGCGATTTTCTTGGGCTCGGTCTCCTTACGGACGAGCAGGTGATTGGCGGGCAACACCTCCATCGTGGTGATGCAGAACGCCGGGTCCATGGGGTGCTTTTTCTTGTCCCTAAAGTCGATGAGCAGGCGCTGGGAGGCGTCGTGATAGCTCTTGATTTGGCCGAAACCCCAACTGCGGTGGACGACGTAGGAACCGGGCTCCATGGCCTCAAGTTTGGATTTGACCGCCTTGAGGGACGGGATTTTCGAGATGAGTGCGGAGACGGCTTCAGAATTCATGGTTGCGTGTAGTCGAACGTGAACCGGAGAGTTAAGCGGACAATGACTAGCCTTGTCAAACTGTGTGTCGAATCGATGGCGCAATGCCATATTTTAACCCGAGGGGGTCGCTCATGAGCACTCCTTCTCACTCTGCGCAGGCAGCTGGAGGCGCGGGTCGCCCGGGCGGCTGGCTGGCGGCCGTCAACCTGATTGCACGCTGGTTGGAGCGTCGGGAACGCCTCGATGCGCTGTTCGACACGCTGCCGGCGGGTCTCGTCGGAGCAGAGCGCGCGCGCTGCCAACATTTGGTTTTTGGCGTCGTGCGACATTTCGGGCGGTTGGAGTCGGCGCTCGGACGGCTGATCGCGCATCCCCCGCGGTTTTCGACGCGAGCGGTGCTGTTTGTAGCTGGGTTTGAATTAATCGAATCCGAGGGCACGCCTGAGGCCGAGGGAATCGCGGCCAAGGTGGTTCACCACGCGGTCGAGCAGACGAAGACGCTGGCCAGCGCGGCGGAGGCGCGGTTGGTCAATGCGGTGGTGCGCAAGCTCATCCTCGCGCTCGCGGGAGCGGCTCCGCCCAAGGGCGTGGCGGCGACGGCGGCGGATCTGGCGGAGTATTTTTCCCATCCGGAGTGGCTCGTGCGGATGTGGATCGCACAGTTTGGCGCGGAGGCTACGCGGTCGCTCTTAGAGTGGAATCAACAACCGGCCACGGTGTATGCGCGTTGGCGTGCGACGGAAGAGCCGGTGCCGGATTTCCTCAAGCCGACCGCGTGGGCCGGGTTTTTCGAGGTGGAGTCGGGCAAGTGGACGAAAGTCGAGCCGCTCCTCCGCAGCGGAAAGCTTTATCTCCAAGATCCCGGTACGCGGCTCGCCGTCGATTTGCTGGCACCGCAAGCGGGCGAAACGGTGTTGGATGTTTGCGCTGCCCCGGGCGGCAAGAGTCTCGTAATCGGGGACACGATCAAGACCGGGAAGGTGGTAGCGATGGATCTGCCCGGTGCGCGGATCGATCGGCTGAAGGCAAATCTCGCGCGGGCGAACGGGGTCGAAGTGGCGCTGGTGCAGGTCGACGTGTTGCTGGAGCCGGTGATGGCGCTGCGCGAACACAAGCTGCCCGAGAGTTTTTCAGCGGTGTTGATCGACGTACCGTGTTCGAATACCGGGGTGATGCGGCATCGCGCGGATGTGAAGTGGCGCTTGCAGGAGGGTGATTTTAAGAAGCACCCGAAGCAGCAACTGGCGCTTTTGCATGCGGCGGCGCGGTTGGTGGCGCCGGGTGGCCGGCTCGTTTATTCGACGTGCAGCGTTGATGGCGCCGAGAACGACCGCGTCGTCGCGGAGTTTTTCAACAGTCGAGCCGGTGGGCCTTTCAAATTGGAGTCGAAGGTCCAGAGTTTGCCGTGGGTGACGGGCCATGACGGTGCGGCGGCGTTTTTGTTGCGGCGGAGCTGAACGGATCCCGAGGCGTGGGACGAGGAATGGTTCCCATTCTCGAGGTCGTTCTCGGTTTCTTTGAAGCGAGAGAACGAGAAAGATTTCGGGAACGAGAACGGTCTCCAGCAGATACGACGGGCGATTTCAAGGCACGAGGTCAAAGACCGGGACGTCTTTGACCTTCTCGTGGACGCCCTCGAGAAAACGCAACGAAACTTGCTGCGCCGTCGTGAGGAGCTTTTCGTAGCGGTTGAGATCCCATTTCGCAACGGGTTCGCCGTTGAGATGAGTGACGAGATCGCCGAGTTTGATCTCTGCCGCGTCGGCCGGCGAGTCGGGCACGACTCCGGCGATGCGCCAGTAAGCGGGGGTCTTGTTGAAACTTACGCCCGCGCTGCGACGGGGTGGAGCGACGATGGTGTCGTGGGTGTCACGATGAAAATAAACGCGGTCGTGTTCCTGGTCGAAGGTGACGGAGAAGTTTCTGAGAATCTCGCCGCCGAGGGCAGAGAGTTCGTCGGTGAGGTCGACGATGGGGCGGGCGAGGCGGTGGCCGCCAATGGTGAGCGTTTCGGCGAGGCGGCCGATTTGCTGGGGGCGTTCGCCCGTGAGCGTGCCGACGGTGGCGCCCGCGCGGGGAGCCGCGGCAAAAGGGGGATTGAGGCCGATGGGGTTGAGGCTCAGAGGTGCGTCGCTGCCGGAGTCGATGAGGGCGACAAAGGTGCGGTCACCGAGGCGGACCGAGATGAGCGGGGTCTTGCTCGCGTCGTGGAGGGGGATGGCGGTGCCGGGGATGGCCGCGAGGCTGCGGGTCGATTGGAGGAGGACGCGGGCGCGGGGGTAATCGAGTGTCAGCAGGGTTTCGCGGAAAAGCGGGAAGCCGAGGATACCATCGATCTTCACGCCGAGGTGAGCGGAGAGCGCGGTGCAGTCGTAGATGAGCGCGAAGACATCGTCGAAGCGGGCTTGGCCGAGTTCGAGTTGGCGCAGTGTCGTGGGGGCCAGTTCAGTGGTTTGGCCGTCGGCCGAAAGGACGCGGACGCGCGGGGCGTCGGCGGGCGGGGCGTCTTTGGAGGCGTTGCGTTTGGCGAGTGCGGGCGTGACGAGGGTGACCGAGGAACCGGTGTCGACAAGAAACTGATACGGGCCAAAGCGGTCCGCCCTCGCTTCCACGATGAGGAAGTTGCCGAGGGCCTTGGTGGGGACGATGACGAGTTTCGCGCCGAGGGAGGTGCGGCCGGGGCGCGGTGGAGTGCGGCGAAACGGCGACGGCAGCGCGTCGAGGGAAGCGCAGCCTTCGAGGAGCAGCAGCGCGGTGCACGCAGCGAGCAACAGAAGGGACCGCTTCATGATTACTTTACTGGTTGGGGGAGACGCTTGCTCAGGACCCAGGCGACGGCGGACAAGATGGCGGCGGAGACGAAGAGTGCGCGGGAGCCGAACATCCAAAATACCGTGCCGGCCAGAATCGGAGTGATGGCCCGCGAGAGCGAGCCGAGGGAGCGGAAGATCCCGAGGATGCGCCCCTGTTCGGCGGCGGAGGCGTAGAGGGAAATGAGGCCGGTGCTGGCGGGATTTACGAGGCCGGAACCGAGCGCGAGCAGCGCGAGACCGACGTAGAGCAACCAGGGTTGCAGCGCGAAGCCGATGACCACTAGACCGAGGGCGGATGCGAGCAGACCGGTCGAGAGGACCTTGGTTTCGGGCCGCGTCTTGAGGAGTTTTCGCACGAGCCAGCCCTGGGTGACGATGGCACACAGGCCAAGAAAACCGAGGAGGTAGCCGTTTTGACGCGCGGTGTAACCGAAGCGTTCAGCGGCGAGAAAGGTCAGTGACGTCTCCATGGTGACGAAGGCGAGGGAGAAGATAAACGCGACGGCGTTGGCGCGACGCATCGCGGGATCGTCGAGGAGGAAAATGGCGCGGAGTGGATTTTTTGTGCGCGGCTCATGGGCCTCGGCGCGCGTGGCCGCGGTGAGGGTCTCGGTGAAGCGCAGGGAAATCCAAATCAAGTTCACGAGGCACAGCACGAAGGCGATGAGCGCGGGGACGGTGAAAGGGTTTACGCCGAAGCGGGCGAGGTGCGGGTAATCGTGGAGGAGATTGATATGGGCGGTGAAGGCACCGATCGTCGGACCGGTGACGAGGCCTAGGCCGAAGGCGGTGCCCACGAGGCCCATGGCTTTGGAGCGTTCGGTGCGCGAGGTGACGTCGGCGACCGCCGCGGTGGCGACGGAGAGGTTGCCGCTAAACGCTCCGCTCACGAGCCGCGAGAGAAGAAACATCCAGAACGAGCCGCTGAGCATCCACACGAGGTAGCCAAGAGCGGTGCCGGCGACGGTCCAGCGGAGCACACCGCGGCGGCCGAGGCGGTCACTGAGCCCGCCCCAAAACGGTGCGAAGATGAATTGGAGGATGGAAAAAATGGAGCTGACGACGCCGCCGAACAGGACGGCGGCGAAATTGCTGTCTTTACCCAGTGCGCGGGCGATGGCGTCGAGTTGCGACAGGAGCCAGCCGAGGACGCCGCCGTGACCCTCGAGGCCGAGGTAGTGGGTGAGGAGGTCGGGCCCGAGCGGGAAGATAATTGAGAAGCCGATTAGATCGATGTAGAGCGTGAGAAAGATGACGCCGAGGGAGAGCTTGCGTGCAGGGGCTGGTGCGGGCGAAGCGGCGGGTGCGGCGATGGTGGTGGACACAGGGGAGCGGGAGGCGGCGAGAAGGAGTGAGGCGGAGAAACAAAGACGGTGGGCACCGGGACGCCAAGGCGTAATTGGAAGTTCGTGAGGAGACGCTCAGGAAAGAAAGGAATGCGTGCTTGAGCTGATGCGGTTCGCTCCGATGGTGCGCAGTCATACCAACGTCTCGTGATATTTGGACGATAGTCGAAACACCACTCGCTCATGCTCGCAGCTATCAGCAGTTATAAACTCAAATGACGTTGGTATCAGGAAGCTGCAGTGTTCTCCCGAGGACCGTCGCCGATTATCTTGCCTTCGAGGAGTCGGGTGCGGTGTCGCGCAGGCGATGACCAAGGCCGAGATTTACGAAGGGGTCGTCTGAACGCCTCCGGAAATCCGGCGAAAATATTTTGTGTCCGCAACCCGCCGACGCGGCCGCTGGAGGGAGCGAAAATAAAAAAGCCGTGCGGTGAGGCACGGCTTCGACGTTCGCGGTGAAGTGGCTCAGAGCACGTAGGGCAACGGGCGACGCGCGGTGATCGCGGCGACGCGATGTTTGACGGCGGCGAGAGCGTCGGCCTCACCGGCAGTCGCGGCGGCGGCGAGCACGGTATCGATACAGGCGGCGATTTCTTCCATCTCGGACTCGACGAACCCACGGGTAGTGATCGCGGGAGTGCCGAGGCGGATACCGGAGGCTTGGAAGGGCGAACGCGTCTCGAAGGGGACCGTGTTTTTGTTGCAGGTGATGTGGGCGCGATCGAGCGTCTCTTGGGCAACCTTCGCCGTGAGCTCGGGGAACTTGGTGCGGAGGTCGACGAGGAAGAGGTGGTTGTCGGTGCC
>SXGR01460103.1_pt1 | contig 39242 bp, 34 predicted proteins | sample 3174711 | NCBI WGS metagenome assembly SXGR01 (sample SAMN11356860, study PRJNA531348) | freshwater metagenome | isolation source: freshwater sample F1-60 | place: China: Fuxian Lake, Yuxi | collected 2017-12-25
GGAAACCGCCAAGGGTTATCTCAAACACGAACGCGAGACCCTCGAAGCGGTCATCGCCGCACGCAATCAGGCACTTACCGGCCTGAAAAAAGCATCACAAAATCCGGGTGATGCGACAGCGATGAAGGAACTCGGTGCTGCGGAAAGCATGCTCGGTAGTGCCTTAGGAAGGATGAACGTCGTGGTCGAGGCCTATCCAGACCTCAAAGCCAACGCCAACATGATGCAGCTCTCGGAAGAGCTGACCTCCACGGAAAACAAGGTCTCCTTCGCTCGCCACGCGTACCACGACCAAGTGACGGAGTACAACACTTACAAGCAGACCTTCCCTCCGGTGATTTTCGCGGGGATGTTTGGTCACCGTGCCGATGCGGAACTGCTCGAGTACGAAGACCGTGCGGCCATGCAGGCGGCGCCGAAGGTTTCCTTCTGAACTGACGGGATTCTTCCGTGGACTTCTTCAAGGCTCAGGATGCCGCGAGGCGACGTACCTGGCAGCTGGGCCTCCTCTTCGCCGCTGCTGTTTTCACGCTCGTTGTCTTGACCAATCTGCTGATCGCAGCGACGTTTTTTCTCAGCGGAAGTCAGGTTGCGGTGACCGACACCGAATCGTCGCTGACGCTGCTGAGCGCAATGCCCACCGAACTCTGGGGCTGGATCTCATTCGGCGTAATTGGCATCGTCGGCGTGGCCACGCTGTACAAGTATCTGCGTTTACGGGGTGGTGGTCGGGTCGTCGCTGAGTCCTTTGGTGGCCGCCTGCTGACCCGCGAGCAGGCGGACTTCAAAGAGACACGACTACTCAACGTGGTTGAAGAAATGGCCATCGCGTCGGGTACGCCGGTGCCGCCGGTGTATTTGCTCGATGAACCCGGGATCAACGCGTTCGCCGCAGGCCACTCCATTGAAGACGCTGTGGTGGGTGTAAACCGAGGGGCACTCGACACCCTCAGTCGCGAAGAACTGCAAGGCGTCATCGCCCACGAGTTCAGTCACATCCTCAATGGCGACATGAAGCTGAATCTCCGCCTTATCGCAATTCTTCACGGCATACTCTTCATCGGGCTGATTGGACGGGTGATCGCACGACAAAGCGGCAACAGCCGCAAGAATGGTCTCGCCGGGGTAGCGTTCGGCGTCGGTCTCATCGCGATCGGTTACGGCGGCACATTCTTCGGCAACATGATCAAGGCGGCCGTGAGCCGGCAGCGAGAATTTCTTGCCGATGCCTCCGCGGTTCAATTTACCCGCAACCCTGAAGGTATTTCTGGTGCACTGGAGAAGATCGGAGGATTCCTCCCCGGTTCAACGGTCAACAATTCACAAGCTCACGAAGCCAGTCACCTCTTCTTTGACCAGGTCGGTGTACGCAAGTTTTTCTCCGGCCTCTTCGCAACACATCCACCCCTCGAGGTTCGCATACGCAGCATTGAGCCCCGCTGGGATGGCAAGTTCCCTGCAACGGCACCCTTGCCCGACAGGATGTTTGAGACCTTTGAAAACGCAGGTATCAGCTCGATGGCGCCACGCGCAGCACCCTCTTCGGCAGCGAAAGAAGGCATCGTTGAAGCAGTAGGCAATCCCGATGCGAAAGACCTCGCCCGGGCGCAGATGATGGTGAAGCTTGCCGGCAAGGCTTTGACACAAGCCACGCAAGAAGGATTTTCGGCAACCGCTCTGATGTACGCGATGCTGTTGTCCCACCACGACACCATTCGCAAACAACAGCTCAATGCCATGGCATCAACAGCAGGTGCGCGAATTGCGGATGAGACGGTACGACTCTACGACCTCATTAAAACGGTAGAACCCGACCAAAAAACCGTTTTGCTCGCCATGTCGATCCCGGCGCTGAAAACCCAATCGGCCATGCAGTATCGTGCGTTCCAGCAACAGGTCGCTGCGCTCGTCAACCGCGATACACGTATTGACCTGTTTGAGTGGTTGACTTGTGTGACCCTGATGAAGGACCTGACACCGCACTTCACAGGCGTCCCCTCGCAGGGCGCAGGCCACACCCAAATCAAGGCAGTGGAACTTGAACTACTCAACGTCCTTGCTTCTCTTGCCAGCACCGCTGAAGCAGAGCCCACTGCTCGCAGGGATCTCGTGGAAAGGTCCATTGCCGCGCTCGGGCTCAAGTTGCCTTCACGCCCACTCCCAGAGCCCGACTTCGCCACCATCAACGCTTCACTGACAAAACTACGCGCGCGCGCTCCGCTGCAAAAGCCGCGGGTGCTCAAAGCCATCGTCGCCGCACTGGGCGCGAAAGACGGCATCAACCCTATGGAGAACGCTTTGATTCACCTTCTAGCCGGTGCACTCGACTGTCCGGTGCCGGTCCAGTTCGCCGGTGGTACCGCCACGAATGCGTAGACAGCTCGCATCACTCGACCTCGGCTCCAACAGTTTTCATCTGCTCGTCGTCAATGAACGCGACGGGCACATTCAGGTCGTCGACAAATATCGGGAGATGGTGCGGCTCGTTGCGGGTCTAGGTTCCGACGGCAACCTCGATCAGGAAACTGAAACCAAGGCGCTCGACTGTCTTGAGCGATTGGCAGAGCGGCTCCGGGGCCTGAAGGAAGAAAACGTTCGCATCGTTGGCACCAGTGCCTTGCGTCAAGCCAAAAACTCAGCACGGTTTATCGAAAAAGCGCAGCGCATTCTCGGTCATCCCGTCGAACTCATCGGGGGCCGTGAAGAAGCGCGTCTCATCTATCTCGGTGTCTCCCACAGCCTCGAAGACAACAACGACCGCCGACTGGTGATCGATATCGGTGGAGGCAGCACCGAGCTCATTATCGGTCGCCACTTCGGGCCCGAAGTGATGGAGAGCGTGCACATGGGTTGTGTCGCCATGTCAATCCGCTGTTTTCCCGGCGGAAAGATCGGGCGTCGCAGCTTTGAGCATGCGGTGTACCTCGGTCGTCAGGAACTCGAACCTGTCAGCCTGCACTTTCAGCCAGAAAACTGGGAGACGGCTATAGGTGCTTCGGGCAGTGTGCTCGCCATTGAAGAAGTCCTGTCCGGGAACGGTTATCCCGCTGGCGTTATCACCGCTGAAGGACTGGAGTGGCTGATCAGCTATCTCATCGAAGCAAAACAGATTGAACTCGTTAATCTGCCGCAACTTTCTGAAGAGCGTGCACCGGTATTTTGTGGAGGTGTCGCGATTCTCGCTGCTGTATTTGCGGAACTCAATGTTGACTACATGCATGCCTCCACTGGCGCGCTCCGCGAAGGATTGATCTACGACCTGCTCGGTCGTGTACATCAAGCGGATATCCGGGAAGCGACTGTCGCCAGTTTACGCAGTCGATATCACGTCGAGCCGGCCCACACCGACCGTGTCCGCGATCTTGTAATGATCTTGCATGCCCAGGTTGCCAAAGTATGGAAGATCGCTGACGAAGAAGACGCTGCGCTGCTCCGCTGGGCGGGTGATCTTCATGAAATCGGCATGGACATCTCCCACAGCCAATACCACAAACACGGCGGTTATTTGCTGCTGAGTATGGACATGCTCGGTTTTTCGCGCCGCGATCAATCGCGTCTCGCCACACTCGTCCGATCCCACCGTCGAAAAGTGCCCATGGATCTCTTCACCGGGGAAGATGCAGAGGCGCTCCTCAGACTGACGGTTCTGTTGCGCCTCGCGGTTGTGCTACGCCGTTCCCGTAATAACGATGTGGTCCCCGACATTCAGCTCAAGACCCACGGTGACGTGCTGCAGATCAAACTGTCCGGTGCGTGGCTCAACGAACATCCGCTGACACGTCTGGACCTCGAACAAGAAACTGAATTTCTGACACACACGCCGATTTCGTTGAAGGTCGTCGAGGTCTGACACGTGAAGGACGAGATTTACCGGAGCCCAAACCCCCATCTGGTTGATTTCGCGTTTGATGATCGTGTCGCCCAGGTTTTTCCGGACATGATCCGGCGCAGCGTACCAGGATACGAACTCGTGGTGCCTATGACCGGGCTCATCGCTGCGCGGCATCTGCGTGGGGGAGATCGTCTTTATGACCTGGGTTGTTCGCTGGGGGCGACGACGACAGCGGTACTGGCGGGTCTCGGGACCACACAAAGCCACATCGTCGCCGTGGATCAATCCAACGCCATGGTCACAAAGGCACGAACGTTGGTGACCGATACACGCGTTGATTTCGTTGAAGCTGATGTGCGCGATTTCGATTTCGGACCGGCGCGCGTGGTGCTCTCCAATTGGCTGCTGCAGTTCATTCCGCCGTCTGATCGCCTGCTACTGTTGCAACGTATCGCTAAAGCGTTAGGCAGCGGCGGAATGTTGTTGCTATCGGAGAAAATTCGGTCCGAAGATCCGGCCATCCAAACATTCATGGACGAAACCCACCACGCCTTCAAAGCGGCCAACGGTTACTCGGATATCGAGATTCAGCAGAAGCGCGCCGCCATTGAAAACGTCATGATCGTGGACTCCGAAGAAATTCATCTCAAGCGGCTTCGTGAAGCCGGATTCAAAGAGGTTACCGTCTGGTTCCGTTGCCTCAATTGGTTGTCACTGATCGCGCGAACGTGAACTTCGACGCACAACTCTCGAACGAACTTGGACGTTTCGCCGCGAACTTTCCCGAGTGGGCCGACGTCAGGCCTGGGCTACCGGCAAAGTTCTCTGTCGAAGCACACGGAGATGCGGCACAGTGGCGCGAAGCGATTGAGGACCTGGAGGAGCCACACCTTCGCGAATCGTCACTGCGTCGCTTGATGCCGTGGCGCAAGGGTCCATGGACATTCGGTGAAACTCACATCGACACCGAGTGGCGCTCGGACTGGAAGTGGGAGCGGCTCAAACCTCACTTGCCAAGCCTTGATCACCAACGGGTTCTGGACGTGGGATGTGGCAACGGCTACTTCGGCTGGCGACTGCTTGATGCCGGCGCACGCGCGGTGGTGGGTATCGACCCGACGCTCCTCTACTGCATGCAGCACCTTGCGGCTGCGCGCATGCTCGGTGAAGCGAATCACTGGGTTCTCCCACTAACGCTCGAAGCATCACCCCTCGCAGCGTGTTTCGACACGGTGTTGTCCATGGGTGTGATCTATCACCGCAAGGAACCCGTTGACCACGTTGCACGTTTGTTCGCTTGTTGCAGACCGGGGGGGACCGTTGTACTCGAGTCTCTCATCGTTGAAGGTACAATATCGCTCCATCCACCGAATCGATATGCACGCATGCGCAACGTCAGCATCGTGCCTTCAATCGAACAGCTCAAATCCTGGTTGCGCGATGCGGGTTTCGAGTCACCCCGTGTAGTCGACATCACGCCCACGCTGACGGATGAACAACACACGACAGATTGGATGCGCTTTGAATCACTGCGCGAAGCCCTCGATCCACACGATGCATCCAAAACCGTCGAAGGTCACCCTGCTCCGATTCGAGCCACCGTCATTGCCAACAAGGCTAGAGCTAAGCCATGAAAGTGCGCTTGGGCACGCTTGTCAGCGTGCTTTTAACGATCACACCGGTTCATGCTAACGATTGTGTAATCTTGCTTCATGGCCTGATCCGTTCACCCGACTCGATGTCGACGATGGCCGAGTCACTCGAAGATGCAGGTTTCCGCGTCGCGAACACCGGTTATCCCTCTCGCGACCACACCATCGATGAACTCGCCCCGAAAGCCCTGAAATCAGGCATCGATCAATGTATTAAGACCCTTGATGCAAACACCGAATCACAGATCCACATCGTCACCCACTCGCTTGGCGGCATTCTCACGCGTGTCTATCTGCACGACCACACCATCGAAAGACTGGGTCGTGTAGTCATGCTTGGGCCACCCAACCAGGGCAGTGAGGCGGTAGATGAACTGAAGGGTGTACCTGGGTTCGACGTGATCAATGGACCGGCAGGTTCTCAGCTCGGAACAGATGCGGATTCGGTACCCCGCAAACTTGGCGCGGTGGATTTCGAAGTGGGTGTGATCGCAGGCAGTAATTCCATGAATCCACTGTTGTCGCATCTTCTACCCGACGAAGACGACGGCAAAGTGAGTGTCGCCGCCACCCGCGTTGAAGGTATGCAGGACTTCATCACGCTACCGGTGACACACACCTTCATGATGCGGGATGAAGAGGTGCTGCGGCAGACCCTGCACTTCCTGATACACGGTCGGTTTGATCATCCCGCCTCTGCGCCCGCCCCCTCCCACTCACCCGGCCCCTGACAAAGGAGCCGGCCCTGGGCGATGATGGCGCAGCACCAGTATTTGGACCGATCACCATGAAGCTCTATTTCGCGCCGGGTTCCTGCGCCGCAGCCTCGCATATTGCGCTTGAAGAGTCCGGCGCGACCTACGAGACGCACAGGCTCGACTTTCGCCGCAATGAACAACGATCACCGGAATATCTCGCCATCAACCCTAAGGGGCGGGTACCCACACTGGCCACCGACCACGGCATCATCACGGAAACGCCGGCGATTCTGGCTTTCATCGCGCAGAGTTTCCCGTCGGCGCACCTCGCTCCGCTGAACGACCCTTTCCTGTTCGCTCAGATGCAGGCTTTCAACAGCTACCTCTGTTCCACCGTTCATGTCGCCCACGCGCATCGCATGCGGGGTAGTCGTTGGGCTGATGATCCCGTAGCTGTTGAAGCGATGAAGAAGAAAGTACCGCAGAACATGGCGGACAGCTTTCAGCTGATCGAAGACGATATGTTTAAAGGGCCCTGGGTACTCGGTGATCAGTATTCCGTTGCCGATATCTACCTCTATACGATTTCCACCTGGCTGGAGAGCGACGGCGTTGATCTCCGGCGTTTCCCACGCGTCGCAGACCTGCATGATCGCGTGGCAGCGCGGCCCTCAGTGCAGGCCGTCGAGGCTGCTCATCGTGTCTGACACGGCTCGCAGCTTTCCATCACGAACGTACCGGTCCCTCGTTACGGTGCTTCCATGCTGAACATGCCTTTCGTCCGATTCCGCTTTCGCGGCAAAGTCCGTCGCATCTTCGACATCTATCTCTCGTTCATGGATAACGGCGGCCACGCCATGCATCCCATCGAAGTCGCCCGTATGGCGAACTGCTCCATGCAGGAGGCCTCAGTGCGTCTTGCGGATACACCGGAGCTCTTTGTCCGCCTGCCCCAACGGGCCGATGGATTGACACGTTATCGCCTGACCAGCCAGCTCGCCACCAAAACACCGGAAGAAGTCGAAGCACTACTCAAGCGTCATGCCCGTCGCGAGTCCATGATCCTCTATGCACTCGGTACCATGCTTCTTCTGCTCTTCATCATCGCGCTCGGCCTCGCCGGCCCTGCTCTGGGGTAACCATGCCGGAACAACTTTTTCCTGAACTGCTCGCGCTGCGCGATCGAGCTACCACTTTCGCGAAAGACATCCTCTGTGCACGGGAGAACGTATCCCACGCCGAGGTGGTGGCAGAATCCAAACGCGTCGGATTATTCCCCATGTCGCAACCGCGTTCGTTTGGCGGCAGCGAAGCCGGCCCGTTAGCTATGACGGTCGTTCGTGAAGCGCTCGCGGCCTGCAATGCACCTCACACCCATTCTGTATTTGGTCCAGGACCCGGCGTGCTCGCGAAGTGTGATGAGCCGCTGCGTTCCCGCTATCTCGCGCCGGTGCTGGCAGGTGAGAAGCGAGGCGGATTCGGATTCACCGAACCCGACGATGCACCTGCACCAACCACTGCCGTGATTGACGGCGACATGTTGATCGTCAACGGTCAGAAGAGTTACGTCACGGGAGGTGGCAATGCCGACTTCATCAACACGCTGTGTCAGATCCCGGGAAAAGGACCAGCGCTGGTCGTGATCGATACAAGTGCCGAGGGTGTCACGCTGACTCGCCGCTTTTCTTCCATCGATGGCAGCCATCACGCGGCCTTTGCCTTTAACAACGTACGTGTGCCAGTCAGCCACATCATCGGCAAGGCCGGTGAAGGCATGCCACGCGCCTTGCAACAGATTGGTGATACACGCTTGCTCATCGCCGCGAATGTTACCGGTTGGATGATGTACGCCACGGACTTCGCGCGTGATCACATTCAACAACCGGATCGAAGTGGAGAGCCACGTGCTGCCAAGGAAGGGGTGCGTATGCGCTACGCCGACATGCGCATTCGTACCTTTGCTGCGCGCAGCATGTTGTACCGCACTGCGCGGCTTGCTGAAGCCGGCGAGAACATCGTCAATGAAGCGATCTGCTGCAAAGTGTTTGCAACGGAGGCGGTGACCGAAGTGGTGGATACCGCCATTCAGCTGGTCGGCGGAAACGCCCTCGTAACGGGCCATCCCCTTGAAGCCCTGTACCGCGAGATTCGTTCGCTCAGGCTCGCGGAAGGTGCGAGTGATGTGTTGCGGTTGAATCTGGTGCGTGGTGATCTTGAGCTCGGCAAAGGCCGTCTATGAACCGACGTCCGACTCCACATCGTCACCCGCAGCACCACCATGTAACTCGCGATTGCGGTCCCGCGCCGCTTTTGATTTACGGATCAAGACAAATACTGCACCGGTGCCACCCTGACCCGGTGTTGCGCTGACAAACGCATTCACGAGGGGATGCGCTTGCAACCAGGCGTTGACGTGTTTCTTGAGGCGCGCAGGCTCCGGAGATTTTTCACCACGACCGTGAACGATCCGCACACAACGATGACCACGACTATGACACTCCGTCAGAAAGTCATGCACCATCTCTCTCGCACGTTTGACGTATTCACCATGCAGGTCGAGAGAGTCGGCGGGCGGATAGTGGCCTTTCCGTAATCGCCCGGTAACAAGTTCCTGCACGCCCTCGCGTCGCCACTCAAGAAATGCGCGGGGTTCAACGGCGGGGACTTCGGCCAATGTCAGATAGTCCGGCGGCTCCGGTTTCTTTTCACCCAGCGCCGCGGACCGCGCCAGTAATTGCGCCTCGGTCGGCACCTCTCGGGGCGCCTTAACGACCCTCGGTGCCACCACGACTTTCTGCTGCAGCGGTTTCACATCCTGCATGGCCATGCGGAACAGATCTTCGCTGTTGGTCACTTCGGGCTCTTTCATCTCGAACGTCTGCGGCGTGAATCAACCGAGTGGAATGCTCTCGTATTGTCCAGAGCGGGTGCCTGGAATCGGACGATTGGTCGCGTCATGGTAGGTGAACACCGCCGTGAGTTTCACGCGATCCGTTCGATTCGGCCCAGCGGCATGTAACAGGCGGCTGTGAAAGAACAACACATCACCTGCTTCAAGTTCCACCAGTCGAGCCGAGCGCAAGAGCGGCTTGTTCTCCCCGAGCTCCGGCCGGAGGAAGAGCGCGGCATCAAATCGGCCCCGGTCAAATTGCTCCCGATGACTGCCGGGAATCACTCTGAGACAGCCGTTGTGCACATCTTCATTGCCGAGAGCGATCCACATGGAGACGAGGTTTGGGTGATCAAAACTCCAGTAACGGATATCCTGATGCCAAAGCGTGGCACTCGAGTGATCCGGAAACTTAGTCATCACGCAATTGTGATGCGCCTGCGCAAGACAGACTTCATTCGCGTTCAGATAGGCTTTTAGCGCATCACGCACATCGGCGCAGAGCGCAAATTCCCGCAGCGCAGGGAAGCGTGCGCACGCAGACATGAGGCGTCGCACCGTCATCCCGCCGGCATGACCTCGCGACGAGGGTGCACCGGGATAACCCACATCTGCCTCAAACTCCGCCGGTGCCAAAACCTGAGATAACTGAGCCTGAACAAGGTCCAAGGCGGCCTTGCGTACCAGCTCCGGGCAAAGGCCGCGCCGGATCACGTAACCCTGTTCGGCAAAATCGTCCGGAATCGATCGATCCGTTGCGGCGTACATCCTGCTCTCCTGCGGCGCCTGGCCCACATTATTCATGAACAATGCGGGCAAGCTGATCTATGTCCAAGGTAACCCTGTTCAGTACTCAAGCGCAAAGCACCGTAACAATTTCGTAATTGCCGCGACCCGGCTGTCGCGGGGCTGCGTGGTAGGCTCCCTGCGTCCCTCTCGAGACGTTGTTCAGGATGTATTGAAAAGATGTTCGGGAAATACGTCCTTCCGCTAGTGCTCCTCATTGTCGCCATCGGTGCCACCGGCCTCCTGATCGCGAACCGGCCTACACCTGAGCGTGAACCTCAGGCGCGCCCGCCCCTGCTCGTCAACGTCATCAAGGCAGAGCGGCAACCCGTGGTGTTCACCATTGAATCGCAGGGTGAAGTGCTGCTGCGTACCGAAACTGTGCTTGTAACGGAAGTTTCTGCGCAGATTCTCGAGGTCTCACCGTTGTTCGTTGCCGGAGGCACCTTCCGCAAAGGCGAACTGTTGCTGCGCATCGACCCACGCAACTACGAAACCCAGGTCCGTCGATCGGAGGCCAACGTCGCGCGTGCACAAACCCAGATCGCTACGGAAAACGCCCTCGCCGGTTATGCACTCGATGACTGGAAACGACTGCGGGATTTGCGAGCGACTGACAAAGCCGCATTCGATCTCGCGCTGCGCAAACCACAACTCGCGGCAGCCATGGCGGAACTTGAATCAGCCGAAGCAGATTTAAAGAAAGCACAAGACGATCTGTCACGCACTACCATCCGCGCGCCTTACGCCGGCATGATACGCAACAAGCGTGCGGACACCGGTCAGTTCGTCAACACCGGAACACCTGTCGCGGAGATTTTCGCCACAGATCATGCGGAGGTTCGTCTGCTACTCACCGCCGCTGACCTTGCATGGCTCTATCTGCCAGCACCGGGCGATCAGAACGTCGGTACGCCCGTAAGCCTCGTCGCATCCATTGGTGATCAAAAACTTAGCTGGTCCGCTGCACTCGTCCGCTCAGAAGGGATCTTCGATGCTCGCACCCGTGTGCTCTATGGTGTCGCCCGTGTGGATGATCCTTATGCACTCGATTCTGAAGCAGAGTCTCTACGCGTGGGTACGTTTGTCAGTGCCACCATCACCGGTCGCGACGCCGGATTGTTGTACCGCGTCCCGCTCACGGCGCTCTTCGGACAGAGCCGTCTCTGGCTCATCGACAAGGAAGAGAAGCTCGAATCCGTCGAAGTGAACATCGTGCGCCGTCAGGGCGATCACCTCTACATCGACCGTGGCCTTCGAGATGGTGATCGCATCTGTACGACGCGTATCGCCAGCGCAGTCGATGGCATGATTGTGCGAGTCAGCGATGCTTAAGCCTATCGATGCGACCACAGGCATCATCGCCTGGTTCGCACGCAACCACGTCGCATCGAACCTGCTCATGATCTCCATCATCCTGCTCGGCACGTACGGCCTGCTCAGCATCCGCACGGAGACCATGCCGAATGTTGTCTTCGACCAGGTCATCGTACAGGTCCCCTATCTTGATGCCGCTCCGGAAGAGGTCGAAGAAGGTGTGGTGGTTAAGGTCGAAGAGGCCATCCGCGACGTTGAAGGAGTGAAGGAAGTTCGCGGGACCGCCTCGGAAGGCATGGGTACGGTCACCGCGGAGTTGCTCGACAGTTACGACGTTAACGTCGCCATGGACGACATCAAGGTTGCCGTCGATGGCATCTCGACCTTTCCAGGTGAAACAAAAAAGCCGATCTACAGCCGCTTTCGCTTCCGCCGTGGCGTCATTACGGTACAAGTCTGGGGTGCCATTGAAGAAGCCACACTGAAAGCCGTGGCCGATCAACTACGCGACGATATCGTCGCGCTTCCAGAGGTTTCATCGGCAGAAGTTTGGGGAGGCCGCGACTACGAGATCACCGTTGAGATCGACGAACACACGCTTCGACAGTACGGACTGACGCTCGATGGTGTCGCGCAGGTCATTCGCACCTGGTCGCTCGATCTGCCCGGTGGCAGCATCAAGGCCGAAGGTGGTGATATCCGTTCGCGCACCAAGGGACAGGCTTATCGCGGCGATGAGTTCGCCAATATCATTCTGCTCATCCGACCCGACGGCACACGTCTGCGGCTCAGTGATGTCGCCATCATTAAAGACGCCTTCGTGGAAACTCGCAGCCACGCATACTTCAACGGCAAGCCGAGCCTGGGCATCGCCGTCTTCGCCAATGACACCGACAACGAAATTGATGTCGCCGAAGCCGTTAAAGCCTTTGTTGATGAACGTGCGCAATTATTACCTGCCGGTATTGAGATCACGTCGTGGGCCGACAACACCTATCACCTGAACGGTCGCATCGACATGTTGGTGAGCAACATGATCATGGGGGCGATCCTTGTATTCGTAATTCTGTGGCTGTTTCTCGACGTCAAAGTGGCCGGGTGGGTCATCTTCGGTATCCCGATTTCATTTCTCGGTGCCTTCATGTTGTTGCCGCTATCGGGTATCGACGTGAGCATCAACATCATGTCGCTCTTTGGCTTCATCCTCGTACTCGGCATTCTTGTCGACGATGCGATCGTTGTGGCCGAAGCGGTCCATACCGAAACCCAGGAAAAAGGCTGGTCTCTCGACAACATCATCATCGCGACAAAACGTGTGGCGACGCCGGTGACGTTCGGCGTGTTGACGACGGTCATGGCGTTCCTGCCTATGCTTTTCGTCACCGGACCGGTTCAGGCGATGGCAGGGTCGATCGGCTGGGTGGTGATTCTGTGCCTGCTCTTCTCGCTGATTGAATCCAAGCTGATGCTGCCCTCTCACCTCGGCATCACCACACCGGTCAAACATGCTTCTGGGGGGATCACGCGAGCCGACAGTCGACTGCAACAGTTCCTGAAAAACCATTACCGCCCTTTGCTCGAAAAGGCCATCGAATACCGTTATCTCACCATCGCGATCTTCCTGACGCTCCTGATCCTCTCCTTCGGCGCTGTCGGTGGTGGTTATGTGCGCTACGTGTTTTTCCCGGAGATGGGCGGCGACTACATCAACGCCGACGTTGAATTGAACGAAGGCGTCGACGAAGACCGCGCCTTCGAAATCGTCGCGCACATGTCGCAAACCCTGGACGACGTGAATGAATCGTTGCGTGCAAAACGCCCGAAGGCACCGAAGTCATGAAACACGTCTTCGCCTTTGTAGAAGGCGCTCGACGTATTCGAATCCAGGTGGAATTGGCCCGGAGCGAAGATCGCCTCTTGACTCCGCAGCTGATTGAAAAGGCCTGGCGCGAAGCCGTAGGCGACATCCCCGATACCCGGTCTGTTCGTTTCGAATCATCCATGCACACCGGTGGTGGGCCACCGATCGCCTTCAAGGTTTCGGGTAAGGACTATCAGCAGGTGGAAGCCTCCGGTGCGGAACTCGCCCGGTATCTGCGTGAAGTCACCGGTGTCTTTGAGGTGGAATCATCAGCCAACAGCGGGCCGGAAGAAATTCGGCTCAAAGTTAAGCCCGAGGCCGAAGCGCTGGGGCTCACTCTCGCTGATCTCGCTCGTCAGGTGCATGTGGCGTTTTATGGTGCGGAAGCGCAGCGCGTGCAGCGAGGGAACGATGAAGTCAAAGTGATGGTGCGGTATCCCCGCGAAACCCGCATCAGTCTCGGTGATCTTGAAGCCATGTGGATTCGCACACCAGACGGACGTGAGCTGCCGTTCTCGGCGGTCGCCGAATACACGATGGACCGTGGCGTAACCACTATCCAGCGTATCGAAGGGCAACGGGCCCTCTCCGTCACGGCCCGAGCGGATGAGCGTGTCGCCGAACCCGCCGCAGTAACTCGCAAAGTGCAGAGTAAGTTTGTTACAGAACTCAAGGAGAAGTACCCGGACGTAGAGTTGTCGCTGACGAGTTCAGGACACGAGAAACGCATCGCGTTTGATCAGATCATGATCGGCTTTCTGATCTCGCTATTCGGGATCTACGCGCTACTCGCGATCCCTCTTAAATCCTACGTACAGCCCCTAATCATCATGGGCGTCATTCCGTTCGGCATTGTCGGTGCGATCTTCGGCCACTTCTTGATGGACGCGGCCATCAGCGCGATTTCACTCTTCGGCATCATCGCACTCTCGGGTGTTGTGGTGAACGACAGTCTGTTGATGGTCGACTACGTGAACAATGCAGTCGCGGAGGGCAAGGACTCAGTCACCGCTGCGGTCGAATCGAGCATGGCTCGGTTTCGCGCGATTCTGCTGACGTCATTAACCACGTTCTTTGGACTTGCACCGATGCTGCTGGAACCCAGCGTGCAAGCACAAATGGTGATGCCGATGGCCATCTCCTTGTCCTCCGGCATCGTCTTCAGCACCGTGATCACGTTGATCCTTGTGCCGGTGCTCTATGTGGTGGCGGCAGACGTGCGCGCCCGCTTCACTTCATCTGCATCGAAATCGCTTTTAACGTCTTCTCCGAATAAGGGGGCTTGAGCCCGGCCAGTGCTGCGACATCAATACGACTCTGGGTGAAGATCGAGCGCGCATGACTGAATCGTTTGAAGCCATCGATGCCGTGATAACTGCCCATACCGGAAGGGCCGACACCACCAAACGGCAGATCTTCTTGAGCCACATGCATCACCACGTCATTCACTGTCACACCGCCTGAGGTGGTGTGAGTGAGTACGTTGCGTTCCTCCGCCACATCTTGCCCGAAGTAATAAAGACCCAAGGGTCTTGGCCGGTCATTGATGAACTCGAGTGTCTCTTCGACCTTCTTGTAACGTTTCACTGGCATGACCGGTCCGAAAATCTCGTCTTGCATCACCGCAAGATCATCGGCGGGATCCACAATGAGTGTGGGTGGGATCTTGTGGTAGGGCTGCTGACGAAAGTCCTCATTTGCGGGGTTGATCTCCTCCACCCGCGCACCTTTGGCTTTCGCTTCGCTGATATATCCCTGCAAGCGGTCGTAGTGGCGTTGATTGATCACCGAGGTGTAGTCATCGTTATCAAGCAAAGTCGGGAACATCTTGTTGATGGACTTGCGCGTTGCTGCGACAAAGTCCTCAACACGCTCATCGGGAACAAAGACATAGTCCGGCGCGAGACAAATCTGGCCTGCGTTCATCATCTTGCCAGCCATGATGGCTTCGGCAGTGCGTTCGATATCGGCTGAGCGGCCAATGACGACGGGGCTCTTGCCACCGAGTTCGAGGGTCACCGGTACCAGGTGTTCCGCCGCCGCGCGCATGACATGCCGGCCCACAGAGGTTGCACCGGTAAAGAGCAAATGATCAAAGGGCAGGCCCGCAAAATCAGCCCCCGTCTGCGGTCCGCCTGTGAACACGGAGATCTCGTTGCGATCAAATTTCTTCGCAAACATCTCCGCCATCAACGCGGAGGTCACCGGGGTGTACTCACTCGGTTTGATCATGACGCGATTGCCGGCAGCGAGGATGCCGGCGAGTGGCGTGAAGGTGAGATTAACCGGGAAATTCCAGGGGCTGATGACACCGACCACACCCAGCGGCTGATATTCGATACGCGCCTTGGCGCCGAGCAGATTCAGCGGGAAAGGGCCGACCTTGCGCTTCTCGGCCTTCATCCATTGCTTCAGATGCTTCTGCGCGTGCCGCAGAGGACCGATTGACGCTGCCACATCTGTAAACATCGACTGGGTTCGACTGCGGTGACCAAAGTCCGCGCACATTGCATCCACCAGCCGATCCTTGAAGTCGACGAGCAGCGAGACCGCCCGTTCAATGCGGTCGTGACGCACCGCGGCAGTGACTTCACCTTCCGCCAGCCACGACTTGCGCATGGCATCGAGCGCTTGCTGCAGGACTTCTCTACTGGCGTTGTCGTTAACACTTTGGTTCATCGGTTACTCCTTGCGTACACTCGGTCATCATCAAAGACGTCGTCTACTATACTGGAGGTGATCATGCGCGCAGCACTCATGCAGGAAGGCAGGATATGGGTGGAGAACGTGCCTGACCCCATCCCCGGGCCTGGCGAAGTGTTGGTGAAGTCCATCGCGTGTGGCATATGTGGCTCGGACCTGCACGCGGCACAACACACCCATGACTTTGTGAAGACCAGTCGAGAAGCCGGTGGGGCTTTCAAGCTCACCACCTTCGAACCCGTCGTTCTGGGCCACGAGTTCTGCGCCGAAATCCTCGAGTTCGGGCCGGAAACCAAGGGCAAACTACCCGTCGGATCGTTGGTCTGTTCCGTCCCGGTGGTGCTGCGCCAGCCCATGATCCCCGTCGGTTACAGCGATCAGTTCCCCGGTGGATTCGGAGAGCGCATGGTGCTCTCCGAATCCATGCTGCTTCCTGTTCCACAAGGCACTCCAGCCACCGCAGCCGCACTCACCGAACCCATGGCTGTCGGATTTCACGCCGTGAAGAAAGCGCGCATCGAAGCAGGTGACGCGGCACTGGTGATCGGTTGTGGTCCTGTAGGCCTCACCGTCATCACTGCACTGCGCAGTGAAGGTGTACGGCCGGTGATTGCTGTGGACTACTCTCCGGAGCGGCGGCGTCTCGCGGCCTTGCAAGGGGCTGATCTCGTGCTCGATCCCGCCACTGAAGATCCCTGGTTGCAAGCAGACCTGCGACGCCCTCAGAACGTTGTCATTTTCGAGTGCGTGGGTATCCCGGGGATGCTCGACCAGATATTTCTCAAAGCACCGCAGAATGCCCGGATCATCGTGGTGGGAGTCTGTTTGCAGACCGACAACATTCGCCCACTAATCGGAATCAACAAAGAGTTGTCCGTACAGTTCGTGCTCGGATACTCCGTGCCTGAGTTCGTGGAAAGTTTGACCCGAATTGCCGACGGTCGATTCGACGTGGGCCGGCTTGTCAGTTCAACAGTAGGGCTAGACGGTGTCGCGGGAGCTTTCGATACTCTGCGCAAGCCGACGCATCACGCCAAGATCATGGTTGAAGGTTGGCGCTAGTCGCCGTGGCTTGCCCACTGCGAGTTGAATAGCGCTTCACGAGTTCACCCAGAATGTCGATCTTCACCGGTTTACTGGCGTAATCGTCCATCCCGGCGTGTAGACAGTCATCACGATCTTTCTCCATGGCATTCGCAGTCATCGCCACAATGGGAATGTGATCACCTGCGAGCTCACGCTCCCTGATCATTCGTGTCGCGGTCAGGCTATCGATTTCCGGCATCTGACAGTCCATAAAGATCATGGCGTAAGGAAACTGTGTCCAGAGTTCCACGGCTTCCTTGCCATGGGCAGCAACGTCCACTCGACATCCGAGCTTCTCCAGCATGCGAACTGCAACCTTTTGGTTGACCACATTATCTTCGGCAAGCAGCACGCGGACGAGCTTCTGCGATGGATAAGGTTCTTCTTCAGAGAGGCGTACACTCGCTCGGTTTTCCGTCACCTCAGGACCGCTAACGGACAACGCTTCCTTGCACAGGCGCAGTAAGCCGCGCTTCATCACGGGTTTAGTTCCGAAACCATCAAGGCGCACGAAGCGCTGAGCTTCCCGTGGGACATCCGAGGAACTCAGCATGAGGATTTTTACAGATACTGTGCGTTCATCTGCCCGGAGCGATGTCGCCAGATTCAGCCCGTCGATTTTGGGCATGTGGTAATCAACGATCATCAAATCAGGCAGGTCATCTTTGACCATCCTGCGCGCTTCACCCGCGTTGCTGGCCTGTGTGACCTGTGCGCCGAGGGACTGCAGCATCGAGCGGAGTATGTCCCGCCCGATCGCGTTGTCATCGACGACCAACACCTGCTTGTCGAGCAGCGGAAGCGCTTCGTCTGCATCCTTCACGACGAGGATTGATTCCGATGCGACTTTCAGCGGCAACTCGAACCAGAAGGTTGAGCCTTGGCCCTCGACACTATCTACTCCGATGTCACCGCCCATCAGTTCCACGAGTTTTTTGCAGATCGCCAGCCCAAGCCCTGTGCAACCGAACCGCCGAGTCGTTGAAGCATCACCCTGAGTAAACGAATCAAAGAGCCGAGATTTGGTCTCTGCGGAAATCCCCGAGCCGGTATCCTTGACTGCAAAGCGTACGTTGCCCGCGCTGCTGTCGCTGACGCTCACAATCACATGGCCGCTTTCAGTGAACTTCACCGCATTGCCGACCAGTTCAGAAGGATCTGCCGAATGCGCCCTTCATCGCCAACGTACGCAGGCGACAAGGTCCCCGCGTAGTCGACATAGAGATCGAGCGACTTGTTCCGTGCACTGCCTCCCATCAACTCCATCACCTCTCGAGTCGCATGCTCGAGATCAAACACAATGGCTTCAAGATCAAGCTTTCCCGCCTCGATTTTAGAGAAATCGAGTATGTCGTTGATGATCGCGAGCAGAGCTTCGCCGGATCTGAGAATCAATCCAGCCGTTTCGCCTTGTGCGTTTGTGAGGTTCATATCGAGCAAGAGCTGCGTCATGCCGAGTACACTATTCATCGGCGTACGGATCTCGTGGCTCAGGGTGGCCAAAAATGTACTTTTCGCTCGAGTTGCAGCCTGTGCATCTTCAAGGGCCCGGTGCAGTTCCCGTTCCGCCACATTCTGACGGGTCACATCTGCGGCAGAACCAATCAATCGTTCGACACGACCGGCGTCGTTGTAATACGCCCGACCGCGCAGATGAATACACCGGCGCTCGTTTGCTGTACACAGCTCAACGTTGAATTCGCGCTCTTGCTCCGAAGTTGCCTTGAGTTGTCGATTCAGCTCCTCACGATACTCTGGTTCGACGCTCTCTATAAGCTTGTTGACGTCGTCGATACTGCTGACGGTCGCACCTATCCATTGCTGGATACTATCCGAGATGTAACTTTCATCGGTTCGTGTATCGAACACGAACATACTGTGATCGGATCCTTCAAGAGCGAGCTTCAGACACTCCTCGCTGCTACGGATCAATGCTTCCCGCTGCAGACGTTCAGTGATGTCAGAGCCGACGACGATGAACTGGGTTTTGCCATCGTGTTGAACAGGTGTGGCAATGAACTCGAATGGATAGGTAGTTCCATTTCGTCGCGTATGAGGATAGTGGAAGTGGATTTCATCCTTCTCGGCGAGCATTCGCGACATTTCCGCGACCACTTCAGGATTCAACATCTCACGCGCAATCGTTGCGTTCGGGAGGCCAAAAAATTCTTCGGCGGTATACCCGACATTACGTAACGCCGCCGCGTTGGCGTACTGTAACGTCTGCGACTCCATATCGACGACGTAAACTTCGTTGCTGCTTTTGCGCAACGCTTCGCTAAAGAGGCGCACCTGCTCACCACGCAAGCGATGATCGGTGACATCCAGCACGAGGCCGTCGTAGCTCACGCCTTCGCCATAACGGTTCTGGATCAGCCGACCTCGATTGTTCACCCAACGGGTTTGACCATCAGCGGTTTGAACGGCGTATTCGAGGTCCCAAGACATCCCACACGCAACGGCGTCGCCGAGTTCAACGCGCTGCTCCGCATCAAGTTCCAGAGGATTCCAGAGTGATCGACCATCACCACGCTTGTCCATGTTTCCAGTGAACTGCAGCACTTCCCCATTACGCGCGTCTACCGAATACGCGCAGCCGGAAAGACTCTGAAGGATGGAACCAACAAACCGTTCGCTTTTTGACAAGCGTTCAAACGCACTTTGCAGAGACCCACCCAGATCGCCGATCTCGTCTACGGACAGCCCACGAATAACCAGCGTCGAGGTGCCGGGTTGAGAACTGGCAAGTGCATGCTGAATGGACTTGAGCGGCGTGATCACCCGCCGGCGCAGCGTCATCGCCACACCGGCAATTAAGACACCCATGATGGCCAACGACGCCAACAACAACCGCAACATTTTCTCGCGGCGTAGCAGAATTTCCGGCTCGCCATCAACGAAGCCAACAAAGTGCAACGCCCGGTCCCCTTCGACCTGCAGGATCCATCCCGACCCCTTAAAGGGTTCGCTATAAACGAACACAGTTCCCTCTGCACCCGTTCGCCAACTCGATTGGCTAGTCACCAGGGGGGTGAGATCCTTGATCGCGCTGACGTGACGGTCGCCAGCAACCGGCTGGCTGCTTTCAACTACTTGTTGACGAGCCAGGTCGACGACAAACCAACGCTTGAGTCCGAGCGCTTTCTCGGCAGTGACGCGCGACCTTTCCAGCGCCATGGCTGAATGCTCAGCGTACGCGAGGTCATGCTCTAAGGCGGCGACAGCAACCTGCACGCGAGTACGCAGCTCATGGACCAAAACGTCCTGCTGGGCAGCGGAAACCGCCCAGAACACAATCGTGCAGAGCAGCAGGGATAACGCCACAAGCGGCATCAGGGTTTTTTGAAGCAGGGAATGGCCTGTGCTCACCGGCACGATCCGCTGTTGATCCACCAGAAGCATAGACAGCCTTCGGAAACATGCCCGGACGAAGGTGGAGCGATCCGGCGGTGGAAGCCCTATTCGAAGGGGAGATCATCCTGCAACCAGTTCGATTCTGCTGTCCAATCCGGCGGGGAACCACGCCAGACCTCGTCCCGATTAATCGTCACAACCAGTTCGTCACAGCTCACCCAATACTTCGCCTCAATATAGTGGTGCTCCTCCCACTCCAACTCGACATTGGTCCACACGTACTGGGGTTCACGTTCGCCGACCTCACGGCGTTTACGCAAACAGTGGTCCATATGGAGCTCCAGGGCACCTGACTCCCGCAGAACCAGGTGATACGTCTTGTGCCGGTGCTTGAGTTCAACGCCTCGCATATCTACTTCCAAACCGGTTGACCGATGACCACATGCATCCGGGTACCACGTGGCCTCCTACGATGAGGTCCTGTTATTGTCCCTGCCCTCCACAGGCAGGACGGCATTCTCCCATGGCATCACAAGCACCTGCACACGCGTCAGCCCACAAATCGGAAAGGGGCTTCGCCAAAGTACTCAGACGCCGCGAAGTGCTCACTTTGAGTTTTGGCGCCATGATTGGCTGGAGCTGGGTGCTGATGACGGCTCACTGGGTGCAAAGCGCCGGCTCTTTCGGAACCCTCATCGCCTTCGCCGTCGGAGGCTTCGCGATAACGTTGGTGGGTCTGGCCTATAGCGAGCTCGTTTCTGCGATGCCCAACGCTGGCGGCGAACACGTTTATACCGAGCGGGCCCTTGGCCGTAATTGGTCGTTCGTGTGCACGTGGGCACTTTTGTTTGCCTACACCAATGTCAGCCTGTTTGAGTCTGTCGCCTTGCCGACCGCCATCGAATATCTGATCCCTGAAATCCGCATCGGCACGTTGTGGAACGTTCTCGGAGCAGATGTCGACACGGGATTCGTTCTGGTCGGTGTGGTTTCGGCAGCGCTGGTGACCTACATCAATCTGATCGGTATTCGCGCCGCGGCGATTTTTCAGACAATCGCAACCGGCGTGATCATCTTTTCAGGTCTCGTACTCATCACCGGTGCAGTGAGTTTTGGCAGTCTCGAGAACGTCGAGCCTTGGATCGCAACTCCCGCAACCGGAATCCTCACCGTGCTCATCATGGTGCCGGCCATGCTCGTCGGGTTTGACGTTATTCCCCAATCTGCCGAAGAAATCGATCTGCCTCACGCCATGATCGGCAAGCTGTTGGTAATTTCGGTGATCGTCGCGGTGCTCTGGTATGTCGCGGTCTCCTTTGGCGTGGCGATGGCACTGGATGCCTCTGAACGTGCATCCGCCACCATGGCGACTGCGGATGCCGCAACCTCGGTGTGGGGATACCCCTTTGCGGGTCAACTTTTGGTACTGGGTGGCATTGCTGGAATCGTCACCAGCTGGAATGCCTTCATTGTGGGCGGCAGTCGGGTGCTTTATGCACTCGGTGAAGCCGGGCAGGTGCCACGGGTTTTTGCACGCTTGCACCCACGTTGGAAGACACCTTACGTCGGCATTCTTGTCATCGGTGGGCTCTCGATGCTCGCGCCTTTGTGCGGCCGCACGGTACTCGTGTGGTTGATCAACACCTCGAGTTTTGGCGTGATGCTCGCCTTTCTGTTCGTTTCGATTTCATTTGTGGTCTTGCGACGCAAGGAACCCGATATGCCCCGCCCTTTCCGTGTTGCTGCAGGTCCGCTTGTAGGCTGGGGCGCGATCATATTGTCCGTCGCATTGTTGTGCGCCTTCCTGCCCGGCAGCCCCTCCGCGTTGGTGTGGCCGTACGAGTGGGGCGTTTTGCTCGTATGGTCGCTGATCGGTCTCGCGACGTGGCTTTGGTACAACCGGAAGGCATCGTCCTGAAACGCTGATTTTGCAGTCAGAACAACGAACCCTGGGGCGACGGTGGTCTGAAAAGATCCTGGCGGAGTCGTACGTTTCTTTCTCGAAGCAGCCCGAGCTTTTTCATGGCGATCTGAAAACGTTTCGCGAAGAGTTCGGCAATGGGACCGGTGCCTCTCATTCTCTGACCAAATCCAGACTGATAGAGCGCTCCACCCCGTGTGTCGCGAATCGCCGACAACACCCTTTCTTTCTTGTCAGGGTAGTGTGAATCCAGCCATTCACTGAACAGCAACTGCACTTCCAGCGGCAGTCGCAACAAGATGTAGTTGGCGTGAGTTGCGCCGTGGTCACGGGCGGCTCCGAGGATATCTTCAAGCTCGTTGTCGTTGATGAACGGGATCATCGGAGCGGCCATCACCCCGACAGGCACCCCTGCAGCACTCATCTCCTTCAGCACACGCAGTCGCGCCTCGGGCGACGCCGTGCGGGGTTCGAGTCTTGTTTTGAGATCTCGCCGCAATGTGGTGATGCTGACGTTTACATGTGCAAGCCCAAGCTGCGCGAGCTCCGACCAGAGATCGAGGTCGCGGAGCGCACCGGCGCTCTTGGTGACGAGCGTCACCGGATGTCGACACTCGAGCATCACCTCGAGGATTTCACGTGTTACTCGCCGCTCGCGCTCTATGGGTTGATAAGGATCGGTGTTGGTACCCAGTGCCATCGGTGTGGGCACGTAGTTCTTGCGGCAGAGTTCATCCGTCAGGTGTTCACGCACGTGGGTTTTATAGAAAAGCCGTGTCTCGAAATCGATACCTGGCGACAGGTCGAGGAACGCGTGGGTAGGCCGCGCGAAACAATAGATACAGCCGTGTTCACAGCCTTTGTACGGATTGATCGAATGATCAAACGGAACATCCGGCGACTGATTACGCGTGATCAGCGTCTTGGTTCTATCGGGCAAGACCACCGTGATTAGAGGTGTCGCATCTGCTGCCGGGTCGTATCCCCAACCGTCGTCCACCACCAGGGTGCGTGTGGGGAGGAAACGACTGGCCTCATTGGAGACCGCGCCTCGCCCTTTAATAGCCTCCTTGCGGGGCTCCTCCAACATGCTCATGGGAATACCGACGATTTCCAGGGGCCAGGGATTTTGTATATAAATACAGTAGTTGGCAACCGTTCCGCTGCAGAGGACCCGTGCATTTCTCCAAATCGATGGAGCGAACCGATTGGAGTTTCCTTAGACTACGCGCGCCCGCTCCGGGCAAGGACACCCAACAAAAAGCATGAACACCGGAAGGCTCACATCAATTATTGGAGCGGCACTGCTACTGACCGCTTGCGCCAATATGAATCCTCAGCCTCAACCCACCGTCGTTGAGACGCGATTGCAGCAGCTGCGAGATGACGTCCAGGCTATGAAGGCGGAGTTTGAACGTACGCGAGACCTGCTCCAGTCGAACGCATCCAACGACACGAACGCCGACCGTGCCATCGAGCTGCGTCTGGACAGCGTCAACAAAAACCTCGAAACGCTGCCTTCACGCATCGACCTGAAATGTCCTGAGCCCAAGCCCGCAGAACCCAAGAACGTGTGCAAGGAACCGAAACAACCGAAGAGCGAGTCGCTCCAGGGCAAAACCATCGTCGGTGAAAAAGAGCGCATCCGCCTTGACCCACCTGGCAAGACGTTCGTCGCCCGTATCGACACCGGTGCCACATCAAGCTCGCTACACGCTCCGAGTGTTGTGCAATTTGAACGAGATGGCGCCAATTGGGTGCGATTTACGCTACAGGGTGAAGAAGGCATCGAAACCGTCGAAGCACCGATCATGCGTTACGCGCGGGTGGTTCAACAGGCGGACCCACAAGGTTCGCGTCGACCCGTCGTGGCCTTGCGTGTGCAACTCGGCGAGATTGATGAATCGGTGGAATTCACCCTCGCAGATCGTTCTCACCTCGAAAATGAAGTATTGCTCGGCCGCAGCTTCCTCACGGATCTGACGCTCGTTGACGTGTCCCGGAAGTTCATTCAGCCTGCTCCCAAAAAGTAGGCTCAAGACCCGCAGATGATCAACCGCGGACCATTTTTCTTTGCGATCGTGGTGCTCATCATCGCAGGCTTCGGTATTGCCACCTATCGCCACAACACCTATGCCATCCCCTTCACCCCGGACGCGGAACAGCTTGTTTGGCAGGTAGAAGCCCGGGTGCAATTCACGGGAACCGGTCAGCCCACCAACGTTTATCTCGCCTTGCCGCCTGAACAAAGTGGCTTTCGAATGGTGGATGCCGCGAGGGCCTCATCCGGTTTCGGTTACGCACCGGCGGTACGTGGTGGACAGCTCCAAGCGCATTGGACCAAACGCGAAGTCATCGGTGATCAAACACTCTTCTACAAAATTGAGGTCGTTGCCGATCAGAACTTTGAGGTCACCGCGCCTGCACCCGCGTTGTTGACGGTCCCGTCATGGCGCGAGCCCTACGGCGAAGCGGCCCGTCAGCTCATCGAAACCGCACGTCCGATTTCTGCCGACGGTGTTTCCATGGCAGAACAACTCGCACAGCTTATGAGCCCTGAGCGCGGTGACCAGAACGCCGGACTATTGCTTGGCGAATACGGCGCCGCTGAACTCTTGCGCAATCTGCTGCTTACAGCTGACGTCCCGGCTCGCACCGTTCAAGGTCTGAGACTCGAAGATGGACGACGGCGTCAGGACCTCACCACCTATGTGCAGGTCTGGCAGGACGAGCAGTGGCACCTCTTCGACCCCGAAACGGGCGCAATTCTCGACAACTCTGATCTCTTGTTATGGCTGACCGATGCCCCATCAGTTCTCGATGTCGTCGGTGGTGAAAACAGCCGTGTGTCGTTCTCCATGATCTCCTCGGTTCGCCCAGCGCTGGCGGTTTCACGGGAACAACACGGCGATTTCGACATCAGCCTTTACAGCCTACCCATCGCCGAACAAGGCATGTTCAAACTCATCATGCTGTTGCCTATCGGTGCGCTCGTGGTGGTGTTCATGCGCATCATCGTCGGCTTCAAGACTTCGGGTACATTTATGCCGGTGTTGATCGCCATGGCGTTTCTGCAGACCGACCTGTTACCCGGGCTATCGAGTTTTCTGATCGTGATCGCCGTCGGTCTTGCGATTCGCAGTTACCTCTCGAACCTCAACTTGTTACTTGTCGCACGTATCGCCGTGCTCGTCCTTATCGTCATCGGCATCATCACGACGTTCAGTGTGTTGTCGTATCGACTGGGCTTGATACAAGGACTTAACTTCACCTTCTTCCCGATGATCATTCTGGCGTGGACTATCGAGCGCATGTCGATCACCTGGGAAGAAGCGGGGCCGCGTGAAGTGGTTGTTCAGGGCGGTGGCAGTCTGTTGGTGGCTGTCATCGCGTTCCTCTTCATGAGCACGTCGACCATCAGCCATCTCGCTTTCAACTTCCCGGAGCTGCACCTCGTGGTGCTTGCGGTCATTCTGTTGCTAGGCCGGTACACCGGTTATCGCCTGCTCGAGTTGCGGCGCTTCGCCGCGTTCAAGTCGGCCACCAATGACGGCCCGGCTTAAGCGCCTTCGATGAAAGACGTCATCACCAAGTGGCTTAAGGGCTGGGCACCTGTCAGCTATCTGCAGGACAACGGTATTCTCGGCATGAACCGCCGTAACGCGGATTACATCTCGCGTTACAACAGTCGCAGCCGTTATCCCCTCGTCGACAACAAGCTGCTCACCAAGGAAGTGGTAGAGAAAGCCCGCATCGCCGCCCCGAAACTCATCGATGTCGTAAAGGCGCAGTACGAAATCGAACACATCGCGCCACGTATCGAGAATCTGACCCAGTTCGTGGTGAAGCCGGCCAACGGGTCCGGCGGCAAAGGCATTCTCGTCATCATCGGTCGGGATGGTGACCAATATGTCAAAAGTTCCGGCGTGCGTATTGGTCTGGGTGACATCGAACGACACATGACCAACATTCTGAGTGGTCTGCATTCCCTGGGTGGTAAGCCGGATGTGGCGTTCATTGAGACGCTGATCCAGGTGAGTCAGTACTACGCTCAGTACTCTTACGAAGGTGTGCCCGACATTCGCATCATCGTTTTTAAAGGCTATCCCGTTATGGGTATGTTGCGACTCGCCACGCACGAGTCCGATGGCAAGGCGAATTTGCATCAAGGCGCGGTTGGTGTGGGTCTCGACCTCGCCACCGGTCGCGCCAGCATGGCCGTCCAACACAACAAACGTGTCACCGATCATCCCAATACGGGGCGTCTGCTCTCGGAAATCGCCATCGCTGACTGGAAAGAACTGCTGATCCTCGCCGCGCGCTGTTATGAAGTGACGCGCCTCGGTTACCTCGGCTGCGACATCGTCATTGACCAAGAGCGCGGGCCACTCATTCTTGAGCTAAATGCGCGCCCTGGCCTTGCGGTGCAGATCGCTAACGGCGTAGGTTTGCTGCCCCGTTTGCGTTTGATCGAATCACTCGACGACTTCCCCGTCTCCGTAGAAGAACGAGTTGAGTTTTCCATGCACCACTTTGCGACCTTTCGCCCACATCGCCCCTCTCAGAACAAAGAGCAGAACAAAGAACCCGAACTGACTACACAGGAGTCTCCATGATCGTCGTCAATGCCAAGATTGAAGCCACGCCTGAAACCATCGCCGCCATGAAGTCGGCCATTCTCACCATGGAAAAAGCGAGTCGCGCTGAAGCCGGCTGCGAGGACTACACCTTCAGCGTTGAGCTCGGCAACCCGAGTGTGATGCGTATCACCGAGCGTTGGCAGAGCATGGAAATTCTGGTGAAACACTTCGCGACACCACACATGGCGGAATTTCGCGCAGCCATGGCTGCGCATCCGCCGAGGGGTGTGACCGCGCACTTCTATGAGGCCAAAGAAGTGGCGATGCCGTCGTAATCCGCGTCCGGATGCTGCTCATGTAGAGCAGCATCCGCTTCGGCTTTTTCAAGCCAGAAACCACTCCATGATTTCCGCATTCATCTCGCTTGGGTAAGTGTGCGAGAGATCTGCCACAGCTTCATACCGCACCTTCGCGCCGACCGCTTCAAACGACTGCGCGGCCATGGCCGCCATATCCACCGGGAACATCCAGTCGAGTACACCGTGTGTGATGAACACCGGTAAACCACTTAGACGTTTCGCACTCGACATCTCGAGCAGCATCGGATGAAACGAGGCTGACACCGGCGCGAGGTGGGTAAAGGGTGATTCGTCTTGCAATCCAGAAACGTAGGAAAAGGTGCCGCCATCAGACATTCCCGTGAGCAGCATGTGCTCCTGATCGATCGTGTAACGCGACGATAGAAACTCCAACATGCGAAAGAGGTTGGGTGTGTCTTCATCCGGGCCCATCAGTGACCAGGTGCGATCAACTGAAGTCGGAGAAAGCAGGATCGCCCCGAGACTCCGGGCTTCACGCAACCAAGTCGACAAGAAACCCCTCCCATGGCCACTACCGCCGTGCATGGCAACGATAAGCGGCATCGGTGTATCCGGCTCGGCATACTCAGGGACATAGACTGAAAAGCCGCCGCGCTCCATCGCACCATTCGCCGCATGCAAAACGCCAGTATCGAAACCCACCTGCTGCGGCTGTGTGAGACGCTCGAGCAATCGTTCGTCGTCCTGATGCCGCGCGCTCAAAAAGAACCGGCTGACGGGCGGCAACATCGCCGTGATCGGATACAGCGCTTCGAGAGCTCGCGTCTGATAACGCATCGCGCCGTAGGCCGCCATCACCGGGTTGCTGTGACCCGGCGAATCCACAAAGCCTTCTATCCCCTTCAGGGTGTTGTTGGCGGCTTCCCGGAGCGACGACTCGAAGTTGCGCAGATGCTCGGGCCACGCTACCGCGCCAAACACCTTGAGCTGATCTTTGAGCGGATCACGAAACGGTTCTACCGCACCGACCAGTTCGCCCAGGTCCGGTGGATGGAGATAACGCCCTGCTTTTGCAAGCACATCAAGCCCCGTGAGCAGTGGCGGTAACAAGCCGACAACGGCATCGAACAGTTGTTCTTCAGTCGGTTCCATAAGATCTTCCCCGGGTCTTACCGTTCGGAGCATACACACAAGCTGCTTTGGTATGCTCGCAGGAATCTAAACGCACGGTGTTTTCATGTCTTCGTCTTCCCGGATTTCGGCAGAACCGTACTACCTGCCTGTTGGTGATGAGATTGAGGTTTTTACGGCGGCCTATGCTGCTCGACTGCCGGTGTTGCTCAAGGGGCCAACGGGGTGCGGTAAAACACGCTTCGTCGAACATATGGCCTGGCGGTTGGAACGGTCGGGCGCTTTGACTGCCGATCCCACCCTCATCACCATTTCCTGTCATGAAGATCTGACCGCCACGGATCTCGTCGGCCGATATCTCCTCATGGGTGACGAAACGGTATGGCGAGACGGTCCACTGACTCGATCGGTTCGCAGCGGCGCAATTTGTTACCTCGATGAAATCGTGGAGGCACGCAAAGACACCACGGTGTTGATTCACTCACTCAGCGACCACCGTCGGCTTCTGCCCATCGACAAAACTGGCGAACTGGTCCATGCCCATCCCGACTTTCTCTTGGTCATGTCTTACAACCCCGGCTATCAGTCGGTACTCAAAGACCTGAAGCCAAGCACTCGACAACGTTTCGTCAGCATCGAGTTCGACTATCCGGTCTTCGAAAAAGAGGCCGAGATCATTTGCCACGAAAGTGGTGCCGACAAAGTCATGGCTGAACGACTCGCGACGGTTGCGGCACGGGTACGCAATCTGCGTGACCACGGTTTTGAAGAAGGTGTCAGCACGCGGCTGTTGATCTACACCGGGCAGCTCATCAGCCAAGGTATTGCACCACGACGTGCGGGTGAACTCGCCATCACTACCGCCATCTCCGACGACCGCGCCGTGCAAGAAGCGGTGAGGAACATCATCGACGTCATCCTGCCGTGATTGCACTCGAGGCCATTGAAGAGTCCCTCGCACTCTTCGCTGAAGGCATTGCTGGACGCTACATCCACATCAAAACCTTCGGTGAACACACAGGTGTAGCGAGCGACCCTCTGCGTGCAGCGCAAACGACGGAGTCCATCTATCTTCCCGAACAGATCCCTTCTGCGGATCGTTCGGCCTATCTCGTGCTGGTCTTGCAGCAGCTCGGATATCGCGAATGTAGAACGTACGATTTTCGCTATGAGGCCTGGTGTGAACACGCGGGTCGACCCCTGCCAGTTCTGAGACCACACACGCAACCCGACCGCGACAGCGACTTCACGAAACTGTTCAGCACGTTCCCAAACCCGGCTGTCGCGAGGCGGCTCTTTCTCATGCTTGAAGAGATCCGCATAAACGCCCATGTTCGCCGCGCGTACCCAGGTGCAGTACGTTATCTGGATGACTGGCACACCCAACTGCGTATGAACCTGCCCACCTCAGATGCTCCTTTCGATCAACTGAGCGCCTATGTGTGTGGCGAAGAGGATCGGTGCGTTGAAATCGCTGATGAACTCCGCGCGCTCGAGATTACAACCGCTGAAGTCATCACTACCGTCGATCTACTCCTACACCTTTACCCACACTTTCATCACGAGCGCGATATCGAGCTTGAAGCCATTAATGCCGAAGTTTCGGGCACAGAGTGGATGCAACGCGAAGCACGCCTTGAAGACTGGAAAGACGATCTCGAGGAGAAGTCTCGTCAGCTCTTGGCAGTGGAGATGCTGCAAGCAGAAGACGCGTTGCTCCGCGACGGTGAAGCACTGGACGGAGAAACTCGGGATACCGAACAAACACTCTACTCCATGAAGAGCGAACGGGACTCGTTGGCCCGTCGGGTAGAGATGGAAAGAGCCGCATTGCGTCACGCGGTCGGTTCACCCAAGCCTAACGCACGCAGCTTTCGTTACGACGAGTGGGATTGGCTGCAATACCGTTATCTGAAACGCCACTGCCGCCTCTACGAGGAGCGCATTCAACCTGAAGCAGATGCGGATGTGGAAGCGCTCCGCAAAGTTATCCGCCAGTGGCGCGCGCAGGTGAAGTCACAACTCGCACAGCTCAAACCCATGGGGTTGCAGCGTGTTTACCGCGTGCACGACGGAGACGAACTCGATCTCAACGCTGTGCTCAATGCACGTCAGGACATTCGTGCGGGCATTTCACCGGATGAACGCACCTATAGCCGACGTGACCGCGTGCAACGGGACATCTGCGCGGCGTTTCTCATCGACCTGTCCGCCTCCACCGACGACCCCATAAACCCACCGGAACCCGCTGCCTTCGATCCGGATGAAGAGATTCCGAATCTGCGTGACCCGTACTTCGAACCGCCTGACGAACCACCCCAGGAAGAACCCCGCAAGATTATTCATGTGCAGCGTGAAGCGATGTTAGTGATGGCATCGGCACTTGATGTTCTTGGCGACAGCTTTGGCATCTATGGCTTCTCTGGCTACGGCCACGACTGTGTGGAGTTCTATGTTGCCAAAGAACCCGATGAAGCCCTCAACATGCGTGTGCTGCACAACATTGCGTCGATGCAGCCGAAACGGAGTACGCGCATGGGACCGGCCATTCGCCATGCAGCGACCAAACTCATCAGCGCAGGTCAGTCGATGAAGATTCTCATCGTGTTGTCAGACGGATTTCCTCAAGACTCTGGTTACGGCCCCATACGCGGTGATCACGAGTACGGCGTACAGGACACGGCCAGGGCGCTGGCTGAAGCAGCAAGCAAGGGCATCGAGACCTTCTGCATCACGGTTGATCGTTCAGGACACGACTATTTGAAGCGGATGTGCCCCGATGCGCGGTATCTGGTTATCGACGAGATGGAGGATCTGCCAGAGGCACTGACAAAGGTGTACACAACACTGACGCTGCGGTGATGATTCACAGAAGTTGACTCAACCGCTTGGAAAGTCCATCGAATTAGTGTCGAATCGCCAGCTGGCCGCCCACAGGAACATGAGGCGTTTGTCATGATCGGTATCGATCTTGGAACCACCAACAGTGTCATCGCGTACTGGCAAGACAATGCGCCTCATGTCATTCCGGATTCCGGGGGCCGCAGACTGACACCCTCCGTCGTGAGTGTTGATGACGATGGCAGCATCCTCGTCGGTGAAGCCGCACGCCACCGTTTGCCAACGCATCCAGAAAAAACCGTAGCCGCCTTCAAACGCCGTATGGGGACAACTTCGACGGTGCAGCTCGCGCCGGGCACGGTGTTCCGTGCTGAAGAACTCTCGGCGCTCGTCCTGAAGAAGCTGATCGGTGATGCGAGCTCACACCTCGGTCGCACCATCGATCGTTGTGTGGTGAGTGTCCCTGCCTACTTCAACGATACGCAGCGCAAAGCCACATGTGATGCCGCCAAACTTGCAGGTATCGATGCGCTTCTGATCAACTAACCCACCGCGGCAGCCATCGCCTACGGCGTTCATTCGAAGGTTGATCACCAGAAGATCGCTATTGTTGATCTGGGTGGTGGAACCCTCGACATCTCCATTCTCGAATTCTTCGACGGCGTGATGGAGGTGTATGCGACTGCTGGCGACAACTGGCTAGGTGGCGAAGACTTCGACACCGTCATCGCGCAGGCCATGCTCGAGTCACTCAAACTCGACGACAAGCAGCTCACGGCACTGCAACGCAGCGCGATCCGAACCCACGCACAACGCGCCAAACACGCACTTTCAGCAAGTCACTCGACCAATCTCTGCATCACACTGGAACTAGGGAAAAGTACCACCACACGCGAGTTTTCACTGACACGCGCCGAGTTTGAAGAACGTTGCAAACCACTACTCGAGCGCGTTCAACGCACCCTTGAACGCGCCATGAAGGACGCACGCCTCGGTCCCGCGGCGGTGAATCAAGTCATTCTCGTGGGCGGCTCCACGCGTATGCCCGTGATCCGCAACCTGGTTGGGCGATTGTTCGGCCAGCTACCACTTTCACACCTGAACCCCGACGAGATCATGGGTATGGGTGCTGCCGTGCAAGCAGCAATGCGAGACAACGACTCCGCACTTGCAGACTTCGTATTGACTGACGTTTGCCCCTATACCCTCGGCATTGAGATCGCCGTGGAATCAGGACCGAGCAGTTACGAACAAGGACACTTCCTACCGATCATCGAGCGCAACTCTCCGGTGCCGGTCAGTCGCGTCGAGACCATCAGGCCGGTCAGTCGTACACAGCGTCAGGTGTTGTGCAAGATCTACCAGGGTGAAAGCCGCCTCACGGTCAACAACGTGCTCCTTGGATCGATTGAAATAGAGGTACCACTTCTCGCCAAGGATCGCAGCGTCGACGTGCGTTTTACTTACGACAACGAAGGTCTTCTTGAGGTCAAAACCGAAGTTAAGGCCAACGCCACGTAGAAGACGCTCTTGGTTAACAACTCCGGTAAAACTCTCAGCGAAGAAGAGATGCGCGACAAGCTGGAAAAACTCGCAAATCTCAAGATTCACCCACGAGACCGCCAGGAGAACCGAACGGCGATCGCGCGGGCTGAGCGACTCTTCGAAGAAAATCTCGGCGGTCACCGTACTGCCATTGCCGATGGACTGCGCCAGTTCGAAACCGTTCTCGCCTCTTAGGACATGGCTGCCGCAGAGGATGCTCGTTAGATGTTCATGGCCTTTCTTGATCAGTTCGATCGGGACGTTTTCCGTTGAGTGAACGCGACTGGCCCTCGTCGGAACTCGGTATCGATCCAACCGATGATGAACGAGCGATCAAACGCGCGTATGCAGTGCTGCTGAAAAAAACGCGGCCGCAAGACGATCCGGATGGCTATCAACGGTTACGAACTGCCTACGATTCTGCTCTGCACTCGGCCAAGTGGGAGCAGGATGCGAACGAAGAGTTTGAACCACGATTTGAGGAACGATTAGAGGCCCGATTAGAGGAACAGGCCGACGATAAACCGCCCACCTCCGTCGAGCCTGCACTCACATTCCTGACACCGAAGGATCTCGAGGCACCACCACGGAACAACTTCGTTGCAGTGTGCGATCAGCTCATCGCTGATTTCGACCGAGTGTTCGAACTGTCCGATCCGATTGCTCGGGAAAAAGCGCTCGCTTCCTGGATCCACTCTGAGCCGTTAGACACCTTCGCCATCCGCACCCACATCTCAATTCAAATCTTGAGCAGAGTCCTGTCAGTCTTCGGTGAACAGGACGAATGGAACAAGGGTATCGCGTTAACTCCAGCCACCATCAAAGCTCTGGGTCAACGATTCTCGTGGTTGGACGATCAGATACAGCTCGGCAATCTCTTTGAACGCCATGCACTCAGTAGACTATTTGGAATAATCGAACCCCAACCTGCAAGGCCCGTTGAAACCGTAAAGAGAGGAGTCTTCTTCTGGTTGAGGACCATCGCAATTTTTCTGTTTTTCACGTGGGTACTGTCAATACTGCTCACGATGATCAATCGGAGTTTAAACGGCCCGTTCATCGGCGATGCACAAAAGGCGTTTGCTCGTGGGGAGACTGCGAAGGCTGTCGAGATTCTTCGGGAGCGGATCGACGACAAACCAAGAGATGACAGCGCCCACATCTTATTGGCCGCCCTCTTAATACGAGACGGCAAGTCAGAAGAAGCATGCGCAGTGACGCGTGTCGTCCCTGATAAGGCACTCAACTGGAATCCGGGTGTCCTTACGCCAGGTCGAGTGGGTGGCTCCACAGATTACGACACCTCGCTTCTCAAGGATTTCGTTGAGAACGCTTACGAATGTGAGCAAAAACCTTACTTCGCCAACGACTACGCCTGGTTTCTGGCAACGTCACCCAATGAATCTGTCCGCAACGGCGCAGATGCGGTGTACTGGGTCGAACGCGCGGAGCTCGGATCAAGCGACAACCCCGCCTATGTGGATACTGCTGCAGCTGCATATGCAGAAGCCGGCGATTTGGATAGAGCCGTGGAGCTAGAGAGCAGAGCGATCAATATGACTGAGCGCAACATAGAGGCAGCAAACATTCTACGAAAGCCAGATTTCGAAAGCCGCCTAAAGGAGCTCCAAAACCGCCTCGTGCTGTATCAACAAGGCAAGCCGTTTCGCACAAACTACTGACAGGCGTCGGCCACTTTTACCACTGCGGATAAAGCACCACATCGATACGCCGATTCTTCTGCCGCCCCTCAGGTGATTCGTTACTGGCGATGGGTTGCGTTTCGCCATAACCCACCGCGGTGAGCAGCTCCTTCGCAATCGTCCCGCCGTTGAGCAGGTATTGCATCACCGCTTCGGCACGCTTTCGGGAAAGATCGAGATTGGTGTTGTCTGCGCCGTGTGAGTCCGTGTGGCCTTCAACAATCACCGGCGTGTCAGGAAACTCCGCGAGCGCGGTATGTACCTTACCAAGTAACGTGTGATGCCGACCTTCCAGTGACGTGCTGCCGCTGCCAAAACTCACACCGATCATGCGGAGCACCAATCGGTCTTGCACACGCAGCACCTGCGCTTCACTCACTTTGAACATACCCTCAACTTTGCGCACGGTTTCTTTCATGCGCTCCTGGCGTTCGAGTTCAGCCTGCAGACGCGCGCGCGCCTTGGACTGACCACCTAGTTCGGTTTGAAGCGTTTCAATTTCCTGCTGGAGTGCCATGGAGTAACGCTGCTGTTGCGATACTTGATCGTCGAGTCGATTCTTCGTGAGCAAAAGTTCCGCGACCGAATCTGAAAGCTGAGTACCAGCTTCACCGGGTCCGTTGTCGTAGTACACCACTTCACCGATGAGCTCACCGATGTGGGAGAACTCTTTCTCCCAGGTGCCGATCAGGTCTTCCATCGTCACATCACCACGGTCGAGCGTCCGTTTGGCCTTCGCGAGGTACTGCGCGTACAGGGCGTGATGAGTGGCTAGTGTGGCGTGATCCCGTGGCTGATCCGTGTCGTAGCGGTCTTGAACCAACCGGGTTCGTGCTTCGGCAATCAAACGCCGCGCTTCTGCAAAGATCTTTGGTGCAACACGATCTGCATTCATGTCTTCAGCAATCGCGATCTGTTTATCCGCTTCCGCAAACAATGTCGACTCGATGGCTGCAAGCTCAGCCGCTCGAAAGGAGGTTTCAGCACGCTCTTTGGGTTTGAGTATATCCGCATCACGGTTGCGCTCGAGCTTGGACACTGCAGCATGAAGCTGACTTTCACCATCGCGCCAGAGACCATTCTCGGGAGACTTGGCGCCAGCAGATTCCGCATCACGACGGGCAGCGAGGGCATCGGCCAACACCTCCCGAGCACGCAGACTGATCTCTTCAACTTCTGCAAAGCGATCTGCCGCGAAAGACAACTGTTCGCGGATCTTTTCCGGCTTGCCGTTGTCCGCTGCCAACACTTTGGCTTTGGCGAACGCATCAAGGCCACGTTTAAGGACCGACGGCGCCAACAACGTTCCTTCTGCAACTTCGGCTCGCTCCTTGGCCACTTCCACGCGCCCGAACCGGGGGTCGGTTTCACTGGCAAACGATTGCATAGAAACAGTGACCAGAAGCAGCACTTGCAGCCCCTGCCGCAAGAAGTTACTCAGCATCAGAATCCTCCTTTCGACAGGAGCTGGTGAATGGCAACGGCCACTCCCGCTTCATCATTGCGGCGGCTGACAAAGGTCGCCGCGGCCTTGGTTCTCTCATCGGCTTGACCCATCGCAACCGATGCACCGGCGCGACGGAACATTTCCAGATCATTTTCTGCATCACCAAACGCAACCACTTCGTGGGTGTTGATGCCGAGATGCTTACAAGCCGCTTCCAGCGCCAGTCCTTTACTCGCGGATTTGCCGGTTAGCGTGACGACGAGTTTTCCGGTTGGACCGATCGAGTCATAGACGTTGATCGAGTCACGAAAACGTTCCTGGAGTTCATCGCGGATGCGCTGGTTGCAGCGAGTGCCTTGGATCGCCGCAACACGCGGCAGGTCGAGGGCATCGGCAACAAGCGTACGCACGGGTTTGAACTCAGCTTCAAGACCCGATCCCGCATCACCTTCCAGTTTGAGCAACACCCGGTCATTCACCGTTATCGTTGCGATGCAGCGCTCTTCATTACAAATGGCATAGAGCGCCTCGACACCCGGCAACGGAATCCGCGCATCAAACAGATCTCGCCCAGTTGACGCGTCGTGCACCTGTGCGCCGGAGCAAGCGATGATCGGCCCTTCAATCTCGAGCTTGCCCGCAATACGGAGTGCGTATTGTGACCAACGCGCAGTGGCGATGATGACTTTGATCCCTCGATCCCGCGCAGCACGAATCGCCTCGACGTTTTCTTCCGGGACGTCGTCACCGACCAAGAGCGTACCGTCGAGGTCGATTGCCAGCGCTTTATATTTCATAAGCGTTACTCATGAAGTGTCCGGGTGGGATCGGGAGTTACGGGACGCGACTCTGAAGCGCATCCTTAACGGGGTCAAGACAACGACGCGTTTCTGCCTGAGTACCGATTCGCATACCGGATGGAGGACATCAGGCGTTTTCGCGCGCCGGATTAAATTTAACGTCGTAGGGTTCGAACCAGGTGCTCTCGATGGCCTGGTGAATGCCGATAAATTCCCTTTGGAATTCATCGAGTGCGGCGTGCAGTTCGGAGCGAACCAGTTTGCGCAGCGTCATCGAGTCCATACGAGCCAGCAGTTGATCGACCGATTCCACAGGGGAATCATGACGGGGTAGCCGACCACTCGAAAACTGAATCTGCTTCAAACAATGACGTACTGACCGAGGAAATTCCGGATCACTCAACAGGAAGTGCACCACCCTCACAGGCGTGACGCGACTACGGACCGAGCGACGGTACATCTGATAGGCCGAAGCCGACTGCAAAACACTCACCCACAGGATGGTGTCGTAGTCGTTCATTGTGCCTTCGCCGAGCTCAAGCAGGTCACCTGCCACATCCAGAATCCGGGTTGTCATGTCCGCCCGTTCAAGGTGCCTTCCCAGCAGCAAGAACTCGTACTCAGGACCGCGGCTCATGGTGCCGGAGAAGAGGCCACCAATCTGCTGGCAGTGGCGGACGACCTCGGTGAGGGTTGGATACGTCACACGACGAAACGATCCGCCTCCGAGTTTTTTGTTGGCAAAAAGATACAGATCGTTCACGGACTCAAACGCTTCGCGGGGGACCACATCACGCAGCGTACGCATGTTTTCTCGAGCGATTCGAATCGTACTCAGAATTGAGTTGGCGTTATCGGGAGACGCCGCGAGATAACGAGGTGCCGCAGTGGCGAGCGGTGTTTGGCGTTGCTCGGAGAAGCCTGCCTTACCTCCGGTGATCCGGATCAGGTTAAACCAGCTCACCGGCGCATCTTTTGGAAGGTCCAGCAACAGGTCGGAAAAGACATTGATCAAACGTGCTGTGTTCTCCGCACGTTCAAGGTTGCGCCCCACCCAATACAGTCGTCCTGCAATTGAGGACAACATCAGGTGTTCTCCACGATCCAGGTGTCCTTACTGCCGCCGCCCTGGGACGAGTTCACCACGAGTGATCCCTTGCGCAGCGCCACACGTGTAAGTCCACCCGCCGTTACTGCCATCTTCGCGCCCTGCAGAATGAAAGGCCGAAGGTCGACGTGGCGAGGTTCGATGATGCCGTCACATATCGTCGGTACCGTCGACAGTGACAGGGTGGGCTGCGCGATGTAGTTGCGTGGGTTCGCACGAATCAGCCCGCGCATCGTTTCAACTTCCTGACGTGTGGCATGTGGCCCTACCAACATGCCGTAACCACCGGATTCGTTGGCGGGTTTTACAACGAGTTCTGCAAGGTGCGCATCCACATAACGCATCGACGCGTCCTCCGAACATCGCCACGTCGGGACATTCGGCAGGATCGGCTCTTCTGTCAGGTAATAACGAATGAGATCAGGCACGAAGCTGTAGATCACCTTGTCATCGGCTACACCGGAACCTGGTGCATTGGCAATGGCAACATTGCCGCGGTACCACGAGCGAAAGAGTCCGGGTGTGCCGAGCATCGAAAATTTGTCAAAGGTCTCCGGATCCATGTAGGTGTCGTTGATGCGACGGTAGACCGTATCCACACGCCGAAGGCCCTCGATGGTGCGCATGTAGACACAATCATCGTCGAGCACGATAAGGTCACTGCCTGCCACCAACTCCGCACCCATACGTTGGGCAAGGAAAGCGTGTTCAAAATACGCCGAGTTATAGATACCGGGCGTCAGCACCACAATTTCCGGATTGTCACCCGGCCGTGGTGACAAGGAGACGAGCATGTCGAAGAGTTGTGAGGGGTAAGCATCCACCGGTCGAATGCGTTGATCGCGGAAGAGTTCCGGAAAGACCCGCTTGGTGACGCTGCGGTTTTCGAGCATGTAGGACACACCCGACGGCACTCGCAGGTTGTCCTCGAGCACATAGACCGTGCCGTCACGATCACGCACCAGATCCGTGCCACAGACGTTGGCCCACACCCCGTGTCGGGGCGTCGCGCCGATGGCCTGAGGCAAGTAGTCCTTGGAACTCTTGATCACGTGTTCCGGAACAATGCCGTCTTTCAGCGCCCGCTGGTCGTGGTAGACGTCATCGATAAAGAGATTGAGCGCTCGCAGCCGTTGTTGGAGCCCCGCTTCGATGCGTGTCCACTCACTGATCGGAATCACCCGTGGAATGATGTCGAGGGGCCAGGCGCGGTCGATGTTCTCGCCATCGGCATAGACCGTAAACGTGATGCCCATCTCCATGATGGCCCGATCCGCCGCGGACTGCCGTGAGGTGAGCCCGCGCTCAGAGAGCGCCTGCAGATAGTTCACGAGCGGTTCGGCGACAGGTCGCGGCTGTCCGTCTGCCGCAATCAGCTCGTCATAATGAGGGTGGCCATCATAGGCCGGCCATGGGTGAGTCATGTCGGGCAAGTCATCGTTCCATCAATCCCTGCAATCCCAGCTCGCCTGCGCGTAGAGGCTTATGCTATCAGAGCACCTGCTGCGGGAATCCGAACCATTAGGGAAGGTCTGATTATTCAGACCTTCCTGTGTGGAGCATGGAAGCACCACCACTTTCCATGCGTGTGGCGCGTGCCTCGCACGCGCATTCACGGGCAAAGCCCGTGTAAACGCAGGGAAAATGCGAGGAATCCGAAGGATTCC
>SXGR01198751.1_pt1 | contig 39213 bp, 24 predicted proteins | sample 3174711 | NCBI WGS metagenome assembly SXGR01 (sample SAMN11356860, study PRJNA531348) | freshwater metagenome | isolation source: freshwater sample F1-60 | place: China: Fuxian Lake, Yuxi | collected 2017-12-25
AGGCTCAATCTTAGCGACTTTGAACATCCGCTCGGCGGCTCGGCGCCGGGGAGCGGGAACCAGGACCGCGCAGATCCCCTTTCGCCCGGCGCGTCCAGTGCGACCGCTGCGGTGCAGCAACACCTGAGGGTCCGGAGGAAGATCCGCATGAATCACCAGGTCTAACGCTGGAAGGTCGAGACCACGTGCGGCGACATCGGTGGCGACCAGAACCTTCGCTCGTCCGTCGCGCAGTGCCAGGAGCGCGCGTCCGCGCTCCGCTTGGCTGAGTTGCCCGGAGAGCGCGACCGCTGAAAATCCCCTTTCCAGGAGATTGGCATGCATATGGGTCACGCCCTCACGGGTTGCGCAAAACACCAACGCGCTTGGGGCGTCCACAAAACGCAGCACGTTAACCACAGCATGTTCGCGTTCGCGGGGTGCAATCGTCACGGCGCGGTACTGTATGTCCTCGTGCGGCCGGTCGGCATCGGCGGCAGCGATTCGCAAGGCGTCCTTCTGGAATTTCTGTGCCAAACGCTCGATTTCCTTCGGCAGAGTGGCCGAAAACATGAGCGTGCGTCGCTCCGGCGGAGCGGCCTGCAGCAGCACCTCCAGCTCATCGCGGAAGCCCATGTCGAGCATTTCATCGGCCTCATCGAGCACCAACGTCTGGATTTCATTGAGTTTCAGGGTGCCGCGGTCGAGATGATCGCAGAGTCGTCCAGGCGTTCCAACGAGAATATGAACGCCGTCGTGTAATACTCGCTCTTCGCGGCGGATGTCCATGCCGCCGACGCAGCTGACGACGCGGGCTCCGCTCTGGGCGTAAAGCCAATACAATTCACGCTGCACCTGTTGTGCGAGCTCCCGGGTGGGGGCGATCACCAACACTTTGGGGGCGCCCGGCGGGCCGACTCGGGTGTTTTCGCCGAGGAGTGAGCTGGCGAAAGCAAGCCCAAAGGCTACAGTTTTCCCAGATCCGGTTCGGGCTGACACGAGGAGGTCTCGCCCCAGTTCAGACTCGATCACCGCTGTCTGAACAGGCGTTGCAGCGGAATATCCGCGCGCCTCCAGAGCGGATCGCAAAGTGGGGTGGGCGGATTGGAAAGACATCGGGACTCCCGGCGGGCAGCCCGTTTACTCTGTTCCGGGGGTTTGGGCGAATCTCACCTGGGGTACGGCGTCTCGCGGCGCTCGCCGGACATCTGTGTGCGCTGGCACTCCGCCCAGAATTTCGCGATCAACCGTTCGTCGTACGGGTTGTCGACGGTGTACTGGACGCCGATTTCGAAGGGCTCCTTGACGGGACCGGGGGGCGGCAGGGTCACACGCACGATGATCGCCTTCCCCGGTATTTTTATGCGAGCGCCTGGTAGGTCGAGATGAAAGGGCACAATGGTGCCCCGGGTCCAGGTTGACAATGGGAGTTCATTGGCGGCGATCGGAGTCGCAAGCCAAGACATACCGCCCAGAAGACGGTCGGACGCCAACGACAGGTCGAGGACTTGAAGATCCACCGCGGCGTGGTTCAACGGCAATCGAACCCGGGTCGCAGGGGCGTCGGGGGTTTTCGCGCGGTAGGAATTTCGTCGGTTTCGTTCGCCGCTCATCACGGATTGCAGGAGGGACGTTTCTGAAGGGTCGCCAGGAAGGCCCAGGGCGCGATCGAGCTTTCGGCGCAAAGCAAGCGCATCATATGGCAACTCTAGGTAGTCTTCGGCGCCCGCTTTGAGGAGTTCCACCACGACATTGACGGGGATCTCCGAGCCCAACAGAAAGATTTTTAGGTCGGGATGCGCGGCGTGCAGATCTTCAAACCGTTGCACCGCCGCTTGCTCAGCTTGGGGAAGTGCCAGGATCACCGCGGCCAACTTAGCCGCTACCGATGGCGCAATGGTGGATGATTGTGGAAGAACCTCCGCAACTCCGGCAAGGGTCGCTTTACATGCGGCGGTGAGTGTGGCATCGGCGCCGATCAATCCGATCGGCACCAGCGCGGGTTGGGTCATGTTCCCTCGGTGATCACGGGCGAGTGTACATCAGCTTTGGGCTCAGCGGGTACCCCTTTCGATGCAGGTGACGATGGCCGCATCGCCGGTGCTGGCATCACCGCAGGCTTCGATGGTTGGGGCTGGATTGCTTCGGTACAAAGAAGCCGCTGCCACGCACTTCAACGTGCTGGTGCTGGACACGGTCGCACGGTCGCAGGCGGGAATCCAGTCGGCGGGTGGGTGTGTCGAAGGCGCGGCCGACTGGATGCACTGCAGGGTTTCCGAGGTTCCACCAAACGCTTGATCGCATGCGGAAACCAGCGATCGTGGCGCCGCGGCGGGGGAGGCATCTCGAATGCACTGCAGGGTGTCGGCGCTGCCTACCATCGCCTCGTCGCAGGCGACAATAACCTCGGGAGGTGGGTTTTGGTGCGGGGTGTCCAGTGCATTGCTTAGACACGAGAGCACATCGGCGTTGGATACAAAGGCGCCATCGCACGCGACGATGGTCTCCACTGGGGATTCTGGGGCTCGATCGACCTTTTCGGTACAGGTCGTGCTGTTGGACGAGCCTACGAACGCGGCGCCGCAGGCGCGGATCACGTCAGGATCACCGGCCCAATGGCGTTCTAACACGGGTGGCGGCAAATGCTGGGCCGTGGCGTCAATGCGCACGTCTAGGCTTTCCACCACGGCTGCGCCAACGTCGAGCCAATCGAGCCTGCCCCGGCTGTTTTGGCTGGAGACGCCGATGGTCAAGGTTCTGGGGAAGCAAGGGAAGGGGTCGCCCGCGACTCCCGGATTGCAACTGCGTGGCACGGGAAGGTTGCCGTGTGTCATGTTGGTCCGCAGTGGAATATCGACGTGGGTTCTCATGATCACGGTGCCCGGTGCGTCACCCGACACTGTGAGAACCGGCTGTAGCCCCATGGCTCGGAGTCGTTCCAATTCACCGCGAGGCAACTCAATGTCGATGAAGATGTCGTAGCCGTCGGAGGACGCGGAAATCCGTTCGACCGCGAGTGCCGTGTCGTCATGTCGCCGTGGTCCGGCGTATGCTGACCATCCAAGGCATAGACACGGCAAGAACCAATGAGCTCGCATGTTGACCTCCGAGGGTCGTTTGGACGCAGAATCGTGCGTTCGATTCGCGAGAAGGTGTCATAACTGTTCACAGGGTGTCGCGTTGGGCGAAGTGCGCCGCCAACGACGCACCCATCGTTGCGCTCTGGCAGAACCCGTGCGGCGGTGCGACGTCCGGAGGCGTGTTTCGCGCCACTCGGTTGGCGCGTCCTTGACGTGGGCGTGCGATCGATCCAACCTTCGGCTCGGAGGCGGATGAACGGCGAAAACCGGAAGGTGCCCGCGGGGGGGTTGCTCGCAGCGTCCACGAGCCTCGGGTACCTGTTGATTGCGTTGGCTTGGGTCGGGCTGTCCGACCACTTGGTGTCGAGCCTTGTCCGCGACCCGGCGATGATCGCGTGGATGCAGACGCGCAAGGAGTGGTTTTTTGTCGGCGTGACGGCGTTACTTCTGGCCTTGTTGTTGAGTTGGTACGGTCGCGCCCAGCAAACCCTGATGAAACGGGCGACCGAGCGGGAACGTGCGCTGGTGGGAGTCACCCGTACCACTCAGAACGCTGTGGCACTGTTGGACGAGAATGGCGCCCTGACCATGGCGAACCCGGCGTTTGCGGACCTCTTTGGTCATACGCCAACCAGCATTGTGGGGCGGGCGCTTCCCCAATTGGCGGCTCCGCACGCCTACGGTACCCCTGATCTCGGGGCGTTGCTGGACAAAACCCGACGAAATGGGATTGGCGTCGAACGGGTCGTGTTGTTGGGTCGAGATGGCTCCGCGCGCCCAGTCCGATTCTTGGCTTCTATCCTTGAGGGGGAAGAGTCCAATCATGGTGGTTTTGTACTATCAGGGATCGACCTTCGCGATCGCGAGGAAACCGAAGCGCGTGTGCAGCGCCTGCAGCAGGTCATCGCGGAACATGTGGTCGATCGCCTTGATTTGGAGTCGGTGGTTAACAACGCGCTCCGCGCCGCGGTGGCGGTGACTCACGCCGATATCGCTGGGGTCGCGCTTCTCGAACCCAGCGGAAAAATGGCATACCGGTGGTTGGTCGGTTTCCCAGAAGGCGCGGACATCGCCGATTTGTTGAAGCCTTTCTCGCGCGAAGAGGGCCTTGCGGGGGCAGTCTACCAGGAACAACGACCGTTGGTTATCGAAAATTATCGGGCTGCGTCCAATGTTTTGCCGTCGTTCAGGGATTCGGGCCTACGGTCGGGCATGGGCGTTCCGCTCAAGGTTGGGGATGAAGTGCCCGGGGCGCTGGTCGTCGGGAGTATGCGTCGGACGCACGCTTTTAGTGAGGAGAACGGCCCGGTTCTGGAGGCGATTGCGCGGCAGATTGCGGCCGCCTTGCGCCATGTTCGCGTGTTGGAGGATTTGCGTCAAACCCAGGCGCGGTTGGAGCGGATCGCCGAGGCCGTGCCGGATGTGTTGTTCAGTGCTCAACTTCCTGGCTTTGAACTCACGTTTATCAGCCCAGGTGTCGAGTCGATTTTCGGAATCACCGTCAGCGATCTGATGGCCAACCCGGACTTGCTGCGCGCGCATACCCATCCCGAGGACAGAGAGCGGGTACAGGCGGCGTTTGCGGCGGCGGTGGAGGTTGGCGCCACCGTGGACATCGAATATCGCGTTGATCCTATCATAAATAAGGATCTTCGGGTGGAATGCCGTGCGCGCGTGGAGCGCAGTGGCCCAGGGGGGCCGTTGGCGCTGTTTGGCGTCATCCGCGACATTACGGCGCGCCGTGCTGCTGAGGATCGGCTCGAATTCTTGGCATTCCACGATTCGTTGACTGAGCTGCCCAACCTGCACGGTTTTCGCGCCAAGTTGAACGAGCTCCCCGACACCGCCCACGGTGTTGTCATGTATTTGGATTTGGACCGGTTTGGAGTTTATTCCGAAGTCTTTGGAGATGACGTCGCTGAGCAGGTGCTGCAGTCCATCGCGGCGCGCATCGCGGCCGTGATCGGCTCCGATGGCTTGGTTGCGCGGGTGATCCGCGACGAATTCTTGATTTGGTTGCCGACGCCGGCAGGCGAAGAGCACGTTCGCGGAAACGCACTGGCCGACCGGATCCGACTTGCCTTGGTGGGCCCCGTGGAATTGGGGGACGAAGAGGTGTTTGCCTCGGCTTCGATTGGATACTCGCTGCGGCCGGCCGATTCGGGCGATGCCAGTGTTCTTGTCGCGCACGCCCAAAAAGCGCTTCGAAAAGCCAAAGAAGGTGGCGGTGGCGGAGTCGCTGCCTACCAGGTGGAGCTGTCCGAGAAAGGGCAGCGAATGTTCAGTATGGAAGCTCGACTTCGCAAGGCGATCGAGAGGCACGAGTTCCGGTTGGTGTACCAACCGTTGGTGGACCTGTCCTCCGGCCAAATGGTGGGGGTGGAGGCGCTGTTGCGATGGGTGGATAGCGCCGGGAACGCTACATCACCGGTGGACTTTATCCCTGTCGCCGAGGAAACTGGCTTGATCGTTCCGATTGGCGATTGGGTGATGGACAAGGTTTGCCTCCAGGTCGCCGAATGGAATGCAGGCGGCATTCACATTTTCGGTGCGTTCAATGTGTCCGTTCGACAGTTTTGGGGGGGAGATCTGGTTGCCCGGGTGATGGAGTCCGTTCGGCGGTCCGGAGTCGACCCCACAAGGATCGAGGTAGAAATTACGGAAACTGCGGCAATGTTGGACCCCGAGCGCGCGCAGAGGGTGATGGTTTCCCTCGCCGAAGCCGGAGTCAAGATGGCCATCGATGACTTCGGAACGGGGTATTCCTCGATGGCGCGGTTGAGAGCGCTGCCGGTCCACAAACTGAAGGTGGATCGCTCGTTTGTGTCGGGGATCGGCGGCGATGTGCGCGAGGCAGCGATCGTCGATAGCATTGTTCAAATCGCACGTTCCCTGCACATGACTTCGCTTGCCGAGGGCATTGAGACCGTGAGCCAACGTGACTCTTTGCGGCAGTTGGGTTGCCAGCAGGGCCAGGGCTACCTCTTTTCGCCGCCGGTTCCGGCCGAACAAATTGCGAAATTCTATGGAAAGTCGTTTCTGACCTGAGTTTCGGGTATGGAATGTCCAGACTTGAATTTCTGTCATCAAGTCCTAGGAGGACTGATTGGACGGTTGGCTGACCTTGCTGGCGGTGAGGGACCACGGCACTACTTCTCGCGCCGCGCAAGCGCTCCGCATCACTCAGAGTGCTGTATCAAAGCGGTTAGACCGGTTCGCAAACGAACTTGGGATTGCGCTTGTGGAGCGCCAGGGCCGTCGTATTGCGCTTACACCCGAGGCTGAGCGGCTGCTGGAAGAGGCAGAGCCGCTGTGGAGGCAATTGCAAAGCGCGCTTCAGCCGCGCGGTGGCCATCGTCCGGTGCGGGTGGCGGCCTCGGAGTCCCTGTTGACGAGTTGGCTTCCGGAGCGAATTTTGCGGGCGGGTGCGTGCGAGTTGCACGCCCATCGTGGGGTGGGGGTGTTGGAGAGGGTTCGATCTGGGGCGGTAGAGCTCGCCATTTGCGCGGATGCGGGTCCGGAAACCGGCCTGGAATCGCGCTGGCTTCGCGACGAACAGATGGGCATCGTGACCACCGAAGAGGCATTCCCCCTGGATGAACCGCGCTCGTTGTGGGGGATTGAACCGCAGGCGCTCACCGCCCAAGCGATCGAACGAAAGTTGACTCGCCTTTATCCTCAACTTCGCGTCGAATCGCGGCTGGAGTCCTACGCCCCTTTGGTCCAGCTCGCCAAAGCCGGTTTTGGTCCGGCACTGGTGCCCGAGGGCGTAGCTTTGGCAATGCATGCGCCCTTTTTTCCGGTTCCGGGGCTCGTGCGGCAGATTGTGGGCGTGGCTCGCCCGACCTCGTGGAACAAAGCGAGCGTGAACGTGTGGTGGGAGCGGTTGAAGGAGGCGTAGCGCCCCTACGCGACGACGTCGATTTGTCGGTACGTACTCGCTAAGCCACTTTCGGACAAGTAGGCGCCCGATGCGCGGCTGAATCCGAGCACGCTCGAGGCGCCGCGCTCCGTGAACGGCGTTGCAACACTTCCGAGGTAGAATGCACCGATCCCCGCGTCATTAAGGGACGTCAGCGACGATGAACCACCGGACCAGACCCCCATTTGGGTCCACGCGGTGTCGTTTTCGTCGATCCATTGGTTGCCATCGGAATCCAAGGCGGCCAAATCCGCAAATCCATCGCCGGATTGAGGCCCAAACAACTCGGTGCCGTCGTTGACCGCGCCGTCGCCATTCCGGTCGATCGCCAAGTAGGCGCCGCCGGTAATTCCGGGCATATCGTCCAAAGCACCGTCGCCATCGAGATCAAAAGCGAAGGTCTGGTCGGTGAGGGTAGCGCCCCCGGGTGCCGCATCGACCACCAAAGGATCCTTCGGAGGCGGATCCCCAGCCCGAAACACAAATTCCGATTCTTGAATTGAGGTGTATTCGCGAGCGTAGGCCGTGGAAAAGGCGATTGCCCGCCCGTCTTCGGTGGTGACCTGACCTTCCGCTGCGAAGGCCACCTGCTCTTGCTCGATGCGGCGCTCGTGTCGGCGGTACTCAACACCCCAACCGTGGCGTTGATCGGGGCCTTTTTGAGCCTCTGCCATCTGCTCCTGAGAGCGGGCGGCGTCTTTAGCGCCTTCGGCCATGGCTTCTTCGATTTCACTGGCGCCTTCGGCTTCCACGCCGAACATCCGCTTCAAAATCATCGCGGTAACATTCTGCTCGATCGAGGCGCCTTCTACGGGCTCCTCCTCGCTGACCGACTTCGGTGGTGGCGGCGCAGAGGGAACCATAGGCTTCGGCGGCGGAGGGGCCAATTCCAGGGCCCGCTGGAAGGCTTCCATGGCATTTGCGGGAAGCCGCCCAGGACCGCGTCTTTCAATGCTGTCGTCGACCACCGGGCTGGGCTCGGTGGGTAGGCGGGGGATGTTCAGTCGAATCGGCAGGCTTTTCGGGGCTTTTTGAAGGTCGCCCCAAACACGAGCCGATTCCTGAACTTCCATTGCTTTTCGGGAACTGAATTGTGATGCGAGGGCGACTGAGCCCGTCTCGATCCGCATTCGCCCTCCGAAACACCGTTGCTGACTTCTCGGCACGATCGCCCTCAGATTGAGCGACCGCCACCAACTTTTGTAGGAGCGCAGCGCTACCGGGGCGGATGCGCCAAGAGCTACTTGCCCATTCGCTTTTTGGCTTCCACCACCGCATCTCGGATCGTGTCCGGGAGGGTGCCGCGCGTAGCGGCTTTTTGGATGCCCGCGGGGATTGAGCCGCCCGTATCCGAACAAATCGAGTAGGTGACTTGGACAGGATCGGAACCCGTGAAAGCCCAGCCGCCGACATTGATCGGAGGCTCCACGGCGTTCGGGTTTTCGGTCTTCACCTTGGTGAATTTCGCGTTGTAGGCGCCGCCATTTTCCAGGCGCTCCCAACGGAAAATCGTCGAGTCAGCGGTTTTTTCGGTGGTTCCCTTTAAGAACCAGAACCGGTCATTAGCGAACGTCCATCCGGGAACATCAAGGTACTGAAAATAGTCGAGAGTAGCTCCACTTTTGCCGAGGACTTCCGCTTTGGTGACTCCCGCAGTCGACCACTTCAGCGTGCTTGGGATATCGGCAACCACTTCGTGCAATTTTTCTCGACTAACGCCGGTTACCGAAGTCTTCCCCCGGTAGCAGGCCAGGCCGTCGATCTTCCGAGTTTCGATCGCGATGTCGCCGGCCACATTTTTTACATTGGTGACGTTGGTCCAACCGGATGCGGTGATCTGGGCCCATGTGGGCACCGCGAATGCGGACAGGGGGAAAAGCAATGACAAAGCTACAAATGCAGAACGTACAGACATGATAAACCTCGCCAGAACGGGCTCAAGTTGCCATGATTTCGTCAACGCCACAACAGCGAACTGCTGCATGCGCGTATGTCTTGCCCCCAACCTACCAATTCAACCGATCTGCGCGTTCCAACTTCCGCGCCTACCAGGAATACGCCCGCAGCAGGTGCTCGACCGTGGTTTGGTCCTGCGGTGCGCCCCAAGCTTCGATCAACGCCCGCAATCCAGCATCGGCGGCAAGCGGATCGGGCCCAGGGAAGCGGCCCGAAGGAAGAAATTCGGGTGTTTCGGACTCCCATAAAACCGCCTCGGCGTCGGCATCCACAAGCCCATCGCCGTCGAGCCCTTCGACGTCCCACCACGGATCAAATTCAATCCTGCGCGACTCATACAGGCCATAAAATCCCTTTCGGTTGAGGAATACCGTGGGGGCTTTGAATACGATCGGTCCGGTAAATGGATTTGCACCACGAACATCGCGCGCTGGATTCCCTATGTGGGCGTCGCAATGGTGGGTGGTCAGGCCGTAGGCGGCGGCTCCGCACCGGTGGACGTAGTTGGTCGCGCCTTCGGTAAAGTCTTCGATCCAACCGTGTTCTTGCAACCACCAGGCGGCGACGGCCACGTCGGCGGCCTGCTCCAATACCGTGGGGTCGTAGTGTCGCTCGGGCGAAAGGGCCCGCCAAGTCGCCATTCCGAGGTACTGCTGGGCGTTGGCGCAGGTGTAGAAGTTGTCCCCGGGAGCACATCCTGGAAAGGTAGGTGCATTGCCCTCACTTTCAGGATTGTAGGCCAGGGGGTCGAGCCGATTGTCGACGGTGTACAGGATGCCGACCGCTTCCAACAACCCGAAACGGTTCATCAGAAGGCGATCCGCACCAATCTCGGAGATCAGCAGTCGCACCGCCAAGGAAATTTCGCTTTCCGTGGCGAGCTCGGGCGCCGTGATCGCGCCGACCACTTCAGAATAGTCGTAGGAGACCCATTCTCCGCCGTGAATGCCCTCTACGCCCAGAGCATCGTAATCAATATACACTTCCCGTCGGTCGGCGCAAATGTCCGAATCGCACGGGTCGACCGGCATTAATCCGATATCGTCGGTGGACTCGACCGGGACCCAAGGCGCAGGTCCCTCCACCAACCCCCATGCTTGGAGCATAGTGAGCGTTGGACCGTACACGCAGCGAATCAGCAGCTTGATCGGTGCCATAAGCCCCGGAGTTTAAGAGGTTGGGCGTTTCGGTGCATGTGACAATTCGGTGACGCGGGAAAACTTGCTTTCGCTAGGCATCCTGTGGAATGTCTCTCACACTTGCCGCGATCACCAGGTCACCGGTCACGTTGAGCGTTGTCCGGCACATGTCCAACAGGCGATCCACGCCGATGATTGCGCCAACGGCGGTATCCGGCATTCCAAGGGAAACACAGACCGCGGAGATGACCGGAAGCGCCCCCCCTGGGACTCCCGCGGTGCCGACACCTGCGATCATGGCGACGCCGACCACACCCAATTGCTGGGCGAGATCGAGGTGAATTCCATACATTTGAGCGAGGAACAGCACCGCCACCCCCTCAAACAGGGCCGTACCGTTTTGGTTGCCGGTAGCGCCGACCGTCAGAACGAAACGAGCGGTTTGAGGGCTGATTTTCAGTTCATTTTCAGCTACTTCGAGGGACGTCGGTAAAGTAGCCGCGGAGGATGCGGTGGAGAACGCCATTAGAATGGCGCGTTGAGCGCCGACAAAGAAGGTCCAGGGGTTTCGGCGCGCGACCAAAGCCAGGGTCAACGGGTACACAATGAACATCTGGGCGGCCAACGCCAGCAAGACGGTTAAAACGAACCATGCGACGGGAGCGAGCGCCGAAAGACCGCCGCGAGCGGCCATATTGAAGGTGAGCGCGCCGACTCCGAGTGGCGCCAACACGAGCACCATCTCCACAGCGCGGACACTCGCTTGGAAGACCGCTTCGATTACCTTTTTTACGAGTTCGGTTTCTTCGGTCTTGATGCGCGCGAGTGCGAGCCCAAACAACACCGCGAATACCAGCACGGGAACGAGGTTTTTTCCTGCGGCGGCTGCGACAACGTTCGAAGGAAATTGGGAAACCAGGAGCTGAACCGCGTCTCCGGTGGCAGGTTCTACGGGTGTTCCGGGTGGGAGGGATGCGGGGTTGACCCCGGCGCCAGGCGCGATCCAGGTGACCATCGCGATTCCGATTGCCACGGCGACTCCGCTTAAACCAAGGGTAAGACCCAAGATTTGGCCGCCCGTCTTGGCGAGCGAACGCGGGTCCAACCCCAGCATGCCCAGGATCAACGCGGAACAGGCGAGCGGCAACATCATGACCAGCAGCAGGTTCAGCCAGATGGTGCCCGTGGGCTCGGTGAAATAATGCATCAGGAGGTCGGCGCGCCCCTGAAGGAGCGTCCCGAGCGTGGCGCCGGCGATCATGCCGATCAGAATGCGGGTTGCGAGGTTCATGGAGGCTCCGGTGGGGACCTGCTAACCGGGGAAGGCGGTGCGCGAGGCGGATGGAGGGCCGCGGAGCGGGTCGCCGAATTTCGGCGACCGAGGCGAACGCCGAGCCCGGAAAACGCCGACCCGAAGGGGCGCGCCCAGAGTTTCGACAAGGCGTTTACCATTTATTCCCCATTGCGGGTTCACTTCTGATAGGGTTCGATGCGGAGGCACAGGGCGAAATGAGCGGATCGGCCGAAAATCCAAGTGGGTCCACCCCAGGGCCGGATGCCGATCTTGTTCCCTTGGATGGTGGTTCCAAGCATGCGATCGTGTTTCATGCTCCTTTCCGGGGGTTGGCGCCGCTGAACTCCGGGCTGGAGGCGGTGGCGTCGTTTTTGGAAATGCCGATGGCAGCCGGCGTTGCAGGCTTGGTCTCACGTGATCCGGCGACGGGCACCTTCGTGTATGCGACCGGGCAAGCGTGGTCGGTTGCGGAAATTGTAGGGACGCTCGCGGCAAAAGGGGAGGTCGGTGGCGTGCGCGCAGGCCTGGAGCTGTGCGAGCTCACCGCGCTGATTCTGCAGGAAGGTGCCGAATTAGGACATAAGCAAGGGGTGTTTTGCCATGGTTCGTTGTCACCCTGGCGGGTGATGATCGATGCCGAAGGCATCCCAGTGGTGATCGGCTACGGGTTGCCGCCGATTGAGGTATTGGAATTCCTAAGGAGTGACGAGAACATTCCGAGTGTAGATGCCTTTCGGTATTCGCCGCCGGAGCGCTTGCGGGGCGAGCCCGAGGACATCAGCTCGGACGTGTATTCTCTGGCGTTGGTGGCCATTGAAATGATGATCGGTTTGCCGTTGTACGACGGTGAACTCGATCAGGTGTTTGAGCAGGCCGAGTCGGGGGCTGCATTACAAAGGTTGGACCAGCTTTCGGATGTGTTGCCGGATCTGGTCCGGGATGTGCTGGCGGGTGCGCTAGAACCGGATCCGAACAAAAGGTATCGGGATGCGCTCGAATTTGCAGATTTGGTGAAAGAGCTGCTCGGGGCTGGCGTTGCGGAAGGCCCTGGTCTGATCGAAGTTTTGGGGATGATGAATGGGACTGCGGCTCCGGCTCCGGCCCCGGTGGATCCCGAGGCCCTCGACGCCTTAGCGAATCAGGCGGTGGAATCAGCGAAAGAAGCGAAGGCGGCGGCAGGAGAGGCGCGCTCAGCGCTGGATGAGGTGGTGGACGAACTCGCGGAAAGCCCCTCTGAAGCGGCGGTCGCGTTGGCTGGGGATGCTGCGGAAGGGGTGGAGATTGCGGCGGGGCATGCGGCAACGGCTTCGGATGCGGCAAAACGAGCTTCTGCAGCGGCGGATTTAGCGACGGCGCAGCAAGCGGTAGCCGATGCCGATGCCGCCGCCCAGTTGGCGCTGGATGCTGCCGCGGACGTGCTGGCGAAAGTAGAGGAAGCGGTACGTATTTCTCGCGAGGCGGTGGCCGAGCGGGATCGGGTGGCCGGCGAGGAACAGGCGCGCGCCCTGGAAGCCTTGGCTGCGGAACTGGAAGAAAAAGGCTCGGTTTGGTCGAGCCATGCCGCCAGGCTGGCGGCAGTGGTCGCGGAGCTCCGGGCGGAGGAGGGCCGGTTTCAGGAGCAAATCACCGCTTTGGGAGGTTCGGCTGGACTTTTGGCGGCGGGGTTGGCGGAGGCCGAAGGGCTGATGGTCGCTGAAAGACCGGTGTGGACCTCTGCTCTGGAGGCTGACGCGGCGATCGTGGAGGTCGAGGCTCGGGCAGGGAAAGCCGGCGACCTGCTGAAGTCTGCGTTGAACGTTGCATCGGAAGCGATTGCGGCGGCGGAGGCGGCCCGTGCGGAGGCGGCCGCCCAGGCGCAATTGGAAGCTGCGGCGCGGGAAGCTGCGGAACAAGCGGCGAAGGAGGAAGCGGAACGGTTGGCCGCGGCGGCTGCTGCGCAAGAAGCGGCGGAACAAGCGGCGAAGGAGGAAGCCCTCCGGCTTGAGCAGGAGGCTGCGCGTATTGCGGCGGCCAAGGCGGAAGAAGAGCGCCTTGCGAAAGAGGCCGCAGAACAAGCCGCGGCGGCGGAAGCGGCGGCCAAAGCGGAAGAAGAGCGTCTTGCGCGCGAAGCTGCGGAGCGAGCTGCGGCAGAGGAGGCGGTTCGGGCTGCTGCAGAACGTGAGGCTGCGGAAGCGGCTGCAAAGGCGGAAGAACAGCGACTTGCAGCGGAGCGGGCTGCGGCGGAAACGGCTGAGCGCCTGGCGAAGGAGGCCGCCGATCGGGCGGCGGCTCTTGCGGCGGAACAGGCTGAAAAAGAAGCTCTAGAGGCAAAACTTTCCGAGCGGAACCTTCAGGCCCAGGGGTTGTCTGAACACCTTTCGGCGTTGGTGCAGCGGGTGGAGGGTGCTCGTCAACGGCTGGCCGCCGGTGCGCCGAATGCATCGTTGGAAACTCCATCATTACCTGTGGTCGCGGAAGGGCCCTGGACGGAGCTGTCGGGAGCGGATACAGGAATCGCGGCATTACAAGCAGCGATCGGTCAGGCCGAGCCGGCGGCGGCGGCGTTTGACGCTCAGGTGGAGCAGGCGATTCAGGCCGCTCGCGATGCAGAGCGGGCGTTGGCCGAGGCACTTCAAGCGAAGCTTCGAGAGAGCCGCGAGCGGGCGGAGCGCGCATGGAAAGAGATTCTGGTGCACCAAAAGGCAGTTCAGGAGCTTGATTCAGACGAGGAGTTTTCCGCGTGGGTCGAGAGCCTGCCAGGGGTGCCGGCGGGCGAAGCGGCGGAGGCGCTGGAGGCCGTTGCGGATCGCCTTTCGAGTGCCGCCATCGAGGCCAAGGAACGCCGCGAACGAGCGGAACAACGGGCAGCTTTGGCGGATGCGGAGCGCGCTGCGGAGCAAGCGCGGCAGAAAGTTCAGGCTGAGATCGACGCCTGGAAAGCACGTCTTCAGCAGGAGAATCAACGCCTGGAGGCGGCACAAGGCCAAGTAGTTGCCGCACTCTCTGGTTTGGGCGCAGGGCTGGAGACAGCGTTTGTTGCAGCCTTTCGTGAGGCCAGCGAGGCGATGGCGCAGGCGTTGGGGGCCGACGACCTGAGCGCCGTGGTCGCGGCAGGTGAAGCGGCATTAGTCGCGATAAAACGAGCCACTGAGGCAGCACATCCGGCGGTGTTGGGGGCGGGCGAGGAGCGTCAGCGCATTCAAGCGGCGGAAACACGGGCGGCATCCGCGGGAGCGCGCTCGCAAGCGGCCATAGCGCGTGCACGGGCCGCAGCGGCGAGCGTCGAAGCGTCGATTCGACGCGAAGCCGTGGAGATGGACGTCTCAGGTTTGTTGTCGCGCATCTCGGCCTTGGAATGGGCACTGGAGTCCGTCCCCGATCGAGCGGAAGCAGCGGAGCGTTGGGCGCATGCGGCGGAATCCGAGGCCTCCCAGTTAGAGGCGGCGGCGGAAGCGTTGGAAGCCGAAGGAGCAGGGATCGAGGCCGAAGTTCAGGTCCTCGCAGACCGCCGACGTGAGGAAACGGCGGCTCGGTTGGGCGCTCTGGCCGCAGGCCGAGAACGTGTAGCGGCGGCGCAGACCGTGGCCGAGGCTGCGCTGGTGGCGCTTCGGAAGGCGATCGCGGCGGCCCGGGCCGAATCCGAACCGGTGAATGCGGCGCGCGCGGAAGCGGAGGCGGGACTCCGTTCGATCCAGGAGGCTGCAGCCGCGCTTTCGGGCGAAGTAGATCCTGCCTTTGCGACCGCGCAGGCGGAAGCGGCGGAGGCCAACTCTCGGAGCATTGCGGAAACGTGCGCTCGGGGCGTGGCTTTGGCGGAGGCCGAAGCGGAGGCTCGGCGCGAAGCGGCGCAGAAAGCGGAAGCGGATCGCTTGGAAGCCGAAGCGCTGGCGGATTGGGGCGCGCGGTATGCGGGGCGGTTGGAGGAGCTGCGCCAGAGCGTTGCCGGGGCCGTGGGTGCGCGCGATCGGCTCATGGCGGCGCTGACCCTCCATGGGGCCACGGGCGACACCGTGGGCCATCTGGAGCGCGTTCAGGGGGCGTTGGCGGGTCTGACGGCGTTGCCGCTGGTGGATGGCCGGTTTGAGCGGTCGTCGGACGCCGAACAGGCTTTCGCCCAATTGGAGGAAATTGCCAAAGAGGTTGGTGTAGCGGCGAAACTCGTTGAGGAGGCGACGCTCGCCGGTATTGCCGCTGCCGAGCAAGAGTCGGCGGATCGGCTGCTAAAACAGGAGGAAGCCGAGGAACAAGCGCGTGCGGAAGCGCAGGCGCAATTGCAGTCGGGATTGGAGCAGCTTCAGGCTTTCGACGGTGAGGTTTCCGCGGCGATCGACCGATGGTCTTCTGCGGTAGCGCGGTATGCGATCGATGGATCGTCGGTTTCGGCGGAGTTGCAGGGATTCCGCGAGGCTTCTACGACCCTCGTTAAGGAGTTGGAAGCGGAGATCCGGGCAAGTGGCAGGGCTTCTGAGGAGTTGCGCATGGTTGCCGCTGGCGTTGCTGCAAGGCTGCAGCGCGGGCGTGAACTGGCGAATACAGCGAATGAACGCGAGCAGATGGCTTCGGCTTCGGCATTGGCCGAGGCGGAGGCGCGCGAGGTCGCTCAGCGCTTGGAAGCGGAAGCCCGCGAACTGGAGCAAAAACGCCAGGAACGGCTGTATCGTTGGCGCGAGCTGAATGCGGAATGGGCGGCGGTCGTCGAAGCGTGGCGTTCGGCTCGGGCGATCACGCCCTGGTCAAACGAGCAGATGGTGGCCGCGGAAGCGGTGGTTCGCGAGTGTGAGGCGACTGAAACCGAATTTGCGGAGCTGCAACGCCGGGGAACGCTGTATGCTGAACGGCTGGCAGCGTTCGAGACGGGTGAGGCTCCACAAGCTTGGGAGGAGCCAGAAAATCCTTCGGAAGGCGACCTGGAGTCCGCCGCCGTTGTGTTGAAACGAGGGCGCGCCAGTCTGGAAGAGATTCGGTCCGAGCGGAAGAATTTAGACTCGGAGGCGGTCGCATTGTCCGCCTTGGCTGAGGCGGTGATCGACGGTGCCCGGCTGGAAGCGGCGGCGCGCGCGGAGAAAGTGCGTCAAGAGGAGTTGGCGCGTCAGGAAGCCGAGCGGTTGGCGCAGGAGATCGAGCGGGCGCGGGCTGGGGCCACACGCGCAAGAACGGCGTCGGAAGCCGCACAGGGCGCCCGGGCTCGGCTGGAATCCACCCTCGCCTCGTTGGAGGCGGTGGGGGCCGGTGCTCAGCAGGCTCGGGAGCGGGCTTCCGAAGCCGTCGATTTGGCTTCAGAATCGGCGGACTTGGCTGAGCTTGAGGCCGCAGGCCCGTTTGCGGACAGCGCAGCCGCCGCGAAATCTGCGGAACATGCCGAATCGTGCGCCATGGAGGCGGAGAAAGCCGCTGCGGTCGCCGCATCCGCTGAGGTCGATGGCGTGGCCGCTGCGGAGAAGGAAGCGCGAGAAAGGGAGGAAGCGGCTCGACGATCCGAGCAAGAGCAGCAAGAAGCGCAGGCCCGCGCCGAGGAAGCGCGTCGGGAGGCGGAGGCGCTCGCTGCCGGCCGACAACGGGCGGAAAACGCCCATCGTATCGCGAAGGAGGTGTTGGACCGGGCCAAGGGGACGGCCGCCGAGACCAAAAAGCAGGCTCGCCCTCTGAGCGAGGAGATGGGCGGTGTTCTCGACGCTTTGGAGGAATCCGTTCGCGGTGTGATCGAACATGTGGAGGCGGCCGATCGGGCGCGAAAGCAGGCTCGGTCGGCGAAACTTTCTGTTGAAGCGGCGCAGGGCGCCGATGCCGCGCAGAACGCCGCGGAGGCCGCAGAATCCGCATCGCAAGCGGTTCAACAGGCCGCCGCTGTGGTGCTGGCCCAGGTGGAGCGGGTTCTCGCGGATCGCGAGGCGCAGCGTGTACAGGCGATTTCCTCCGAGATTGCGGAGCATGTCGCTGCCATGGCGGCAGTTCAATCGAATGTGTCCGCGAAGTTTCAGGCGATGGAAGCGGCGATCGAGGAGGCAAGTCGGGTGCTTCCTTTGCAGGGAGCCCTGCTCCGTCAATGGGAACAGTCGGGCAAAGCGCGCAAGATCGTGGATTCCGGCGAGGTAGACCCTGCCTTGGATCTGGATGGGCAGCGTTCCCAGGCCAACAAACTCCGCAAGCAGGTGGAGTCGGCCGCAACCGAGTTGCTCGCGGGGCTAGCATCGTTCGAAAGCTCGCTTCGCGAGGCGGTGGTTCGAAAGGAGGAGGAGATCCGCGAGGCGGAGGCAGCCTCGGCGAGCGCCTGGGCCGCGTTGCAAGCGGAGATCGCGCGAGGGGTCGAGGAGTTTGCCCAGCTCCACCAGGGAATTGTGGGCGATACAACGGCTGCCCTGGCGGACGCGGACGGTTGGGAGGGATCGGGTCTGCCGGCATTGCGTAAGCAGTTGGCGGACCGGATCACCGAGAGCGGCGCGTTGACGGTGGAGGTTTCAGCGACCGATTTGGAGTCTGGAAAGGTAGCTCGGGCCGCGTTGGCGCAAGCCATCGAAAAACGCGCCGCCGTGGTGCGCCAGACGGCGGTGACGATCGACCAGGTTCGGCGGGCACTGGAGCAGGAACGAGCTGCGTTTTCGTCGTTGGATGCTGAAGGGGTTGCCCGGGTGGGGCAGGTGTCCGAATGGGTGGCCGCGGCCCAAGGGGGCTTGGCGGAATTTGAGGCGTTGTGTTCAGAGAATGCGGTTTCTGGCGCACAGGTGACCGACGTGCGCCAAGGGTGGAAGCAGGGCATCGAGCGCCTGGAGGAGGCGGTTTCGACCCTGCAGGAAGCTCTGGAATCTCTGCGTCAATGTCCCACTTCGGATGGGGCGCGGGCGATTTCGGTGCGGATGTCGGATCTGCTGGATCGGGCGCAGCGCCACCGAAAGGACTTGGTCTCCCTGGTCGAAAAGGGGAAAAAGGCCGTTACCAATGAGGTTGCGGAGCGCGCTGAGCGGGAACGCCGCGAAGCCGAGGAGCGCGAGGCCAGCCTGCGTGCGTTGGAAGAACTTCGCTCCAAAGGGGAGCAACTTCGAGATCAGTTGCGTACACTGCAGGAGGAACTGCAGGCGCGGGTGAATCAAGCGGCGACGGCGATCGCTGAAACGGGATTTGATGTGCCGCTTGCGGCGATGGTCCTTGAGCCTTCGGAGAACTTGGAAGCGACGGCGGGCCGGTGCGCGGGTGCGCTCGCCCGTGTGGCGTCGATGGAGGAAGCGACGGAGGTTGCTCGGCATCTGGAGGTCGCGCGGCGAGAGTTTGAGGCGTCGACGGGGTGGGCCGAGGACGTTCGCGAGGCGGTGGCGCGGGCAGAGGCGGAGGCGGAGGCGCTGTGGGAGGCGGCGGAGCGCACACGGATCGAAAATGAACGTAAAGCGAAGGAAGAGGCCGAGCGTCTTGCAGCAGCGCAACAGCGCGCGGCGGAAGCAGTTAGTAAAGCGGGTTTACTATCTGCAGACTTGGACGGCATTGCGGGCGAGATCGAGGCGCGCCGGCGATCGGCGGTGGAGCGCGCCCTGGTGTCCGCTCAGGTCGAGCAGGCGTTAACATCGGTAGATAGCGCTCTACTGTTGGCTCGGGCGCCGCTGGGTGATGTGTACACCGCGCAGACCAAAGCGGCTTCGGCGGCCGTGTCGTCGGTGGCGGACGCTGCCGCCGAGGCGGCGTGGCAGTCGATTCGGATTGTCGAGGATCATCGGGATGCTTTCCCCGATCGGCTGGCAGCGGTGGATGCGTCGGTGGCGGCATCGGAGGCCGAGTGGCACGGTGCCGTGCGCCAATCGTCCGCCAAAATGGAAGCTTGGCATTCCCGAATTCAGTTGATTTTCAATAAAGTGGATGCGTCGCTGGAGTCCACCCGCGGGTTCGTGGAGGTGGAGGCCGCGCACCAAGAACTGGCGCAACGTCGTGCAAAGCTCGAAGAACGTCTACAATTGGCGGAGCGTATTGTGGCAGACGCGGTATCCGCCTCTCGGCGCGATGCGGCGTTGGCAATCTTGGAACCATTGGCAGGATTGGACTTTGAAGCACCTCTTTCTGCGCTGACGGATGCCGAGCAGGGATTGGATGAGGCGTGGGCGGCGGCTCAGGCCAAGAACGCAGAACTTCAGCAAGCAAGCGCTGAAATCGCGGGAGAAGCGCGCGCAGTCTCGCAGCGGGCCTGGGCATTGGTGGAACAGGCGGAGGCTCGGCCGAACGGCGCAGATGTAGCGTTGGAACAGCTCGAACGTGTGAAGCAGGCCGGCTGGGACGCTTGGAATGCGGGCGATCGCGCAGAGGCGGCGGTTGCCGAAAATGCGGTTCGTACATCGGATTTTGAGGCGATCCGGTCCCGCGTGATGCAGGCGCGAACGGAAGCGGAAGCGGCACTGGAGCGCGCTACCGTTGAATTGTCCGCCTTCCATGCGGCGGTGGACGCAGCGGAAGCGGAAATCGCGCGGCAAGCGGCATTGGCGGCGGCGGTCGGGGAGGCTTTGTCGGCGGCGGAGCCGCTTCGTCGCGAAGTTTCCGAAGGCCTAGGCCGGATTCGCTCTGCAAACAGCGATTTGGACGCTCGTTTGGAGGCTCACCCTGGAGCGGAAGCCGCGGCCCCCGCACGCGCTCGTCTGCGTGATCTGCTGCAGCAACTTTCGTCGATCGACACTTCCGTTTCGGGAGCGATCGACGGGATTTCGCAGGCGTTAGCGCCGGACGTTGCCGGGATGGGGCTTGGCGCAGTGCAAGCGGCGCACGCTCAGATGGTCGAAGTCTTGTCGGGGATGGAAGCGCTTGTTGCAGAGGCTACCCTTCTCGCGGATCGGGAGGCAGAGCGCCTCGCCGAAGTCGAGCGTCTTGCCGCTCTCGCTCGGGCGGAACAGACGCTTCGCGATGGGGTTTCGGCGGCTTTGGTGACGGTGAGCGGGCACCTGATGGAATTGCAGGCCCAACTTGAGCACAGCGAGCCCGAGCATGCGTCTACCGCAAGTACGCTATTGGGGCATGTCGGCCGAGGGGCTGCGGAGCCGGCTTGGAATGCGGCGGTTCATTCGCGGCACGCCGCGCAGGATGTTGCGGGAATGTTGGCGAAGGTCAGCTCCGAATTGCAGGAGTTGCCGATCGAACAGCGAGCCCAAGCCGATCTCACTGGCGAGTTGAATCGGTTGGAGGCGCTCGTTTCGAGTGTTGCCCAGTCCGCAGCTCTGGCGCAGGGATCGCTGCGAGAGTGGCGGCTGCAGGTCGAACAGGCGTTGAACGCCGCGGATCAAGAAGCGGCGCGCTTGGCCGAGGAGGAGCGCCAACGGGTGGAGCGGGCGGCAGCCGAACGGCTGGAAGCTGCCGGTGCCGCGGCACAAGTGAGCTGGAACCATTGGATTTCGGTGTGGGATCCCGTCAAGACGGAATGCTTGGCAAGCTTGGATCGAGATGCCGTGGATGCAGGGAACCTAGCGGCAGAGCTGGAAGATCACCCGGGGCGCGCGTATGCGGACGAAGCGGTGGAGCGCGCCGCGCGGTTGTCGGCGGAAGCCTCGGGGACCTGGACTGCATTGCAAGCCTTGCATCAGGAGATTCAGGGTGCTTGGCCGTCGGAGCCCGATCTGGGCCGGTGGGAGGCATTCAGCGCGCGAGTCCCCGAGCAAATCGAGCAATTGACGCCGTTGGAGCGCACATTCCAGCAGGCGATCTCCAGAGCAGCCAGCGCTCGTACGGAGGCGCGGGCTCTGGCCGCTGGCGAGGCGGAACGGGTTGCGCAGGAAAAAGCAGCTCAATTGGCCCGCGAGCAAGCGGAGCGTGAAGCGCAGTTGGCGCGGGAGGCTGCCGAACGGGCGGAACGCGAGGCGGCCGAACGCGCTGCACAAGAGGCTGCGGAAGCGGAAGCTCGAGCGCTCCGGGAGGCTGCGGAGGCGGAGGCTCAAGCGCTCCGGGAGGCTGCGGAAGCGGAAGCCCGCGAAGCGCAAGCGGCGCTTGAAGCTCGTGAACGCGAGGCTCGCGAGTTGGCCGAGGCGGAGGCGCGCGCTGCAAAAGAGGCCGCGGAGGCGCAACAACGCGCCGTCGCGGCTCAGCAGCAGGCGGCTGAACAGGAGTTGGCGCGGCTGCAGTCTGCAGCGGAAACCGCCGCACAACAGGCAAAGGACGCGGCGGCCCATGCGGGGGATGCGGTGCGTGGCGGGGTGGCGCTCACCACCGGGCGCGCAGAACCCGCGATTCGTGAACTTTATTCCAAGCTCGAAGCTGCAGGTGGAAAGGCGGCTTCGGCGGCACGGGAAGCGGTGAGCGCGGTGCGCCTGGGCGAGGACGACGCGACTCCGGTGGAAGCGGCAGAAACCCTCGCATCGGCGCAAGCAGCGGCGGAGCGGGCGCGAGGTGCCCTGACCGAAGCACAGGCGATCTTCGAACAATTGCGGGAATTGATCCGGCCGGGCACGCCGATTGGAGCGGTTCCGCGAGATGCGAGCGCTCCCGCGCGGGATGTGGGCGCATCACCCCGGGATGCGAGCGATCGGATCAGCCGACTTCGCCGCGGGCGGGAGGAACGCCGAGAAGGCGAGTCGCTCCCGGACTTCTATGCGCGTGTTCGCGCGGCGCGGGATGAGGCCGCTGCGGATTAGCCGGCGGAGCCGACCGTGCCGAGGCAGCCGCGGTTTGCTCAAGAACGCCCGGCCAACACCGAACTCCGCCGCACACTGAATTCGGAGGCGGCCGACCCTGCGGCGCCGGCGGTGCCCGAGGGCGAACGCCCCCGCTCGATGTCGCGCGAAGATCGGCTGGCGCGCCTTCGTCGCGGTCGGCCGGAAGGGGAGGGTACAGCGGCGACTCCGCGGCCAGTGGAAGAGCGTCGGCGCCTGAGCCGCGATGCGGATCCTGAGGTGGCCGCCAGAATTGAGCGCCTTCGCGCGTTGCGGGGCGGGGATGCCGCGGAAGGCGAAGCCCCACGCCCAAGAACGGCGTTTCGTAGAGAGGAACCGGCTACAACGGCCGATGTCCCTCGACCGCGCCCGCCATTTGGGGAGCGGCCTCCCCGTCCACCGCTCGGCGAAACGCCGGCGCGGCCGCCGATCGGAGAGGGGGCGCCTCGTCCGCGGCGAATTGAGGACCTGCGTCGAAACCGTCCGCCCAGTGAGGATGAGGAGAAATAACAGGAAGGCCTTGCGGCGAGGATTTTGGCCGGCCTGCTTCACCATGATACTGTCCAGTCATGGAAACGTCCGAGCAGGCCCAGGTTTTTCGACAGGAAGGCAACGCCCATCGGCGGGATGGCCGTCATACGACTGCAGTAGAGCGTTTGGAAAACGCGATTGCGCTGGATCCCGCCAACGCCGCGATTTGGCACGACTTGGCGCTCGCTTATCTGGCGTGGAACAAGCCGGATGCGGCACTTGCAGGCTTTCAAGAGGCGTTAAGACTGGCGCCTCAGGAGCCACAGCTCCATTTCGGCCTAGGAACGGCGTTTCGGAAGCTGGGGCGACCGATGGACGCACTGCAGGCCCTGCAACGTGCGGTGCAGCTGTTCCCCGAATACGGACCCGCCTGGATGAATTTAGGAGGAGCACTTGCCGCTTTAGGGGAGTCGGACCTCGCGCATGAAGCGCTAGGGCATGCCGTGGAGCTCGCTCCAAACGACTGGGAAGCCCGTTGGAACTTGGGTCTTTGTGAGCTCCAGCGTGGCGATTTTCGATCCGGCTGGTCTAATTTTGAATCGCGCAGGCAGAACCCTGAATTTCTACCGCTGCCAGGGAAACCCTGGGACGGCAGCCCGGTGGATTCGTTGTTGGTTCGATTTGAGCAGGGCCTGGGCGATACGCTGCAATTTATGCGCTTTTTAACGTTGGCGCGCGAACGCGTTGGAAAGCTGACCTTCCAAGTGCAACACCGGTTGGTCCCGCTGTTGCGAGGATTCTTGGCGGCGGAAGAGCTGATCTCCGATCGCGATCCCGCACCGGATTGCGAATTCTCCCTCCCGCTGATGAGCCTTCCGCACGTGCTGCAAGCTGAACTCAAGGGAGATCCGTATTTAACGGTGGATGCCGCTCGGATTGCGCGGTGGGCGTCCGGTCGCCCCGAGCGGACCACGGTGGCGATCGCCTGGCAAGGAAACCCAGCGTACGCAGCGGATTCTGTACGATCGATTCCGTTGATGGCTTTCTTGCCAGTGCTCAGAGAGCCTGATACTCAATTTATCAGCCTACAAAGAGGGTTTGGGGTTGAACAGATCGCCACGCTGCCGCCCGATGTTCATCTTTCGGAGTTTGGACCGGACTTTGACGCCGAAGGCGCCTTCTTGGATTCGGCAGCGGTGTTAAAGAACGTCGATTTGCTGATTACTTCCGACACTTCACTAGCGCACCTCGCTGGCGCGTTGGGAGTGGAGGTGTGGTTGGGGCTTTCACGGGTACCCGACTGGCGGTGGGGACGTAGGGGTGAAACCTCGCCTTGGTATTCGACTCTGCGGATGTTTCGTCAGCGAAACCACGGGGACTGGAATCAGGTGTTGCAAGATATGGCGTCGGAACTCATGCTTCGGCGATTTCGGCGGGAGCGCCAGACTTTGGCCTAGGAAAGTGAGAAACATGTTTTGGATTTTCGCTTGGAGCCTGCTGGGTTGCGGATCGCCGGCCGACGGGGTTCCTGCCGAGGTCCCCGTCCCGGAGGTCCATTCGGTGGAATCGACCATTTCGGCCGAACGGTTGGTGGTGGATGTTCTGGACCGGGCCACCTTGGACTCGCTTGAATCCGCCGGTTTGACGCTGTCTTCGCTCCTTGGAAGTCCGGCGCCTCGGGAGAGCTTGGCGGCGGCGGGAGCTCGGAGCGCCCCTGCGGCGCTGTTTCAGGCCTTGTCTGCCAGTATTGAGGCTTCCATAGGTGACATTCCCGATCGCGATTTGGTGTTCGAGCATGCAGACGCGATAAAGTACCCAGCGGGCAATGTCGGGCGGACGGTTGATGTTCGTTGGTTGTCCTCGCCCTATGCGGAATTTCGCCTGATTGGTGTGGTGTCGCGGGTGGATCGACGCGACTTTGCGGGGGGCTGCGGCGAAACGCGTGTGCTGTACCGGCTGTCGTATCAGTTTCCGGAAGACCAGGGAGGATCGAGTTCAAGATTGCCTTTTCTGCTCAACGTGGTGCTTCAAAATCCAGGGAGTGACTGCCGGGCCATCGCTCGACGCTGGATGGACCCACCGACTGCGGGTCCGGAACGAGCAAAATGGGTTCAGGAAAGGCTGCTTTCCGGTACGACCCTCAAGCAGGTCGAAGTAAACGCCCAGATCGTGCGTTTTCCGGCGGGATTTGATACGGAATTTGGTGGTCAAGCGCTTTACTTGTTGCAGGTGTTCGAACCCACTTCAGAAGGATTCCGGGCGAAGCCACTGGAGAATACGCCCGATGTCGCGCGCCTGCTTCGGGATGAAGGAGCGCGCGCCGAACTGACGGGTTGGATTTCAGCGAATCTCGACGGGATAGACAGGGGAGTTTACCAAATACCCGAGACGCTGCTGGCCACCAAGGCGCTTTCTTGGTCCACCTTGGGGGTGAATCGGGCGGCAAATAAGCCCTTCGCGGCGCTGTATCCCGAGGAGCGCTGGCAGGAGCTTCCGGATCCTCGCTCCGACGCCCGTAAATTCCTCGGAGGCCGCCGCTCGTTGGTCGAGCGGCTCGACAACGGCAGCTGTACGGGCTGCCATCAGTCGGGGACCATGGCGGGGTTTCAGGTCCTCGGCGAGGAGGATCCGGCGATCGACGGCGTGACCAACCGGTTGGCGTTGGCGCGGTCACCGCACGCGATGCGGGAGCGCGAACGGCGGCTCGCCTATGCTGAAGCGCTCGTGAATGGACGTTCTCCGGAGGTTTTCCGCCCTCATTCCCTGGGCGAGGCGACCGCTTCGGCGGATCACGCTTGTGTTCCCGAAGCGTTTCGTTCCGAGCTGGCGAATGGCGCAGCTTGGGGCTGTGCGGCGCCCTCCGTGTGTCGGATAGTGGTCCAGGATGCGAAAATCGCACTTCCCTTTGGACAATGCGTGATCTCGCCGGAGGCGCCCGACAGCCTGACCGCGGGGCGTACCTGTCGAGAAGGCGTCGTTTCGAGCCGAAAACCGGAGTCCGACCCATTCAATGCGCATGCGTACAAGGACAAGTTCGCGCATGCCCAGCTGTACGGCCTGCCAGAGGATCAACGGATGGACGCCGAACATTTCAATTGTCGCCCGCCGTTGATTGGGGTGCCGCTGGGGAGGGCGTACCGCGGCTGTACCGACCAGGAGCGGACGTTGGAGGGGGTGTTACGAGCGGAGGGTTCGATCGCTCCGGAAATGTGTGCGGTGGTGGGAGGTTCCAAGTTCGACAAGTGCGTGGAGGGAAATTTCCACGAATGTATGGAGGGAATCGTTGGTCGGGGCATGGTCGACACCTGCCATCCGGGCCGAACCTGCCGGGAGGACTACAGCTGTCAGGCGGTGCCCGCTGAATTGCCGGGCATGCCGCCCGTGGCCGCGGATTTGGCAAAGTCGGGCGTCGGCTTTTGTACGCCTACCTACTTTCTTTTTCAGTTGCGCCTCGACGGGCACCCTGTCCCCAAGTAGTCAACCGCTTTACGATTTGGCGAGCGTGATCCGAAAACACTGGGTCAAGGCCTTCACGGGAGCGGAGTTTGGTCGGTTGGCCTCGGTCTCCACTTGGTCGAGGAGATCCACCGCCGATTCGGGGAAATGTGCGCGGATCTCCTGCTCATCCACCGAGAATGGAGGGCCGTCGTCGGCGGGGACGACCAGGTTAACGAGCAGTCCACGTGCCTGGTCGGGCAGCAGGGATTTGAGGTGGGAGATGTACCGCTTTCGGAGATCGGGAGGCAAGGCGATCAAGGCTGCGCGATCGTACCACGCCTCGAGGTGGCCTGTCTGAGCGGTCGTTACTTCGAAAAAATCCCCTTGAAGTACGGTGATCGGCCCTGAGCGGTACGCTCGAATGGCGCCCATTGCGGTGATTTCAGGTTGGAGGGAGTGTTCTTGAAAAAATGCTTCCACCGCCAGCTGCGAGAGCTCGGCCCCGACGACCTCATGCCCCTGCTCCGCCAGAAACGTCAGATCGACGGCCTTTCCGCACAACGGAACCAATACGCGTCGTTTTCCGGTGAGGTGCGAATGGTACTTGGCCAGAAAAGGGTTTGGTTTACCCTCGTGAAATCCGATTTTTCCCTCTTGCCAGCGATTCTTCCAGAAATCGAGTTCCATCGGACCCCGGTTTGATCTTAACTGGGGGGAGGGGGCGGCGTGAAGTTCACCAGGGGAGGGGAATCATCCTCAACAATGGCCGCTACGAAGAGTGCGATCTCGCCAACGGGAAAGTGGTGGCGTGCGAAGGGCCGTATTGGGGTGACGCGCCGATTCCAAGGATTGAGGAATATTAGCGAGACAGCACACTCTTCGGCGAACCTCACATCCGCACGATGAAGACCGCGAATGCAGCAAACAGTGCCGCCCAAGCACCGAACTCGATGTGTCGAGGCACATGTTTGCCCTGTTTTCGGATCGCCTCTCGGGCTTGGGCCTCTGGAACTCCAGAGGTTGAGCGGCACAATGCTGCGAGCCACCGGTCGTTGAAAACCAGCACCGCCGCGAAGGGCAGAAGCGCTCCCCAAGCTTCAACGGGGAGAAGTCGGCAAATCAAGACCAGAAACCCCAGTCCTCCCGCCAGGCACATGCCGCGGGCGGTCTGCATCGCGCCGGCGGCCCCGAGCGCCACCGATGCCGTTTGTATGCCTTCCCGCTCGTCTTCGTCGAGATCCTCGGCGTTGTTGACCAGCAGAATGCCCGATTGAACGGATCCGAACAGCACGCTGACGAACCAGACCTCCAAAGGGGGCCATTCAGCAAGCAACCAGCCGATCATCGCCATCGGACCCACGAACAGCAGCCCGACGTAGGCGACCAACTGCCAGAGCCCGCGAGTCTTAAAGCGTAAGGGGGGAGCTGTGTATTGCGCGCCGAGAACCGTGCCGACCAGGGCGGCTGCCACCAATACCGGGCGTTGGAGGGTCCAGGCCGCGTGGGCGCCGAGCACGATCGCGAGCAATGCCGAGACGGCGATCTGGAGTTTGATATTGGTGGTTCCAAGAGCGGCGACCGCTTCCGCCAGGTGGGTCTTGCGATGAAGGTCGACCTCTCGATCGTAAAGACAGTTGACCAAATCGCCGGTCTGAAACAGCAGCCAGAACACGCCGACGCCTTCCCAAAGCGGAACGGTAGCGAAGTCGGCCCAAGCATGGGCGGAGAGAAACGCGGGAATTCCCAAGATGGGGATCTCAGCGCGCATGAATTCCGGGCGGCGGATGCGCCAAGAGTCCCGGAGTCCCCACCACCATTTGCGCTTCGGATCGAGGACATTCACTCGGAGTAAATGTCGTGGAGCGTCCGCCCGAAACGCCCGACGACCGTGAAGCAGAGCGTGGTTGTCGGCGATAACGATATCGCCATTCTGCCAAGCATAATCGAGCACCACGGTGGGATCGTAAAGCGCTTGACGAATTTCTGCCATCAGTGCCGCCCCCTCCGAAGCGGGGCGATCCAGCGGCGTTACGCTCACAGGGTTGAGGTCGGTCACCGGCTCTGCATACCGGATGACGTCAACGCCTAGCGTGGGATGGGGTGCGATCACCGCCGCCGTAAAGGTACCTCCGTAATGTGCTTTTTTCTCTGTGTGGTACTGAAAACGCGCCGCCCGCCAGCGCTCACGGGTTTCGGCGGGGAGACGTTCCAGCACGGCGACGGTGTCAACAAAGATGGTTTCGCCGCCCGCTTCAGGTGGAGGCGCCGCAACGCAGCGAAACACCAACCAGTGGGGAACGGCATCCGCAAAGGCGCCGTCCCAATGAAGTGGAACCTCGTGTTCGGTATAAAGGTAGTTTTCAGCGTTTGGATCGCGTTTCAGTTCGTGGACAGAACCGAACACCCATGGTTGAAGTGGCCCCAACGCGCGCGACGCCGCAGCCAGAAGATGAGGCTCCAAAGGCGCAAGACCGGCGATCACCAGGACGCGGTGCTCGTCCACCCAGGCCCGGAGGAGCTCTGGCGCAAAGTCGCTCCATGAAACACCAGGGCTCACGGTCAACTTAAGACCAAAGGGTGTTAGCCGTTCCTCGGTGAGAATGCGCGGATCAGTCAAGCGACTTGTCCATTTCCAGGTGGCTGGCGCGCCCGTCGCGGTGCACAATGGTGGCACCGTTTTCCAGCGCGAGTTTAACCTTTACCAGTTGGAATCCGTCTTTCTCCACCAGCGCCGCCCCATGCCAGGGCGTCAGCCAGGCATCCGCCGTGGGTACAAAATGAATGCCGATTTTTTCAGATACCAAGGGTTGAGGATGGATGGTCAACCTCACCGCGTGCGGAAAGCAGGTCGCCAACAGCCGGCCCCAAGCGCGGCTTCGGCGTAGGGTTTCAAATGCCAGCTCTCGTGCGTGTTTTCGCAGTTGGGTGCGGGATTGCTCGCTTCCCACCCCCACCGCGTCTTCGAACAGAAAGCGGTGCAGCCCATCGAGTTGGTGCGCCAGAGCGGGCGTCGATTCGATCTTCTGGTGAAGTTCTTCGGCCGTTTCCGACCATCCGGCCAACAACCGCGCGCGGGCCTGCGCGGGGGTGGCTTCGCCGAACAGATGCGAGAGATCGACGCGTGTGAGCGAGGGAAGATCCGATAGAATAGCGTCGAGTGCCTCGCCGTAGGCGGTGACGTCGGCGTCGGCGACGCCGACCACATCCGCAAACACCAGTCCGTCGGAACAGAGGTGCAAGCGCACTCCTGGGGGATGGAGAGCGGTCAGATCGTCGCACAGCCGTTGAAGCGAGCGCAGGGCAACGAGCTCAGCCATATCGGGCAGTTTTCCGAGCACCTTTTCAGGGTTTGGGGACTTTGCTGGAAAAGCCGGGAGCACCAATTCCAAGGGTTGATCGCTGGCTAAAGCGCTGCGCACGATTTCCAGGTGCGGCGCCAACTGGTCTTCGGTGATCGATGCGGACGAAAGCCCAGGATGTAGTCGACGTTGGCTCATCAGGCGGTGGAGAACCCAGCGCGCTCGCCCGTCGACATCGGCGTTGACGGCGGTGTTTAGCCGTTCGCCGAGGGGGGCGGTCAGTCTTTCCAATTGGGTGACGCCCATGGGCGTGGCGAGAAAGGGTGCGAAGGACGATAACACTCCATGCAGTGTGCGAACGGCGGTGCGAGCCATCGCCCCGTCGGTGTCCTGCGTCCAGAGCAGGACAATGCCCAGATGAACACCGTATAATAGGCGTCCGACGGTGGCTTCCGGGGGGCAGTCGGTGGCCCCGGCCACCGCCGTCCAGATCACACTAGACATTCGTGAACGGATCACCGAGGTGGAATTGGACAAAACCCCGATGGGTCCTTCAGAATCAACGGCCGCGGCGATCAACGCGCGAAAGGCCGAGCGGTGGCGATCGAGCAGATCGAGTTTGCGGTTCAGGATCGCCGCGAATCGGTCGGCCAGCGGTCCGGGCGCAAGTTGTGCCGCACCCTCCTCCAGATCGGCGATCAGTATGTGGTAGAGATCCATCGCAAAGGCGTATTTGGATGGATAAAAGGCGACGATTTCATGGAGCGGAATGCCTGAGGCGCTTGCCACCGAGGCGAGCGTCGTCTCGGCAAAGCCGCGCTCGGCGAACTGCGCAAGCGCGGCCTCCAAAAGGCGTATTCGTTGTGGAGCTGGTGTCATGGGAGTTCCGGCCGCAAGTATACCTGAGGACAGGCGGTCGGCGAGCAGTTAGTAAAGTGGTTTACCATATCAGTTTTAACGGTGTTGGTGTAGAGTGTTCGCCGGAGGCGCCATGTGGTGGGTTGCGATGGCCGTTGCCGCGGACCTCTGCGTTCCCGTGCAAGGGGCTGAGGGCGCTTGTCGGGCGGCGTGCGATGGGGGCGAAGCCGCCGCATGCGCGACCCTCGGCTACCTTCTGGAAACCGGCCTTGGAGTTCCGCAGTCCCCTAGGTCAGCAAGGCCCACCTATGGCGAGGAACCGTTGTCGTTCGATCCGGATATGGAGCGAGATCTTAAAGGAGCAACCGTTGCTTATGAGCGGTCCTGTGCGCTTGGGAACGCCCACGGCTGCTTGTCGGCGGGCGTACTGTGGCGGTTGGAGGGACCGGATCAGAACTTGCCGCGCGCCCTCGAACGCTTTGGGCAGGCGTTTCGCGGCTGGGAAAAGGCTTGCAATGAGGGTTCCGGGCACGAGTGTGAATTGTTGGGTGCGGCGTGGGAGGGAAATTGGGATCATCCCAAAGATGAGGTTCGTGCCTGCGAACACTTTGGCCGGGCGTGCACGCTTGGCGATGGCCGCGGGTGTTGGCTCGACGGTGTCTGCGATGAAGGCGGGTTGGGAGGACGCACTTCAGATCTGGACGCTGCGGAGCGCCATTACCTCACTTCGTGCGATACTCTTGGCGCCGTGGTGGGCTGTCTGGCGCTGAGGAAGTGGTACGCTCCCGACGGACGAAAGCCCGATTCGTCACTGTACGAGCGCTACATCCGGCGAACGTGCGAGCTCGATAGCGTTTTTTGTAGAGATCCGGAACACGGTTGGTGGACCGAACCCGATTGAACGATTGGGTGGGGATCCGCAGGAACGCCGAGGGGCGCACCAGCATGGAGATGCTAGACTCTTGGGCGGAGGGCGCGCATGGGGTGGTGGATTCTCGGGTTCATGGCGTGCCTTCCGGAGCAGTGGGGAAACCGTTCGCTCGCGGGCTGTGACCGTTGTGCCGATTCCGAGGTGTGTTTACAGGTGGTGTCAGGCGACACCGACGCTGGCGAGGTTCAATGTGTCGGGCGTCCCGCGGCATGCGATGGGACGGCTTGCCCACCGGAGTGTGAAGCCGCCTTGGAAGAGCTTTGTCCGGCCGAGACGGTCGGATCGGTGGCGTGCAGCGGAGACACGGATCTCACGCTGTACGATGTGGCCTGCGATCCGGTTTGAGCGTTTCGCGGTTTATTATCGGCCGCGGCTCGGAACGGCTCACGTGCCGCTCCGGGGGCCGAAAGTCATTGGGCGGTGAGCTCGACCGGCGTGCCGTACATGGTGTAGCACTCGACTCCCCACAACCAGTAGTTCGAAACTTTCTTATCGAGCGTGACCGCAATCAACGCGTCGGCGTCGCCCTTGACCGCCTTGTACAGCCCTTCCATTCTCTGACCGTTGCCGAATTTCATGACTTGAAACAGGACAAAGTCGCAGTCCGACACTTTCTTGCGCTCGAGTTCTTTGTACGGGCCGTTGATCGGCTGCGACATGGGCTCGAGCATGACTGGCTTCCAGACCGTGCAATTTGACAAGATGAACAGCAGAGGCACGAAGCGACGCATGGATACTCCCCCTTGGAAAACAGGCCATAGGACCTGGATCCTGGTAACGTTTATCCAAGGTAGGATCTTACGTCTGCTGCAGCTTGGTGCAGGTTGCAAAAAGGGCCCCGTGGAAGCCGACCCGTGGTAGGCTGGCGTGCGGAGGTTGCATGGGTGTCAGTGGGCCGGGTGGAGATCCAAAGCGCGAATCCCGGAAGAAGGCTGAGGACGTCGATACCACAGGGCTCAAATGGGTGATTGGGCCTCACGTCCGGGTGGACATCATTGGGTATTCGGGCACGGACGTCACCGGTGCGCGATTTCCGGTGTCGATTCATGCCTCTGGGCATCGAAAGGGCGTAATGGACGGGGGGCGCCTGCAGTCCTTGATGTTTGGTGGGCAGCTTGGCTCGCGGTTGATCTTGTGCGCGAGCGACGATGAAGAAAAATGGCAGTTGTCCCCGTGGCGCTGCATCCGATTGTTGGCGGGGAATGTCCTCGTTGGCGAGGGGCAGATCCAGTTTGTGCGCGTGCCGGACCTCGAATGGCTCGACAAATACGATCAAAAACGTGCCAATCAGGATACTTCGGTGAGTCCGCCATTCGCGGCCACTCTGGCGGACGGACAAGGGTGGACCTTTGGTCGACCGGGCCCGCTCAAGAATGCGGTGAAGATGGTCCGCGTCGAACATGAGGATCGACCGTACACGGGTGGCTGAGGTCGCCGGTGTTGGTTCGCCTGGATAGAGGGCGAACATGCACGCACATCATCTTGAGACGGATTCTGCCGCGATCGCTGGAAATGGAGCGATTGGGCGTTACTTTTTGCTTCCGGGTTCGCTGGACCGCGCTGAGCGGATCGGGGCCCGGCTGACCGGCACCCAACGGATCTCCAATCGGCGGCGATTGGACGTATTTTTGGGGCGTTGGGGGAATATCGACGTCGGGGTGGTGCCGACGGGCATGGGATGCCCGAGCGTGGACATTGTGGTGACCGAGCTGATTCAGTTGGGTGTTCGCCGAATGACGCGGGTCGGCACCTCCGGCTCCCTGCAGGCCCAGGCGAAAATCGGCGACGTGGTGATCGCGACGGGGGCAGTTCGCGATGAGTCCACCAGCGATGTGTACACGCCCCGCGGTTTTCCGGCGGTGGCCTGCCCGTTTATGGTGGATGCTTACGCCGAAGCCGCGGTGAATGCGGGCTTGGGCGAGCGGGTGCATGCCGGCCTCGTTCATAGCAAAGATAGCTTTTTTGGACGAGAGTTCGGGTGTGGTCCTGATGGCAAGCGTAACCACGAGTACATGGACCGCCTCATCAAAGCTGGCGTGATCGCCAGCGAAATGGAAGCGGCGCACCTGTTTGTGCTCGGATCGGTGTATGGCGGCGCGCCAACGCACGTGAGTGCGCTTCGAACGGCGGAAGCTCGCCTTCGGTGCGGGGCCTTGCTCGCGATCATCGGGACGCCTGAAGCGGGTATCGCCTCTCGAGAACAAGAGGTGGAAGCCGAAGAACGGTTGATTTCGCTGGCTTTGGCGGGGACCGTGGAGTTGGCCCGAAGAGAATCGGTAACGCCAGCGCGGTGAATCCGGGGGCCAAGTTCGGGTATACTGTGATCCGAGGTGCCGATGCGGCTCGGGGGTTGGCTTCTAGCAGGTTTATCGGCGTGCAACGACGGAGTCGGACCGGTCGGCGACGACACGGGCGCAGAAGACAGCCCGCTGGACTCCGAAAGTGTAGATTCTGAGCTGGATTCCGAGGTAGACTCGGAGGCGCCCGACACCGACGGAGGACCGCCACAAAACGCCTGGGAATGGTCGTTCCATAGCGCGGATCCCGAGTGTGGGGACCGGTCCTGGGTTTTCCCGTCGCTGCCGCAAGAGAACGGCCATTGGCTGCTGGAGCGGTTGGACGCGCCCGCGGATCCATTCTGGGTGGACTCGGTCGTGTATTGGATGGACCACACGGACGAATGCGATGCCGGCGTGGAACATCGGGTTCGTCTGTACATTTCGGACCAAGGAAACCCTGGGGTAAACCCCACCTTCGCTGCGGAAACGACCGTTGCGCTTTCCTCGCCAACCGCCGGGTTCAACTCGGTGGAAGCTAGTTTTGGCGAACCGGTGGCTGTTAACGCCGGCGACCACCTGTTTGTGGCGATCGAAATGCTGGGGTCGAGTGAAGCCTATTCTTGTGTTGGGTTGTGTGGGCTTGAACCTTCGCCTTCGACTCTTTGGTCGAACAGCGCCAATCCGCCTTTTGACTGGGAGGAAATGAGCAGCTTCGATTTGGACGGTGCGGTCGGACTGGAGGTTCGCGGCCGGGTTGCGCCGGATGCGGTCGAGGTGGATTGTGGGGATGACAGCGACGGGGACAGCGACGGGATGACCGATTGTGACGACCCAGACTGCACTTACGAGCAGGCGTGCCTTCACTGCCCGGACGAAGACCTGGGCAACGGCATGGACGATCTGATTTCCGGAACGCTCGAAGAAGCGGGGAACGACCTCACGATCAGCTGTGAGGAACAGGCCGCCTGGGACTTGACGTACTCATGGACGGCCCCGTATCAGGGGCACTTTCGGTTTACGGCGGAGAGCGCAGGAATTGAGCCGATCTTAGCGGTGTTTGACGAGTGTTTTGGGGAAGAACTGGCGTGCGAGCTCAATCCGTCGGAGGTCGATCTTTGGTTGGATGAAGGGCAGCCGGTGGTATTGGTCGTTCAGCCGGATCCGGGGAATTGGACCGCGCAAGAGTTCACGATCACCGTCCAGGATTTGCAATAGTAAACCGCTTGACTATTTCCGAGGTCCGGCGGCGCGGCGCAGGCGGTCCCATACGGCGTCCCAAGGCGGCGTTTCCGGTGGGGTGTCGATGGCGATTTCGGCGAACTCGCGGTCGAGCGTGTGCAGGGCCGCGTAGAGACCGGCGGCGTAGCCCTCTGGATCCACCGGGAGAGTGAGGATCCTCGTGGAACCTTCCGTACGGGAGGAGGTGTTGCCGAATGTGATGCGGCCGCCGGGTCTGTTCGGCGCCAGCGGATCGACGAGTTGAACCTTGGCCGTTGGCGAATAGTGGAGCGGGGCTTGGCCCGGTGAGAGGATCGCCTCGGAGGGGGCGACGTCGATCGGGCCGATCACCGCCTCGATTTGCGATCGGGAAATGCCGCCAGGCCGGAGAAGGTGCGGCGTTGAACCGAGCAAAGACAGCACCGTCGATTCGATCCCCACCGCGCAAGGGCCGCCGTCGACCACCGCGTCCACCCGATCGCCAAGTCCGTCCAACACATGTTTCGCTGTGGTCGGCGAAACCCGGGTGTGCGGATTGGCGCTGGGGGCCGCCACCGGAACCGCCGCCAACCTTAACAATTCAAGGGCGATGGGGTGGTTGGGGATCCGCACCGCGACGCTGTCGATACCACCGGTGGTAGCGTCCGGCACTCGCGCTGATCGAGGAAGAACGAGCGTTAACGGCCCCGGCCAAAAGGCGTCGGCCAGGCGCTGAGCGATCTCTGGCCAGACGGAAACCAGAGGCAGGACCTGCTCGAGCGCGGCGATGTGCACAATCAGAGGGTGGTTGGCGGGCCGCCTTTTTGCGGCGAAAATCCGCCGCACCGCTTCCGAATCGAAGGCGTTTGCCCCCAGGCCGTAGACGGTCTCGGTGGGGAATGCCACCAGATGGCCCGTTCGAAGCAGATCTGCGGCCGCAGCTCGATCTGCGGCGTCGTCACCCCGAAAGAGGAGCGTCATCCTTTACTCGGCGGGCAGGTCCACTTCGCCATTGCAGATCTCGTTCAGACGCTCGGCGGTCTGCTTCGCCTTGTTGACGGATGTTGTCGACCAAATCGGGCTATTTTCTGGAACAATGGGGGAGTCAACCTGTAACCACAAGGCGAACAACCGGAGTGCCTCCATGTTGCCACTGCGCGGAATCACGGCTTGCACATTGTACTGTTGCAGCATCACGGTGCCGGTTTCGCCGTCTTTGGGTCCCGGTACAAACCCGATTCCAAGAAAAGCCTCGGTGGGTTCGCCTTGGATCTCGAAGATGCCGTGCCGCCAGTGCTGCACGAGCGTGAAAGCGACGGTGACGCCGGCATCGCTGGTGACCGCCTCATTGGTCATCAACGACAGCACCTGCTCGGTGGTGTCCGGGTCGAAATCCGATGACAGAATGTCAATGTCCTCGTCGATGCTGGGATATTCACCGCTGTCGGTGGTGTCCTCGAAGACGGCGCGAGAGGAGAGGTATTCCCGGTCGTATTGCTGGAATTGCCCCTCGAAAACTTCCATTTGGTCGGATCGGAGGTTGTACTTTTCTACTTCTGCCGGCGTGCAAGACATGGCCGCCAAGCTGACAATGCCGTTGGCCTTCGAGAGATCGCGACCGGCATAGCTGTCGAGATCGATGGCGTCCAGATCGCTGCTGGCCAGGTCGGCAACCTCAAAGCCCTCGACATTGTCCGGGTTCGCCGTGGCATCGAGCAGGGTATCACCTTCGTCGTCGTACCAGTCCATGAACCCTGTGAGCCCGGCGCCGATCACGTCATCGCTGGAATAAAACTCCCGAAACATGAAACGGGCGGATTCATCGAGGCCCTCAGGAGCCTCGGGGGGGCGCTTGCAACCGAACATGCTGACAAATGTCAGCGAAAGTGCGAGGTGTTTGTGCATCATTGGAGCAGTGTACCTTGCCGTTGCTAAATGAGCGACACCCCAAATAAGGTCCCCACCAGCCCCAACAATCCGATAGCGAGGGCGGCCAGCGAGTCGCCGGCGATCAGGCCGCCACCGACGAGCGCGGTGGTGCTCATGTCTTCAGGAACTTCCTCACCTTCGGCGACTTTGGCCCCGGAATTTAAGTAAGGTGCCTTTACTTCTTCTTCGATGGTCTGAGCGAAACTGGTGAGCACGCCACCTGCCGCAAACCACACACTGACCATGAAATCGACGAATCCACCGAAACTCGAGGCGTACGGGCTAGGGAGGATGAAGGTGTCGAGCATGAAGTCGCACGTAAACCCGATTTTCCCGCTTTTTGCGAAGCGTTTCCAGCGGTCAAGCGACTTAATGATCTTGCGCAGCAGTTCGGTGAAGAAACCGATGGCGATTCCGAGCCACAGCGCCGTCATCGTTTTCGCTTTCTTGGTGTGGTATTTTTCAAGGATGGCGGCGGCGTTGGGATCGTTCGGGTCAACTTCGGGTGGCGTCAAGCTAGAGAGCGCGCCGACGAATTTGTAGGTCATCGCCGATTGCCACTTGGCTTTTTCCTGTTCGATCTTGGCATGTTCTTCTTTGGCTGCGGCCTCTTTTTCCGGATCGACGGGCACGGGTGTGGGAGGGACCGCTGCAGTAGCAGCTTCCGAGGCTTCTTGTAAGGCGCTGGCGATGGCCGCTTCTGAGCCAGGAGTGCCGGCCAACGCTTGGGCGGCTGCGATCTTCTCAAGGGCCAATTGTGATTTTGCCGCTCGGGCCTCCTCCTCGGACGCCGCTTGGGCTTCCGCCGCCGCTTCCGCTTGGTGCTCGAGGGTTGCCGCTGTGTACTGGTTCACGTCCAAATAAGGGTAAGCAGCGGCAAAAATCTTCGCGAAGGCGACGGCCATCACCGCGCCCATGACCACGCCGATCACTTGGTACCGGAATTGAATCACCCGGTTGGTTCCTAGCCGCCAACCGGTCGAACGGTCCTGCTGCATGTCCACACCGATGCTGGTGGCCACGAGGAGAATCGCGGCGCACATCAAGCCCACCTGTGGGCTGGTGAGTCCCATCGCCGCCAGCAGGAAGACGGTCAGCACGAAAGCGGAACTGATCGGGTTGCTATCCGAGATTCCGGTGGAAATTCCGTTGATGATCAAGAAAATGAACACGAGGCCCATCGCCACGGCGACGTACAGCGCCGGCAGTCCCAAAAGCGAGGTGGCAACAAAGAACAGCGCTGCCCCCCAGGCAACGACCCACAGGCCTAGGCGGGTGAGATTGGTTTGCTTCCATTCGTCTTGCGGAGCAACTGCCGTTTTCGGAGCTTGGAGCTGCTTGATCATCTGAAAGGCGACCAGCGAGATGTCGACGATGGCAGCGCCGAGAATCGTCCCTAGTGCAATCACAAAGCCGATTTTACGGAACGGCTCTCCTTCCTGCAGCCAGCCGTGCGCGACCAGCGTGGGGATCAGCTCCTCGCCGATGCAACCGACCACCATGGCGGGAACGGCGATTCGCGCGCCCACCACCATGCCTGCACCGAAAGTGGAGGTGGACAGGCCGATCGCTCCGAGGGAGGCGAGTTTGGTGGAGAATACGCCGCCGACAAAGCCGAGAACGGTGCCGCTACCCAGCTTTCCGATGGACGCGCGCAGCAACTTGGCATCCGTGAGCGCGCGGAGAATGTTCGCCACCGCGAAACCGGACGGAAACGTGAGCTGCATTTTGTCGACGAGGAACGGCGTATACAGCATGCCGAGGCCGACGCCGTACATGCCGATGCACAGAAAGTAGAGGGCCAACTGCCATGCCGGAGGCTGCTCCAAGCCCATCCACACCATCGCCTGAATAAGCACCGCCATGCCGGACATTCCGGCGACGGAGGCGGCCATCGTCTGCATGTAGTTGGCGCCATGTTTGCCTTCGGGGCCGTATCCGTAGGTGACGGCACTTCCAAGGATCCCCGCCAGTACCTGTCCGCCAACGAAAAATCCGAGCGAGAAGTTCATGTAGGCGGCGGTCACGCCCCCCAGCGGGCCGAGGATGAAGATCGCCACCGCGCCAAGGAGGATGTAGTACGCCTTTGAATCGATCGGGGGCAACCAAGAAGAGCGCTGGGGGTCCGGCGATGACATCGATTCTCCGTGCGGGCGTGCGGGATATCCCGAGCCGCGCGCGGGGAACAGGGAAAGACGATCGTTGGAGGGTGGTTATTCACCGCCCTCCGGATCTCCGCTGCAAACTCGTCTCTCGGCTGAGTCGGTCTGTGTCTTAGGTCGTGGGCTTTCGTCGCCGGAAGAACGCGAGCAATCCTGCCAATCCTGCCCAGGGGCCGACGGAGCCGGGCAAGGTGGAACAACCGGTGTTGGTGACCTCGTTGCGGATCGCATCGAGGCCGTCGGAAATGCCGTTTCCATCTGCATCAGGATTGAGCGGATCGGTGTCATCGGCGTCGAGCAAGCCGTCGTTGTCGTCGTCCGCATCCATGCAATCGGCGCTTCCGTCGAAGTCCGAGTCGGGGAAACTCTCGTCGGTGCGGGTGTTGCAGTTGTCGTCGGCGCCATTGCAGGCTTCTTCAGCGCCCGGGCTCACCGCGTCATCCTCGTCGTTGCAGTCTTCGCATGCGGCATATCCGTCTTCGTCTTCATCGCTAAAGCCGGTGGAACCGTCGCAGTTGTAGTCCGCAGGATCGCTGCAATCGATCTCCGGTGCGCCGGGATGGTAGTTTGCACTGTCGTCGTTGCAATCGTCGCCGTTGGCAACGTAATTGGCCGGTGCAACGCAGGCGTCCACGGATGCTCCGCTCTCGTCGCCATAGCCATCCCCGTCCAGATCGGGGTACCAATGCAGAGTAT